>Ga0265331_10001776_pt1 | contig 15435 bp, 10 predicted proteins | sample 41923metaG_FD_202088 | JGI IMG/M metagenome (GOLD analysis project Ga0265331, IMG submission 202088) | Rhizosphere microbial communities from Carex aquatilis grown in University of Washington, Seatle, WA, United States - 4-19-23 metaG | ecosystem: Host-associated > Plants > Roots > Rhizosphere...
GGTCCAGACGCCGTGTTCCGGATCGGCCGCGTCCACGGCCGCGGCATATGCCTCGGTGCGCCGGCCCGCTTCACTGGGATTCGTGCTTGCGGGCATCGCCGCGTAGAGTTGATCGAGGCTCTTGCGGTCCTGCTGGTCGAAAACGCGCCGGTAAACGTCGCTTCGGACGCCGGGAGGCAGGCTGGCAAGCAGACTGCCGGCTTGGGCCGGATCGTCCTTTGCCAGCTTGTTGAGCGCCCTCCCCATGTAGTCATGGACTTCGAAGTCGCCCATCAATTTCAATTCGCGGTAATGTTTCACCAGGGCGGGGGCGAGGATGGCTCCGTTCCTCCCGATCGCGTTGCCGATGTAGTTATGCGCAAAGTGCGGGGCATAGGTTTTCGCCAGGCCTCGAATCGCGCCTTCGGGATCGACCTCGCTCCAGTCCATGAAGAAACCGATGTCGTCCGGCATCATCAGCTCGCCGCTTCTATCGCGTGGCCCCAGCAGTGCCTGCTCCCAGGCGGCGCGCCAGGCTGCGGGGCTTGCCAGCGCTATCTTGGATGGCAGGCAGGTCTTCCCAGCGGCCGCCGCTACTGGCGGATGGGGGATGGAAATTGTGGCTACCATCGGGGATGGAGGAACATCCGGTCGGCTGCGGAGAGCCAGCCATGCGCCGAGCCCTGCCAGCATCACGTGGGTGAGAATCAGGATGTGGGCCGGGCGTTTCATCGCATCACCTCCTGCAGCGCGGTGGCCATCGCCGGTGGCAGACTTCGTCTCCAGCTTTGGGCGGCCTCCGGATCGTAATGGAAATACCGGAGGGCGAAGGTTTTCGCGTCAGGCAGATTATGGCCGTCCGTCCACAGGTCATGGTTGGCCAGCGCTAGCAAGATATCTCCCCTTACGGTCATCGGTGCTTCACTAAGACGGGCGACCTGGGCTGCTGCCGCCACCCCCTCGGACTCGAGGCCGCGATCCAGAGCCAGTTGAATCACTGTAGCGGGCTCGATCGCCATGGCGTCTCGCAAAGTAGAAGCCCGACTGCTCCCGCGAAGCATCTCGGGCAGGCCACTATCGATCGCGGCAAGTCGTCCCTCCAGGGCATCGCGCATCGGCAGCGTGCCAAGCACCGCCTGTTGGAGGGAGCTATCCCATTCCACACGGTTCCATTGACCGAGGGTGCCCTCGTAACGTTGGGTGACCGTCTCCATGATCTTCTTCTGAACTGCGTCCGGTCCGAGCCCTTGCTCCCGGTAGATCGCCTCCAGTGCTGCAACTGCTGCGGCGGGCTCCGAGGGAAGACGGGCCATCGTTTCATCGACCTTGCCGGTCAGGACCGCGGCCTCGTAGCGCTGCCGGAAAAACGCCTCCGCCGGAGTGCCGGCTGCGGCTGCCAGCGCCATCTCCGCATCCTGTTGTGGATTCCGATCGGAGGGCACCCGATGATCCGGTGTCGGGGATGCCACGATCCATTTGTCCGCCAAACTCGCGAGCAGCTTTTCATCGCTGCCGGCGATCTGGAGCCAGATGGCGGCGTCGTTGGGTTTCGCGTAGTAAAGGGCAGCATTCAAAAAGGAGTTCGCCTCGCCTTTCCGCAGGCGCGAAAGAATGCCGGGCAACTCGGCGGGGCTGCGTTCGGCGGTTGCTTTGGCGATATCAGAGAGCGCCATGCGGCGGTTCGAGTCGAGCCAGCCATTTTCCATCAGGTCGAGGGCCTGTTGGGCGGGCAGCGCGCGGGCGAAGGCATCGGAAGGATCACCCCAGGCCCCCCGGGAGTTCATGGCACCGATCCACGCCGAGCAGGCCGCCGGGTCCTCCTTCACCCAGCGAGCGACGAGAGCTCTCGAATAAACGTAGTCGTAGCCCAGGCTCCCCTGCACCTTCTTGAACTCTTTTTCCAGGTCGGCGTGGATGTCCGCGCACGCGGCGGCGCGTTCTTCCGCGGTTCCGGTCGGCAGGTCGATCGGCGGTCGCTGATTTCGCCGCAGGATCATGTCACGCTCCGTCTCGGGATTCTTGTAGGCTTCGAGAAGGCCCTCGGGAGTCGTACCTCGGGCTGGTCGCCCGGATCCGCCATGGCGCGCTGGTTCGGGTGGCTGAGCTGCGGATTGTCGGGTGGGATTCACCACCCTCACGACCGCCCAGCCGGCGGCAAGTGCAAGCAGATGCGTCGCAACTCCCCGGAACGTCCTGTTGGATGGCATGACGATATAAGACGCTTGCAGACCGGAGTTTATTCGTCAATCCGTGCCTGAAAGTGTTGGAAGCCGGCGGATACTCCGGGTTCCACCAGTTGCATGAAGTTGGTTGACCGCAGATTGCGCGGATTTCGCGGATGAGAGAAGGGGTGCCTGATGATGCGCTTGCCGGGCATTGGCGCTTGTTCGCCAAAATGGCGCTTTGAAAAGCGCCAGTCCCAGTGATGAAAAAAGCCGCCGCGGTTTCCCGCGGCGGCTTTTTGTTGAATCAGAGGCTTGGCGGCTGGAAACCGCCGCCACGATCAGGGACGACTTAGAAGTCGCCCATGCCGTGGTCGTGGCCGTGGCCACCGGCGGCGGCTTCCTTCTTCTCCGGCTTCTCAGTGATGAGGCACTCGGTGGTGAGGAGGAGGCCGGCGATGGAGGCGGCGTTCTGCAGGGCGGAACGGGTCACCTTCGTCGGATCGACGACACCGGAAGCGATGAGGTCTTCATACTTGTCGGTGGCGACGTTGTAGCCTTCGCCACCGGTCTTGACGCGCTCGACGATGAGGGCGCCTTCGCGGCCGGCGTTGGCGGCAAGCTGACGGAGCGGGGCTTCCACGGCGCGGGCGATGATGCCGGCACCGGTCTTTTCGTCACCCGTGAGGCCGAGGTCGCCAACGGCGGCCTGGGCGCGGATGAGGGCGGTGCCACCGCCGGGGACGATGCCTTCTTCCACCGCCGCGCGGGTGGCGTGGAGGGCATCTTCCACGCGGGCCTTCTTTTCCTTCATCTCGGTTTCGGTGGCTGCACCGACGTTGATGACGGCGATGCCGCCGGCGAGCTTGGCAAGACGCTCCTGGAGCTTCTCGCGGTCGTAGTCGCTGGTGGTTTCGTCGATCTGGCGGCGGATCTGGTTGACGCGGCCGCTGATGGCTTCGGAAGTGCCGGCACCTTCGACGATGACGGTGCTTTCCTTCGAGATGGTGATGCGCTTGGCGGAGCCGAGGTCTTCGAGTTCGACGGACTCGAGCTTGATGCCGAGGTCGTCGGTGATGACTTTGCCGCCGGTGAGGACGGCGATGTCTTCGAGCATGGCCTTGCGGCGGTCACCGAAGCCGGGAGCCTTGACGGCGGCGATGTGGAGGATGCCGCGGAGCTTGTTCACCACGAGGGTGGCAAGGGCTTCGCCTTCGACGTCTTCGGCGATGATGACGAGCGGACGGCCGGTCTTGGCCACCTTCTCGAGGAGCGGAAGCATGTCCTTGAGGGACGAGATCTTCTTCTCGTTGATGAGGATGTAGGCGCTGTCGAGCACGGCTTCCATGCCTTCCGCGTCGGTGACGAAGTAAGGGGAGAGGTAGCCCTTGTCGAACTGCATGCCTTCGACCACGTCGAGGGTGGTTTCGATGCCCTTGGCTTCTTCCACGGTGATGGTGCCATCCTTGCCGACCTTGTCCATGGCTTCGGCGATGATGCCGCCGATTTCAGCGTCCCAGTTGGCGGAGACGGTGGCGACCTGGGCGATTTCCTTGGTGTCGGAAACGGTCTTGGACAGGATCTTGAGCTGGGCGACGATGGCCTCGGTGGCCTTCATGATGCCGCGCTGGAGGGAGATCGGATTGGCACCGGCGGTGACGTTGCGGAGGCCTTCCTTGTAGATGGCTTCGGCAAGGACGGTGGCGGTGGTGGTGCCGTCACCGGCGATGTCGGAGGTCTTGGAGGAGACTTCGCGGATCAACTGGGCGCCCATGTTTTCATAGGGACACTCGAGCTCGATTTCCTTGGCGACGGAAACGCCGTCCTTGGTGATGGTCGGCGAGCCGAACTTCTTGTCGAGGATGACGTTGCGACCGGCTGGGCCGAGGGTGGCCTTGACGGCACGGGCGAGTTTCTCAACGCCGCGGAGGAGGGCCTGGCGGGCGGATTCGTCGAATTGGAGTTGTTTGGCCATATGGATGGTTGATGGTTGAGAGTTGATTGTTGATGGGAAGATCAGCCGACGATGCCGAGGATGTCGCTCTCATTGATGATGAGGACTTCCTTGCCGTCGATTTTGACTTCGGTGCCGCCGTACTTGGAGATGAGGACCTTGTCGCCGACCTTGACGGTGAACTCGATGGCCTTGCCGTCTTCGTCCTTGCCGCCGGTGCCGAGGGAGAGCACTTCGGCTTCCTGGGGCTTTTCCTTCGCAGTGTCGGGAAGAACGATGCCGCCGGAGCTGATTGCTTCAGCTTCGATGCGCTTCACGAGGACACGCTGACCGAGTGGTTTGATGCTAGCCATGTTTGTTGGTAGTTGGGGTTGGTATTGTGAGAAGCCACGCCGCGGAGGGCGGCGTGGAAAGTGTTTTTGGGAAAATCAGAGAGGGACGGATTCCTCGATGGCGGCGAGCCAGGTGTCGAGTTCCTGTTCGAGTTGGGCGTTGATGAAGCCGAGCCAGGCGGGGAAGTCACCGGAATCGGCGGCTTCCAGCGCGGCGTAGTAATCGGCGCGGAGTTCGGGAGCGATCGAAACCGGCGGATAGCCGGCGGCGAGCAGCACGAAGTTCATCGCCAGTCGGGCAGCCCTGCCATTGCCATCCGCGAAGGGATGGATGCGGGCGATGCCATGATGAAGCGCGGCGGCGCGCTCGACCGGATCGACGATGGAAGTGAGTTCGGAGAAAAGTTCCGCCATCAGGTCCGGCACCTTGACCGGGTTCGGTGGCAGAAGCTTGGCACCCGCGATGCGAACAGCGCTGGTGCGGTAGCTGCCCGCATAAGAGTCCTCCACCCGGGTGAGAACGATGCGATGGAAATCGAGCAGGTGGTGCTCGGTGAAGACCGTGCCGGGCAGGGCGAGGTGCTTCACCTTGGTCCAGGCATCGGAGAGATTGATGGCTTCAAGGTGATCCTTGAGCGGCTTGCCGGAAACGGTAACGCCTTTGGAAAGGACGATCTCCGTTTCCCGCAGCGTGAGCGTATTGCCCTCGATCGAGTTGGACTCATACACCATCCGGACATCCCACGCGGCCGCGAGGCTCCTGACCGCGGCAGGAGCCAGCGGTCGGAGTTGCGCGAGGCGCAGGTGTTTGTCCGTGAGGGGGGGCATCGAATGATCAGACCGGATGGAGCGAAGTCCCGAGGTAGGTGGAACAAACGCTGACGAATTCGCGAATATGCTGCTTGGTTACCCAGGTCTTTCGGGACAGATGATCAATCCACCGCATAACCATTTCAGGGCTGGTAATTCGATCGGCTCCTATTTCGTAGGGCGCCTGGTTCGACCTAAACAGCACTTGAATCACCCCGTCCTGCAATCTAACGAATGGCGGGACGGGATCCTCATCACTTTCAAAAAAATCAGCCAAGCTCCCAGAATCAGGCTCACGTGCAGCCTCGCGAGCTTCTTCCAGGGAAACTCCAAGGCTTGTGAGAAGACCGATCCGCTCGACGACGGAAATGGTTGCGGGTCCATACTCAAAATCCCGATATTGTTGCTCCGGGATTCCGATGATCTCTGCTGCCTGAGCGTAATCGATGCCTTGAGCAGCCCGAATGCTGATTAGCTTTTGTTTGAATGTTGCCATGTCGGTTCCTCGTGAGCGATTCGAAGATTAATCGGAAGATGGTAATTCGGGCTTGACGATTTATCAATCCACGACCTCGGCATCGACGACCTTGCCCTTGGCAGGCTTCGGTTCGCTGGATTCGGCGTGTTCCTCGTGATCGGGAGCGGGAGCACCACCGGCGGCGGCTTGGGCGGCCTGGGCGGCTTGATAGAGATCGGCGAGCGATTTTTCCAAGGTCTCGGTGGAGGACTTGATGGCTTCGATGTCGTCGTTCTTGAGGGCGTCCTTGACGGCATCGACTTTGGTCTGGATGCCGGACTTGAGTTCGGCCGGGGCTTCGGCTGGGAGCTCGGAGAGCTGCTTTTCGACGGAATAGACCATGTTCTCGGCCTTGTTCTTGGTATCGACGGCTTCCACGCGCTTGCGATCTTCCTCGGCGTGGGCCTCGGCTTCCTGCTTGGCGCGTTCGATCTCTTCCTTGGAAAGGCCGGAGGATCCCTGGATGGAGATCTTCTGTTCCTTGCCGGACTGCTTGTCCTTGGCGGAGACGTGGAGGATGCCGTTGGCGTCGATGTCGAAGGTGACTTCGATCTGCGGCTCGCCGCGGCGGGCCGGGGCGATGCCATCGAGCTTGAAGTTTCCGAGCAGCTTGTTGTCGGCGAACATCGGGCGCTCGCCCTGGCAGATGCGGATGTCCACGGCGGGCTGGTTGTCGGAGGCGGTGGAGAACACCTGCGACTTCTTGGCCGGGATGGTGGTATTGCGCTCGATCATCGGGGTGGCGCGGGAGCCTTCGGTTTCGATCGAAAGCGTGAGCGGGTTCACATCGAGGAGGAGCACGTCCTTGACATCGCCGCGGAGCACGCCGCCCTGAATGGCCGCGCCGATGGCGACGACTTCATCCGGGTTCACGCCCTGGTGCGGGGTCTGGCCGGCGAGCTGCTTGGCGGTTTCCACCACCTTGGGCATGCGGGTCATGCCGCCGACGAGAACGAGTTCGTCGATCTTCGAGGCATCGAGGCCGGCGGCGGCAAGGCAGTCGCGGACGGGCTTCTTGGTGCGGTCGAAGAGGGAGTCGGTGAGCTGTTCCAGCTTCGAGCGGCTCAGCGTGAGCTGGATGTGCTTCGGGCCGGTGGCGTCCGCGGTGATGAAGGGCAGGTTGATGTCGTAGGACTGGGAGGAGCTGAGGGCGATCTTGGCCTTTTCCGCTTCTTCCTTGATGCGCTGGAGCGCGTCGGGCTGGCCGGAGAGGTCGATGCCCTGATCCTTCTTGAATTCGCCGACGATCCACTGGATCAGCGCGTTGTCCCAGTCGTCACCGCCGAGCTGGGTGTCGCCGTTGGTGGCGAGCACTTCGAAGATGCCATCGCCGATGTCGAGGATCGAGATGTCGAAGGTGCCGCCGCCGAGGTCGTAGACGGCGATTTTTTCGTCCGACTTCTTGTCGAGGCCGTAGGCGAGGGCGGCGGCGGTGGGCTCGTTGATGATGCGAAGCACTTCCAGGCCGGCGATTTCACCGGCGGCCTTGGTGGCGTTGCGCTGCGAGTCGTTGAAATAGGCGGGGACGGTGATGACGGCCTGCTTGATCGATTCCCCAAGCTTGGCTTCGGCATCGGCCTTGAGCTTGCCGAGGACCATCGCGGCGATTTCCTGGGGCGAGTAGGTCTTGGTTTCGCCGGCCACTTCCACCTGGATGTGGGCGTCGCCATTCGAGGCGGCCACGATGGTGTAAGGCATGCGCTTGTCCGCCTCGGTCAGTTCCGAGAACTTGCGGCCGATCAGGCGCTTGGCGGAGAAAATGGTGTTGCGCGGGTTGGTGACGGCCTGGCGCTTGGCGGCCTGGCCGACGAGACGTTCGCCGGATTTGGAGAATGCGACGACGGAAGGCGTGGTGCGCGCGCCTTCGGAGTTTTCGAGGACCACCGGTTCGCCGCCATCCATGACGGACATACAGGAGTTGGTGGTGCCGAGGTCGATGCCGAGAATTTTAGACATGGTGTGGGGTTCCTTTTGCGTGGTTGTCCGCCCCGTGAGGCGGTGTTTGCTTGGCGCCTCTTTCGCAGGGGATGTGCCAGATGGGCGGGCATCGTTCTAACACCTTGAGGAGAAAGGGGGTGTGTCTTGCTTCCCGGAATTCGGGCCGCCGAAATGGCAGTGGGCCAGCCACGTTCTGCGGCAACTTGACGCACTCTCCGATGCCAGAATGTCGCGGTGCGACAGAATTTCCAATGACGCGGGGGTAGGTGCGGGGAAGCGCGAAGAGACGCAACTTTTTGGGGAGGGTTCGGCAGTGTGTGGGTGCGTGGGCTCTGGGAAGAGAATCGCTCGGCCGGGCGGGTGATTCCGGTTCTCCCTGTTTTTCCCTGCTTTTCTCGGCTTTCACTTTCCCGGTTTCTCCCGGTTTTTTGAAAGTGGGTTGTTTGGGCGGTTTGGGGGCAATTTAAGATTTGAGATTTCAGATTTCAAAGGAAGAGAAAGAGGTGTTTAGCCGCGAAGAAGCGCCCTGAAAGCCTTGAAGGAAAAGCAGACAGGTACGCCGGGAAGTTTCCGATATTCGAGCGGTCGAGGCGACGGAACTTCTGTGCCTGAAGGCGTTGTGGGGGATTTTCGAGAAATTCCCCACGTCCCACCGATGTGGGTGCCCAGCGTTGGTTGCGAGGCCAGAGGTGGCCCTCTGCGGCGGGCTTATTTGCCAGGTGGCAGAGAGCTGGACTTCCTTACCAGGAGCTCTCTCATCGTGTCATTGTAACCGGCCTCTCCGGCCATTGCCACCGCAAGCTCCTCGCGAGAGGTGCCGCTGTAGAAGGAAACCTGTTCCACGCGAACGTGCAGCCCGGGGTAGCCTTCGTTATGACACGAATGGGCGATCCAAAAACACGCCAACTTGCGATATTTGCCGTGGGCGAAGTCCTCCTCCGCCAGTTCCTTGCCTTTGGCCTTCGCCAATTCCGGAGTGGCCACCCGAAAGGCGTTTTCGAACCGTCCGTCGATCTTGGCCCAATCAAAGTCCTTGGGGCCTCCTGGTCCTTTTCGGCAGCCTTGTTTGAGCCGCTCTGGTCGCCAAAGGCGGTCGAATGAATTACCAGCATCGAAACGGCTGAGACGAGCAGCTTGAAAATCAATCGATTCATGACCGTGACGGGAGCAGGACCGCCTTCCAGCGTAGTCCGATGGGCCGGACTCGCAAGTTTGAAGGCATTTGTTGTAAAAACGGATTGCCAAGCGCGGAACGGCCCCCTAGGTTCCGCGCCTCCCAAGCAAGGGCAGGTGTCAGAGTGGTCGAATGAGCACGCTTGGAAAGCGTGTGTGCTAGTAATAGTACCGAGGGTTCGAATCCCTCCCTGTCCGCCATGGGAGAATCTTTTCCGCCAATTAAATCCCCGATCAGGGGAGGGTGCTTTTGACTATCGACGAAGGGAGGGATGAGAACCCCTTCCGAGCGCAGCGAGGATTCTTGAGGGTTCGAATGCGGCAGGAGCATTGGCGACTTCATCGGGACGAACGCAGTGAGCAAACTTGCATGGCCGTGGCGCAGCGGAGGCAATCCCGACCGTTGCTGAGGAGTCGCCAGCGCGTGCTTTGTGGCGAGTGCTGGCCTCTGGACGAAGGGAGGGATGGGAAGTGCTTCCAAGCGAAGGGTGCCTATCCGATCGCAGTCGACTTGACAGCTTGATCTTTTTCATGCGGGGTTGGGGAATGGGCTTCCGGCCCGAACATATGATATACGTGGAGTTTGATGTTATTCGCGTCTTCCAAGAAGGCGTTCCAAACGACTTGAGGAACGTCCGTGCTTTTTGTTTCGTAGATAGCCAGGATCCTGAGGAGTCAGCCAGATTGGCCCGCTACAAAATTGAGCAGTCCGGCTGGAAGGTTCTACAGGATCGGTGCATTCCGACCAAAGTATCCCAGGCCAACTTCGAGAATCGAGAATGGGGGGCGGAGGCATACAATCGTGCGAGCCAGCGGGGTTTCGCGATAGTGTTCGTTGGTGTGAGTGAGGAGCAGGGCTCGAAGGATCCACATCCCGTTCAACTGCCGTTTCAATCTGAGATCGATCTTGCGGAGACATTCGCACTACGAAAGAAAATTCGAGTAATGGGCCAGTGTCTTTATTACCGGACATCGGAGTGTGATGAAATGATTGAGGCTCATTCGATCCAGCGATCCGGTGTACTGTCGCTGATTGCGGAAGACAGCGAAGTGTTCGTTCCTTCCAGCAGTCACACCGACTTGAAAAGGAACAATGGACGCATCGTTCTTCGCCGCCGTCCGATTGGAGGTGTATCGACGTTTCGCGGATTCTGCAAACGTCACGACAATGAAATCTTTCGGCCGATTGACGACAAGTTTCTAGTTCCTACTACGGAACAGGCCTTGCTGTATGCCTACAGGGTGCTCGGACGGGAGATCGCGGCGAAAAGGGACGCCCTACGAAATTACGAAACACAGCTTGAGAATCCCGGTCTGACCAGTGCCACCAGGAAGCTAATATCAGATATGGCGATAGGTACTGGGCATGGCCTCAAAAATCTGATGCGTCAGAAGGAGTTCTTTAACGCATCGCACCGCGATAGAACCTTTGATGATATCCGATATGTGGCTTTTTGCACGAGAACGAAGCCGTCCATCGTGTTTTCAGGAGGCCTCTTCCCTGAAACGGGCTTTTATCGCGAGAAGATACAGAACCTAATGGGCGGCAATCTCGATCAACTCTTTTTTTCATTCGCCCCGATGGCGGATGGATGGGCATTTCTATTCACTTGGCATAAGAAAAGCGACATAAGTTCCGAGGCGTTCCTAGGGTCATTGGCATACTCTCAACGCGCATCAGATCGGATTGAGGACTTGTTGTTTGGGATGATTCTGAGTGTGTGCGAAAACTTGGCCATAGCACCGAGGTGGATGGCGGCAAGGAAGCCTGACGAGATCAGGAAGTTGGAAACGGCGACATCTTCGGGTGTGAGCGTATTTGCCAGCCACGAAATGCGAGACATCATCGATGGTGTAAAAGGGATTTCTGACTGGGAATTCGATTCAGTGATCGACTCGAGACATTCGACTTAGAGCGGACTCGCCGGGGACGGCACTGTAGATGCCACATACTTTAGCTTAAGCCGGACTGCTTTTGGAAACCGAGTCATCGATATGCCCTCAATGCGCGACCCCAGAGGGGCGGAGGATCCAGGAGCGGGCCGGTCCGGAGGTCGCTGAGCGACGCTCCGGCTATTTTCCGCGATCCTTCGGATCGGAGATGGGGGTAGGATGTCGATGGCGGAGGTGAGCGAGAAATAGGACCGATGGGACGAATAGGACGAATAGGACGAATAGGAGCTATGGGCGTGGGAAGGTGGGCTATGAGATGTCACCCGACTGATCTCTGTCGGGAGCGAGCTCCCGGAGCTTTTGGGCGGGAGCAAGCTCCGCGCACTCCGGCGGAGGCGGTTGGTGGGCGGGCGTCGGGGAAGAAAAGGTTGTCATTTGAAGCATGGCTGTTGGGAAACGGGCTTTCCTTGAGCGAGCCGGGTGGCTCGGGGGCCCAGGGTTTTTGGCGATAGGGATTGGAAAAGGCCGGGGCGGACGCTATCGTTCCGAAGATGAAAAGGCGGGGAAGGATTACGCTCGGAGTGGTTTGCGGCGTGCTCGCCATGGCGGCTGGGAGCCTGGTGGTTTTCCGCACGGACGAATTTCACACGAAGGAGCGGCGTGCGGCGATGCAGACGATCCTGGCGGATATATCGGCGGATACGGCGGGTGGTGAAAAGCCTCACGCACCCGGCGATGGGGAGTGGATGGATGAGCGCCTCATTGAATGTTCGGATGGGGCGTGGCTGGCTTATCGGGCGAGGTGTCAGAAGGTGGACCGGAAGATTCATGACATTTTCATCGCGAGGGCGTCGGATGGACGCTGGTACTATTCGACCTATCATTTTTGCATCCACATGATGGTGCTGGCGGGGAATGGGCAACCGGCGTCGTTGGAGGATTTCATCCGCGAGTACTCGCTCAAGGAATTCGATGGCCGGTCGGACATTGCGCTGATGCCGACCTGGCCGGCTGGGCAATAGATGTGAGGTTCGTGATGTCTGTCGTTTCCGGCAGTCCGGGGTGAGGTCGGCCTTGCGCGACCCTGAAGGGTCGGGGATTTGGACGTAGGGTGGTCCGGAGGTCGCTGCGCGACGCTCCGGCTATTTTCCGCGATCCTTCGGATTGGAGATGGGGGTAGAAAGTTGATGGCGGATGTGAGCGAGAAATGGGACTGATGGGACGAATAGGACGAATAGGAGGGAGCTATGGGTGTGGGAAGGTGGGGCCGGATGATGTCACCGGGCGGAGGGTTGTCGGGAGCAAGCTACGCGCACTACGGTGGTGGAGGTTGGCGAGCGGGCCTTTGGCACTTGGAGAGGTTCCTGGCTGCGGCGGAGCGAGGGAATATCGGGCGCTGCCGGGTCCGTTTCTGGACACCCACGCTTCGAACTGATTTTGTAGGCGGCGTAAAAGAACCTACTTCGTCCACCCTGAATCTCTCATGAACCGACTTTCGCGACTTTCACTTGTTCTCCCGGCTTTGGTTTTTTCGGCAACTGCCTGGTCCGCCGAGCCTGAGGCTGACGCGCTCGCGGCCAAGCGCTTCGGCACCTGGGGCTTTGACCTTTCGGGTCGGAACCTGAAGGTGAAACCGGGCGATGATTTCTATGAGTTCGCGAACGGCAAGTTCGTGGAACGGACCGAGATTCCGCCGGACCGGGTGCGTTTCGGGAATTTCGATGCCCTGGCGATCCTCTCGGAGGCCCGCGTGCGTGGCATCCTGGATGAGGCCGTGAAGACGCCTGATCCCGCGACGGCGAAGATCGCGGCCTTTTACGCGGCCTACATGGACGCGGACCGGGTGGCCAGTCTGGGCGCGAAGCCGATCGAGCCGGACCTTGAGGAAATCAAGGCGGCCCAGACGCGGGAGGCGCTGGTGGCGATTCTGGCGCGACCGGACGGCGGGCACCGCGGGCTTTTCAGCGCGGGCATCGGGCCGGACCCGAAGGACCCCACGCGCTACAAGGTGTCGATGGGCTCCGGCGGCCTCGGCCTGCCGGACAAGGACTATTACCTCAAGCCCTCGTTCGCCGCGATCAAGACGAAGTATGAGGCCTACGTGACGACGATGCTGAACCTGATCGGCTGGCCGGAGCCGGAGGCGCGGGCGAAGGAGATCGTGGCCTATGAAACGCAACTGGCCGAGATGAGCTGGGAGCGGGCGGAACTGCGCGACCGCGACAAGACCTACAATCCGATGACGGCGGCCGAGCTTTCGGAGTTCGCACCGGGCTACGATTTCCCCGGACTGCTGGGTGCCCGCGGGCTGGGGGCGGTGAAGCAGGTGGTGGTGGGTGACAAGAGCGCGTTTCCGAAGAAGGCGAAGGTGTTTGCCGACACGTCCCTGGATACGTTGAAAGCGTGGGCGGCCTTCGGGGTGGCGGATGGGGCGGCGGCGTTCCTGGCACCTCCGTTTGTGGACGCGCAGTTCGAGTTCCGGGCGAAGACGCTGGCCGGGCAGCCGGAGCCGTTGGCACGCTGGAAGCAGGCGGTGGCCGCAACGAACGACGCGCTCGGCGAAGAGGTGGGCAAGGTGTATGTGGCCCGCTATTTCCCGGCCGAGTCGAAGCGGCGGATGCTGGAACTGGTGGCGAACGTACGGAAGGTGCTCGCGCTGCGCATCGAGAAGCTCGATTGGATGGCGGACGCGACGAAGAAGGCGGCGCAGGAAAAATTGGACAAGCTGACGGTGAAGATCGGCTACCCGGATGAGTTCCGGGACTACTCCGCCTATCAGGTGGCGAAGGACGACTTGTATGGGAACGTCCGTCGTGCGAGCCGCTTCAACTGGCAGCGTGAACTCGACCGCCTGGACAAGCCGGTGGACCGCAAGGAGTGGGGCATGAATCCACAGAAGGTGAATGCCTACTATAACTCGACGATGAACGAGATCGTCTTCCCGGCGGCGATTCTGCAGCCTCCGTTCTTCGACCCGCAGGCGGATCCGGCGGTGAACTACGGCGGGATCGGCGGGGTGATCGGGCACGAGATCAGCCACGGCTTCGACGACCAGGGCCGCAAGTCCAATGGCGATGGCGTGCTGAAGGATTGGTGGACGGCGGAAGACGCCGCGAAGTTCAACGGCAAGGCGGAAAAACTAGGCGCGCAGTACGAATCGATCGAGATTCTCCCCGGCGAGCGGATCAACGGCAAACTGACGATGGGCGAGAACATCGGCGACATGGGGGGGATCAACCTCGCGCTCGACGCCTACCGGGCATCGCTCGGGGGCAAGCCCGCGCCGGTGATCGACGGCCTCACCGGTGACCAGCGGGTGTTTCTCGGCTGGGCCCAGGTGTGGCGGCAGAAGATCCGCCAGGAGTCGCTCGTGAAGCAACTCCACACCGATCCGCACTCGCCGGCGACAGCACGGGTCAATTTCGTGATGCGGAACGTGGACGCGTGGTACGACGCCTTTCACGTGAAGCCCGGTGACAAGCTGTATGTGAAGCCGGAAGACCGGGTGAAGATCTGGTGAGGACCGGATGCCGCCCGGGCAAGGACGAGTGTTTTTTATACGGCGGCCTGTCACGGGCCGCCGTTTTTGTTGGGAAGGATAGGGGGTTCCAATGGTTGGAGTCGTTAGGGCGCTACGTAGAATCCCTTCGCTTTTGCGACAATTTGCGACAAATTATCCCTTTCTCCCGGGTTCCGGTGGGCGTATCGATCTCCGGTTGACCGCGCTTTCACGGGCATGGCCATGACGTCACTCTAACATTTTATGTGGATCGTTCTGCTGGCTCTCCGTCGTCCGCTGACCTTTGTGGTCGGCTCGCTGCTGCTCCTGTTGCTCACGCCGTTCATTCTTTTCCGGACGCCGACCGACATTTTCCCGGCGATCAACATCCCGGTGGTGAGCGTGATCTGGAACTACACTGGTCTGAACGCCAAGGAAATGGAGCAGCGCATCGTCTTCAGTCACGAGCGCGCGCTTACGACCACGGTCAACAACATCGAGCACATCGAGTCGACCTCCTACGACGGCGTGGCGGTGGAGAAGGTCTTCTTCCAGCCCGGCACCTCGCCGGACGCGGGTGTGGCCCAGGTGACCGCGATTTCCCAAACCGTGCTCCGCCAGATGCCTCCGGGCACAACGCCGCCGCTGGTCATCCAATACAATGCCTCGACGGTGCCGATCCTCCAATACGGGATCAGCAGCAAGACGCTCAACGAGCAGCAGATCCAGGACGTTTCGCTCAACCAGATCCGCGTCGGCCTGATCAGCGTGGCGGGGGCGAGCATTCCGTTTCCGTATGGCGGCAAGTCGCGCCTGATCTCGGTGGACCTGAACATGAAGGCCCTCGAGTCGAAAAATCTGTCGTCCCAGGATGTAGTGGCCGCGCTCTCTGCCGGGAACATCGTCTATCCCAGCGGTACGGCGAAGATCGGTGCGAACGAATACCCGATCGACGTCAATACCAGTCCGCTGCTGATCGATCAACTGAACGAAGTGCCGATCAAGACCGTGGAAGGAGCCGTGATCCGGGTGAAGGACGTGGCGCAGGTCCGCGACGGCTCCGATCCGCAGCGGAACATCGTCCGGCAGGATGGCCTTCGCAGCACCCTGCTCAGCGTGCTCAAAAGTGGTGCGGCTTCCACCCTTGATGTCGCGGCCGGAGTGAAGGAGGCGATGGC
>Ga0265331_10001780_pt1 | contig 15394 bp, 13 predicted proteins | sample 41923metaG_FD_202088 | JGI IMG/M metagenome (GOLD analysis project Ga0265331, IMG submission 202088) | Rhizosphere microbial communities from Carex aquatilis grown in University of Washington, Seatle, WA, United States - 4-19-23 metaG | ecosystem: Host-associated > Plants > Roots > Rhizosphere...
GCGCGTGTCGGCGAATTTTTCCGCGGCGTGACCGAAGCCTCGGCCATGGAAGCCTTGGCTTCCCTTGGGCTTGAAATCAGCTCAATTCAGGAACGCCGGTTCATGGCGTTCAAAAAAGCGTTTCTGGGCATCGCGGCGGACAAGGAGATGACGACGGAGCCCTACCGGGTTTTGCTGTATCTGATGTCGCGCCTGGACTTTGACAATTTCATCTATGTGGCTCAAACCGAAATTGCGGACTATCTGGGCATGAAAAAGCCGCATGTCTCGCGCACGATGAAGCTGCTGGAGCGCAAGGGGCTGATCCTGCGCGGCCCCAAGCTCGGCCACTCCCACGCCTGGCGGCTGAACCCGGACTACGGCTACAAAGGCGACCCCGACGGCAAGGTCTGCCAGCCGGACGGAAAAAAGGCCGTGTTCAAAGTGATCGACGGCGGCAGGAAGGATTGAAGCCGCTACAAGCCTTACGGCTGGCCCGCGCTCCCGGCGCGGGCTTCGTTGTCGGCGGCATTCGCGGCAGGAACGGGCTTTTCTCCGATCCAGCCCGCATGGCAAGCCGGGGGCGGTCGCTCAACCGCTATTTCGAGCATCCAGTTCCGCCGACAGGGCGGGCGATGCTGGTGCCGGTCGTCGTCACGGCGATGTTCGCCAAGGCTCGTCCGGCCAGGGTTCCACCGGTAAAGGTGATGGATCCGTAGCCGACGCTGCCCGCGAGGATGTTGCCCTGGAAAGCCGACGTGTTCATGGTCACGCCGTAGAGCGGCGCCCACCACACATTGCACGCCTGGCCGCCGCCGAGCAGGTTCACCGTGAAGCCGGTGCCCGTGAGCGCGCCGTCGCCGAGGAAAATCCACGTCCCGGTCGACGGCCCCGACAGCGTCAGCACGCCCGCCTTGGCCACCGAATCGACACAGTAGACGCCGGGCGCAAGATTCTGGCCCGCCAGGTTGCCCGCCACATGGGTGCAAGACCTTAGACGCAGCGCGTCGTAGGTTCTAAGGAAGTCGCTGCGCCCGCTCGCCGCGGCTTTGTTGGTCGCCGGGGGCGTTTGGCCGGTAATGGGGCAGCCGGTGTCGGTGAACGGAACCGGCCCGCCGGGGGAGACGCCCACGTCTCCGGTGATCGAGCCGCTGGTGCAGGTCACATTCGTGCCGCCCAGCACCGCGAAAGGCAGCGCCGTGCCCAGTGCCGGGGGCGCGGCGGTTTTCGCCCACGCCGCCGGCATCGGAACGGCGGCAAGCAACGCGGCCACGGCAAGCAGGCGCGCGGGAGAATAGTTTTTATGATGGTTCATCGTGATCGTCCTTAAAAAATGTCATTCCCAGGAGAAACAGGGGAAATCCCTGCGGATGCGCGTTTTGAGCGAGGCACCGCCGGCTTCAGCGTTGGCGTCATTGCTTCACGGCGAAGGCGGATTCCCAGGCTGGTTTTCAGGCCGACAAGGAATCGACCGGCCGTGAGGCCACCATCGACGACACACATCTAGGCCCTTCCACACCGGGGGGTCTGTGCGTCGCAACACATAATGCGGAACAAAACGGACGACCCGCACGGAACGGACGCCGAGCGGGAGCGCCGCTAGAGGGTAAAATGCTTGCGCCGTGCGGACTCCCGGCAGTGGATGTAGGCATAGCCAGCACAGGGGGCAACTGTGGAGGGCGGCCCGCGTAGGGCGCAATAGCGAAGCGTATTGCGCCGCATGGCAGAGTTTAACATTCGGCGCAATACGGCTTACGCCTATTGCGCCCTACGGATTGCGCCTTACCGCGTTAGTTATCCAGACAACCCAAGCTCGCGGTTTTTGGCGATACGGGCCGCCGCCGTTTCGTAGCTTTCGCCGATTAAAGCCAGTTTTTCAATGTCGGCAATCGTCACGCCATAAATGGTTCTACCGCCTGGTTTGCGGGTTTTTTTCTCAGGCAGCGCATCCGTCGCGGGTGGCGCGAGCCGGGGTTGTTTTCGGAAGACGAATTCCAAGGCGGTGATTTTCCGCCCCCCTGGTTTCTTCGCCGCCCATTCGATTTCCATGCCGTCTTTATCCTTCAACTCCGCGACGGCGGGCTCAATAATGCGCTTTCTCAGTTGCGCGAAATCTTTGCGGGCGCTGTCCGGCGCTTCCACCGCATGGCAAAACTCGTCAATGTCGATGTGCAGCACGCCGGTCGATTTGAATTGCATCAGCAATTCAAACAAGCGCCACGAATAAATGGAACGCAGGGCGCTGGCCTGCTTGAGTTTGTAACTGGTGAATTGTTGGCGTAGCAGGGTCAGGTGCGGGGTCATCTCATGCGAGAACCCCAATTCCATCCAGCCCTCGCCGCGATGGTAAGTCACGCCGGACACCCACACCCATTTGTGTTCGATCTTGCCCCGGCGCCCGTCTTCAAACGTGCTGGCGATCCGTTTCATCAGGTGGTCGCCGGCGAACTGCATTTGCTCGTAGGCGGTGTCGGCGTCCACGTCGAAGGTCTCGGCGAATTCCTGCGCCGTCAGCTTGAATTTGTAACGGCCGTTGTCCTGGCGGACGCTGTCCATCTTGGCGATGCACACCGACACCACGCGCTTTTCGGCCAGGGTCAGGCCATGGGCGGCGCGAACCAGGGCGTTGCTCATGTTGACGTTGAGTTCGTTGACCGGCGTGGCCGGGCTGTTTTTGACGAGTTCTGGCTTGGTCATGGGGGCGGTCTCCATCGTGTTGGGGATGGCTGCTATTCTGGCAAATACCCGGTTATTCTGGCAAGAGTTTATTGTGCCAGAATAACCGGGTATTTGCCAGAATAGGCCTTCCAGCCTGTGGATAGCACCGGGCATTTGCCAGACTAACCGGGCGTTTGCCACAGTTGACCGGGTATTTGCCAGAATAGGCCAAAAATTGCCCGCTGGAAGCCGCGCCGGCCGCGGCTTCCAGCGAACGCGACGCGCTTTAAAAACGAGGAAAAACGCTTTTCAAAAACGGCGCGCAGCCTGTGGATAACTTTTGCTTTGCGCCGCTGCCCGCCCCCCAAAAAAAACGGCGGGCAAACAAAAAGACGTTTGCCCGCCCTTACATCTGCCTACTACTCGGCTGTCGATGCGTCATCGCCTGGCGCAGTCCTCCGCGCAGTTGCAGCGGTTCTCGCCCGGGCCGCAGACGCCGTCCCCGCAGCGGGCGCAGACTTGCACGCTGGGCGGGGCGGCGCGGCATTCCCCGCCCTCCGGGCGGGACTCGGCGATGGCCGCAAGCCCCGCGCAGCAGCGCCCGGCGTCCTTGCCCTCGATATCCTGGCCCTCGCCCCGGCAGGCCGGCCCGGCCAGCAGCGCGGGCGGCACGCAGTCCGCCCCGGGCGCCTCGCCCGCCGCGCCGACGCAGGCCCGCCCGCGCAAACCGTCGGCCGGCGCCGCCGGGCACGCCGCCGCCGCCAGGCCGAGCCCCGCCGCGCAGGCGGCATAAACAAAACGCTGAAATCCGGCCATCGCCGTTCTCCTGGTCTCTGGATGAAAAAACGGCCCGCCGGCGCAAGCCGGCGGGCCACAGGGAGGTATTCCAAGGCCGGGAGGCCGCGGGCTCAACGGCAGTTGTAGTAGTCGTAGCCGGGGCCGCCGAAGAAGAAGTAGGAGCCCCAGTTCGGGTCGCCGTTGTAGTAGCTGATGTCGTAGCAGGCCGCGTCGGAGCGGGTCGGGGTCAGGCCGGTCGCGTTGGTGTACCACACGATGTTGGGGTTGGCGGTGGTCGCGTAGTTGTAGCGCAGCAGGCGCTGGTAGGCGGCCTTGCCGAACCATGCGCCGGGGAACTGGCCGCTGCCCATGTCGGTGGAGGTGTGCAGGTTCAGGTTGCGGTTGTCGATGATCTCGCCGCCAAAGTCGATCTCGGCGGCGCGGTTGACGACGCCGGCGGTGTTGTACAGGTTGCGCGGGTAGTAGCCGACCCACTGGCCCTGGACTTGCAGCCACCAGGCGCCGCCGTCCATGTCCTTGAACCACTGCGCCTGGATCTCGTACTGCGTGCCGTTGTAGGTGCTGACCGGGGCGAGCTTGGCGCCGGGGTAGATGCTGTGGCTGACCTGGACGAAGTCGCCGCAGGTGTTGTTGTAGCAGCCGGTGTGGTTGTAGCCGTCGCGGGTCGAGTAGATGAACAGGTGCGGGTCGTAGTCGCCGTACAGGTCGCGGTATTTCTGCGAGCCGACCTCAAGCGTCTGCAGGCCGCCGCCGGAGCCGCCGACCACCCAGATCTGGGTCAGGCTGAACTCGCTGTTGAGCTCGGTGTAGGGGGCCCAGACGTTGATGTTCGAGCTGGCGCCCCAGTTGGTCACGTAGCGGTAGGCGTGGGCGTACTGGTGCTGGCTGGACGGCCCCCAGTGGTACGGCGGCTGCACGGCGGTCTGCGGAGCCTGGGCGGTCCCCAGGCGCTCGGGCACCTTGGCGAAGAAGTCGTGCAGCGAGGCGAAGCGGCTGAGGTCTTCGGCGGTCACCTCGGGGATTGGCACGGTGCCGTCCGGGCAGCCTGCGACCTGCGCGCCGGACTTGTCGAGCAGCGGCTCGGCGATGTTGTCCGCCGGCTCGGCCGCGAACACCGGCTGCGCGGAGCGCGGCGCCAGTTGGATCGGCTGGCCGAACAGCGCCGGGTTGTTCTTCACCGCCGGCTGGGCGTGGATGTCCACGCAGTCCACCGCCCGCCCGCCCGCCGTCTTCAGCGACACGTGGACGGCTGCGCGGTCGACGCGGCTGGCCAGGTAGGCTTTCATCTTGGCCTGCTCCGCCGCGCTTTGCACCGGCTTGGCCTGCGCCGCCGCCGGCTTGGCGCCGCCCAGGTTGTGGCCCGGCAGGATCTGGCCGGCGATGGCGGGCGACGGGCCCGGCCCGTTGTCCGGCCCGAATTCGACCTGGCCGGCCTGGGCGGCGGGGGAGCCGAGCGCGGCGGCCAGCGCCGCCACGGCGAAGGAAAGGGTTTGGCTGTGAGTGGGCATGGCAAGTCTCCGCGACAAAGGTAAAGCAATTTAATTAAGCAATGTTGCCGCGGTGGTCGATTCGATCCGGTTGTTCGCGGCGTTGGGTAATTTATACGCCGCGCGGGCCGGGAGTTTAAGGAACTATTCACCGAATATCTCGGCACTATTCACCGGCCTGGATTTTAGCGTCGGCGGCGGGTTTCGCCGGTATTATTCACCGCCGCCTACCGCCCGGCCGCCTCCCTGCGCTCCTCCATCATCTTTTCGACGATCGGCCGGAAGATGATCTCCATGGCCAGGCCCATCATGCCGCCGGGGATGACGATGGAGTTGTAGCGCGACATGAACGAGCCCTTGATCATCGCCAGCAGGTGGGGGAAGTCCACCTTGAACTTGTGGCGGTCGTTGAAGCGGATGATCACCAAGCTCTCCTCGGCCGTCGGCACGTCGCGGGCGATGAACGGGTTGGAGGTGTCCACCAGCGGCACGCGCTGGAAGTTGATGTCGGTCTCCGAGAACTGCGGCGTGATGACCTTCACGTAGTCCTCCATGCGGCGCAGGATGGTGTCGGTCACGTCCTTGGGCTTGTAGCCGCGCTGCGCGGTGTCGCGGTGGATCTTCTGGATCCACTCCAGGTTGAGGATGGGCACCACGCCGACCAGCAGGTCGGTGTGCTGGGCCACGTTGACGGCGTCGGTCTTCACCCCGCCGTGCAGCCCCTCGTAGAACAGCAGGTCCGTCCCCGGCGGCGCCGTCTCCCAGGGCGTCAGCGTGCCCGGCGCGCAGCCGCCGTGCCTTTTGCCCTCTTCCTCGCTGTGGATGTAGTAGCGCCGCCTCGCCGCGCCGGTCTCGCCGTATTGCCGGAAGGTCTCCTCCAGCGCGTCCAGCACGTTGGCCTCCACGGCGAAATGGCTGAAGCGGCGGCGCTCCCGCTGCGCCTGGGCGATCATCGCCTGCATCTCGGCGCGCTCGTAGCGGTGGTAGCTGTCGCCCTCGATGACCAGCGGGTTCACCCCCAGCCGGTAAAAGATGTGCTCGAAGGCCTTCTTGACGGTGGTGGTGCCCGCCCCGGACGAGCCGGTGACAGAGATGACGGGGTGCTTCTTGGACATGGGCTCTCCTGTGTGGCGGCGGAATCCGCCTTCGGAGTGTATCGCTTTTGCGCCGGGGGCGGGGCGGCGGCGCGGGCGATGCGCCTCTTTCGTCGGCACATCCTATGCGGGCTCAGGCTTCCGGCGACAAAGCCGGGTAGTTCGGCTGGCAATGGCGAAACGGTGGGCACGATGGAGCCGTGCCCACCCTGCCCGGCTGGCCGGCTGCCCGCCCGGGCTAGCCGGCCGCGGCATGCCCGGCCTTGAGCTGTTTAACCAGCCAGGCTTTGAACAGGAGGTTCTCCATGCGGTTGCGGAAGGCGCCCTTGCCTTCGTCCCACGACCCCGACCACGCCGCCCCGTCCCCTTGCCGGTATTCGGCGGCGTAGGCCAGGACGGCCTCGGGCGGCAGCGCGTTCATGGCCTTCTTGGCCCGGCTCGTGGCCTCCTGCTCCGCCCGCTCCCTGGCCTTTTTCTCCGCCTCGGCGCGCTTTGCCGACTCCGCCGCCGCGCGGGCCTGGGCCTTCGCGTCGGCCTCGAACGGCGCCGGGCCGAGCGCCGCCCCGCTCTCCATCACCGCCCGCAGATAGCCCGCCGCCGAGCCCTGGACCTGGCCGGCCCGGACGCGGGCCTCGACGTACTCCGCCGCCGCCAGGGCGCGGGCGGCGTCCTGCCTGATCCACGCCGCCGCCAGCTTGGCGCCGACGCCGAGGCCGCGCAGGCGCTGCGACAGCGGGGAGTCTTCGGCGCCGGCCGGCGCGGCCTCGGCGGCCGGGGCCCGCGGCGGCGCGGGCGGCTCCTTGGGCGCGAAGGTGAAGGTCAGGTGGGTGACGTTGCGGCCGGTCTTGCGCTGGGCGTAGCTGGCGGTCAGGTCGGAATGCGCGTTGATCTGCGCGACCGCCACGTCGACGACCCATTTTTTGAAATTGCCTAGGCGCCCGTAATTCTCATCCACCGTCAAGGCTTTCTTCAGCCATTCCAGCTCGATTTCGCGCTTGCCGACGCTGCCCCATTGCATCAGCAGCTCGTACAGCCGGATCGCGTAGGCGCTGCTCATGTGCGCCACTTTTTCCAGCTTGTAGCGGGTGAACTGGGCCTCCAGCCGGGTGATGAACGGCACCATCGCGTTGGCAAACTGCAACTGGATCGTGCCGGCCCCGTCGATGTAGCTGGCGGCGGACAGCCAGCGCACCTCGGTGTCCCTGGGCTTGCCGCTCTCCGGGTGGGTGTCGTGCAAGACCACATAGCGCCGGAACAGCGTCTTGCCGGCCTCCTTAATCTGCTCGTAAGCCTGCTTGACCGGGACGTCGAACATTTCCGCGTAGTCCGCCGCCTGGATGTCCACGAAGTCGTCCGCGCTCAGGCCGTTCTGCGTCCGCCGCGCCTCGGCGATGGCGAACAGGATGATGCGCTGTTCCGCCAGCGTCAGGCGGTAGCTGGCCTCGACTAGCCGGTTCGACTTCACCACCAACTCGTTTTTGTTTTTCATGGCCGCGTCCGAGTGTCGAAAAGCGGCAGTGTAGCATAAAGCTAGAATAAACTTTAACCAATATAAATACCCGGAATCCCTAGTCATATGACCCGGAATCCCTAGTCATATCGCCGGGAATTTGTACCTTTTTACCCGGAATCCCTAGTCATATGACCCGGAATCCCTAGTCATATGGCCGCTGGAAGCCGCGGCCCGCCTGGGCTGCGGCGCGCGGAAAAGCTCTTAAAGCTGTTGCTCTTAAAAAAACAACAAAAGGGCCTCGCGGCGCGTGTTGGTGTTTTTTGAGCTGAATCCGAAGACGGAGGAGGCGCCGCCCGGCCCGGCTGGGCGGCAGGCGCGGCAAGAGCAAGAGCCAGCCGGCCCGGCTGGCGATGGCGGTGGCGGCGGGCAAACAAAAAGGCGTTTGCCCACCCTGCCCGGCTATGTCAAAACCCATTGCGCGACTTGCGCCGCTGGCTGGACGCGGACAGGGCCAGATGGCGAAAAAGCGTATGTGTGTTTGCTCGACAGGGAGCCTGTATGGCCGCAGATGAACGATTGCGACCGCTGCGGAAACGGGAGGAATTGGAGCCGGACACGGACGCTTGAACGAAGGCGAAACCGCCGCCGCCGAACGGGAACCGCACCGCCCTTGCGGGCGTTGCCCCGCGCTGTGGAGGCGCGGGGAAGACCCGATTTAACGACCCGCGCCGACTAGACATTTCGTGCCGTTTTTTCTAATCCAAAAAGTCGCGCTTTTCCTTGGTGTGCCATGCACGGACAATGACGACGGTTTGCCCGTCAATGAGGTAGCGCAAGATGTATTCGCCGGAACCGAAAGGCATGAACAGCTCGCGGCGGTCTGTGCCGTCATTCATCGGGTGGCCTAATTCGGGAAAACCGGCAAGGAGCTTGGCGCCCTCTTGCAGAACATGACCGGCGCGGGCGGCGGCTTTCGGATTCTTGTCCTCCAGAAAAAGGCGCAACCGTTCGGTGTCTTCCAGTGCTTCGGGCAGCCAAACTACTTGGGGCATGGTAGCTCGTTTTCGCTTCCCCATGAGGCAAGCCATGCGCCAACGGCTTCGTTCGGCATGGCGTGGCCTGTGAGCTTGTAGCGTTGCCAACGCTCCATATCCTCGCGCTTTTCCCGCTCGTAGGCTTCCTCCCGTTCCACATACTCCTCGATGGCCGCTTTCATAAGCCAATGGGGGGTGCGGTCTTTGGCTGCGCCTAGAGCTTTGAGGCGTGCGTGTAGCGTCTCGTCCAGCTTGACGCCCGTGTTGATCGTTTTCGGCATGGTTTCTGTCTGCTGCATGGCATTCCCTACAACTAGATTGCAATCCTTACAACCTTGTTATACCCATTAAGGCCATTCGTCAAGGGGCGCAGCCTGTTGTCTAACAATCGAGGGCTTGTAACTGTTGACAATAATCTATGCTTATCGATGTTTTTCTGCTCTTTTGCAGGTAAAGCAGGCGTCTGTTAAACTGTTTCCACTACGGCAAGCTCTGCCGGAAGTAACGCTTGTGGAGAGGTCGTGAGACCTGGAGGAGTTCCCGGCTGCGGCGCAAACCGCGTAAGACTCCTCACGCAAGAGGAATCTTACTGGCGAAAACCAAGCCATCCTCTGGGCAACCTCGGTGAAGCAAGAAGAGATAATCATAGATTTCTCAGAGCGGTTTTTAGACAAAGCAGTATGATTTTCCATAAAATCTAGTTTTTTCTTCCTGCTTCGCCGTCCAGAGTTTCACGCCGCTTGCGCGACGCCAGCGCTCTGGACTCCACAGGCTGACACCGCAGGGCTTGCGGCGTACTTGGCTAGGTTTCTAGCCGCATTCAAGTCCCGGTCGATGTCGTTTCCGCAACCGTCCATCACCGAACGGGCCAGGCAGCGGTTTTTCACCATGCCTTGCGGGAAAGCGACTGGTTGAGGCGGCGGATTTTATCTGGCCGGGGAAGCGGACGGATTCGCGCATCCGCACCCAGCCGCTGACCGGCAGTTTCACTTTCTTGCCGTCCACCGCAACGGCATCCGCGCCGACCGTTTGCGGCCCGTTGTCGGCGCGGAACGCGTCGTTGGGATTTCGTCCTCATACGATACGCCTGCATTTGGCCGGACAAATAGTCGAGCACGTCGGCCAGCGGATGGGCCTCGTCGTCGCCAATTTCATCCAGCAAGGCTTGCACTGTCGCGCCGATCTGCTCGTAGTCGGCTTCGCTTGCGCTTGTCGTCACAATGTTTCCGGGGAGGTTGCCCTGTGAAGGCCAAATGCAGGCTTGGTGGAGGTTGGGGCGGACGGGGCAAAACTCACCCAAGAGCTTGTAAAGACAAGCCCTTAGTTGAGATCCCCTGTGAACATGCCGGATGGAGCCAGGCCGTACGCTTTAGGGGGTCGGGTCACGGTGCAGCCCCGACTGGACGGTTTACGCGTACACGCCGCGCCCTTGCCCCGACCGTCCCAAGGCGCGGGACGGAGGGCAAGCCGCCGCAAGCGAGGGTTGCCCCAACGTACTTGCACTGGCTTCGCGTCCGTCCTTTATCGCCTCAACTCATACGGGTGTCCGCTCTGCAAGGCTCCCCCGGTAGCGGACTTTGTGCGACCATACACGCCTCGGATTGAAACATGCTGCGCACACCTCAAGCCCCCGGCGTCACTTTTTCCTACCACCGAGCTTGGGGTTGGCCCCTGGCCTTGCGCGTTGGCAGCGCCCGCCGGGGCCGGACAATGTATTCATTCACCGCCCTGACGGCCGGGCCGCGCAGAACGCGACGCCGCCCCGGCTGTCCGCAGGCGCGCAGGTCGGAGGGAAAGCCGCCGCAGGCACGGGATACGCCGTACATGCCTGGCAACGGCTTTGCGTCTTTCCTGTCCGCCTAGACCGGACACGCGGGCCGCGCCGCGCCAAGGCTCGGCCGGTCGTCATGGCTAGTAGAAGAGGGTGGACGCGGTTGGGCGTCCACGGCAACCAATTTATCATTATTTTTGATGTTCTGTCAATAAAACAAGTTTTTCATTGAATTTTTTAGGTGTGCCCCATGTCTTTAGGTGGTCGGTTGCGCACGGTGCGCAAAGAGTTGGGCCTGTCGCAAGGCGAGCTTGCCGAAATCACAGGCGTAGTACCGAACACCCAGAGCATTTACGAGCTGGGCAAGAGCATGCCGGACGCCGGCTATCTGGAGAAAATCGCCGCCCTCGGCGGCGATGTCACTTACATCCTGACCGGCTTCCGTGCGCAGGTGCCGACGCTGTCGCCCGTAGAGGCTGATCTGTTGGACAATTTCAGGGAATGCGAAGAAGCCGACCAGAACGCCATCCGCCGACTGGTGACGCGCAGCGCGGAGGCGCGGCGTTTGAGGACCCGAGCCCGGCCCGGCAACCCGCCAGAGGCGCAAGAAACGCAAGCGGCCTTGTAGCCCGCCGCCGAAGCCGTCCGGGGCTTGCAATCCCCCCCGCGCCCGTCCGGATTACCCGAACAGATCCTCCTGCCCCGCCTCGATGGCCCTGCGCTGCAAGCGCGTGGTTTCGCTCAGATCCTCCAGGCGCTTCGCCGTCTCCTCGCTGATTTCCATGCCTATCAATTTTCGCTTCCAGCCCTGCGCGGGCGGCCAGGCCACGCCCAGCAAGGCAAGCTGCGGGCGGTTCCAGCCGCCGCGCCCGCTGGCGATTTTCTCTATAAATTCTTCGGTGATTTTCATAACGGCCCCACTCCAAAAGTAGCCAGCGTAGCACGGACGCAAGGCGGCACAATGGGGGTCGGGGCCGCAAATCCTAAGTTCCGCTGTATTCCATGCGGGCTACGTGACTCGCTTGTGGGCACAAAAAAAGCCGGACGGCGCAAACCGTCCGGCTTTTTCGCGTCCAAGCGCCCGCCCGATGCTATGCGGCGTGGCTGGCGGTGTTGACGCTTTGAGCCAAAATGCCCTTCACAACCTCCGGAGCGCTTTCGACGATGTTCAGCAAGGTCAACGCCGCCCCGGTGGGTTTGCGGCGTTCCTGCTCCCATTCTTGGATGGTGCGCTTGGGGATGCGCAGCAGGCGGGCGAACTCGCTCTGGGAAACGCCAAGCTTGAGGCGCACCGACGTGGGGTATGGAACTTCAACGGTCTTCAATTCCTGGTATTGGCTGCTTTCGATATGGCCGATGCTTGCCAGAAGCTCGGCTTCAAGATCGCGTTCTTTTTCCCAGGCTTCCAGTTCTTTTGTATTCATCGTCTATTTTTTCGCGGATTGCCTCCAGGGTGGAGGACTTCATATTTTCTGTGGCGTTCTTGCCGTAAATGGCAATCAGCCAAATGTGGCGCTCGTGTTCCCTGATGTAGTAGATCACTCGCAACCCTCCGCGTTTTCCCAAGGCATCGTAGGCATAGCGCAATTTGCGCACGCCTCCGGTTCCTCGAATCAGAGCGCCAGAATCAGGAGTCTTGGCGATATATTCTTGCAATTCGCCGAGTTGGTCTTCGCCCAGATAATTTTTGGCTGCCGCAGAAAAAAATGGCAGGGCACGAAAACCGAACGCGAGTAGAGTATATTCAAAGGTCATCTTTGAAGTTTTCCTGAAAAAGGTAGAGGACGTAAAAACTAAAATTATATAAACGATACAAAATCTTAATCTACGTTAACTCACCTAACTTCAGACTACTTTTCTCTGCTCTATATTTAGCTTATCATCGCCGCACCTGGGAAGTTTACAAACACGTCTAAAATATACGTCTTTGACGTATGATTGTCAACTATTTTTACGCAATGCCCGCAGGGTGCGGTGAGGAACGAACCGACCGCTCACCACATCCTACGACCAGCCACAAAAAAAGCCCGACGGCCTAAACCGTCGGGCTTTTTCGCGCCCCTTGTTCAGGGGCGCTCGCTCAACAACGCGGAATTACAGGATCGATTCCACGGTGGCGACGACGTTCTCGGTGGTGAAGCCGAATTCCTTGTTTCAATCCACTCCCGGCGCTTGAAGCCGGAAGACGCGGCGCAAGCCGCGTCTGGATTATACGCCGAGCGACTCGACCGCCGCGACCACGTTGGGTTTCAATCCACTCCCGGTGGTTAAACCGGGAGAAACGGCGTATGCCGCAGAGCCATTATTATAGGCCCAGCAATTCAACCTCAGAGATAATTTTTTCTGGGGTGAAGCCAAACTCCTTGAACAAAGCGGGTGCAGGGGCGGACTCGCCGAAGCGGTCGAGGCCGATGACCTTGCCGGCGCTTCCGGCGTACTTCCACCAGCCGTCCGTCACGCCGGCTTCGACGACGACGCGCTTGGTCACGGCGGCGGGCAGCACGGACTCCTTGTAGGAAGCGTCCTGCGCGTCGAAGACGTTGGTGGAGGGGATAGACACGACGCGCACAGCCTTGCCCTTCTCAGCGAGCGCAGCGGCGGCTTTGACGGCCAGTTCGACTTCCGAGCCGGTGGCGATGATGATCGCGTCAATGGTGCCGGGAGGTGAGCCATCAAGAATGGTTGGTGCCTCGCGCAGCACGTAGCCGCCCTTGGTGATGGCTTCGATCTGCTCCGCCGTGCGCGGCATGTGGGCCAAGTTCTGGCGCGAGAAGATCAGCGTGGACGGGCCGTCCTTGCGCTCGATGGCGGCTTTCCAGCACACGGCGGATTCCACCGCGTCGCAGGGGCGCCACACCTGCATGTTGGGGATCATGCGCAAGGTGGCGGTCTGCTCGACCGGCTGGTGGGTCGGGCCGTCCTCGCCCAGGCCGATGGAGTCGTGGGTGTAGACGAAGATGGTCGGGGCCTTCATCAAGGCGGCCATGCGCAGCGCGTTGCGGGCGTACTCGGAGAACATCAGGAAGGTCGCGCCGTAGGGGACGAAGCCGCCGTGCAGCGTGACGCCGTTCATGATCGCCGACATGCCGAACTCGCGCACGCCGTAGTAGACGTAGTTGCCGTCGTGGCCCGGCGCGTTGATGTCTTTGCAGCCCTTCCACAGGGTCAGGTTGGAGCCTGCCAGGTCGGCGGAGCCGCCGAGCAGTTCCGGCAGCAGCGGCCCGAAGCCGTTCAGGGTGTTCTGCGAGGCTTTGCGGCTGGCGATGGTCTCGCCCTTGGCGTCGACGGCGGCGACGAAGGCGGCGGACTTCTCGGCCCAGTCCTTCGGCAGCTCGCCGTTGATGACGCGGCGCTCGAACTCGGCGGCCAGCTCGGGGAATTCGCGGCGGTAGTTCTCGAAGCGGTCGTTCCACTCGTTCTCGTACTTCGCGCCGGTCTCCTTCGCGCTCCAGCCCTCGTAGACGTCCTCGGGGATCACGAACGGGGCATGCGTCCAGCCCAGGGTCTCGCGGGTCAGCGCGATCTCGTCATTGCCCAGCGCCGCGCCGTGGCATTCTTCCTTGCCCTGCTTGTTCGGGGAGCCGAAGCCGATGATGGTCTGGCAGCAGATCAGGGTCGGCTTGTCGGTGACTTTGCGGGCTTCTTCAATCGCCGCCTTGACCGCCTCGGCGTCGTGGCCGTCCACTTTCGGGATGACGTGCCAGTTGTAGGCTTCAAAACGCTTCGGCGTGTTGTCCAGGAACCAGCCCGGCACGCCGCCGTGGCCGCGCACTTCGCCGTCGATGGAGATGTTGTTGTCGTCGTAGAACGCGATCAGCTTGCCCAGCCCCAAGGAGCCCGCCAGCGAGCAGGCTTCATGGGAGATGCCTTCCATCAGGCAGCCGTCGCCCAGGAACACGTAGGTGTTGTGGTCGACGATGTCGTGGCCGGGGCGGTTGAACTGCCCGGCCAGCGTGCGCTCGGCGATGGCGAAGCCGACCGCGTTGGTGATGCCCTGGCCCAAGGGGCCGGTGGTGGTCTCGACGCCGGGGGTGTAGCCGTACTCCGGATGGCCGGGGGTCTTGGAGTGCAACTGGCGGAAGCTGGCCAGCTCGGACACCGGCAGGTCGTAGCCGGTCAGGTGCAGCAAGGAGTAGATCAACATGGAGCCGTGGCCGTTGGACAGCACGAAACGGTCGCGGTCGGGCCATTTCGGGTTGGCGGGGTTGTGGCGCAAATAGTCGTTCCACAGCACCTCGGCGATGTCCGCCATGCCCATCGGCGCGCCCGGGTGGCCCGAGTTCGCTTTCTGGACGGCGTCCATGCTCAAGGCGCGGATGGCGTTGGCTAATTCACGGCGTGAAGGCATGTTCTGCTCCTGGTTTTATGTTGAAAAATCGGGTGGAAAGATCAAATCCGTCAATTTTATCAGCCAAAACGCTTTTGTCACGAAATTCATGCGCTTGCGCGAATCCCGCGGCGCGTTCGGCGGCGGCTTCCGGGCCTGCTTGGCAAGGTTTTAAGCCAACCCGGCTTTATAAGGGCAACGGGGCGGCAATGACAGTCAGGCTTTTTTGGGGAAAGGATAAAGGGGGCTTATGGGCGGGTTACGCGCGTCCCGAACGAAGCGCGACGGGGTTTGCAACCCCGTCGCTTACGTTTGCGGCCTGCCGCAGGGTTGAAACGTTGCGGACGGGGTGACAAGCCCCGTCCGGCTCCGATTGAAGCCTAGCCGTGTCGGCAAGCTTCCGTCCCTGTCCTGTAAACCTAGTCCCTTACGGTTGGACCGCGCTCCCGGCGCGGTCTCCAACAACAAGCCGCAGCGCTCAACCGAACCGGTAGTCCTTCGGCACCACGACCACGCCCTTCTCCGAGCGCTTGAAGCGCGCGGCGTCCTTGGCCGGGTCAACGCCGACGGTCTCGCCGGGCGGGATCTTCACGCCCTTGTCGACGATGCAGCGCCGCAGCCGCGCCCCGGCCCCGACGGTGACGTTGTCGAACAGCAAGGCGTCCTCGACCACCGCGTCCTCGTGCACGTGCACGCGCGCGGCCAGGATCGAATGCCGCACCACGCCGCCGTCAATCACCGTGCCGCTGCCCAGGATCGAATTGGCCAGCAACCCGTCCTTGCCGTCCGGGCC
>Ga0265331_10001781_pt1 | contig 15390 bp, 15 predicted proteins | sample 41923metaG_FD_202088 | JGI IMG/M metagenome (GOLD analysis project Ga0265331, IMG submission 202088) | Rhizosphere microbial communities from Carex aquatilis grown in University of Washington, Seatle, WA, United States - 4-19-23 metaG | ecosystem: Host-associated > Plants > Roots > Rhizosphere...
TCTAATTGAGTGTTCGGATTCGGGGGTATGCGCGGGAAGGAACTTACTCTTATATTATAACATATATAGTATAGAAAAGTCAAAAGACGGAAGCTTCTGAATGGCTCAACGAGGTTCCTATTCAAAAAAATAAGCGCGGAAGACCGAAGTCAACCGCGCTCTTAACTTTTTTCACCGATTTTCGGTGGACCACGTCCGGACATTGCCGGGATGGTTCGTTTCTAACCAAAACTTCCACAATGCTAGTTATCACCCGTTGCCACATGGAGTGGACTGCCGGTGACCAGTGGGCCATTTACCCAAAGCGCGATTCGCGCTATCTTCTGGACTTTTCTGACATCCTATCAAGCCGCACCGAAGCGCGGTACAACCCCCCTACCCAAGATTTGTAATCACCAATCGCCACGGGGCCGATCGGATAAACTAACAGAGACCGTAGTCCGACGAATCGCTTGTTACAGCGACCCTGGGGTAGGCACGACGTCAGTGCACATCCCATATTTAGTCTCAAATGCTGGATTTAAGGCGAAATACGGGATGTGCAGATAACTAGTGATTCAACGATCTTACTGGCACTAGTATAGCATACCCACAGAATTTGTCAAGCGAATTGCACGATTTTCGTGTCGCTATGGCAGAAAAGGCTTATTTTGGGCCATTTTATAGAGCCCTACAACGCCCTGACTGCCCTGACGAAGCGTTCAGCGCGCTCCATGCGCGAGGCGTCGATGCCCGCAGCGCCGAAAGCCGGGCTGAAGAGCACCGTGTCCCCTTTCCTGGCATGATCGAGCGCCTGGCGGACGGCCTCCTCCAGGGTCGGCACCGAGACGATAGCGACATCCTCCAGGCCGGCTAGGGCGCGGCGCTCGCGGAGGGTGCCGCTCCCCGGTACGACCACGACCGTATGCGCGAGCTTGCGCACCGCGGCAAAGAGCTCGCGGCAATCGGCACCATGGTCGGCGCCTCCCATGATGATGACCAGATCCCGACCGCGCGAGACGGCGGAGAGGCTCGCCACCGTCGCTGCCGGGATGACGGAGGCGCCGTCGTTCACGAATTCGACGCCTTTGACCTTCTTGACCGGCTCGAGGCGCGCCTTGAGCGGCTTCCAGCGCATGAAGGCATCCCGGGCCGCTTCATCGAACACCTTGAATAGCCTGGCTGCCTGAAGGGCCAGAGCCGCATCGTCGCGGTCGTGCGGCGAGCGGGCATGCGGCAGCCAGTCGTCGGGGACGATGGAGCCCTTGGTGCGGAGGAGCTTGGCCCGCGACTGGAAGCCCGAGGCGCGGAAAGCGTCGATGACACGGTCGTCGCCGATGACGGAATTGGTATAGGTCTGATGGGCGATGATCTCGAAGGGGGACTCGCGATAGGCATAGGCCGGCGGCACAGTGGTGAAGATGGCGATCTGGGGGCTCCAGGAGAGCGCGGCGATCTCGCCCATCATGGCAGGCACGATGCGCATAAGGGCGATGTCGCCGCTCACGGCCTTGCGGAGCTGAGAGAGGATGCCGTCGCCTGAGTCGGGATCGAGGACGATCGAGGACTGGCTGCCCTCCCCAGCGCAGGCAGCCTCCACGAGAGGTACCAGCATGGAGAGGACGGTGGACGTGCCGCAGGCTCCCATGATACCGACGACCGTGATAGGAGGGGCGTGCTTGAGGAAGAGGGTCTCGGGATATTCGATGTCGATGCCGTTCGTGCGGGCCTGTGTCAGGAATGAGGAGCTGCGGGAATATTCATGGGACAGGATGATGAGATCCATGTCCATGAGGTCTTCGGCAGGGATGGCGCCGAGGACCTGGTTGGCCAGGCCGAAAGAGCGCAGCGCAGGGATATGCGCGGCGAGCTTGGATTCGCTCCTGAGGTCGTAGACGGAGACGAGGGCGTTCCACTTGACCATAGAACGGATGTCGGCGAGCATCTCGCCGTGGGGGCCGAGGCCTATGACGGCTATGCGCTTGCCGAGGAAATAGTCGCGCGCGCTCATGCCGACAGTATACTGGTTCCTATGAGGCGAGCAACCTTTTGACTTTGATCATCTCCTGGAGCATGGCCTGGAGCTTGAGGGCATCCTCGGCGGGGGTATCGGTGTCCATGGCGAAGGCCGAGAGCTTCTTCATGAAGACGCCGTAGAGGTCGTAGAAGTAGCGCTCGAGGAGCTTCTCCTCTCTCGGGTCTGGGGACGTGCCGGACGGCCTGGCAGGGCTATCGAAGGCTCGCAAGACCTCTGCGGGCCTCTCGACTCCCTCATATGAGAGCGAGCCATGGGTAAGGACGCCATCGAGGGACGGCGAGGCTATGACGTATGATGTTCGCATGCGGCTAACTGGCTGTGCGTACGCTGACGTACGCATCGCGGGTGATGATGACGTGATCGAGGAGCTCGATGCCGAGGATCTTCCCTGCCTCGACGAGCTGTTCCGTGATGAGGATGTCTTCGGAGCTGGGGGCCGTCTCGCCGGAAGGATGGTTGTGGGCGATGACGACAGCAGCGGCATTGGACTCGATGGCGAGCCTGAAGACCTCGCGGGGATGGACGATGTTCGAATTGACGGTGCCGATGGATATGACCTCGTCGCGGATGATGCGGCCATGGCTATTGAGGTAGAGGCCGCGCATGTGCTCCTTGGGCAAGTTGCGCATGTCGACGAGATACTCGTAGATGTCCTTGGCGTTCCTGATGACGACGAAGCCGGGCGCGCTCGCCGCATAGAGCCGGCGGCCGAGCTCGCCTGTCGCAACGATCTGGCATGCTTTGACGAGGGGGATATCCATGTCCTTGGAAAGTCGGGCTGCGTCGCGCTCGGAGAAGACGTTCTTCTCGCCGTAGTCGCGGACGATGCGGTTGGTCATCTCGAGCACGTTTTCCTTGGCCGTGCCCGCGATGAGCAGGAGAGCCGTGAGCTCGCGGATGGACAGGGCTTCGGGGCCCTGGGCAAGGAGCTTCTCGCGAGGCTTCTCATCCGGCGGCAAGTCGTGGATCGTAAAGACATAGTCGCCGCTCCAGGAGCGGTCGAGGATGAGCGAATTGTCTCTGACGATATACTGGCTCTTCTGCATGCCGCTAATTATAGCATGCGTGTCAAGCGGCTGTGAACAGCGAGGCGGACGGAGGAGCTGAGCACGTAAGGGTGACGCGAACTTTCGGAGCCCGAAGAGGGCGAGAAGTAGACGCGGCGACAGCAGTCGCCGACGTCGGTCGCGGAATCCCTATGTGCGCCGCTCCGACCGTCCTCGCGCTTTTACAGCGTCTCTACGAGGGTGAAATTGGTGGTAGATGACTCGCCGAAGGGCATGCCCGCCACGATGACGACCTTGTCGCCCTTCTCGGCGAGATCCTTGTCGAGAGCGGCCTTGCGGACGATCTTCATGATCTCATCGACAGTCTTGAAGGTGGGCACGACCAGCGGATAGCAGCCGAAGACGAGCATGAGCCTGGCCGCATTCTCGGGCATATCGGTGAGAGCGAGGACGCGCTCTGCGGGGCGGTAGCGCGCGACCATGCGCGCGGTGTTGCCCGAGCGGGTGAGGGCAACGATGAACTTTGCGCCGACATTGTGCGCGGCGCGGACAGCTGACTGCGAGACGACATCCGTCACGCCGTGGGACTCGTCGTATTCGGCGATCGTGTCGCGGGTATAGACCTCATCCTCGATGCGCATAGCCACACGGGTCATCACCTTCACAGCCTCGATCGGGAAATCCCCGAGCGTCGTCTCCTCCGAGAGCATGACGGCGTCGGTGCCGTCGATGATGGCGTTGGCGATGTCGGAGACCTCGGCGCGGGTCGGGACAGGGTTCTTGATCATCGACTCCAACATCTGCGTCGCTGTGATGACCGGCTTCCCTGCCTCGTTGCACTTCCTGATGAGGAGCTTCTGGATGACCGGCACATCCTCGGCGGGGATCTCGATGGCGAGGTCGCCTCGAGCCACCATGATGCCATCGGAGAGCCCGATGATCTCGTCTATGTTCTCGAGGGCCTCTGGCGTCTCGATCTTTGCGATGATGTGCGCCTTGCAGCCGGCCTTGTCCAGAATAGATCGCAGCTCCACGAGGTCGGCGGGGCGCCGCACAAATGAGAGGGTGACGAAGTCGACGTCGTTGCGGATGCCGAACTTCACGTCTTCCCGATCCTTGTCGGTGATAGAGCTCATGGAGAGGTAGGCTCCCGGGAGGTTGACTCCCCTGCGGCCCTTGATGGTACCGCCGACCTTGATCTCGGTGATGACATCGTCGCCCCTGATCTCCGTGACCACGAGCTTGAGCCTGCCGTCATGCAGGAATACGATGCCGCCGACCTTGAGCTCCTTAGGAAGCAACGGATAATTGACATGAGCGATCGTCTCGTCGCCGACGACATCGCGAGTGGTCAGGGTGAACTTCTGGCCCGCGACGAGCGTGACCGAGACCGTCTTGAAGTCGCCGATGCGTATCTTCGGGCCCGAGAGGTCCTGGAGGATGGCCACTGTCTTGCCGGTCCTCTTCATGACCGCGCGGATCGAGTCGACGCGCGCCTGGTGCTCTTCGTGAGTGCCGTGCGAGAAGTTCAGGCGCATGACATTCATGCCCGCCTCGACGAGCTCAGCGAGCTTGGCCGTGGTCTCCGTAGACGGCCCTATGGTGCAGACGATCTTGGTCTTCTTTCCGAGTTTCATAGCTTTCGTGAGATGTAGTATGTGGATCTTGTCTAAGAGCCAGCCGGTGCCGCCTTGGTCGGCTGATAGCGGGCCGGATCTATCGTGCGCTGGAAGCATTCCCTGCCCGTCGCATGATCCCATGTATCATCCGACGAGCCCGGATATATCGCAGACGATACCGGGCTCGCGTATGTTGCATTCATGCCAGCGCCTCTGCCCTCCCCGTCTGGAGACGGCTGGCTGAATGTCGCGCATAGGGTGAATGATGGGCCCGCGGACGATATCGGCGAAGATGACGCCGAATACTCATATGCCGCGCTCGTGTCCGGATCGGTCGGCACGGTCGTGCCCGATATCTGGTCATTGAGAGCAGAGAGATCCGCCGGGAGCTTCCCTGTGCGCTGCCAATAGTCGACGACCTGCCACTGGATGGTCGAGAGGTCATCCGTGCGCTGCGCGTCCATGCGCAGGTCGCGTTGGCGCATCGGCGAGCCCACAGCCATGAAGCCGCCCACGACCGCCGCGAGCACGACGACGATGCCGACAGCAGCTATCGTCCTCCGCGCCGTGCGGCCGTGCGCCTCGTCAGCTGCTTTGGCCAGGAGGTAATACGCGAATACGACCGCGCAGACCACGAGCACCGCGACCACCTTCCATACGAATCGCGAGCTGATCTCTCCAGACAGGTAGGTATAGATGAGGGTTATCAGATCGCCCAGGATCGTCGCGCCAGCCAGGAAGATCGTCAGGTAGATGCGCCAGCGCCTGACCCAGATCTCGCGCTTCTCCGGGACCTTCCGGATGTCCCGCACCAGAGCCCATTCCAGGACATAGAGCGCCGGTACGAGCACGATCATCATCGAGATCGGCCAGGCGATCGAGCTCGCCGAGAAGTATCCCGCGAGCTGGTCAGGGTATGCATAGTCGACGATGCTGAAGCAGAGGTTGAGGAGGGCGATCGTCGCCGTATAGAGCGCGATAGCCGCGCCCAGATGAAGGAAGAAGTCCTTCGGAGACGTGTGTGTATTCATATCGGGAGATTATAGCATAGGCAGACGCTCTCGCATCCTTGTTTTCACCTAACCATCTTCTGTGCGCGATGAAGGATTCGAACCTTCGACCCCACCAGTATCAGTGGTGTGCTCTACCAACTGAGCTAATCGCGCAAACGAGCACGAAAACGAACTAACCGAGGATACCCAAGAATCTAGCAGAAAATCGCCCTAAAATCAAAGCCTCCCTGCCCCGCTGGCTCGCAGGAATGCCTCATCTTCTGCGAAGAGCTTCCTCGATATCCGATATACGCCGTACGCGATGAAGAACGCCGACAGCACATCTATCGTATAGTGCAGATGCCCGAGGAGCACGACCGCAGCGAATACGGCCGAGACAGCTATGAATATCATCCGCAGCCAGCGCCTGTCCCAATAGAGCAATGCCATGAGGAATGGCAACCCCGTATGCCCGGAGAAGAATGAGTCGTTCCCCAGGAAGAACGACGAGTAGAGCCTCGCGCCGATCACATCGCGGATGAGATTCTGCGAATCAGGATTGATGATGGCATGAGTCGGGAACGCACCGATGTGGGTGACCATGATGAAGATCGACCGAGTGATCACGAAGATCGCTATGCTCTTGACGACGAACGGCAGCCGCGCGGGATCCCAGAGACAGACGCCGATGATGAAGATCCCCAGGGCGATCGCCCCATTCACGAAGAGGCTGTCCACGTCGTAGACGCGGACGTTGCTCAGCACGAGGTCGGTCACTGGCGCGCTCGCGCTGTCGGTGGCATAGCTCACCGCATAGGCGTTGGCCACGAGGCCGGCAGCGAGCATGCACAGGGCCAGAATGAGGGACGCCACGTACTTCTTGTCCGTGAAGCAGACTGCATATCTGTGCAGGAATGTATGTATGTGCGATGCGTTCATTTCGTTCTGTGGCATGTAAAGAGTGTATCTGATGATGCTCCGCATATCCGCCATCCGAGGCAGATACGCTGACCACTGGTGGGCACGGGGGGACTCGAACCCCCAAGGATCGCTCCATACGCTTCTGAGACGTACGCGTATACCAATTCCGCCACGTGCCCGTGTGTGACACATCTTATGCCAAATGACAAAAAAACGCCACGTTCTCGATCGTGGCGTCTTCTGATTTCTTCTAACGAGCTCTGCGATGATCGCTTATTTCGAGAAGATCATCCACAGCCAGTCGAATATCGGCATCGGTCGGTCTCCGGGGTTATGCAGGTGGTAGAACAGACAGATGACTACCGCGACCAGGTATCCGACGGAGAGCCAGCCCAGGCAGCTCATCGCTGTGAGCAGCCAAACGGGCTTGTCTTTGCCATTCGTCTGTAGCTGGCCGATCTCGACGCAGCCGATGTACGCTTTTCTGTGCAACAGCCGGCTGAGGCCGTTTCGCAGGGTTGATGGTTGAAGTTTGAGAGCCAGGCTGACGATGTGATCGCCGAGACTGCTCGTGTTTTCCGATCCTTCCTCATCCGTGCAGACGAGGGTATGAACCGCGGCGTAGGTTTGCCGCGCTTCGGTGAACCAACCGGCCGCCCATAGGGCGAGCGCATGTATAATTTTCACGGGTTAAGGTACGGTTACTGATATTGTAACACACTTGATATCGAAAAGTCAAGCGTCATCCTGCATACAGAAAAACCGCCCCGTAAGGCGGTCTTTCTGTTGTTGCGGCCTTCTGACCGCTGTAGCGCGCTCTATTTTGTTCCGTTCGCCCATGAACGATTCAATTGCAAATAAATGTAATCGCGTCCATGTGGTGCCGGGATTCGGTCCCGGCTCAGCGCTCCGATTTAACGATTCGAGAGCGATCATCATGTCCCTTGCGAGACATATCGACTATAAGCTAGTCAGGCCGAAGCCTGAAAAGCGGTTGATTCCTTGAAATATTCCACGAGCAGCTTCCGCTACCCGTGCCTTGTTACGACTTACCCCCTGTCATCGAATTTGCCGTAGGCCCGCGCGAGGCGAGACTTCGGGCACCTCCGACTCCCTTGGGTTGACGGGCGGTGAGTACAAGACTCGAGAACGTATTCACCGCAGTATAGCTGACCTGCGATTACTAGCGATTCCGGCTTCAAGAGGTCGAGTTGCAGACCTCTATCCGAACTGGCGCATCCTTTATAAGGGTTTGCTCCGTCTTACGACATTGCGTCCCGTTGTAGATGCGATTGTAACACGTGTGTAGCCCAGGGTATCAGAGGGCCATGCTGACTTGGCGTCATCCCCACCTTCCTCCCAGCCCTAGGAGCACAAGAGAAAAGAGGTAGGAGGTAAGAAATAAGAATCGCGCGATTCCTATCTCTTAGCTCTTAACTCTTGACTCTATCTGCTCTCGGGGCTGGGCGGTCTCGCCTGACACTTGTAACAGGCAACAGGGGTTGCGTTCGTTACCCCACTGAAGGGAACAGTTCAAACCACGAACTGACGACAGCCATGCAGCACCTGTCCAGCCGCCTTTCGGCTACCTACGTTTCTGCAGGTATTCGTCTGGATTTCTAACCCTGGTAAGGTTCTTCGTTTATCGTCGAATTGAACCACATGTTCCACCGCTTGTGCGAGTCCCCGTCTATTCCTTTGAGTTTCAACCTTGCGGTCGTACTACCCAGGCGGATCTCTTAACGCGTTTGCTTAGCCTCGAAGAGGGTCGATACTCCTCAAAGCGAGAGATCATCGTTTAGGGCGTGGACTACTGGGGTATCTAATCCCATTCGCTACCCACGCTTTCGTGTTTCAGCGTCAGAAACGGCCCAGTCACCTGCCTTCGCTTTTGGTGTTCCCCTAGATATCAACGCATTTCACCGCTACACCTAGAGTTCCAGTGACCCCTGCCGCTCTCAAGCATCACCGTTTCTCCCGCGAGCCCCCGGTTGAGCCGAGGAATTTTACGGGAGACTAATGACGCCGCCTACACACCCTTTACGCCCAATGATTCCGGATAACGCTCGACGCACTCGTATTACCGCTGCTGCTGGCACGAGTTTAGCAACGTCTTATTCTCCGGGTACCGTCAATAACTTCGTCCCCGGCAAAAGGAGTTTACATACCGAAGCACTTCATCCTCCACGCGGCGTCGCTCGATCAGGCTTTCGCCCATTGTCGAATATTCTCGTCTGCAGCCACCCGTAGGTGTATGGGCCGTATCTCAGTCCCATCGGTGGGGGTCACCCTCTCAGGTCCCCTAGGCGTCATAGCCTTGGTAAGCCGTTACCTTACCAACTAGCTGATACCGAACAGGCCGCTCCTCTAGCGAAATTCTTTACTCTTGCGAGACTATCGGGAATTACCCAGTCTTTCGACTGGCTATGCCCGACTAAAGGGTGCGTACCTATTTATTACTACCTCGTCTGCCGGTTGCTCTTGCGAGCCCCCTTGACTTGCATGACTTATCCACGCCGCCAGCGTTCATCCTGAGCTAGGATCAAACTCTTAACTATAAACGAACGGAACAAAATAGAAGGCGCTAGCTCTCTATCGTGATGCGCGTCTCACAGATCGCGCTGATTCGTTGGTCTGATCTTCGCTCGGCACGCTCATGGAATCCGCCTCCGTCAGTCGACGGGAGGTGGCATGAGCTGCTGAATCATTGTTGGAATATACATTCCGTACTTGCACATTTGTCTTCATGATCCCGGGTTAGCGGAGACCATGAAGCATCATACGTTCTCTTGTTATGCGACTTTCAAAGGACACCTGCCTCTATGACAGGCGTAGGGGCTATATTACAGGGTTATATACGGAAGTCAAGCAAACCGCGAGCAAGGTGCATATTTTGCACATTGCTCAAAAAAATGGCTTATTCGCTTAATGCTTTTGCCAGTTATCGAGGAATCCTTAATAGCTGAATCCCATCGCCCTCCCTATGACATATATGTCATAGGGGTCTATACAGAGAGAAGCGAATATCCTCCCGACACCATTGCGGTTTTGAGACAAAAAATGTCTCAAAAGTGCAATGGTGCGCGAACCATATACTCGCGCCGCACGGAGCCACGACGCCCCGCCGACATGCTACTATGACCCGCATGAAAAGCGCCCTGACGAAGAGCTCCGCTGACACAGAGCCGTGGGACCTCGTCGTCATAGGCGGCGGACCGGCGGGCATGATGGCGGCTGGCCGCGCAGCTGAAAAAACCCGATCAGAGGGCCGCCCTTCCCGGCGCATCCTCCTCCTCGAGAAGAACCCCAGCCTCGGGACCAAGCTCCTTATCACTGGCGGCGGCCGCTGCAACGTCACCAACAACGAGCTCGACGATCGCGCCCTCCTCGCCCGATTCAAGGATGACGGCAAGTTCCTCTTCTCCGCATTCTCGCAATACTCCGTCGCCGAAGCTCTCGAGTTCTTCCACGCGCGCGGCATGCCCACGAAAGTCGAGGACGAGAAGCGCGTCTTCCCCATCTCCGACAGCGCCCGCTCGGTCTGGCAAGTCCTCCTCGACTACATGAGGGCAGGTGGCGTGACTGTCCGTACCGGCGCCGCAGTGGACGGATTCGTGCGAGGGACAGACGGTCGCATCGAGTCAGTGAAACTCAAAGGCGGCAAGGATGGCGCAGCTGGCGAGACTATCCATGCCACGCATTTCATCCTCGCCACAGGCGGCACATCTCATCCCGAGACAGGCTCCACAGGCGACGGCTTCCGCTGGCTGCGCGAGCTCGGGCACCACGTCGCCGAGCCCAGCGCCGCTCTCGTCCCCGTCACTGTCGCCGACGCGTGGATCAAAGCGCTCTCCGGCGTCTCTCTTCCTGCCGCCAAGATCGCTCTCTTCCAGAATGGGGTCAAGCAGGCGGTCAGCCGCGGCAAAGTGCTCTTCACTCACTTCGGCCTGTCCGGTCCCGCCATCCTCAACATGAGCGCCGAGCTGGCCGATCTCATGAAGTACGGCCCGGTGGAGCTCTCCCTCGACCTCATGCCCGAGCACGATTATTCCACTCTCAATGACGCCCTGCAGCAGCTCTTCGCAGGCGCCATCAACAAGAAGTTCAAGAACGTCATCGGCGGCCTCATCCCCCGCGCATTCGTGCCCATCATCCTGGAACGCTCGGGCATCGATCCGGATATCGCCGTGAATAGCGTCACCCGCGACGCGCGCATCGGCCTCATGAAGCTCGTGAAGGATATCCGCATCCAGCCGACCGGCTTCCTCGGCGCAGACCGGGCCATCATCACCGCCGGCGGCGTCGCCCTCGAGGAAGTCGACTTCCGCACCATGCGCTCGCGCCTCATCCCCAACCTCTCCTTCGCCGGCGACGTCCTCGACATCGACAGGCCGTCAGGCGGCTACAGCCTCCAGCTCTGTTGGACCACAGGGTGGGTGGCTGGGAATAGCATCTAGCGAGAGGTGCCCATACCCGCTCTATCTCTTGCTCTTCAATCTCTTCACCTTTTGTGGCGCATCCAGATAATTCTCGCTTGTGCTGACAGGCCTGCCGCTCTCTGCCTCAAGATGCTTCCGAGCATCGCCTGCCACGCTACCGCCCTTCACGGCAGCGGTCTTATTCTTGTCAAAACCTTGTGCGTCGGTGTTCACTGCGACCTCGGTGGTTGATACTTCGCCCAACACAGAGAAAATGAGCTCCAGATCATCCATATGGTCGCGCAGATTCTGGCGGTCGAGCCCCTTGAGATCCTTATACTCCGACGGAGTCATACCGAATGCAGCCTTCGATATCTCCGCTGTCAGGATGGAGTATTCATTCTGGCCTTTGATACCGCGCTTCTGCCACTCGTCGGTCAATCGCTCACGAACAGCGATGCCCCTCATACGTTTCTCGATCCAAGCCTCATCGTAACCCTTGGCCTTGTAGAGAGCTCTTGTGCGCTTGGTAGCGAGCTCTGGGTCCTCGATCTCCTGGATGCGCTCGTAACCCACCTTTGCCAACCAGCGCTTGAACGGCTCTGCTTTCGGCGACGGGATCGACTGGATGATACGGAATATGCCCTCGGTGTTGGCACAGTCCGTCTCACGCATCTTGCCATCGGGCGCCTCAAGTCTCAACTGTCGACAGATTGTCGATAGTTCAAACCCATCCTCATCCTTGACCCTTATTTTCATTTTATACCAATAGTCATTGGCATTCAGACTATCCGTGAGCGCCTGCACGACATCTACCACCGAAAACCACCACTCATCCTCGTGGATAGTCTTGCGTATCTTCGTCCCCTTGAAGATCACTACTTTACCGACTGTGGAGATGGTCTCATTCATAGTGCTAATTATAACATGCGAGTCAAGCCCGCTTGTCTCGGCCGACGAGCGCGAGCTTCTCCTCCCTCGTCATCCGCTTGAGCTCCGCTTCCCTGGCGCGGGCGCGAGCCAAGGTCCGGCATCGCTCGCTGTAGGCCAGCGCCACCGGCCTGCGCGCTCTGGTGTACTTCGCGCCAGCTTTGGCGTGGTTATGCGCATGCAGCCGCCGGGCGAGATCGTTCGTCGACCCGCAATACAATGTCCCGTCAGAACAGAGAAGGATGTAGATGTAGAACATCGAACATAGTGTAACACCCATTGACACTGTAAGGCTTTTCATACATTGTTAGGACGGCTTTAGAGAGTTCCCTCCAGGCCTCATTCACAAATGAATACCATGCACCGTATATATCAAAACGCCTCAGAACTGAAGGCGGCATTGCCTTCGGATGCGAGATTCACTCTCGTCGGGGGATGTTTCGACCTCCTCCATATCGGCCATGTGCGGCTGCTCGAATACGCGGCCTCCCTCGAGGGTGCGCTCGTCGTCGCCGTCCTCTCTGACAGATACATAAGCACATACAAGTCTGCTGATCGCCCTATCATCCCCGAGCTTCAGCGAACCGAGATGGTAGCGAGCCTCCGCTGCGTCACGGCAGCATATGTCTCTGACGAGAGCCCGAACTGCTGCGAAGCATTGGCGATGCTTCAGCCTACCCGCATCGTCTTCGACGAGACGCAACGTGGCACCTCCAAGATGGAGCTTCGGCTGAAGCACATCGCCCACGTATCTCCGTCCACGATAGTCATGTATGCGCCGCGCCTCGACGGAAGCACCCTATCGACAGGGCACATCATCTGCAAGATCAGACACGAAACCCCGCGCCCAGCCTAATAGGCGCCATGCCGTCGGTGGCATTGGAGCAAGCACATATCTAACACGGGAGCATGCTACAGCATGCTCCTTTTTTATTTTCTAGCCCCATCTCCACCACACTCTCGAAATGCTTCGCATCGACGGGCATGACGGATAGCCGCTGTCCGGGCCTGGCCACGAGCATGGCGCGGAGGTTGGGGTCTTTCTTGATCTCGTCGAGGGAGACGGGGCGGGTGAGCTTCCGCACGTATGCCATCTCGACCGAGGCCCATTCGCGCCGGGGATCATAGTGCTCGTCCTTCGGGTCCCGGGCCGTCGGGTCCGCATGCGCGGCGCTCGCCACCCGGGCCACGCCGTACACGCCGGAGGGATCGCCCATGGAATGATAGAAGAGCGCCAGATCCCCGGGCTGCATGCTCCGTAGATAATTACTCGCCTGATAGTTCCGGATGCCCGTCCAATCAGTCCGCCCATCCCGCGCCAGGTCGTCTATCGAATAGCACTCCCCTTCGGATTTTATGAGCCAGTGGTGGGACATCTGGCTATTATATATGTAAACGGCGAGCCTACAACCACGTGGCCACTCCCCCGTGATGCGAGCAGGTGCCGCTGCGGCTCTGGCTGAAGCTGTAGGTGCCATCCCTGCACTGGGCGCTGGCGCCGCTGGGGACCGCAGGCGCATATGCGGGCGAATGGACCTCGTTGCCCTTGGAGTTCACATAATGATTGTCGTTCGAGAGGACGGTATCGGCGCTCGCCGCTTCTGTAGCTGGCGATCGCGGGAGCGACTGTACGACTGCGGCTTGCTGTGACGAGCTGGCCGCATCATGCAGCACAGATGACATAGCATTGTGCCCTACAACGATCCCGAATGCGAATACTCCGAGCGCGATCAGGCCCGGGACGAGAAGCTTCCTCTTCTGCCCTGGCGCCGGCTGATTGTGTTCCACGATGATGAGCTTAACGGGTAATGGTCAAAGTCGGTTTGACCTGCCACTGGTATAGCATATGAGAGATAAGGGGAAGATAATGAGAAGAGAGTAGATCTATTTCAACATCGCAGATACTTTGGCCTTCACCGATTCCCTATTGGTAGCTTCCTCATTGGTCAGTCTCAATATCGCTAAACCAGCGACACGGAGGATCTCGTCTATCTCCCTATCCTTAATCTGTACGTCAGGCCTGAGATGTACCGAACCGTCCAGGTCTATAATGAGGCGGGGCACACATGTCGTCCTGTCACATACTACGAAATCCGCAGACTTGCGCTCGATGTGGCTCCGATATCTTCTATCTCCGTTCCATGAGCCGGTACGAGGGACGATGAGATGTGAGTAATTAACCTGTGGGAATACGCGATAGCCGCTACCGACCACCTCCTCGAGCACTGAGAAGAAATGGAACTCCGCGACCGTGTCGAACAGATATGGCTTCTTGGCATACTCATTGAGGTCATATGTGTGCTTGGTGGGGCCCTCGATGTTCGAAAGATGAGCATTACCAAAGATACGGTACGCAATGACAGCTATGATTACGATGGCAGCGAGGATGAGCAGGGGCATAAACGCAGTTAATTAAATCACAGATTGTCCACCTTTTCACTGCTTGCATTGACTAGTATCTGAGATCAACAATATATGAGCCAGCCCAGTCGAACTGGTATAACTGGTGTAACCAAAAAAATGTCAAACAAGCATAAGGTCGATTTCTTCGCTCGAGAAAAGGTCAAGGAGCCAGTGACTATTGATTTCGTCACGAAGGATGGAAAGGAGGTCACCTTCCCCGCCCATAAAGAGGTGACTGAAGAGGTAGAGGTCAAGTTCATGGCCAAGGATAAGTAGGTGCGAAAGTTAGGTCCGAACGTAAATTCGTGATCCACATTCAAAAAACTCAAGTAAAAACGCGTGCGGGAATCCGTTCGCGTTTTTACGTTATTTAACTTTATAGATATCGAGAGCGATCTCTTCGTAGGGGTGCACCTTCTTGATCGCTGCGATGATATCCTCGAGCACAGCATCATCGCACGTCACTTCGATACGCTCTTCTTCGACTTCCTCGAGCTTGCCTACTGATCCGATATGAGGCTGTGCTCCTGCTTCAGGCCTGAATCGTCCAGTGCCACGTGTGGAGAAGCTGCAGAAAGAATACTTGCCCAGCTTCCCGCCACCCGCCTCGCCGATCGCTTGTCGGACGATGTCGGCGTGAGTGAGAGGGACGGTAACGACGAGTTTGGATCGGGTAGTAGGCATAACTATTTTACTTCTGGTGTGGGCAAACCGAGTCTATTCAACGGAAGTTCGTCAAAGTAATATTCGCAGCCAACGGATCTCACATACTCAAGAACGTCTTTGTATTCGCCTTTCTTAAACCAATCATTCAGAATATAGACATACTCGACCTTTTTATTGAGCGGGGCGAAAAGCTTCTTGTATTGCCTGAGTTTGAAATCACACGTCTGCAACTTTTCATCTACAGATCCGGGCGTCCTTTGAAACTTGAGCTCGATGATAAAGACAGTGTCATTCTTAAATACATAAAGCGCCTCGTCGGGTAATAATCGTTTGGAAATATACTGGATGTAATCAACTCCCTTTAGATCGAGGTAGACATACAGTGCATACTTTTTGAAGCTTTGTGCGACCTGCTGT
>Ga0265331_10001783_pt1 | contig 15384 bp, 6 predicted proteins | sample 41923metaG_FD_202088 | JGI IMG/M metagenome (GOLD analysis project Ga0265331, IMG submission 202088) | Rhizosphere microbial communities from Carex aquatilis grown in University of Washington, Seatle, WA, United States - 4-19-23 metaG | ecosystem: Host-associated > Plants > Roots > Rhizosphere >...
GGTTTCGCCGGCATTCGCACTGGTGCTGGCCGTGGCCTTGGTGATCCACCGGCCAGCGATGTGGCTTGGCACTCTGCCTGTGCTGACGCTATGGCTGCTCTCGCCATTGGTGGCCTGGTGGATCAGTCGGCCCTTCCAGACGCCTTCGTCAGATTTGACTCCGGATCAACAGGCCTTGCTGCGGGGTTCAGCACGCCGCACCTGGCGTTTCTTTGATGATTTTGTCGGCCCTCAGGATCATTGGCTGCCGCCCGACAACTTTCAGGAATATCCTGCGCCAGCCATCGCCTCACGTACCTCGCCCACCAACATCGGCATGGCACTGCTGGCCAATCTTGCGGCTTATGATCTTGGTTATATCACGGCCGGCAAATGCTTGAGATTGACGGCTAACACGCTGGCGACCATGGAAAGACTGGAACGCTACCACGGCCATTTTTACAACTGGTACGACACGCGTACCTTGCAGCCACTGCATCCGCAATATGTGTCGTCGGTGGACAGCGGCAATTTGGCCGGATGTCTGCTCACCCTGCATGCCGGGCTGGCCGAATTCAAGGAAAGCTCGCTCCTCTCGGCGAATGCGATGCAAGGGCTGCGCGACACTTTGAAACTGCTGGTCGAGCACGTGCCAGCGGCCGCAGTCTCTGAATTATCAGGCAAGGTCTTGCTGTTGCAGGATTTGCTGAAGCAATCGGTGCCAATGCATGGATCGCCTCCGCAGGTGCTGTTGGACGCGCTGGATGGCTTGGGCGTTGCTGCTGCAGACCTGACGGCATGGCTGTCGGGGATCGATGGGCTCTATGATGATCTGGCTTACTGGGCGCGTGCCTTTGAACAGCAGGTGCAGGAACTGAGCACTGAGTTGCAGGAACTGCTGCCCGAGCCGCAGCAGCACACTCACATGCCAACCCTGAAATTTCTGGCAGGTTTGCAGGTCAGCGCTGCAGTGGCACGTTTAGACCTGATCGAGGATTTGCAGCATCGCATCCAGACGTTGTCGGCGATGGATTTCGGATTTCTCTACGACGCATCGTGTGGTTTACTCAGCATCGGCTATGACGTTGGCGAGCGCCGGCGTGATCCGTCGTGCTATGACCTGCTGGCATCCGAAGCGCGCCTGGCCAGTTTTCTGCTGATTGCCGAGGGGCAGTTGCCGCAAAAACACTGGTTCTCGCTGGGGCGTCTGTTGACCAGCCACGGTGGTGGTGTGAGCCTGATTTCATGGAGCGGCTCGATGTTCGAGTACCTCATGCCGCGCCTGCTCATGCCCGCTTACCCGAATACGCTGCTGGAACAAAGTTGTACCACGGCCGTGTTGCGTCAGATCGAATATGGCCGGCAACGCGGCGTGCCATGGGGCATTTCTGAATCGTGCTACAACGCGACCGATGCCGGGCAGGTCTACCAATACCGGGCCTTTGGCGTTCCCGGGCTGGGTTTCAAGCGTGGCCTGGGGGATGATCTGGTGATTGCGCCTTACGCCAGCGCACTGGCGCTGACGGTGTTGCCGCAAGCAGCTTGCCGCAACTTGCAGGTACTGGCCGAGGAAGGCTTTCTTGGTGCCTGCGGCTTTTATGAGGCAGTGGACTACACCCCGTCGCGTGTGCCGCGTGGCAAGAATTACGCAATCGTGCGCACCTTCATGGCACATCATCAAGGCATGAGCCTGTTGGCCTTTGAGCACGTGCTGCTCAAGAAGCCGATGCAGCGTCGCTTTATGTCGCTACCAATGGTGCAGGCCACCGAATTGCTGTTGCAGGAGCGGGTGCCGAAAAAAGGCGCAACCCTGCATCCACATGCCGCTGAAGTCAGCGCCACTGCCCGGCCACCAGCAGCGGAAGAGGGAGGCATCATGCGCGTGTTTACCGACCCGAATACGCCCATGCCAGAGGTGCATTTGCTCTCCAACGGCCGCTATCACGTCATGGCCAACAATGCTGGCGGCGGATACAGCCGTTGGCGCGATCTGGCCGTCACGCGCTGGCGCGAGGATGCGACATCGGACAACTGGGGCACTTTCATTTACCTGCGAGATCGCGACAGTGGGCGCTACTGGTCAAGTGCGTATCAACCTACGCTACGCAAGCCAGACCACTACGAGGCGATTTTCGTGCAGGCGCGGGCGGAGTACCGGCGACGTGATCAAGCCATCGAAACGCACACCGAAATCAGCGTTTCGCCTGAAGATGATGTCGAGATTCGCCGTGTCACGCTCACGAATATGTCGTCGCGTGTGCGAAAGATCGAAGTGACAAGTTACGCCGAGGTCGTGCTGGCGCCCTTGAATGCCGACCTGGCGCACCGTGCTTTTAGCAACTTGTTCGTTCAAACTGAAATTCTGCCTGATCAGCAGGCCATTATCTGCACGCGTCGGCCTCGCACCCCGGGCGAGCAGGTGCCATGGATGTTCCATCTGTTGGCCGCACCGGGGGCGGTGGCCGATACGGCCTCCTACGAAACCGATCGGGCAACCTTTATCGGGCGCGGTCGAACCTCGGCCAATCCGGCGGCCTTGCATAATCATCTTGATGCACCGCATTTATCCAACACTGATGGCTCGGTGCTCGATCCAGTTGTGGCCATCCGCCGCACTGTCACCTTGCAGCCTGATGCATCGTCCAGCGTACAGATCATCTCCGGAGTGGCAGCATCACGCGAGGCAGCATTGGCGCTGCTTGAGAAATATTGCGACCGGCATTTCGTTGAGCGTGCCTTTGAAATGGCCTGGTTCCAGAGTCAGGAAGTGCTGCGTCATCTTCACGCCACCGAATCGGAAGCACAGATGTATGGTCGCCTGGCCAGCTCTGTCATTTACGCGAATGCGCTGCGTCGTGGCCCCCCCGGAGATATTGCCCGCAATCAGCTTGGACAATCCGGGCTATGGCGCTTCGCCGTCTCGGGCGATCTCCCTATCGTGCTGCTGCGCATCGGCGATATCAACCGCATCGATCTTGTCAAACAGGTGCTGCAAGCCCATGCCTATTGGCGCATGAAAGGCCTGGCCGCAGATCTGGTGATCGTCAACGAAGACTTTTCAGGCTACCGTGCAGTGTTGCAAGACCAGATCATGGGCTTGATCAACAGCGGGCCTGAGGCGCAAATCCTCGACAAACCGGGCGGCGTCTTTGTGCGCCGAACTGAAGAACTTTCCGAAGATGAGCGCATCCTGTTCCAGACCGTGGCCCGCATCGTGTTCACCGATACCAACGAAACCCTGATCGAACAGGTCGAGCGCCGTGTATCACCGGAACGGGCTTCTGATCGTCTTGATCCCTGGCTGGCGCCATCTGAAGCGCACGTGTATCCGCTCACCCCGCGTGACCGTATTTTTTGCAACGGATTGGGCGGATTCACGCCTGATGGGCACGAATACGTAGTGACCCTGGAGCCAGGCGAAAACACGCCGGCACCGTGGGTCAATGTTATCGCCAGCCCCTATATTGGAACTGTCATCAGCGAAAGTGGTGGCAGCTACACCTGGGTCGAAAACGCCCACGAGTTCCGCCTGACGCCTTGGCTCAACGATCCGGTGAGCGATAGCAGCGGAGAGGCGTTTTATATCCGTGACGAGGAAACCGGCGCCTTCTGGTCGCCCACGCCGTTGCCGGCGCGAGGGCGTTCCGGTTATGTGTGTCGACACGGTTTTGGCTATAGCGTGTTTGAACATGACGAAAACGGGATTTCCTCGGAAATGTTCAGCTATGTTGCCATGGATGCCCCGGTCAAATTCGTCGTGATCAAATTGCGCAACCTTTCCCGGCGTACACGGCGACTGTCGCTGACGGGTTATTGGGAACTGGTGCTGGGCGAGTGGCGGCATACCAATCTGATGCACATCGTGACTGAAACCGACCTCCATAGCGGTGCGCTGTTTGCCCACAATGCCTATGGCCGCGAATGTGCCGGCCGGGTGGTATTCGCTCAGGTGAGCGAACTGGAACGCTCGGTGAGCGGCAATCGTACCGAATTCATCGGCCGTAACGGTACGCTGGCCAGTCCTGCTGCGATGCAACGCAAGCGCTTGTCGGGCCGAACCGGTGCGGGTTTTGACCCGTGCGCGGCGATCCAGAGCCGGGTCGAGTTGGCTGAAGGCCAGGAGCGCGAGATCGTGTTCGTGTTCGGTGCGGGGCACAACGCAGACGAAGCGCGGCAGTTGATCCAGCGTTTCAGCGGTCCGGCCGGCGCGCGGCAGGCGTTGGAATCGGTCTGGGGCTACTGGAACCACACGCTGGGAGCGGTGCAGGTGGAGACGCCAGACCCGGCGTTGAATGTGCTGACCAACGGCTGGCTGGTATACCAAACCTTGTCGTGCCGTCTGTGGGGCCGCAGCGGCTATTACCAATCCGGCGGGGCCTACGGATTCAGGGACCAGTTGCAGGACACCATGGCCTTGATCCATGCCACACCCTGGCTTGCGCGTGAGCAGCTGATCCGTTGTGCTGAAAGACAATTCACCCAAGGGGATGTGCAACATTGGTGGCATCCGCCGCACGGCCAGGGCGTGCGTACCCATTTCTCCGATGATTATCTGTGGCTGGCCTATGCCACCTGCCGTTATGTGCAAACGACCGGCGATACAGGCGTGCTGGATGAGCCTGTCCATTTTCTAGAAGGCCGTGCCTTGCAGCCTGAAGAAGAAGCCTATTACGACCAGCCGCAACGCTCGACCGAAGTGGCCAGCCTGTATGAACATTGCGTCCGCGCCATCCGGCATGGCCTGCGCTTTGGCACGCATCAATTGCCCCTGATGGGGTGCGGCGACTGGAACGACGGCATGAATCTGGTCGGGCGCGAGGGGCGGGGCGAGAGCGTCTGGCTGGCGTGGTTTCTTTACGAAAACCTGCAATTGTTCGCCGGTCTGGCCCGAGGTCGGAACGACGCCGCATTTGCCGATACCTGCACCGGTCAAGCCTGGCTTCTGCGCAGCAATATCGAAGCCAACGCCTGGGATGGTGAGTGGTATCGCCGCGCATATTTCGATGACGGCACGCCGCTGGGATCAGCCAGCAATGATGAATGCAAGATCGATTCGATCAGCCAGAGCTGGGCGGTCATCTCTGGTGGTGGCGACCCGCAACGCGCCCATCAGGCCATGATCGCCCTGGATCATCATCTGGTGCGGCGCGATGAGCAGTTGATCCAGTTGCTTGAACCACCCTTCGATCATTCCGCTCTGGAGCCCGGCTATATCAAAGGCTACGTGCCTGGCGTCCGCGAGAATGGCGGGCAATACACGCATGCTGCGATCTGGGCGACGATGGCGTTTGCCATGCAAGGCGATGTCGAGCGCGCCTGGGAATTATTCGCCATGCTCAACCCCGTCAATCACAGCAGCTCGCCCGACACGATCGACCGCTACAAGGTTGAGCCCTACGTGATGGCCGCCGATATTTACGGCGCTGCCCCGCACACCGGACGTGGCGGCTGGACCTGGTACACCGGCGCATCCGGCTGGATGTACCGGCTGACGCTGGAAACGCTGCTGGGAGTAAATCTGGAAGGAGACCATTTGCGCATAGCGCCGTGTATTCCGGCTGATTGGAATTCGTACAAAATCCGTTACCGTTATCGCGATACCCAGTACCACATCATGATCAACCACCGTGGAGCAAAGACGAGAAATGTGTTGAGTGTGTGGGTGGATGGCGTTCTACTTGATAGATCAGCTGGCCAGCACGACAGAATCCCGCTGGTGGATGACCACCGGGTACATGAAGTCTTGATCGACTTGGATTGAAGGAATGTACAGCGCTTTCTTTAGCACGAATGCGTTAGCGAGAACTAAGTGACCGCCAGACTTGAATGCTGCTTGAGTAGTGTTTCGAATTCCGCAATCGGTACTGGCTTGCTGAATAGATAGCCTTGATAAGCCAGGCAGCCATTCTTCTTGAGGAACTCAAACTGCTCTGTCGTTTCTACGCCCTCGGCGATGACATTGAGCCGGAAGTTTTTGGCCATTTCGATGATGGTTTTTACCATCATGGCATCACTGGCGTCAGACACGATGTCCCGGACAAAGCTCTGATCAATCTTGATCTGGTCCAGCGGCAATTTTTTCAAATAAGAGAGAGATGAATAGCCGGTGCCGAAGTCATCCAGTGACAGCCTGATTCCCAGTACTTTGAGCGCATGCATTTTGTCGATCACTTCTGCCACATCTCTCAAAATCACGCTTTCAGTCAGTTCCAGTTTGAGGCGAGAAGGTTCGATACGGTAGGTTTTGATGGCATTTTCAACCGTATCTACAAAATCCGGCATGCCAAACTGATGTGCGCTGACATTGATTGCCAGGATCAGTTTGCGTGACAGGTCATATTGGGCCCATTCTTGCAACTGCTTGCACGCAGTGTTCAGTACCCAGTTACCGACTTCAATGATCAGATGGCTGGATTCTGCTATCGGGATAAATTCTGCGGGCGATACCATGCCGCGTTCCGGATGCCGCCAGCGGATGAGCGCCTCGGCGCCGAGCGGCAGGTCGTTGTTACTGTATTGGATCTGATAATAGAGTTCGAATTGTTCATTTTCGACCGCTTTGTGGAGTTCCCTCTCCAACGTGGCTTGGTGGTTGATGATGGCCTGCATTTCAGGGTCAAAGAAGCGTAGCGCATTCCGGCCGGCGGTCTTGGCCTGATACATGGCAATGTCGGCCTGTTTTAGCAGGTCGTCGACCGATGTGGTGCGGTCGTTGAATAAAGTGATGCCGATACTCGAACTGCAGTGAAACTCATGGCCGCCAAAGCTGTAGATATGGTTGAGCGCATCCAGGACTTTTCTACCGATTTGTTTGGTCAGTGCACCAGAGACTTCCATATCCTGATCAATGTCTGGCAGCATCACCACAAATTCATCGCCCCCCAGCCTCGCCACCGTATCGCACTCACGCACACAGGAAAGGATGCGCAGGGCCACTTGTTGTAGTAGCTGGTCGCCAACGTGGTGGCCCAGAGTGTCGTTTAGTGTTTTGAAGTGATCGAGATCAATGAACAGGAGCGCGCCATTCAGACCGCTGCGTACGCTGGCCGAGATCGCCTGATGCAGACGATCGATGAGCAGGCGGCGATTTGGAAGTTTGGTCAGTGCATCGTAAAAAGCCAGCGCATGAATTTCTTCCTCACTCTTTTTACGTTCGGTGATGTCACTGAAAATGGCGATGTATTCGCTGGTTTCTCCTGAAATATTTTTGACGGCAGTGATCGTCAGCCATTTGGGATAAATTTCACCGTTCTTGCGCCTGTCCCAGATTTCACCATCCCAAACTCCGGTATTGAGAAGTTGCTGCCACATTGCCTCATAAAAGGGCCGGTCGTGCTTGCCGGAGCGAAGGATTCTCGGATTTTTGCCGATCACTTCATCTTCGCTGAATCCGGTGACACTCACGAAAGATTGATTGACGCGAAGTATGTCCCCCTTGGCATCGGTGACCATAATGGCGTCATGCGTTTCAAAGGTTGAAGCCGCAATACGAAGCTGATTTTCAGTGCTCTTGCGTGTCGTGATGTCGCGGACGGATGCGTGGAAATAGGCTTCACCGTCAAGGTTGATATAGGTTGCGAATATTTCAACCGGAATGATGGTTCCGTCTTTTCTTTTATGCAGTGTCTCGAACAGGCTCAACTCTTTTGACATGATCAACTTCGACCCGGCATCCCATGTCTGCTGCGTCCAGTTAGGGTCTATATCAGGCACACTCATGCCCTGAAGTTCGTCCCGGCTATAACCCAGATGCCGGCAAGTGGCTTCATTGGCATACACAATTTTGCCATCGGGACTTATCCTGCAGATGGCTTCCAGCGTGTGGTCGAGGGACTGTTGAGCAATTCTCAGACTTTGTTCGATTTGCTTGCGTGCCGAAATGTCTTCAATCACTGTAATGAAGTCTTTGGATGAACCATCCTCATTTTTCTCGACAGCAACCGCCAGATTTACCCAGACCGGTTCGCCGGATTTGCGGACATAGCGCTTTTCACTGGTGAATGATTGGATGTTCCCCGCCAGCAATTGCTTTAAATAATAGATGTCGGTATCAAGATCCCCCGGATGGGTAATGTCCTGAAATCTGAGACGCAGCAGTTCGTCAGCGCTATAGCCGACGATTTCGCATAAGCGTTTGTTGACTTCAAGCCATTTGCCGTCCGGACCAACGCGTGCGATACCTGCGGCGGCAAAATCGAAAATGGCCTGAAATCCTTCAGCTATCTCTAGAGCCAATTTGTTTTTCTGGCGAAACCGGTGCAGCGCCTCAATGGAAAAAGTCAGAATCAATCCATCGGTCAGAAATACCAGGTTGGACCAAAGCGAGGTATGCAGAACCGCCCAGGAGATGGAGTAATACGGAGGCGTGAAAATGGTTGTCGCGAAGATCATGCCGAGCAATGTTGCCAGCAGTCCGGCTCTGTACCCGCCTGCAATGGCCGCCAGCGTCACCGCGGGGAAAAACGCGATGTATTGCAACCCTGCCGTGACAGGCGCAATCGCCAGCCGCATCCATAGTGCGAGGCCCATCAAAAAGATGGTCAGCAGATAACTGTAAAACGCACCGAGTTTTGTGGGAAAAACGCCTACGACATTCCAGAAGGCATGCTGTAGTGAAGCTCCAGTGATTGGAAATTTTCTTATCATGATCAACGCCGCTTAGAAGGGTGTTTAGTATAAAAAAATCTCAGGCAACAGGAAGTTACAATACCATACTTTGCAGGTCAAGTATTCGGCGGGGTAAGAATCAGTTCCTCGAATTGTTCTATCGGTACAGGTTTCCCAAACAGGTATCCCTGATAGTTCAGGCAGGTATTGTTCAAGAGAATGCTGCGCTGCTCCTCGGTTTCAACGCCCTCGGCGATGACTTGCAGATTGAGGCTTTGCGCCATGGCGATAATGGTGCGCACGATGGACCGATCACTGCTGTCACTCACCAGATCGCGGACGAACGACTGGTCGATTTTCAGTTGGTCCAGCGGCAGGCGCTTGAGGTATTGCAGCGAAGAATAGCCGGTGCCGAAGTCATCCAGCGAGAATTTGACACCGGTTTCCTTCAGCGCATTCATGGTCAAGATGGTGCTGTCGATGTTGTCCAACAGCATGCTTTCGGTGATTTCTAGCTTGAGTTGGCTTGGGTTGATCGCATGACGACTTAACGCGTCCTTGACCTGCTTAACAAAGCCAGGCTGGCGGAATTGCTTGGCGCTGACGTTCACTGACAGCGTGAGGCCTGCGGTCAGTTCTTCATCCTGCCAAGACCTGACCTGGGCGCAGGCTGTTTCAAGCACCCATAGGCCGATGGGGATAATCAATCCGGTTTCTTCCGCCAAGGGGATGAACTGTACGGGCGAAACCAGGCCTTGTTCAGGGTGTGGCCAGCGAATCAGGGCCTCGGCGCCCAGCGGGCGTCCTGCGTTGTCGACTTGAATCTGATAATAAAGATGAAATTGCTGTTGTTCGAGGGCAACGCGTAGTTCGGCTTCAAGGTTTGCACGTGCATTGATGGTTTCCTGCATCTTTGGGTCAAAGAAACGCACATTGTCTCGTCCGGCGGTCTTGGCCTGATACATCGCGATATCGGCCTGTTTCAACAACTCGTCAATGCTCGACAGGTGATTGTTGAACAGCGTCGCACCGATGCTCACGGTGCTCTTGTATTCTCGCCCCTTGAGCTGGTAGGGCTGGTTGAGGCTGGCCAAAATCTTCTCACCGATGATTTCAGTTTGGGATGCAGCCTCAACAGCTTGTTCGCTGAGGTCTTCCAGCATGACTACGAATTCATCGCCCCCGAACCTGGCGACCGTATCATCTTCCCGCACGCACGTGGTCAGTCGTTCTGCCACTTGTTGCAGCAACAGGTCGCCGGTATCGTGGCCAAGCGTATCGTTGAGGGTCTTGAAATGGTCGAGATCGAGAAACAGCAGTGCGCCTTGCTTGCCGCTCCGAGCGCTGGAAGCCAATGCCTGGTGCAATCGATCCGTCAGCAGGCGCCGGTTTGGCAGGCGTGATAACGGATCATAGAACGCCAGATTCTTGATTTCCTCTTCAGCTGCCTTGCTCATGGTGATGTCGTTGAAGGTGCCGACATAATTCGTGACGATATTGTGATGATCTTTGACTGCGGTGATGCTCAGATACTCCGCATACATGATGCCATCCTTGCGGCGGTTCCAGATCTCGCCTTCCCATGTGCCGGTGAGCTCAAGAGATTTCCACATGTCGGCATAGAAGGTGGCGTCATGTCGCCCTGAACTTAGCATCCGTGGATTGCTGCCGATGACCTCTTCCTTGCTGTAGCCGGTGATGCGGGTGAAGGCGCGATTCACCCGCAGAATGACGTTGTCTGCATCCGTCACCAGCATGCCTTCCTGCGCTTCGAAAGCGGTCGCAGCAATCTTGATTTCGTTTTCGGCTTTCTTGCGATCAGTAATGTCGACGAAGGTGGCGATAGCGCCTTGCACGACACCATCGACCACCAGTGGCTGCGACCAGTACTCTACGGGGATCGCCCGGCCATGCTTGTCCCAGAACACTTCATCCGCTGCGTGAGCGCCTTCTTTGAGGCGGTAGGCATTATTGATCTTGCTTTGTTCGGCAGGGTAGGGGGTACCGTCGAGGTGCGAATGCTGTATGAGTTCATGCATGCTGGTTCCGATGACTTCTTCAGCGTAGTCGTAGCCAAGGATCCGCAGGAAAGACTGATTGGCAAATCTGCACTTACCGTTGGTATCGATGCCAAAAGCGCCTTCTGCCATCGAGTTCAGCAGCGTGTACATCTCATCCATGGTGTTTTTGATTGCTTGCGTGCGGCTCTGGACTTCGAGTTCCAGAAAGTCGTTCTTGTCAGAGAGTTCGTGGTCGCGTTTTTCAACTTCCTCCAGCATGTTGTTGAATTGATCGGTGAGTGCTCCCAACTCATCCTCTGCAAGTTTTTCAACACGCATGGAATACTGGCGTGTCGTGGCGATGTTTTCAGCACTCTCACTGAGCCGTTCGATCGGCTTCATGATGTTTTTCATCATCCTGCGCACCATGAAAACACTCATGGCCAGAGCGGCAAGCATGACCCCGACAAACACGAGTAGCGTGTGCAGAATCACGACCCAGACCGAGGTCAGGTCAGCTTGTAGCCGTATCATGCCAAGGGGTTGGTCGTTGATCAGTACCGGTTGCGCGACCTGGACCAGCAAATGGCGTCCGAATGTGTATGAAAGCAGGGTTGTCTGAAAGGACTTTCCCGCATTGACGTCGATATTTTTACGATTGAAATGCTTGCTTGCGAGGATGGTGCCTTGCAGCGTGACGATCTCTGCTTCAACGATTTCTTGCCGAGGTTCCAGTGCGCTCAAGGTTTCTTCGGAAGTTTTACTGTCGTTGAACATCAGCGCGGACTGGCTGTTAAGCGCCGTCACTCTGGCAAGTGATTGCAGTTCTACAATCGCCTGCTGCCTTGATGAGGTCGCGATATAGAACGCGCTGAGTAAAAAGGTCATACCGAGTGCGATCACCACCGAGGTGACCGCCATTCGGCTGATTTTGCTTGAAATCCTTTGAATCTTCGGCATGAACTGCTTATCGGTTCACATTCCGCGCAACGCGCAGCAGTTTTGAGCTCATGTTAAGGCTGGCATTCAGCGCAAGCTGATAATTGACGTCAAAGGAAAGCCGTCGATTGTCCAGAAACAGCCCGACAATGACGCCGGCGCGGAATAGGTCAAGGTTGTCTGTGACCGTCAGCACGGGAAGCTTTTCTACCTGCTTGACGATATCTGCCGCGTTTGCTGCTTCCGACCCATCAATGAACAGGATCTGGCATGTTCTGGCTTCCTGTAGATTGGGCAGGTATGACAGGGTGATTCTGACGCCGCTAGCAGAGTAACCTGTCAAACGCTCCAGTGCGCCAGAAAAATGGTCCTTGCCCAGGAGGCACAACTTAACGGTGCTACCCGGTTGCGCAGGCCAGGTGGTAAAGGTTGCCAGATTGTAAAGATAGGCAGCCTTCATCTCGTATTCAGGCACGGCGTCGGCATGGGCCACCCCTGTCAACAGGGGTGCCATGATTAGCCACCAAAGTGAGAGTAAGCGCTTCATTTGAAGTCGTAGGTCATCCGCAGCCAGTAGGTCCGGCCATCCTGCGGGATCGTGGTTTGCAGATTGTTGCTGGGTGGCGCAACGTCGACATAATTCCGATCGAACAGGTTGCGGATGCCTATTGCAACATCCAGATTGGGAATGAGTTTGTCGGTGGAAATGGTCAGGTTGGCAAGTGCGTAGCCACCGACATGAGTATCGGCTTCTGTCTTGCGGTTGCTATAGGCCTGCATTTCAAAACCGGCGCGCCAGGCGTTGTTCAGGAAAGGTGCTGTGATATTGAGTTTTCCAATCTGGCGTGGTGAATTGGCAGGCCAGTTGCCCTCACTATTTTCGGCACTTTGATAGGCGGCACTGGCACGCAGGCGAACGTCGTTATCCCAGTGTTTCTCGAACTCCACTTCCAGTCCATCGGTACTGCCACCTTTGTGATTGCAGAACTGGCTTGTGCCGCCGCCAAGTTTGACGCTTGAGATGTAATCGTCTGTCTGATAATGGTAAACAGAGCCTTGTAGCCGGGTGTCCTTGTCCAGATGATGTTCAATGACCAGTTCCGTCGCTTCAATGCTCTCTGGCCTGATGCTTGGATTCGGGAGCAGCGAGCCGTCGGTATAGTACTTTTCGAACGGATTGGCACGTCGGAAAGCCGTACTCCACGAGAGTTTCAGGGTGGTGGCTTCCCAGGGAGCGTAAATCACGGCCAGCCTGGGGCTGATATTGCCCGAAACCTGGCCAGAATAGTCCTCGTTGGCATCATATCGGGCGCCAATGTTGGCCAGCAGGCCGGGCGCGACCGAGATTTCATCTTGCGCATACAGGCTCAACGTTTTCTCGTCAGCGTTGAGATAGCTGATGGGGTTGGCTATTTCCTGCTTGGTGTCGTTGCGGAACTCTGAGCCGAAAACCAACCTGTTGTTCTGAAACCATGTACCTACAAACTGGGCGTTCAGCCCCCACCATTGGCCCATGGATTTTTCATGCCATGGCGAACCGTAGGTCTCGAGACCACGGTAGGCGTAGCTGCCGAAATAGGTGTGCAAAGACATCTTGAGCGCGTTGCTCAATTGCTGATCATGCCTCAGGCTGGCTTCAAGAGAGGTGTCTTCATAGCTATAAGGCGCATTAAAGTCGGTGAAGTAAGGTGCTGTTGGGATATCCTTTTTGCGGGTCGAGTAGGCCACTTCTGCAGACCAGTCCTCCCACTCAAATTTGCCAAACAGGCGTCGATTATGCTGACCGTCCATCCCATGGGAGATGCCGTCGCTTCCCGGCAATCTTTTTGCAGTATCTGGGAAAAGCAGATCTTGCCCGGGGGATGTGAATCCTGAACCTGAAAGCAACACTTCAGCCCCATTATCGAGGCGTTTGCCAAAGGTGATTTTGGCTTCGCGGCTGTTATAACTGGCGATCTCGCCGGAGACTCTGAGGCCGTTGATCTCATGTCCGTGCTTGGTGACGATGTTGATAATGCCGTAGAACGCATTGTTGCCGTAAATCGCTGAGCCTGGCCCCGAAACATACTCCACGCGCTCAATTAGCGCAGGGTCGATGATGCCGGTATAGCCTAATCCCGCGCTGTTGTAGATGTTGTTGTTAACTTGATTGCCATCCACCAGCAACATGATGCGCCCGGTGAAATCGCCAGACCGGCCAAAGCCGCGTCCACCCAGAAACGAATAGGCCCTGTCGTTGGTAATGTAAAGGCCGCGCATACTTTCCAGAATTTCAGCGACGGTATGGTAACCATAGGCTTTGATATCTTCGGCGGTGACAATGCTGACGGCCGACGGCGCGTCACTGATCTGGCGGGCGATTTTGGAGGCCGAAGTGACCTCCATGTTGACCAGCTGCTCGATGGGGATCTGGATCAGTCCGTTTCCGGAAGTGTCTGGCTGGTCAGCGATTGCCGGTGGGCAGGCCGATGCCAGTAACAGCCAGATGATATATTGATCCGCACGCATGATGACCGCGTCCATAATTATTATAGTGGAGGTAGTACGGGGACATAATGCGGTACGGCGTGCTTTTAATCAAGACACGTCAGGTTTCTTTCCGGAATTGTTTCCTAAACATGCAGGATGTTTTCGTAGGTCTGCTTGTCGTCGCGGTAGCAATGGCAAGAGATGTTTTCCAGCCCTGCCACATTATGGATTCTGACGTTGCCACGGCTGTAACTGATCAGATTGCGCTTCTGCAGCAAACCCATCGATTTCGTGATGCCAACGCGCCTGACGCCCAGCATCTGCGCGAGAAATTCATGAGTGATGCGAAAAGAATTCGAGTGCGCCCGATCCATGGTCATCAGCAGCCATCTTGCCAGCCTTTCCTCAACCAGATGAAAACGGTTGCATGCGGCTGATCGGGCAAGTTGCTTCATCGACACGTAGAGATAGCGTTTCAGGATTCGCTGCAGGGCAGGGCTGCGGTCAAGATGTTCCAGGAACGATACTGCCGGAATGCGCAGCGCAGGCCCAGCTCCTTGAACCAGCGCATCAAATGGCGCGATATCAACGCCCAGCATGATATGCGCGCCGTACATACCTTCATTTCCGACCAGTCTGACTTCGAGTTTCAGCCTGCTGTCGATAGCCATTAGCAAGGAAATGAAACTATCGGTGGGGAAGTAGACATGCTGAACGTGAGTATCTGTCTCATTAAGCATCTGCCCCAAGGCTAATTCAACCTGGTCGCAAGCCCCCAGAAGGTTTTTGCGATCTTCGTCCGGCAGAAAGGATAGCAACCGATTTGTTGCAGTTGGAGTTTGAGCGGAGGTCATGGTGTGTCCTGTATGACTGGGGGGGAATTCAACAGGCGTGATCAGAATCCACAACGATCCGGGTCCTGATTTCAACTTGCCAAGGATGCACGATCTATATCAACGCCCAAATTACTGGAGATGTGATAGCTCATCTGTGCGATAGCACACGGACGGCTTTGGTCTTTAGCATCAAACTGAATTTCCAATCAATACATGAAGAGGAAATTCAAATGAACTGGGATCAAATTGAAGGTAACTGGAAACAGCTCAAGGGCAACGTCAAACAGCAATGGGGCAACCTGACCGATGACCAGTTGGATGTCATTGCCGGTAAGCGCGACCTGTTGGCGGGCAAGATTCAGGAAGTCTATGGCACCACGAAAGAAGAAGTGGAAAAGCAGCTTGCCGCATGGCAGCACCAGCAGAAGGATACCGGCTGCTGCAATCACGCCAAGCATTGAAGCGTCATGATGCCCGTACGCCGGTTATCAATGATGGCAGGAGTACGGCTTTTCGACCCCAATGGGTCATTCAGGAGTGCAACATGAAATCAT
>Ga0265331_10001784_pt1 | contig 15383 bp, 7 predicted proteins | sample 41923metaG_FD_202088 | JGI IMG/M metagenome (GOLD analysis project Ga0265331, IMG submission 202088) | Rhizosphere microbial communities from Carex aquatilis grown in University of Washington, Seatle, WA, United States - 4-19-23 metaG | ecosystem: Host-associated > Plants > Roots > Rhizosphere >...
GCCTCTGACGTCGCTCGCCGCGCGGCAGGTCGCGGAGGATGGCACGGCCAAGCTGCTCCTCAGGCTGGCCGACGGCCGTTCGGTCGAGTCGGTGCTCATGCCCGACTACCGCCTGGACCGGGCGGCGGGCTGCCTTTCCTCGCAGGTGGGCTGCGCCATGGGCTGCGACTTCTGCGCCACGACAAAGACCGGTTTCGAGCGCAATCTTACGGCGGGCGAAATCGTGGAGCAATTCCTGGCGCTGCGGGCGGAGGCCATCGGCGCCGGCCGGCGCCTGCGGACGATCGTTTTCATGGGGATGGGGGAGCCCATGCTCAATCTCGACAACGTGCTGACCGCGGTGGAGCGGATCGCGGACAATGCGATCGGCGGCCTGGGCTGCCGGCAGATAACGGTTTCGACGGTCGGCATCGTTCCGGGAATCGCGGCCCTCGCGGCCTCGGGACTCGATGTCCACTTGGCGGTCTCGCTCCACGCCCCCGACGACGAGACGCGCGTGCGCCTCCTTCCCGCGGGCAGGCGCTTTCGCGTGGACGACATCCTTTCGGCAGCCGACGGCTATCAGGCCGCCACCGGACGGCCTGTCACGATCCAATACTGCCTGCTCAAGGGAGTGAACGACTCGGCCGCCCAGGCGCGGCGGCTGGCCGGCCTCCTGGCCGGCCGCCGGATGCACGTGAATCTTCTCCGGTACAATCCCACGGGATTGAGCCTCCGGGGGGAGTCCTTTGAGGCCGCCTCCGATGAGGTTGCGTCGGCCTTTGCGGCCGAGCTCAAGGCCGGAAATGTGGTCGCGCATTTTCGCCGCCCGAGAGGCCGGGACATCGATGCGGCCTGCGGGCAATTGAAGCGCCAGGTTACGGTCCGCACGCCTTGAGGCTTCGGCCCGGATGGCCGGAGGCCTTCCCGAAGTCATCCGGCTTGCCGGCGTCGACTGATCGCGTGACCGCGAAAGGCTGTCAGGCGAACCACGCCTCGACCCAATGCTCGTGGCGGTCGTTTTGCAGGGGTAACAGAGTGCCGGGCAACGGCTGGCCGTCGAGCGTTAGGGGTGGGGGCGGTGTGTTCGCCGTCGTCCAGCGGGCCAGCGTGATATGGTAGACGGTTTGATGGAACCGGTAGTGGACCTTGATGCTGTTCCAATTGCCGGGCAGACGAGGCGTCAGATGAAGGCACGCTCCGGAGAGATTTACTCCGATCAGCGTTTCAACCAAAAGCCGGTACATCCAGCCGGCAGACCCTGTGTACCAGGTCCAGCCGCCGTGCCCGATGTGGGGAGAAACGGCGTAGACGTCGGCGGCGACGACGTAGGGCTCCACTTTGTAGGTCGCGCTATGCGCCGGGTCGCCTCCGTGGCGCACGGGATTGATGAGCCCAAAAAGCTCCCAGGCGCGATCGTGGTCACCCAGGAGAGCGCAGGCCATCACAGCCCACACGGCCGCGTGAGTGTATTGCCCGCCGTTTTCCCTGACGCCGGGTATGTAGCCCCTGATATAGCCGGGATCCATGTCGGAATGGTCGAAGGGAGGGTCGAACAGCTGGATCAGGCCGGCCTCGGAGCGGACGAGCCGCCGGCAGACCGAATCCATTGCAGTGCGCGCGCGCCCCGGATCGGCCGCCGAGCTTATGACGGCCCAGCTCTGGGGTATCGAGTCGATCTGGCATTCCTCGTTCGTGCTCGATCCGAGGGGACGGCCATCGTCGAAATAGGCGCGGCGATACCACGCCCCGTCCCAGGCTTCACGTTCGATGCTGGACCGCAGCCGGACTGCATTGTCCTCGCAGCGCTGCGCCATCGCAGGATCGGAGCGCTCCGTGGCGATGCCGGCAAACTGCCGCAGGACGTCGCAGAGGAAGAATGCGAGCCAGACGCTCTCGCCCCGGCCATTCGCGCCCACGAGATTCATCCCGTCGTTCCAGTCCCCGCAACCCATGAGCGGAAGCCCGTGGGCTCCGAATTTCAGACCGTGGTCAATGGCCCGCACGCAGTGGTCGTAAAGGGTTGCCGATTCGCCCGAAATCAACGGAAGGTCGTAGTAGCTTTCCTCATCGGGCTTGAGCGGGCGTCCCTCGAGGAAGGGGATCTGCTCGTCCCAGACGCCCGTATCCGCCACGCAGGACACGTAGCGGCACGCGGCGAAGGGCAGCCAGAGGTAATCGTCGGAAAAACGGGTGCGCACGCCGCGGCCCGTGGGCGGATGCCACCAGTGCTGGACATCGCCTTCGCGAAATTGGCGCGAGGCGGCCCGCAGGAGGTGGGCCCTGGTCAGGGCCGGTTCAGCGTGGACGAGCGCCATGACATCCTGGAGCTGGTCGCGGAATCCAAAGGCGCCTCCGGACTGGTAAAAGCCCGTGCGGGCCCACAGCCGGCAGCTCAGGGTCTGATAAAGCAGCCAGCCGTTGCCGAGGACGTTGACGGCCGGATCGGGCGTATCCAGGTTCACGGCTCCCAGGGTGCGGCCCCAGTATTCCCAGACCTGCTCGAGGGCCGCCCGGGGGGCCCCGGGCACGCGGAACCTCTGGATCAGGCCCTGCACCTCGGCGAGGCTGCGGCCGGCGCCCAGCCGGAAGACCACTTCGCCCTCCTGTCCCGGGGCGAGATCGAGGGGAACCTGCACGGCGCCGGCCGGATCGAAGCCCGCGCCCACCCGGCCGGACAGCCGGACGCGGCGCAGAGCCGCCGGGCGGGCGAGCGTTCCGTTGCGTCCGATGAATTCCAGGCGATCGCCGGAAACCGTGCGATCGGGACCGCCCGTGTCCACGTAGACGATGCGATCTGCAAAGTCGGTCTGGTAGCGGTTGCGGGCGAGCAGGGCGCCGCTCGGCGCGTCGAGTTCGGTCTGAACGTGGAGCAGGGTGCGCGTGCGCAGGTCGTCGAGGACCCATTCCCAGTAGCCGGTCACAGAAATCCGGCGCGCCCGGGAGGATAGGTTGCGCACCTTGCAGACGGCGAACTTGACCGGCGCGTCGGCCGCCACGTACAGCCAGAGTTCCGAAGCCAGGCCGTTTTCGGCGTGTTCGAAAACGCTGTACCCGAAGCCATGGCGGATCGTGTACGGCGTCGCGCCGCGCGCGGGCAGGGGCGTGGGCGACCAGTACTGCCCGGTCTCCTCGTCGCGCAGGTAGAAGGCCTCGCCGGTCGGATCGACGACGGGATCGTTGTGCCAGGGAGTCAGCCTGAATTCGTGGCAGTTTTCCGCCCAGGAGTACGAACTTCCGCTCTCCGACACGATCGTCCCGAATTCCGCGTTCGCCAGGACGTTGATCCAGGGCGCCGGGGTCGTCTGGCCCGGCGCCAGCGTGATCACATACTCGCGCCCGTCGCGCGTGAATCCCCCGAGGCCGTTCTGGAAGATGAGGTCGCGGGCGGGCGCCGCCGGCTGAACCTCCCGGGCGGACGGGCGGCCTGGACGGAGGGCCGGGGGAACGGAGGCCCTTGCGAATTTTTGTTCGGCCTGCCCGGAGAGCGTGGTGGTGTTTGTCCCCAGCACGATTCGGGCAACCGCCTGGAGGAGGATGCGATCCTCGGGCGGAATTTGATCGTGCCGCCGGACGAATATTCCGCCCGGCTTGTCCAGAATCGAGGATTCGGTCCCGGCGGTCACGAGGGCGATGATCTCTTCGTGGAGCGGCTTGCGGTACACCGAATCGTCCTCATCGAGAATCACGAGATCGGCCGCAAGCCCCTTGAGCCGCCAGTACGCATGCGCCTGCACGAGCTGGCGCACGAGCGGCATCTTGGATGCATCGGAGACGATCAGGAGGACGATCGGGAGGTCGCCGGAGATCGAGTGCCGCCACAGCCCGGCCTGACCGCGGCGATTGGCGAGGAGAACGGAGGTTTCCGCGCGCCGGCTGGGCTGGGCATAGACGAGCGCGCTTCCGAGCTGGGCGTAGAGCTGCGCCTGCGCTTCGGAGACATTGAGGTTGCGCAGCGTCACCTGGCTGTGGGTCCAGGCCATTTCGAAGGTGCGGTCCGCCACCCGTGCGAGCTGGTACTTTTCGACGAGCGCCTCGGCGGCGGCGCGCGTTTCCGCGACGCCGAGGACAAAGTCGACCCGGACCTGGCCGTTTGCCGGCACGGCGAGCGTGCGCCTGAGCGCGACCGCGGGATCCAGGACCGATCCCGCGGAATTGGAAAGCGGCCCGGGGCGCTGCATCGCCGCCGGGAATGCCGTGGAATTTCCGCGGCCCAGGAAGCGGGAGCGGTCCGTCTCGCAGCTCACCGATCCGCCGTCGCCGGCCGGCGCGGGCAGGAGGCAGAAGAGCCAGGCGGGATGCTCGCCCTCCGAGCGCGGGCGCCGCGTGCAGAGCACGGCCGATTGCCCGGGTATAAACTCGGTCTGAACGAACAGATTGCTGAAGGCCGGGTGGGCGGCCTCTGCCGCGGGCGGGGCGAGCACCACCTCGAGGTAGCCGGTCACCTCGATCATCCGCCGGGTGTGGCCGGGATTGTTGAACGTGATGCGGCGCAGTTCGACGTCGTCCTCGGGCGATACGCTGATTTCGGTGTGCACGTCCAGGCCGAGGTGGTTGTGGCGAAACTCCGCCCGGCCCTGCGCAAATATCGCCTCGGAGCGCTTGACGGGCTGCAGGACCGGCTGGGGCGCGGCCGACCAGAATTCGCCGGTGGCGGCGTCGCGCAGGTAGAGGAAGGTGCCCCAGCAGTCGCGGGTGGGATCCTCGCGCCAGCGTGTCACCGCCAGGTCGCGCCATCGGCTGTAGCCGCCGCCCGCCTGGCTGACGACGAGATGGTAGTTTCCATTGGAAAGCAGATGCACCTCGGGCGCCTGGCCGGCGGGGTCCGCAAATGTGCGCATGGCGCTTTCCGCGTCCCTTGCGAGGAGCTTGCGGGCCTCGTCCACCTCGAGCTCCTTGGACAGGACCTTTGCCATGGCATGCGGCACGCGCTCCTGAAGAAGAAGATCTGCAGCCCTGAAGATCGGACAGGTCAGGAACCGCCGCTGCATCGGCCGTCCGAGCAGCACATGGGCCAGGGCCAGCATGCCCATGCCCTGATGGTGGGCCATGAAGGAGCGCACCGTCGCACCGGACTGGCCCGGCGGAACGCGCGAGGGCGTGTAGTCGACGGCCTCGTAGAACCCAAACGCGCCGACGCGGGCGTCCGCAGCCAGGCGCTGGAGATTCTCACAGGCGGCCTTCGGCGCGACCATGAGCGCCAGCAGCGTTGCATAGGGGGCGACGACGAGGTCCTCCGCCAGCCCGCGCTTTAGCCCGAGCCCTGGCACGCCGAAGGCCTTGTATTGGTAGTTGAGCTGGGCGTCCGTGAGATTGTAGCACGATTCCGATATTCCCCAGGGCACCCTTCGCGCGCGGCCATATTCGATCTGCCGCTCCACGGCTCCGCGGCAGGTCTCGTCGAGCAGGGTGTTCGCATAGTTGGGCATGACCAGCAGCGGCATCAGGTATTCGAACATCGAGCCGCTCCATGAGGCCAGGACCGGTTCCCCGTTTCCCGCGACGAGCAGACGGCTCAGGGCAAACCAATGCTCCTGGCTCACCTGCCCCTGCGCGATGGCGACATAGCTTGCCAGACGGGCCTCGGAAGCCAGCAGGTCGTAGTAGCTGTTGTCCCGCCGCTGCTCGCTCACGTTAAAACCGGTCGCAAAAAGCTTCCGGTCGGGGTCGCAAAGAAAAGTGAAATCCATCACCGCGAGGGCGGCGGAGCGCTCGGCCAGGTCCTCGACCGTTTTCAGCCGTTCGCGCGCTGCGTCGGCTCCCGGCAGGCTTGGGGAGGCCTTGGAGAGCTCGCGCGGGGTGGGTCCGCACCTGAGCCCGGCGAAGCCCCGCGCCTCCTCCGGCTCAACCTGCCCGGCGAGCCACGGAGCAAGCGACAGCACGTCGTCCCGGTGCTCGCGGCATCCTTCCGCAAGGACCCGGGCCCAGCTCGCCGCCTCGGCGGAATCCGCGGCTTGGAGCGAGGAGGCCAGGCAGGCGGAGCGCTCGGCGGCCTCTCGCAGGATCGAAAACTTTCCGCGCAGGGTCTCGTTCGGAGCCGGGGCGAGGACTCGCTCGAGTTTTTCAACCTCGCCGTTTCCCGGGCAGGCGTCGCGAAGAAGGCGGCAGCAATCCCGCAATCCGGCGATCGCTTCCGGCGGAAGGATCTCCTGGTCCGCCAGCTCCCGAAGGCCGGGTTCCAGCGTCAGCAGATGGCCGGCAAGGTTGCCGCTGTCGACGGTGGAGACGTAAAGCGGGAAAAGCGGCAGCAGGGTCCGGGTGTCGTACCAATTGTAGAAATGGCTGCGATGGCGCTCCAGGCGCTCCATGGTCTCCAGCGCCGCGGTGGTGCGCCGGAGCAGCTGTCCGGAGGAGATATAGCCGAAATCCCGGGCCGCGAGGTTGCTCAGGAGGGCGAGACCCATATTCGTGGGCGAGGTGCGCGATGCCAGGCGGCTGACCGGCTGCTCCTGGAAATTATCCGGAGGCAGGCCGTTTTCCTGGCCGGTCACGAAGGTTTCAAAGAAGTGCCAGGTGCGGCGCGCGGTCGCACGGAGAAAGAGGTCATGGGACTCGCCGAGGCCGGGCTTTCCCGAGGCAATCGGCTGGCTGATCCGCCAGGCGATCCACGGCGCCGCCACCCACAGCGCGAGGAGAGGCCCGGCCTCGGCCAGCTGGACGGGCTGCCACCGCCCGAGAAACAACGCAACGCCCGCGCCGAGGAGCGGCGCGAACGCCATGGTCCGGAAGAAATACGGCCGGCCTCGGCCGGCGGCCATCCGGTTGGCTTCCCCGGCGGACACCCATTCCAGGAGGTGCCTGTGCGTGAGAAGCACGCGGACCAGAGTGCGAAGGGTGGCGTCTGCGCACATGACTGCGTCATAGGGTAGGAAGACGAGCGTCAGCAGAGCCTGGCCCAGTTGGTGCCCAAGGGAGACGGCCAGGGTTGCCACGTGCAGCCCGAACGGCAGCTCCCTGGGCTTTCGGGAGAAGGCGCCGGCGGCGGTGAGCAGGGCGGGCGCCGCGACGACCGCGAGGGCGAGCAAAACCCCCTGCCCGCCGAGCAGCGGCGCCAGGCACCAGCTTCCGAGCAGCAGCAGGAGCAACGCGGGCGGCACGAGGCTGCGCCGCAGGTTGTCGAATATCTTCCAGCGGGAGAGCATCGACAAGGGATTCTCGATGCGCCGCCCGTCTCCGCCCGGCACCCGGGGAAGGAGCCAGGGGGCGATTTGCCAGTCTCCTCGGACCCAGCGCCGGCGCCGGCTGACGTCCGCATCGTAGCGGGATGGAAACTCCTCATAGAGCTCGACGTCGGTCACCAGGGCCGACCGCGCGTAGCAGGATTCGATCAGATCGTGGCTGAGCACGGTGTTCTCCGGAAACCTTCCCCCCACCGCGCGTTCGAAGGCGTCCACCTCATAAATTCCCTTGCCGATGAAGGAGCCCTCCTGGAAGAGATCCTGATAGACGTCGGAAACTCCCCGGGTGTAGGGATCGATGCCCACGTCGCCCGCGAACAGGCGCACAAACCAGGAGCGGCCGGAGCTGGGAAGGCTGATGCCGACCCGCGGCTGCAGGATCGCGTAGCCGTCGACGACGATGCCGCGCTCGGGATCGAAGAGGGGCCGGTTCAGCGGATGAGCCATGGTACCGACGAGCTGCCGCGCGGCCGTGGGCGGAAGCTGGGTGTCCGTGTCGAGGGTGATGACGTACCTGACTCCGGGCAGCACCGAGGGATCGCCGACGATGTCGCTGAAGACCCCGGCGTCGCCCCCGCGCAACAGCGCGTTGAATTCGGCGATCTTGCCGCGTTTGCGCTCATAGCCCATCCAGCGGCTCTCGGCCGGGTTCCAGCGGCGGGGCCTGTGGAACAGGAAGAAGAGCTCATTCCTGTCCGCGCCGTATTTGCGATTCAGCCGGGCGATGCCCATGCGCAGGCTTTCGCGTAGCTCCGCGTCCTCCGGCAGTTCCTCCGTTGCGGCATCGGGAAAGTCCGTAAGCAGGGCGAAATGGAGATGGGCGTCGCGATTGGCGAGGTGGTGGATCTCGATCGTTTCCAGGAGGCGCTCGACCGCGGCGGCATTCGGGACCAGGGTCGGCACGACGACCATCGTTCGGGATTCCGGGGCTATGCCTTTGCCATAGTCGAGTCGGGGAAGCAGGCGGGGACCGGCGACAAGGGCGGAGAACCAGTTCACGGCCGCGATGGCGAGCTGGCTGCAGCAGAGCAGGAGCACCGGGGAAAAGACGGCCAGCATAGCCAGGGGAATCCCACGGGTGCGGCCCTCGCAGAGGAGAGACCACATCCCCAGCGCGGTCAGGAGGGAAATGCCGCCCAGATAGAAGGAGGCCGGGAAGCGCAGGACCAACCTTTCGAGGCGAGTGCGCGCCGGCCAGCGGACGCCTTCGCCGGCCTCCAGCAGCGGTCGTCCCCCGGCCGCGAGATAGTAGCCGACGTGCGCCGTCCTGTCCTCGCGTCCGCGGGCGACGGCCCCCGCCTCGGCGAGACGAACAGCCTTTCCTGCGACTTCCGCTTCCGTGAGCCGGCCATGGCGGGCGACGGCTTCGACCACGTGCCGATACCGGTCGCGCGTCGCGAAATCCATCTGGCGGTAGACGTCCGCCGGATCGGTCAGGAGGATCCGGTCCACCGCACTGGCGCCTTCGACAAAACTGCGCCAGTCCCAGGCGCTGAGCAGGCGCAGGGCCGCAATCGTGTGGCTGACGGAGACCTGGTCGGAGGCCTGGTTCTGGCTCTCCTCCCGGACACGCTGTTCGATCGACAGGCTCTGCTCGGCGAGCCGCTGCTCGAGCCAGCTCCGCGCCAGGGGCACCGCCGATCCCGGTCTCGACAGGCATTGGAAAAATTCCGCGACGAAGGAACTTGATGTCGGCAGGTCGGCGCGCGCCATGTCCGCAACAACCATGACGAGATGGGACGGCTTCTGTTCGGCCATCGCCTCCAGGCGTTGCGCCCAGTGATCGGCCAGGTCGCGGTCGCGCCGGGCGAACGTGAGCCGATCCGTGATCCGGCGCAGATTCTCGATCAGCGCGAGCCGAAGCAAGGCCGTGATCGACTCCACCTCGAGCTGGGCGTCGACGCGCGAGACGAATTCCAGCACGATGTCGTAGACCCGGGGCAGCCGGGCCGAGCGCCCGCCCAAAAGACGCGGCAGCTCCCGGCTGTAGCGGCGGGGAAGATGGCGCCGGGCCAGGTGGATCTGCTCCTCAATCAGGTAAAAGTTGTCGAGGATCCATTCCGAGGCGGGGGTGATGCGCCTGGACTGGTCGACCATGTACGTTGCGCGATTGTACTCGCGCAAACGGCGCTCGTTCTCATCCAGGCCCGGCAGAAGGCTGTTCGGACCCGGGCCTGTGACCGGGTGGTGCTCGGCCGCGAGCATCCGGGCATGCTGCGTCAGCTGCTCCCGGGTGAAGAGCACATCGCGAGCCGACGAATCGACGGCCGGGGAGACGGGATTCGGGGCCTTTTCCACGAGTTTCCCATCATCGGACAGCGGATGTGCGGTTTCGTTACCGCCCGGAGCCAGAATATGTTGGGGAAAAACGCTGCGTGCCCCTCAGTCCCCGTCCGACTCGACCAAATTCACGGCTTCGCGCGGTGCCCCGCCTCCGTTGGAACGCTTCAGGTGGCTCCATCGCCAGGTGTCGGGTCTCGACCAGCGGGGAACGATCAACGTTGCCTCGATGACGTCGCCGATCGCGAAATCCTCGCGGTCTGTCCGCAGGACGCGGAAGCCCCAGTGGGGCGCGCGGCCTGGATCGAGCGGGCTCGTGCTCAGGCTGAGATCGTCGTCCACCCGGGCGGTGAAGTAGACGGCGTAGCCGTCGAGACGGCCCGCCCGCGTGACCGTGCGCTGGAAGCGAATCTCCCGGGGCATGTCCGCCTCGCGAAGCGTGAGCAGGTCGACGGAGAGCAGGGGCTCCGGCGCGCCAAGGAAAAAGTCAACGGCGCCCAGGTCGCCGCCCCGCACATGGTAATAGCCCGGTTCCTGGGGGCGGCTCTCGGCGAGCGACGAGAAATCGAAGCCGTGCACCTCCAGCTCCCAGATGAAGGGAACGTGCCGCTCGTCGTTCAGCTTCACCGGCTCGCAATAGAGGTCGAAGCGCCCCGGCAGGATCATCCCGCCTGGCTTGAGGGCGCGGTCGCGCAGGTCGCTTATGTTGGCGATCATCTCCTCGTCGAAGAGCCAGTCGCCCATCTGCTCGTGGAGGATCACGTCCACGGGCTCATCCACGGTGAAGTCCGTGCTGTGTATCGCCACGAAATCCACGTTCTCGATCCGGTTTTTTGCGGCGAGCGCCCGGGCGTCCTGAATGATCGCGGAGTGGTCGAGCGCATAGACCTTTGAGGCACCGCGCCGGGCTGCGAAGGCGGCGAGGATTCCGGTGCCGGTCCCCAGGTCGATCACCCGGTCCCCGGGCTGGATGTGGCGCGCGATAGCGGCGTGGTAGAAGTCCATCCGCGGCCTGTCCGCCAGCATCTTCTCGTGTTCGCCGAAATGCCCGAAATACCACCCGTTGAACTCGCGATAGTCCCCCTCGGGCGGCGGGTACACCCAGGCGGCGAGGGCGGGACGGGCCTGGATCCAGGAATCGCATCGGGCGGCAGTTTTCCGGATCGCAGAGAAGACGCGGGCGCTCAGGCGCTGAAGGGGGTTGTCGGTCATGATAGCCGGGCTGCTGGCGCAAGCCCGGTTGCAAAGCCATACGGCTTTGCAGTGGCGAGCGCAACTGGAAGCTTCGGGCGGCCGGTGCTGCGCCTCAGCGCACTTGGACGACCAGAGTCTGGCCTGAAAACACGACCTGGTCGCCGGGAGCCAGCTTCCTGCGTTTGCGCGTCTCAACGGCTCCGTTCACGGAGACGAGACCTCCGCCGATCGCCTGTTTTGCCGCGCCCCCGCTTGCGGCCAATCCGCCAAACTTGATGAACTGGCAAAGCTCGATCGGGGTCTCCCGGACGAGGACGGCTCGCGGGCCGTGAGGGCTGGCTGGACTCATGGCGGACATTTAGCGCCTCGCCAAAATCCAGTCGATCCTTCAATGTTTGCTGCCCGGCAATACCGCCGGCTGCCGCCCCTTTTAAATCTCCATGTCCGCCATCTACGAAAAACTCCGCGCCGATGTCATTGCAGCTATGAAGGCCCGCGACAACGGCACCCTCCTCTCCCTGCGCACGGCCGACGCGGCGATCCAGCGCGCCTCCATGGACCAGTCGAAGCCGATCGATGACGGCCTGGTGGTCGGGACCATCCGCAAGTCGGTCAAGAACCTGTCCGATGCCAAGACCGAATTCCTGAAGGGCGGTCGGGCCGACCTCGCCGCCGCCAACGCGGTGGAGATCGCCCTTCTCGAAAAATACCTTCCAGCCGGGCTGGACGCCGCCCGTCTCGACGCCCTCGTCGCAGCCGCCATCCAGTCGACGGGGGCGCAGACGCGGAAGGAAATGGGCAAGGTGATCGGCGCCCTGAAGCAGCTCCCCGAGGCCCCGCTGATCGACTTTTCCCAGGCCAGCAAGCTCGTCCAGGCCAAGCTGCCGTGAGCCGGCGGCGCTGCGTCAGCGGCCCGGGCGGGCGCTGACGAGGCCGTGCAGGAGGACAGCCGCGGCGGCGGACACGTTCAGAGACTCGATCCGGCCGCTTCCGGGGATGGTCACCAGGCGGGTGCAGGCCGCCGCCGTTTCCTGCGCCAGCCCCTGCTCCTCGTTGCCGAGGACGAGAGCCCAGGGTGATGCCGATTTGCGGCCGCCAGCCTCGCCGCGGGCCGACTTGCCGCCCCGCGTCGCCGCGCCGACGACATCGTAGCCCGCGGCGGCGAGCGCGCGAAGGAAGGCGGGGATGTCCTCGACGGTCCAGATCTCCACGAATTCAAGGCCGCCTTCCGCGACGCGGTAGGCAGCCTCCCCGGGTCGGGCCGATGTCCGGTCGCCTGCTATCGCCAGGCGGGGCACGCCAAAGAATGCCGCGGTCCGCGCGATGGCACCCAGGTTGTGCGCGTTGCCGATCCCGTCGAGGACGACGAGCGGCTCCTTGCCCTTGGCCCACTGGGCTGCGTCCGTGGCGCTCGCGACCCGCTGGGCCGGGACCGCGACCACCGCGACGATGCCGCCATGGTGGACGCTGCCGGCGATCTTCTCGAGTTCGGCGGGTTCGACGCAGCGATAGATCCTCCGTGTGGCCGCAAGCGCGCGGCATAGGGGAGCGATCTTCCGCGACGTTGGCTCGTCGAAGTAGAGCCGGATGATCGATGAGGGGTTCCGCTCGAAGCGCGCCCGCACCGCCGTCAGCCCGCAAATCCTAAGTTCGTCGTCCCTCATGCGAGCACTTCTCCTGTTGCGGTCACTTCGTCGCGGTCATGGTAGAGGTGCCGGATCTGCAATCCGGCGGCGCGCGCGGCCAGGGGCGAACCCGGGGCGACCAGTTCCTGCAGGAGGGCGATGGGGTCGACCCGGCCCAATTTGAAGTTGATGACGAAACGGCGGCACCAGCGGTTTTCGAGCCAGGGCTGGACGATCGTGCGCAGGATCCGGTGCGGCTCCTCGACCATGTCGCAAAAGAGCCAGTCGAACGATGTTCCCTCCGCGGGCCTGAATTGGAACGCGTTTTCGCAGCGATGCTCGATCTTTGCGTTGGCCAGGGCTCCCGCCTTCAGGGGTCCGTTGTCCACGGCCAGCACCTGAGCGCCGCGCTTGGCGGCGCTGTAGCTCCAGCCGCCGGGCGCCGCTCCGAGGTCGCACACCGTCTCCCCGGCGCGGGGTTCCCGGCCCAGGATGCCATAGGCTTCCTCGACCTTGAGGTAGGACCGGGATGGGGCGAGGGGATCGTCGGACATCCGCCGCTGTCCGTTCCGCCAGGCCGAGCGGGACGCGAAGGCGCGGCCAAAGTCCGTGAACCACACAAAGAGACCGCGCGATTCGCCGACCCCGCGCGGCAGGGAGGGCGTCGCCAGCCGGCCGAGCCGGCCCAGCTTCCTGTCCAGGATCTCCCGAAAGGCGCGGGCGACGGACTCGACCCGCTGCCCCAGGCCCGCCGGCTCGAGCGCTCCGTCGAACACACAGGGCCAGGATTCATCCACGCGCTCGCCCCGGATGCCCGTGGAGAAAAAATCGAAAAGCGCGTGGGCGAGCGCGTTCACGCTGTCCCCCGTCGCTTCAGCGGGGGAATCGAGGATCAGGTGGGCGTAGGTTCCTCCGGGGAGGCGGACCCCGGCGGCGCCCGGTGCACGTTCCGCCAGCACCCAGCCGGGCCCGGAGGCGGTGAGTCGGTCGCCGCCGAGTTCGAGTTCGCGGACGAGGGTCGCCTCATAGCCGGCCTGGCAGGTGCAGAGCCTCGCTGGGCCGGTGGAAATTGACATGCACATGCATCCCAAGAGGCCTCCGTCCCCGGTTCAAAGCAAAAGGAGCGCAGAGCTTCCATCGGGCCGCGGGAAGGAGGCCGGGAATTCCCGGTTGCGGTCCCGACGTCCGGCGTCAACTTTCCGGGACGATGGGACGCCAATGGCTGCACGCAAAACGAGCGATCGTTAACCAGAAGAAGGGCCAGACGGTTGGGAAGCTGGTCAAGGAAATCACCGTTGCGGCCAAGCTCGGCGGTCCGGATCCGGCGGCAAACGCCCGCCTGTTCGCCGCCCTCGAGAAGGCCCGGAAAGCGAGCGTCACCCGGGACGTGATCGAGCGGGCGATCAAGAAAGGGGCCGGGATCGGGGACGACAAGATGGTCCTCGAGCACATCGTCTTCGAGGGATACGCGCCGGGAAAGGTGCCGGTCATCGTCGAGGTCTATACCGACAACCACCAGCGGACGGCGCCGGAATTGAGACAGCTCTTCAAGCAGGGGATTCTCGGGCAGAGCGGCAGCAACAAGTTCCTGTTCGACCATGTGGGACTGGTCGAGGCCCACCACCCGGATCCGGGAACGGACCTCGAGGCCGCGGCGATCGAGGCGGGAGCGAACGATTTCGAGGCCCTGACCCACGAGAGCAACGACGACATCCCCGTCGGCCATGCCGGCGCCCGGTTCGTGACGGAGAGAACCGCCGTCCACCTCGTGTCAGCCTGGCTCGCGCAGCATGGCTGGACCGTCGTGACGAGCGAACTCGCCTACATCGCCAAGAGTTTTCCAGATCTGGACGAGGCCGCCCGGGAAAAGCTCGGAGAATTCCTCCAGGCGCTTGAGGACCACGACGACGTCCAGCGGGTCTGGGCGGCCGTCAAGTGACGGCCGGATGCGCATGAAGACTCCCGTCAGGCGCATCCTGATCGGCGCCGCCTCGGGCGCGGGGGCCAGCGTCCCGCTGGTCGTCACGAATGCCGCGCCCCACGCGAACCTGATCCTCGGCATCGTGATCGGAGCCGCATTCGTCGTGGGATTGGGCCGGCTTCGGCGGGCTCCCGTCGAAGGGACCATGGCCGCCTGCGCCCTCGGAATTCCGCTCTGGGCCGTCCTGAGCTGCACGGGCATTCCGGCTCTTGCGGGACGCGCGTCCCAGCTCAGCGCCGAGGCGATGCGCTCCCATTTCCCAGCCCTGGTTGGATGGACGCTGTTCGGCTGCCTCCTCGGATTCTTCTCGCATGCGCTCTGCGGCGTCGCCGACCGGATCGCGGGTCCCGAGGCCGTCCCGGCTCCCCCGCAAACCGGCCCGCCGAAGCACGTCTTGATCCTGGGCGGCGGATTCGCGGGAATGACGACGGCCGTCTGGCTCGAGCACGAGTTGCGCCGGGATCCTTCGGTCGTCGTGACCCTGGTCAGCAATCAGAACGCGCTGCTCTTCACGCCGATGCTGGCCGAGGTCGCCGGAGGCAGCCTGGAGCCGAGCCATATAAGCGCCCCCCTGCGCACCGCGCTCCACCGGACCGCCTTTGTGAGGGGAGGCGTCGAGGCGATCGATTGCGGGCGCCGCGTCGTAATGGTGGCGCTGGCGGGCGGAACATCGGGCGAGACCCGCGAGATTTCCTACGACCATCTCGTCCTCGCGCTGGGCTCGGTCTCGAATTACTTCGGCGCCGCCAACATCGAGAAGCACGCCTTCGATTTCAAGACGCTCCTCGATGCGATCCGGATCCGCAACCACGTCATCGAGATGTTCGAGCGCGCAGACGCCGAGCCGGATCCCGACATCCGGAAGGCGCTCGTCACCTTCGTCGTCGCCGGAGGCGGTTTCGCCGGAGTCGAGCTCGCCGGGGCCCTCAACGATTTCGCGCGCGGCATCCTGGCCGACTATCCCTCGGTTCCCGCGGCGGACGTGCGCATCGTCCTTGTTCATTCCCGCGACCGGATCCTTCCGGAGTTGAGCGAATCGCTGGCGCGGTACGCCCAGGCTCGCATGACGGCCCGCGGCGTCGAATTCCGGCTCAATACCCGCGTCCTGGACGCCCAGGCCGGAGCCGTCGCCCTGAGCGACGGGGA
>Ga0265331_10001787_pt1 | contig 15372 bp, 21 predicted proteins | sample 41923metaG_FD_202088 | JGI IMG/M metagenome (GOLD analysis project Ga0265331, IMG submission 202088) | Rhizosphere microbial communities from Carex aquatilis grown in University of Washington, Seatle, WA, United States - 4-19-23 metaG | ecosystem: Host-associated > Plants > Roots > Rhizosphere...
GTCGGTGAGGATAGGCACCAGGCTGCCGGAACGCAGCTCTTCGCAGACCATGAAGGTCGGCAGCGTGATGATGCCCAGCCCGTTGATCGCGGCCAGCCGGTTCATGTCGCCATTGTTGGCGCGAAGTTGGCCTTTGACCTGCACCGGTATTTCATTGCCATCGTCGAGAAACGTCCAGGTATTGCCGCTGGGCGCATAGCTATAGGTCAGGCAATTGTGGTGACGCAGTTCGTCGGGGTGTTGCGGCGTGCCAGAACGGCTCAGGTATTCCGGTGAAGCGCAGCAGACAATCTCGACCGGCGCCAGTTTGCGTGCCACCAGACTGGTCTTGAGCTCGCCTGTGATGCGGATCGCCATGTCGATGCCTTCTTCAACCAGATCGATGGTGCGATCGGAAAAATTGAATTCCAGTTGCAGGTCGGGATAGCGCTTGCAGAATTCCGGCATCAGCGTGGCGACGTAACGCAGGCCGAAACTGTGCGGCAGGCTGATGCGCAGGGTGCCACGCGGTTGGCTTTCCGAGGTCGCTGCCTGTGCTTCGGCTTCTTCGACATCGGCGAGGATGGTGCGGCAGCGGTCGAAATAATTGGCGCCGATCTCGGTCAGGTGCAGCTTGCGTGTCGAGCGTTGCAGCAACTGTGCGCCCAGATGTTTTTCCAGTTCGGCGACATGGCGCGAAGTGGCCGTTGCTGAGAGATTCAATTGCTCTGCCGCACGGGAGAACGAGCCGGTCTCGACCACGGTGGTAAATACGCGCATTGATTGCAGTCTATCCATTTCAACCTAACTATCCCGAATTACGGGATTAATAATTTATTGATTACATATTTATCCCGAATAAGGAAATAGTCAAACTGTGCCCATGAAAAATTCAAGCCAGCAGAATGCGTTGCCAACGCTGTTCGTACCCCATGGTGCGCCCACCATGGCGTTGCAGCCGGGGGAAGCCGGCGCGGCCATGGTCGAACTCGCGCAGCGGATAGGCCAACCAAAGGCGGTGCTCATGGTGTCGGCACACTGGGATACGCGCGTGCCGACCCTGGGTGTCGATCCGAGGCCTGAGACCGTGCATGACTTCTACGGCTTTCCGCAGCCCTTGTATGCGATCCGTTACCACGCACCCGGCGCCGTTGCGCTGGCGATGGATGCACGTGTGCTGCTGGAAGAATCCGGTTTTGAAGTGGCGCTGGACCCGCGTCATGGCCTCGATCACGGGGCGTGGATTCCGCTGCGCCTGATGTACCCCGAGGCCACGGTGCCGGTGCTGACGCTCTCGCTGCAAGGCCATCTGGGCCCGGAGCACCATTACCGGCTGGGTCAGGCACTGGCACCGCTGCGCGAAGCCGGGGTGCTGATCATCGGTTCAGGCAACCTGACGCATAACCTTGGCCATTTTCATCAGTTGCGCGGTGCCACAGCCGCGCCGCAATATGTGACCGATTTTCAGGGCTGGATGCAGCAGAAGCTGCAGGCTGGCGATGTCGATGCCTTGCTGGCCTACCGGCAATTGGCCCCAGGTGCGATCCAGGCGCATCCGACCGACGAGCACCTGTTGCCGCTCTATGTCGCACTCGGTGCAGCCGGCACCAATTTTGTCACCGAACAGGGTTACAGTGGAGTCGAGCACAACATGCTGGCCATGGATACCTATCTATTTCACCCATCAGAATCCAACCAAGGAGCAACACCATGACCGAGCCCGTCATTGCACAAAAATCCCCCTTCGCCGTTGAAGTCGAGGCTGGCAAGAGTTACTGGTGGTGTTCATGCGGCAAGAGCGCCAGCCAGCCGTTTTGCGATGGCGCGCACAAGGGCACGGATTTCGGTCCGGTTGAATACAAGGCTGAGCAAGACGGCACGGTCTATTTCTGCGGCTGCAAGCACAGCGCCAACGGTGCGTTGTGCGATGGCAGCCACGCCAAGCTGTGATTACGCTGCGCAAATCCAACGCGCGCGGACATGCCGACCACGGTTGGCTGAATGCGCGGCATACCTTCTCGTTTGCCGAGTATTACGACCCGGCCTACATGGGGTTTTCCGTGTTGCGCGTGATCAACGACGATGTCATTGCGCCCGGCGGTGGTTTCGGTATGCACCCGCACCGTGACATGGAAATTGTCACCTACATCCTCGATGGTGCACTGCAGCATCAGGACAGCATGGGAAATGGTTCCGTTATCCGCGCCGGCGATGTGCAGTATATGAGTGCCGGCAAGGGCGTGCGGCACAGCGAATTCAATGCATCATCCAGCGAACCGGTGCATCTGCTGCAGATCTGGATATTGCCTTCCAGCAACGGGCTGACGCCTAACTATGACCAAAAGACGATCTCTCTTGAAGAAAAGCGCGGGCGCTGGCGAACCATCGCCAGTGCCGATGGTCGGGAGAATTCGGTGACCCTGCAACAGGATGCCAGCTTGCTGGTGACGGTGTTGCAGGTAGGTGAGCATCTTGAATACAGGCCTGACGGCCGCCGCAGCCTTTACCTGCAAGTGGCGCGCGGTGAGGCCTTGCTGAATGGAACAGCGATTTCGGCCGGCGATGGCGCAGCAGTGGTGGACGAGGCCGGCATCACGTTAACCGGTAAAGGTAGTGGGGCCGAGATTTTGTTGTTTGATCTGCCGCCCCAGTAAAAGCAGGCTTGAATCAACCGGATATTTTAAGGAGAACGAAATGACTAGAGTTGCGATCGTGTATCACAGTGGTTACGGGCATACCGCCAAGCAGGCAGAGGCGGTGCGGCAGGGCGCCGCCAGCGTGGCGGGTGTCGAGGCGGTGCTGCTGACTTCGGACGAAGCCCAGCAGCAATGGCCGGTGCTGGAAGCAGCTGATGCCATTATTTTTGGCAGCCCGACCTATATGGGCAGTGCCTCAGCACAGTTCAAGGCGTTCATGGATGCCAGTTCCGGCATCTGGTACGCCCGCGGTTGGAAAGACAAGATCGCCGCAGGTTTCACCAACTCGGCCAGCCAGAGCGGCGACAAACTCAATACCCTGATCCAGCTCGCCATTTTTGCGGCACAGCACGGCATGATCTGGGTCGGACAGGACCTGCTACCGGGTAACAACAACAGCAAGGGCTCGGTTAACGATCTCAACCGCTTGGGCAGCTTTCTCGGTGCAATGGCGCAGTCCAATTCGGATGAACCGGCCGATACGGCGCCGATCGAAAGCGATCTGAAAACTGCACAACACTTGGGCGAGCGTGTCGCCCAGATTGCATTGAATTTCAAGAAACCTGATTAACCAGACTGATTCAATAAGGAATTTACACATGAAAAAACTGATCGCTACATTCGCACTTTCAGCCGTTGCTTTTTCTGCATGGGCGGCCCCCGAAACCTACAGCATCGACGCGGCGCACAGTTTTGCCAATTTCAGCATCCGTCACGTCGTCTCCAAGACGTCCGGTACGTTCAATGACGTGAGCGGCCAAGTCGTGATTGACCGCGACGACCTCTCCAAGTCCAGCGTGCAGACCAAAATCAAGGTGATCTCGATCAACACCGGTTTTGCCCAGCGTGACGAACACCTGCGCACCAAGCCGGAATATCTGGAACCGGCCAAATTTGCCGAAATTACATTCGTCAGTTCCAAGGTAGAATCCACCGGCAAGGATAGCGGGGTCGTCACCGGCCAGTTCACCTTGCACGGCGTGACCAGGGAAATCGCCTTGCCGTTCAAGTTGCTGGGGTTCGGCGCCGACCCATGGGGTGGCCAACGTGGCGGCTTTGAAGCCCATACGATGCTGCATGCGGCTGATTACGGTTTCGGCTGGGCGTCCAACCCCAACGGCCCGGTGGGGACCGATATTGAAGTCACTTTGTTGATCGAAGGCGTGAAGGAAAAATCCAAATGAGCAAAGACCTGTTTAGCCCGGGCAAACTCGGCCGCACCGAGCTGAAAAACCGTATCGTCATGGCTCCGCTGACACGCAACCGCGCCTCAGTGCCGGGCAATGTGCCGCAGGACCTCAACGCGACCTATTACTGCCAACGTGCCTCAGCGGGATTGATCATTGCTGAAGCCACACCGATCTCGCCAACGGCCCACGGTTACCCGGCAACGCCCGGTATCCACAGTGAGGAGCAAGTGACTGGCTGGAAGAAAGTGACCAGCGCCGTCCACGCCAAGGGCGGCAAGATTTACCTGCAACTGTGGCACGTCGGCCGTATCTCGCACCCGTCGCTGCAGCCGGATAACGCGCTGCCGGTCGCCCCTTCGGCCATCAAGCCGGCAGGGCAGGCCTTCACCTATACCGGCCTGCAGGATTACGTCACGCCACGCGCGCTGGAAACCAGCGAAATCCCGGGGCTGATCGCCAACTACAAGCATGCGGCCGAGCTTGCTTTGGAAGCGGGTTTTGATGGCGTAGAAGTGCATGGCGCCAATGGCTACCTGCTCGACCAGTTTCTGCGCGACAGCACCAATCTGCGCACCGACCAATACGGCGGTTCCATCGCCAATCGTACCCGCTTGCTGGTTGAAGTGGTGGCCACGGTGAGCAAGGTCTGGGGCGCAGATCGCATGGGCGTTCGCCTGTCGCCGATCAATCAGTTCAACGACATTCGCGATTCGAACCCGCAGGCACTGTTCAACCATGTGGCCGAAGCGTTGAATCCGTTCAATCTCGCTTATCTGCACGCAGTCGAAATCGGCATGTCGGGCGATGCTCCGCAGGTATTCGATTTTGCCGAGTTCCGTCGTGTATACCGTGGCAGTTACATCGCCAATGGTGGCTACGACAAAGCGCGCGGCAATGCGGCTGTGGCATCCGGTCACGCCGATGCCGTCGCATATGGCGTGCCCTTCATCGCTAACCCCGATCTGGTCGAACGCTTCCAGCAGGATGCCGCACTCAATACGCCAGACCAGAGCACCTTCTATGGCGGTGATGCCCACGGTTATACCGACTATCCTTCACTCGCCTAAGCGAAGCAAGCAGTGACATCCGGGGCGGTCAGCTATCAATTACAGATCAGGCTGGCCGCCCCGGTGCGCTTGGCCATCGGCAAACTGGGGATCTTCGATTTCCCCGCCGGGCGCTACGTCTACACCGGCAGCGCCCGGCGCAACATCGAGGCACGCATCGCTCGCCATCTGCGGCGCGAAAAACGCCTGCGCTGGCATATCGACTACCTCTTGGCATGCCCATATACCTCAGTGATTGCGGTTGAGCGAAGTGAACAGCCGGAATGCCTGTGGAATCAGCAACGGCAGGGGCAAATACTGATCCCCAATTTTGGCGCCAGTGATTGCCGGCAAGGCTGCGGCAGCCACCTGCAATATATGGGAAAATAATTACAAACCTGAAGGAGCCTCACACATGAAAAAACCTGCCATTACTCAAACACCAATTCATGAGCTGATTGCCGCCCGCTGGAGCGGCCGTGCCTATGATGCCGCCAAGCCGGTTAGTCGCGAACAGACGCTGGCGTTGCTGGAAGCTGCCCGCTGGGCGCCTTCCTGCTATGGTGATCAGCCCTGGCGTTTCGTGGTGTGGAACAAGGCTGCAGATGCCGCTAGCTGGCTGGCTGCTTTCGATACGCTGGCGCCTGGCAATCAGGGTTGGGTGAAGGATGCACCGCTGTTGATGCTGGTGGCAGCTGATACGCTGTTCAACCACAACGGCCAGCCCAACCGCCATGCGCAGTATGACACCGGTGCCGCCGCCGAGAACCTGTGCCTGCAGGCGGAGGCGCTGGGGCTGATGGCGCACCAGATGGGTGGTTTTGACCCGGACAAGATTCGTGTGGTGGCCAAGGTGCCGGATCAATACACCCTGATGGCTGTAATATCGGTGGGTTACCCGGCTGATCCTGTTAGCTTCTCAGTAGAAGTGGCTGAACGTGAAAACGGGCCGCGTCAGCGTCGTCCGCTGGGCGAATTGTTTTTTGATGGCGCCTGGGCCAAGCCGATTGCCTGAGTTGGGGTGACCTGTCTACAATGGACTAACCCTAGCTTCTATTGAGAGTGAAACAGCCGCAAATGGACAAAGCGACTTCAATTCGATTTGAGCAGATGCGGCAGTTGTTTGCTGCCAGCAGGATGTCGATGACAGGCAGTATGTTGCTCGCAGCTATTCTTGCTTATGGGCAACGCCAGGTGATTGGTACTGCAGTCGTAGTGATCTGGTTTGCCATGATTGTGCTGATCTCGCTTGGTCGTGCATTCATGCTGTATTTTTATCGGCATTCGCCGGTAACCGATGGCGCAGCGATAGATCGGCGTCTGTTCAAATTCCGGTTTTTTGTACTGCTGTCGGGCTTGCTGTGGGGGTCAGCTGGCTTCCTGATGTTTCCGCAAGCCCATCAGGAGCACCAGATGTTGTTGGCTGTCATTATCGTTGGCTTGACATCCGGTGCTGTCGCTTCGTTGTCTGCTGATCTGTTCTGCTCTGTGGTATTTCCCGTCACTGCGCTGGTTCCGCTCATGTTGCGACTGCTCGTTCACGGGGATGATTTTACGATTCCGATCGGCATGGCCATTGTGCTTTATATCCTTTTCATGGTGGCGAACGCTCGGCGTATTCATCAGAATGCATACCAAAACATCATGATGCGGATAGAAGCTACTGCACGGGAAGATGCGTTGCGGGCCAGTGAAGAACAACTGCGGTTGGTGCTGGAAGGCGCGGAACTTGGATTCTGGGATTGGAATATCATCACCGGCGAAGTTGAACGAAATGAACGATGGGCAAAAATGCTGGGCTACTCATATGATGAAATCAAACATACCACTCAACAGTGGGCCGATTTTATCCATCCTGACGACCGGCAAATAGCAAGGCAGTCAATTTACGATGTGATTGAGGGGCGCTCGGCCTCACACAAGCTTGAATACCGCATGTTGCACAAGAATGGCGGTTTTCGCTGGATACTTGATCAGGCCAACGTAATGCAGCGCGATGCAGAGGGCAAGCCGACCCGTATGAGCGGCACGCATAGCGACATTACCGAGCGCAAACAACTTGAACTGGCGCTTAAGCAGCAGGCGCATCACGATTACCTGACTGGCGCCAGCAATCGCGGCCATTTCATGGAGTTGGCAGAGCATGAACTCAGCCGTGCGATTCGCTATGGCAATCCGCTCTCACTCATGATGCTGGACATCGATTTCTTCAAGCAGGTCAACGACACACACGGGCACAAGACCGGCGATGCAGTGCTGAGAAAGCTGATCGAAGTCTGTCGCCAGACCTTGCGTGAGGTCGATGTCATCGGGCGCATGGGCGGTGAGGAATTCGCCATTCTGCTGCCGGAAACCGACATTGAGGCTTCAGTCGAGGCAGCCGAGCGATTAAGAGAAGTGATTGCCAATACCAAAGTCCCGCTGGATAGCGGGCTGCCATTGCAATTTACCGTCTCGATCGGCGTGACAGCACTGGCCTCTCAGGATGACAACATGGACGTGCTGCTCAATCTGGCAGACAAGGCGCTTTACGAGGCCAAGGGATCCGGCCGCAACAAGGTCTGCAGAAGCAAGCCCTGAACCCTCGGTATCAATCGTTATTCAACGACTTTGATATCGTTGACGAAGTATTCCGTATCCCCGAAGCAGTTAGATGGCACACCGATGTGTTGTTCATACGAGATGGTCACTTTCTTGCCGAGGGACTGATTGATCTTGGCGGCTACCGCATCGCTCACTACGGTGAAGTAGAATTTCTCGCTCATGGTGCCCGGCATGGACACAATCGCCAGTTCACCTTCCCACGTCTTGCAGACCCAGCCTTTGTTTGAAAATTTTTGTACGTAGCCCGCTCGTTCACCCGTAGAGTAGGACCAGCTCAACACCAGCCAGGTGTAAACGCTGAGGAGCAAGATCGGCGTGATGAGGGCAAGGCCGAGCCACAGGCCCCAGCGACGATTTTTGGTTTGTTCCATTGTGCGCTCCTTAAACGGGGATCAAATGATAAAATGCCGCCTTCGCTAACGCAAAGGATACTTTCATGGCCGTCGTCCAGCTCACCAAAGCCAATTTCAAGGAAACCATCGAGAACAACGACATCGTCATCGTTGATTTCTGGGCGCCGTGGTGTGACCCGTGCATGACCTTCACCGAAACCTTCAAGACGGTGTCAGAAGGCCACCCCGATATCGTGTTCGGCATGGTTAACCATGATGAACATCCTGAAATCGGCGCATTTTTCAATGTCGAGAAAATCCCTGGCATCATGGTAGTTCGTGCGCAGGCCAGCATTTTGAATCAGGTCGGTGACCTGAGTGCGCCGGCGCTGGAAGAAATCATCAAATGGGCACGTGATTATGACCTGACCCAGGTGCGTGAGTACTACGCCAGTCTGGAAGGCCAGGCCTGATCCAGCCTTTCGTAGCGATCCCGATATTCATCGGGGTCGCCACGAAGTACCCCTAGATTTTGAATGACCCGGTGGTGAGAAACAGATAAAGAAAATACGCCCCGGTCAGCATCATTGCCTTCATCAGAAAATCGCCCAAAGCCCTGATATTTTCGACTTTTGAGAATACACGGTCATACCAGACGGCGCCGATTGCGAAAACCGCAATGACGCCGACCAGCGCGATCATGGATGATGAAAAAGCCGAATCCATTAGTTTGCTCAATAGCTTTCTGAGCAAGCCGTCGTCATGAAAAATCTCGACAGCAATACCGATGATGCCGCACACCAGCAGGGTAAATTCCCCAATGGCCTTGAGCGTGGTGATGAGGTTTTCCGGGCGATTGTTTTCCATGCGGATACTTGTCGGTGAGTCGCAGATGTCACCAAAATAGAGCAGTGACTCGGTGACTGTCAAGGGCGCTTTGATGCGACTAGTTCTTGCCGATCATAACCAATGCGCCCAAAGCCGCGCCGCTTTTTCCTTGATGCGGGCGCCGATTGAGCGTTTTCGCCATTCCTCAAGCGTAATGAGGGTTGAGGATTCCAGATCCTCCTCGAATAACTGCTGCATTTGCGCGCCAAAATCCTGCCCGAGAATGACAGCATTGATCTCCTGATTGTTGGTGAAGCTGCGCCAGTCAAGGTTGGTTGAGCCAATGGTGGTCCAGACACCGTCGATGAGTGCTGTTTTGGCATGCAGTAGTGCGTCTCTCCGCTCGAATATCTTGACCCCCGCACACAGCAATTCATCGTAATAGGAGCGTGAGGCATAAAACACCAATGTCGAATCCGTTTTTTCAGGGAGCAGCAATTGCACGTCAACACCACGTTGCACCGCTTCTTTCAGTGCAGTCAGCAATTGCGGATCAGGGACAAAGTAGGCATTGGTCAATAATATTCGGGTTTCAGCACTATTGATGGCGGAGAGCAGGGTGGAAAAAATCTGGCTGTAGGGTTCATCGGGGGAACTGCCGATGGCTCGAACTACTTCGTTGCCCTTGGCTACAGGTTGAGGGAAATATTGCCTGTCAGCCAATGGCTGGCCTTGCTGCGATTGCCATGTCGCGATGAACAGTTTCTGGAATTCACTGACAACAGGCCCTTCCATGCGCAAGTGCGTATCACGCCATGGCTGGTCGTTTTGGGCTGATCTGGATTTGCCGAACGAACCGCTGGAATACACGCTGCTGATATTGATGCCACCGACAAAAGCAGTTTGCCCATCAACGATCAACAGCTTGCGATGATCGCGCTGGTTGACCTGCCAGCCTTTTCGGGCAATAAGCGGGTTGATGGGGTTGAATTCCAGCACGTTCACGCCGCTGCTTTTCAGCGTATCGAAGAACTCCCGATGAGTGCTGAGCGATCCGACACTGTCGTAAATCAGGTTGACCTGCACCCCTTGCTGTTGTTTGCCGATTAGTAATGCTGCCAGATGCTGTCCTATTTCGTCATTCTCAATGATGTAACTTTCCATATTGATATGATCTTTCGCTTGCTCAATGGCAGCGAACATGGCTTTGTATGTGGTTGGTCCGTCGACCAGTAATGCTACTTTGTTGCCCGCGACCAGCGGGCTACCGACAATCTCGGTTTCCAGCGCCAGATGCTTGTCGAAGATGTTGGTTTCATCCCCGTTTTTTGCAAGCCTTGCAAGTATCGCCTTGCTCTGACGGGAGGTCAGTGGACCATGTGCGCCTTCAATCCTGATGGCGTGTGTGGGCTCCATGGCCATGTCTGGCACCATGGCAGGGATGCTGCTGCAGCCTGCAAGCAGCGTCAGGCAAAGCGCCAGCAGTGCCTCTGCCAAGCGCAAGCCATCAATATGATTTCTGTTTTTCAGCATTTATCCGGTACTCGATCATCTGCCGATACCACCAATCCGCCACTCGCGGCTTTATGGTGGAAGTGTATCCATCTGATGAATATGCCTCAGTGCGATAACGCACAGATGGCATGTGATAGAAAGCATAGTCTCAACCCGTTAGTGCTGGTGCTGCCGCAGGTAACGCCTGGGCCTAACCGTGTATCGATCAGGAGGTTACAAATGATTAAGGTTCGCTATGTATTCATGGTATTGGGCATGTTGTACTCAGTACCTTCTTCCGCAGTTCAGGTCAGTGTGGGTGTTGGGCTGCCTAATGCCAGTATCGGCGTCAATTTTTCTTCATATCCCGATCTTGCGATCGTGCCGGGTTATCCCGTGTATTACGCTCCAGCGCTGGATGCCAACCTGTTCTTTTATGATGGCTATTACTGGGTTTTTCAGGATGATTACTGGTACATGAGTTCGTGGTACAACGGCCCTTGGACGCAAGTTGATCCAGAGGATGTGCCGCTGTACGTGTTGAGAGTGCCGGTGCGCTACTACCGTCAGCCCCCATCTTTTTTCATGGGGTGGCAGTCGAATGCTTCGCCGCGCTGGGGTGATCATTGGGGCCGTGACTGGCAGCAGCGCAGAAGCGGGTGGGATCAGTGGGACCATCGTGCCGCACCTCAGCCAGCACCGCTTCCGGCTTATCAGCGGCAGTATTCTGGTGAACGTTATCCACGACAAATCGAACAGCAGCGCACGCTGCAACAGAAACAATATCCTTATCAACCGCACGATGAGGTCAAGCGTCACGAACAGGGGCAGGGTACACCTGTAACGCGGCCCCAGCAGACGAGACCAGACGCAAGGGAGCAGAGGCCGCAACCGATTACTGGAATCGAAAACCGGGATAAGCCTGTGCAGAAGATACCCGCGCTGCAGATGCCTCAGCAGCAAGCACCTATCCAACAACCCACGCCTAAACAGGAGCGGTCATTGGCTCCTGCTGAACGTAGTGCAAGGCCGCAGGAAAGTGTCGTGACACCACGTCCGCAGCCATCGCAACGGGCGCCTGATATTCAGAAATCTCCACCAGCTACGCCACAGCCACCTCAACCTGATGTTCAGAATCGTGGACAGCAGCCTCATCCATCACAGCAACAGGAATCGAGGCAACAGGGCAGGGATGCACCGCACGAAGCCAGGCCGGCAGAAGATCGTGGCCGCGACCGCAAGGATTAACGGATTTTTGCTGCTTGCAGGCACAAGCGTCATCCAAACCTTCTGTCATGCGTTAATCACAAGTCGTACCAAACAGGAGATTCAAAATGAAACGTATTTTGTTCGTTGCAGCGATGTGCGCAGCAACTTTATGTACCAGCGCTCTGGCTGCTGACGTCGGGGTATCTGTCAGCGTCGGTCAACCAGGGTTTTATGGCCGCCTTGATATCGGTGATTTTCCGCAACCGCGCGTGATTTATTCGCAGCCGAGAGTTGTCGAAGTGGTGCCGGTTACGCGTCCACCCATTTATCTAAGAGTGCCGCCTGGTCATGCCAAGCACTGGCGTTCACATTGCCGTGAATACAATGCCTGTGACGAGCGCGTCTTTTTCGTTCAGGACGATTGGTATAACCATGAATACGTGCCGCGTTATCAGGAGCGTCAAGGCGAACGACATGACGAAAATCGTGGTGATCGGGGTGATCGCAATGAAGGACACGGAAGAGGGCATCAGGATCATGGCCGTGGCCATGATCGCTAGGGAGTCAGTTTCGATCTGAACGTTCGATTTACTCCTAACCCCCCGCGATATTGCAACTGCATTCGCGGGGATTTTTTTGAACATTTTCAGGTAATCCTAACGGGGATATTTGCGTGAATCCATGCCATATGTGCGCTATCACACAGAGTACTTTTGAATAGAGGTGCACAGTGTCCGACATGGCATGACGTGGTTGAAACACAGGCACTGCTCAATCAGGTCGCCAAATTATCCGGGAGAGCAACATGCTGGGAACCATCGCATTTCTACTGATTATCCTTTGGCTGCTGGGTTTGGTGTCTTCATACACCCTTGGCGGGTTCATCCACATTTTGCTGGTGGTCGCGATCATCATGTTTCTGGTGCAAGTCATCCAGGGGCGCAGGTTGTGATCCTGAAAGGGAAATAACATGAATTCTTTCAAGATGTTGGCGGTAGCTCTTATTCTGGCGGGCAGTCTGGCATTGCTCTACGGCGGTTTTACCTACACCAAGGATACCCATCAGGCCAAAATCGGCCCTGTCGAGTTGTCGGTCAAGGAAACAGAAACCGTCAACATCCCGGTGTGGGCTGGTGTGATCCTGATTGCAGCCGGCGCCATGCTGCTTTTTGCACGTAAATAGTCAATTCAACGCAATCAACGTAAAGGAATCATCATGAGCAACAAGGAACTGACGCTGGCCAACAGCGTGAATCAATTATCGGAAGAAGTCATCGCCGATTTCAAAACAGTCGTTTCAGATGCAGAGGCACTGCTGAAAGAAACAGCCAATCAGGGCGGGGACAAAATCGCTGCGCTTCGTACCAGAGCAGAAGGTTCGCTCAAGGTTGCCAAAGCCAGGCTGGATGATGCCCAGGAGGCCGTCATTGCAAAAACGCGTGCTGCCGCCAAGGCAACCGATGTCTATGTGAATGAAAACCCATGGAAGGCAGTCGGCATCGGTGCCGGCGTTGGTTTGGTGATCGGCCTGCTGATTGGCCGTCGCTAGGCGTCAACCATGACCGACAACGCCCCCCACGGCTTATTGCATTCGCTCACGATACTCGCGGCGTCGTTGGTCGCTCTGGCGCATACCCGCCTTGATTTACTGTCGTCAGACCTTGAAGAGGAGCGCGAGCATCTGCTTTCGTTACTCGGGCTGGCGCTGGCTTCACTGTTTTGCTTTGGGGTCGGGGTGGTGTTGCTGACGATCCTGCTGGTGGTGATGTTCTGGGAGACGCATCGGTTGCTCACCTTGATCTTGCTTGCCGGCCTGTTTCTTGGCGCAGGGTTTGTCGCATGGGGTTTTGCCTGCCACAAGGTGAAAAACAAACCAAGACTGTTCTCGACCAGCATGTCAGAACTGGTCAAGGATTGGCAGCAACTCGACTCATGAAAATGTCTGCCTGAGATGAATAAAAAGCAGGTTCAACTGGCGATGCGTCGTGAGCAACTGATTGACATGGCTGCGATGCAGCGTGCCGAACTTGGCCAATTGATCGAGCCGTGGCGTGCGCCGTTGGCACGCCTCGATCAAGGGTTGAACGTGATCCGCTATTTCAAACGGCATCCGTCCCTGATTCTGATCAGTGGGTTGGCGCTTGCAGCGTTGAGGCCAGGGCGATTGGGTGCCGGTGAATGGCTGAGGCGCGGGTGGCTTGCCTGGCGGGTTGTGCGCCATTGGCGTAGTAATAAAAGGTAGTCGTTTCATGCATGACTGCATCCATTTCGAGTCGCTGTGACCGGTCTTTACTGGCTATAGCATGCTACGCACATAACGCAACACAGACTGGAGAAATATCATGAGTTTGGGAACCATACTGTTAATCATTCTGATCCTGATGCTGATCGGCGCTTTTCCGACTTGGCCACATAGCCAGAACTGGGGCTATGCACCTAGTGGTGGCCTTGGCTTGGTTGTGATCATTCTGATCATCTTGCTGTTGCTTGGCCGGATCTGAGTATTGATCGAACTGATGTACTCGGCCTGCCCCGCAGTTCTTTATCTGCATTGCGTGGCAGGAAGCAGATGCAAGAGTGAAAAGGGCACGGAAGTGCCCTTTTCATATTGATGCATGCTTAGTAGAGGAAAATATTATTCCCAATAATGAGTTCGGGTTTCTAGCTCGGGCAAGAAATACGCTCCGCAATGACCGCGATACCGAGTTGTTGCGCGCGGAGTTGTTCAGCATCGAGCAACTCAAGCGCCATGCGATTGGGTTGGCCGACCAACACAAGATCGACCCGCATCCGGGGCCCGACAGGCTTCTGCCTCGCCTCGAGGATAACGAGCGCGTCCTGCTGGCGGCCTATGATGTGGTCACTGAAGCCGCTACGCCTGGGCAGCGCATCGTACCGGCCGAGGCATGGCTGCTCGATAATTTCTATCTCATCGAACAGCAGATCAGTCTGGCACGTCGGCACCTGCCACGCGGCTACAGCCGACAATTGCCACGGTTGGCGGAAGGGCAGTCGGCCGGGTTTCCGCGCGTTTATGATCTGGCGCTGGAATTGATCTCGCACATGGATGGCCGCGTCGATCGCGACAACGCCACCCATATTGTCGCCGCCTACCAGAGCGTTGAGCCCCTTAAACTGGGCGAGTTGTGGGCCTTCCCCATCATGTTGCAGCTGGCGTTGCTGGAAAATCTGCGTCGCGTGGCGCTACGTATTGCCCACCGTCGCGAGGAACTTGATGCTGCTATCATCTGGGCTGATCGCATGCTGGCTTCGGCTGAAAGAGAACCAAAAAAACTGATCCAGTTGCTGGCCGAATTTGCGCATGCTGATGTGCCGCTGACAGCCCCTTTTGTTGAAGAGTTTTACGCGCGGTTGCAGGCTCAGGGCCCAGCCATGGCTTTTGTGCAAACCTGGGTCGAGCAAAAACTGCTGGAGCAGGGCGTTACGGCCAGCCAGTTGTCCGAGGCGGCCAACAGGACGGCGGCAGCGAACCAGATATCCATCGCCAACAGCATCGGAAGCCTGCGCTTCATCGGTGCCATGGATTGGCGAGATTATGTCGAGTCGCTGAGCGTGGTCGAGCAGACCTTGCGCGAAGACCCTGCCGGGATGCACGCCGGTCAGGATTTTGCGACGCGCGATCGTTACCGCCATGTGATCGAAGACATCGCGCGCGGCGCATCTTGCAGTGAAGTGGCTGTGGCCCATGCGGCCGTCACGTTGGCGGGACACGACAGTACGCATCCACGCCGCACCCATGTCGGCTACTACCTGATCGACCAAGGGCGCCACTTGCTGGAGCAGGCGGTCGGTTGTCACGTGTCATTGAAGGTGCGTACTTTACGGGCGATCAGGCAGTATTGTCTGACGCTGTATCTTGGGCCTATCCTGATACTTACGCTCGTCGCCACGGGTGCTGTGCTCGCCTCGTTCGAGCCTTTGAGTAGTACCGATGGACGTTTCTGGTTCTTTGCGATCACCCTCGTCATTGCTG
>Ga0265331_10001789_pt1 | contig 15333 bp, 11 predicted proteins | sample 41923metaG_FD_202088 | JGI IMG/M metagenome (GOLD analysis project Ga0265331, IMG submission 202088) | Rhizosphere microbial communities from Carex aquatilis grown in University of Washington, Seatle, WA, United States - 4-19-23 metaG | ecosystem: Host-associated > Plants > Roots > Rhizosphere...
AATTTTTGAGACGCCGGAGGTTGCCGTTATAGAAGCTACATGGACAGGCGAGATGGCCGTAGCTGTCAGAGATTTTGAAAAAGGGCAGACGTTAACGGCTCACTGCTGCTTTATTTTTGAATTCAGAGACGGAAGAATTTTCCGGCAAAGAAATTATGATTGCTATGAATCGTTTGAGTAAGTGAAAATTAAAATCTACAATTATGAAAACACTCTCAATTACAATTTTACTTTCGCTTTTCGTATTATCGTCAATTTCGTTCGGACAAAATAAGCTTAAGCCGGGATTTGACGCCGTTGAATACGGAGAAGCTCTTAAAGTTTCCGCTCATCAGGGCGATACTCCCTGGGTGAAAGCGCCTTTACCGCTTCCGGAAGGATATAGGATGGTTTACCGCTCGCCGGTAGTGGGGCTTGATAACCGCTGGGATCTGTGGCTTCGCGACGATTCGGTTGCCGTTATCAGCATTCGCGGAACAACCATTAAGCCAACCTCGTGGCTGGAAGATTTTTACTCGGCTATGGTTCCTGCCGCGGGTACGCTTACTGCGGGAAAAAATAATGTATTTAGATACAGGCTTGCATCAGATACAAATACTTATGTGCATATCGGATTTCTGCTTGGGCTTGCATACCTGGCGCCCACAATCATTCAGGAAATAAATGAATATTATAATAAAGGCGTTAAGGATTTTATCATTATGGGCCACAGCCAAGGCGGCGCAATATCTTACCTGCTGACATCGTATTTGCATTATCTGGATAAAGGAATTATTCCTGATGACATCCGCTTTAAAACTTATTCCAGCGCTCCGCCAAAGCCGGGCAATTCGTATTATGCGTATGATTATGAATTCATAACACGGGGCGGGTGGTCATACCGCATAATAAATGAACTTGACTGGGTGCCTCAGATGCCGTTTACGGTTCAGACAAAATTTGATTTCAATAAGAACGGGTTGTTTTACAGCGTGGATACTGCGATAGCAGATCTTGGATTGATGCAGAAGATTGTTTATGCGCTGTTAAAAAGAAGCCTTATCGGCGATGTTGATGAGGCGCGCGACGTTCTGATAAAATATCTTGGCGAGAAGCTCTATGGCAGCGTTGAAAAAAACCTGCCCGGCTTCAAAGAGCCGCGTTTTGTTAAATCTATGGAATATATGACGTGCGGTTCCCCTGTTATTCTTAAGCCAACTTCGGAATATTTGGCGGCTTTTCCGTACGAAAAAGGAGTACGCGGCATATTCGTTCACCATAATCTTGATGCATATTATTACTTGCTCGAACACGAATACATTAATGAGCGTTAAAGCCGCATTAGCGCTAAAAAATGCAGATTCATTTATGAAATATTCTACTAAATTGTAATAGGATATATCAAATTAGCTCATATTTATCATGAAATTAGTAAGGTCCCGCGTAGATACAGATTTGATTGGCGCGCCGGTTTGCCTGGTCCGTTTGGATAAGATCACTCCAAAAATATTGCAGAGCATCCATGAAAAAGTTGTAGATGAAAACTACTCTATAGCATTTATTACGGCCGGGAATATTAATATGCCTGACCTTAAGAATTATAACTGGAAAGGTCTTGTTTTCGCTGAAATTAAGCTGGCTCTTAAACATACTCTCGGTCCAATTGAAACGCCGGTACATCCGGACTATTATGTTAATACCGCATACAGAGAAGAAGACCTGGCTAAAATTTATGAGCTAATTACAGATCTGCATAAGCATTCACGTTTTTATCACGATAAGCTGCTGCCATCATCGTTTTCTAAGAAAGTATATCACAGGTGGTGTGAAGAATCGCTGGCCGGAAACTGGGCCAATACAATTTATTACGTCAGGAGCGGGCAAAACGATGAGATATTGGGGCTCATAACGGCCAAACGCCGCGACGAGGGACTTGTTCAGTCTGTTCTCGTGGTAGTGGATAATAAAAGCCAGGGAAAAGGGCTCGGAAAATTCTTAATGAACTCCGTTCATTCGGATTATTTTAAAAACGGTTACAAAGAAAGCCTTATTATTACACAATATGACAATGAGAACGCAATTGCTTACTACGGTAAAACCGGTTACCATTATGATTCGATGATGGCTGAATTTCATTTACACAATGAAAAGTATAAGAAGAAAAAAGGGTAACCTAAAGTAAAGTGGTTTTATTTTTTAATTTGTCATCAGTTCCTTCGCGCTTTTTATTGACGCATCTGTAACTTTCTCTCCGCTCAAAAGCTTTGCAACTTCAATAACTTTTTCGTTTTTCTCAAGCTTTTTAATCTTTGCAAGCGTACTCTCTCCGTCGGTTTCTTTTTCCACAAGAAAATGTTCGTCTGCCAGGGCCGCTATTTGCGCAAGGTGCGTAACGGAAATAACCTGTCGGTATTCAGAGAGTTTTTTCATGACCTTTCCTACTTTCTGCGCAATGCGGCCGCTGATGCCCGCATCAATTTCGTCAAAAATTAATGTCTCTACGCGATCCGCTCCCGCTAGAGTTGTCTTAATGGCAAGCATAATTCTTGATACTTCCCCGCCGGAAGCAGTTTTGCGCAGCGATGAAAACTCGTCTCCTTTATTTATCTTCACCTTAAACTCAATATCATCAATGCCGCCGCCTGAAAGTCTTATAAACTCATTTTTGTTCTTAACTAATAATGTGGCCGCGCCGCTTTCTTCGCCCTTTGGCGAAGCGGTTAATGGCGCAATATCAATTCTGAACTCCGCATTTTCAAAACCGATCTCTTTTAGTATTTTAACAATTTCCGTTTCGAGCTGCCGCGCATTCTCTTTCCGTATTTTTGAGATGTTCTGGGCTTTTTTAAAAACAGCCTCTTTTAGAATTTTTATCTCTTTTTCAAGTTCAGCTATCTTTTCATCAAAATTATCAACCAGCGTCAAATCTTCTTCAAGCTGCGCTTTTAGCTTCAAAATACCTTCTATGTTATTTCCATACTTCTTTTTTAAAAATTGGAGTTTATAAAGTCTTTCTCTAATATCCTCTATCCTGGTCGGATCAAAACTCAGGTTGTCTATCAGGCTTTGAATCAACCGGCTTGCTTCATTCAATATCAGGAACGACTCGTTTATGTCTTTTAGTATCTTTGATATGTCCGAGTTGTATTCTTCCAGTTTTGAAAGTTCTTTTTCTACTATTTTCATCTTTTCAACAATTGAGCCGGTATCATCATATAAATTCGAATATGCTGCAGAGAGTCCTGTTTGTATGGCTTCAACATTTTCAGATGCCTTTAGTTCCTTTTCCAGATTATCATCTTCGTTTGGCGCCGGTTCAACCTCCCTAATTTCTTTTAGCTGAAATTCCAGATAGTTCTTTTTGTTATCAAGCTCGCCTTTTTTCTGTCTTATACTATCATATTCATGAATAATCTCCTTTAATTTATCAAAATCTTCAGCATATTCATCTGTTAATTTTTGAAACTTCAATTTTTCGGATTTTGTAAGATAAAAATCAAGCAATTCAACATGAATTTCTTTTTTGAGCAGTGATTGGTGTTCGTTCTGGGAGTGAATATCAATAATTATCTCGCCAATTGATTTAAGGTCGTTAATATTTACCGGTGAGTCATTTATAAAATTTCTGCTGTATCCTTTTTTATATAATTCTCTTCTAACTATTAAATTACCCTTTTCCAGACTTTCAATTTCATTCTGTTTTAATATATTCTCAACAAGTTTTAGATTATTTTCAGATATTTTAATAAATCCTTCCACAATCATTTTATCGTTATTCTTATTAATGATGGAATAATCAGCTCTTTCTCCCAATAAAAGCGATAAAGCATCTATTAAAATAGATTTTCCGGCGCCGGTTTCTCCTGTAATTACATTAAAACCGTTTGAAAAATCAATTTCAACGCTCTTTAATAATAAGTAATTTTTTATTGTGAGTTTTTCAATCAACTTGACTACTCTTATATTATTATATTATATATAAAAAAATTGCAGTAGCAGCAGGAGTGTTAATAAGCGTAAATTTAAGAACAAAACTTGTCAAAATTAAGAGAATAAGGCGGTTGTGCTTTTGCCGTTCATGTTAATTATAGGTTAGCTTGTTGTTCTGATTAAACAAGTTCATAACCGGTTCATAAAATAAAAAAACTTGCTATCAACTAAATGTTAGCAAGTCTTATTTATAAACATAAATTAACAGGCCTATGTTATTAAGAGGTTAAAAGCTCTTCTCTGATTATATCTATCTTATCTTTAAAGCCCGGGTCGATGTTCACCATATCGTCAACGCATTTACACGCATGAATTACTGTTGCGTGATTTCTTCCGCCGAAGTGAGCGCCTATTGTTTCAAGCGAGCATGAAGTCATTTCCCTGCAGAGGTACATTGCCGCATGCCGGGCAAGAACTATCTCCTGGCGCTTTGTCTTAAGCCTTAAAAGAGATTCCTCAAGATCGAAGAACTTTGACACGGCGGCAATAATTGAGCCAATGTCTAAATTTTGTTTTCTGTTCTTTATTGCGCCGAATTTGAGCACGCTGCGTTTTGCCATATCAAGCGATATCGGCATTTTTGTCAGCTCTGAATCAAATATCAGGCTCTTAAGGCATCCTTCAAGCGAACGGATGTTATCTTTGATATTATAGGCGATGAATTCCAAAACTTCATATGGGACAGATATTTTTTCAGTCTCGCACTTCTTGTTTAAAATAGCGGTCCTTGTTTCAAGATCCGGCGGCTGAATATCAACCGTGAGTCCCCACTGGAAGCGCGTAATGAGGCGCTCTTCAAGTCCTGTAAGCTGATGCGGCGGTTTATCAGATGAAAGAACAATCTGCCGCTTGAGCTGGTACAGCGAGTTAAAAATCTGGAAGAAAGAATCCTGCGTGCTTTCTTTTCCTTCAAGAAATTGAATATCGTCAACTATTAATATATCCAGCGATTTGTAATATCTTTCAAACTCGTGAGCCTTGTTTGTTCTGATACTTTGAACGAAACTTGTTGTAAATTCAGGGCCGGAAATATACATAATCTTTATTCCCGTTCGGTTATCCTTCAGCTGGTTGCCTATTGCCTGGATAAGATGCGTTTTGCCGAGTCCCACGCCGCCGTAGATCATAAGCGGATTATATTGCGCGCCGGGCCTGTTGCAGATCGAAAGCGCCGCGGCTGTTGCAAATTCGTTGTTCTTGCCTTTTACAAAATTATCAAACGTATATTCTGAATTAAAATAGCTTGCCGATGCGTAAATGTTTTCGCTCTGCGGCTGCGCATGAGATTGTCCGTAGTTTCCGGTATTTTGTGTTTGCGGGTTTTGTATAACGGGAGCAGCTATCTCTTCGGGCAGCTCTACAGGAACGGAAATGTCTATTTCATATATCAGCCTTCCGGAATCCCCAAGCACGGCCTTAATAGCTTTTGAAACAACATCGCCAAAGCGCGAGATTATCATGTCGTAATAATCTTTACTTGGCACGGAAATTGTCAGAATGTCATTGTCAATGTGCTTTGCCTTGATCGGCCTGAACCAAGTGTTAAGCTTTAGTTCAGAAATGTTTAGGCTGATTATCTCTAAAAATTTATTCCATGCTTCGTATGCATTGGAATTATCAACATTAGATACTTGTCCGTTTTCGTAATTTAAATTTGTCAACATCGTAACTCTATATTTATAAGAAAGAAAATAGGTTCATTAATTTACTACTTTAATTAGTTTCACGTTAGGGTCCCAAAATCTACTAAACCAACAAAGAACTTAACAAAAAAAACCTTTTTTAAGGCATTGGTTTTGCTTAACTTAGCCTTGTGCATGTAATACTTATCAACATACGTTGTTAATAACTTTTTTGAGGCAATTTTCGGGAGCGCTTAAGATGAGTTTGCCCTGTTTGGGCGATGATGTTTTGAACAAGTTGTCAACATCGGATACTATCTCTTGCATATGCATATTACAAAAAAAATTTGCCAGTGTCAATAGAAGTTAGTTAAAATACCGTTTGTAGCTAACAGAAAATTAACTAAAGGAGTGTAATTTCTTGCCCTGATTATTTTCTAAAGAAAAAAGATACGTTAATATCTGCCGGTTCCGATTATTTTGAAATTCACATTCCTTTTTCATTCCAATCTTCTCTGCAACCCGAATTGATGCAAAATTATCAAACGCCATATTGGCAACCATGCGTCTTATCCCCAGCTTCTCAAAACCATATTTTATACACGCCGAAGCAGCTTCATAACCATAACCCAGTTTCCAGAAATTCTTATGAATAATATATCCCAGATCGTTTTCTGTTTTATCATTGACCTCGGCGCTAATAATTCCTGCGTCCCCTATCTGTAATCCGTTTTCTTTTAGAATTACCGCCCACCTGCCGAAGTCTCGGCGCAGGCAGGGAGACGAAGACGCCCTGTAACTTCTTATACATCTTTCAATCCAACCCTTAGTTTGTTCTTCCGTAAACGGCGCCGGCCAGAATTTCATCGTTTCCGGGTCCGAGAGAATCGCATGCAGCGAAACAAAATCCTCCGGGGAATATTCCCTTAAAATTAATCTGGCTGTTTCAAACATTTTGAATTACTTCTCTAACGGAAGATTTACTGCTGATGGATGAGACAAATATAATAAACGGATTACGTTTAATCCATGAAGAAATAAAATCTAAAAAGGGGATTGCCGTCTAAGCCTCCCCTTTTTTCAATCTGATAATCTTTTAATCTTACAAATCTGACGAATCTCCTAGCTTTCTTTATCCGACCAATCGGACCAATCCACCTGCGTGGAATCCTCGTCGGCCGTAAGCACGGCTTCGGGCTGGTGGCGGTCAAAACAGGAATAATTTCGCGGCTGCATATTTTCAGGCAGTGAGCAGATCAGCTTGTTAAGATTGACCGATGCGCTTTTCGCAGCATCAATCGAGTCCAGCTTTCCGGAAGTAAACGCTCCGGCAACCGTATTCACCAGCAACTTTCTGGTATTTCGGCATTCTTCGGTTTCGGTTGCATTTATCTGGTTGAGCTCAAAATATTTATTGCTTGCCTGTCCCCCGCCGCAATATGAAAAATACATGCATTCAGATGCGCATTTCTTTATCCCCGCGAAATAATCTTTCACATACTTTGCCGAAAAAGAATCTTCCACAATTTCAGTAAGAGGTTTATTTAAAATATTGCCCGTTACAAATTCATCGCGTTTTTCCTGCGGTATGCTCAAAAATTCCGGCGAGAGCATTAAAACGTCGCCGTTCCATGCTATAGTTGGCCACAAGTCGCGAGCGAAATATTCATGCTGTTCAAAATCATCCGATACTCTTTTCAGCCAGCCAAGCGCATTATCAAACTCTCGTATTCTTATAACCGGATTTGCGCGCCACTCATCGAATAATTCCGACCAGAACCGCCTCACATCTTTTTCGCGCAGATGGTTCTTCTCTTTATTCAGCCCCTCGCTCTCAACAATATTTACGCAGACGCTTCTGCAGCCAAGGGATGAAAAGAACTCATACAGCGGTTCGGCGCAGTCTATATTGGCTTCGCTTACCACGGCTATTATGCCAAACGGAATGCGGTTTATCTTCAGCAGCCCAACGCCTTTCATTATCCTGTCCCAGGCGGGCATGTTCGCGCGGTTCACGCGGTTAACATTGCAGCCCTCGGGTCCATCGATACTTAATCCAACGCGAAATCCCTTTTCCCTGAACAGCCTGCACCAGTCAGGGGAGATCATTGTTCCGTTGATCTGTATGTTATGATTTATTTTTCCGGCAAGCCTGAGCTGTTCAAATGGTTCGACAAGTTTTCTGAAGTGTTCTATCCCGCAGGCAAGCGGTTCACCTCCGTGCCAAAGAATTGTTATAGGATGCGGCGCATCTTTTATTGACGCGACAACAGCTTCGGCAACACCGACGGACATTTTATTTGGTTCGTGCCTGTCGGTTAAGTAACAGTAATCACAATCGAGATTGCATAAAGTGGTAGGCTGTAAAACTATGTGCCTGAAACAAAATTTTGAATGCGTATTGTCAAATTCAAAGTATGCCATAAGTATCCTTTCTGCTTTACATTACAAATATATATATAAAAGCAGGAAGTTATAATCTAATAATAAGGCAATAAATATCTATTTGTCCCGGTTTATTCTGAACCTTTTTCATTGTTACCGATGGCAAATTGTGGTATTTTTATCATTCTAAAATTATGAGTTTTGATAATCGAACAATATTTGCTCCGTCAACTCAGGTAGGGGAGTCCGGGATAACTGTCATCAGGATCAGCGGAAAAGATACATTTTCAACGCTTTCTAAGATCTTTTCGAAAAAGGCTAATGAATTTTCACCGGTTGACTTTACAAAAACTTCAAGCCATTCGGCCATTCATGGTTACTTAACCGAGGGAGCTGATGTTATAGACGAAGCCATTGTTACTATATTTAAGTCGCCGAATTCATATACGGGAGAAGATGTAGCAGAGATTTCAAGTCATGGCGGTGGCTATATATATAGAAAAATCAATAACTTACTCTCGGCTAATGGTATTGAACATGCGGAACCCGGGGAGTTTTCAAAACGCGCATTTTTGAACGGCAAAATGGATCTTGCGCAGGCAGAAGCTGTCGCGGATTTGATCAGAGCAAAAACAGACCTCTCAAATAAGCTTGCTATGAAGCAATTGCTGGGGGAGTTTTCAGGTAAGATCAAAGATCTGCGCGAAGAACTGATTAATTATTGTTCTTTACTTGAGTTGGAACTGGATTTTTCGGAAGAGGGGCTTGATCTGGTCTCCAAACAAGAACTGTTGAGAAAGATTGATGCGCTTATTACAAAATTCAAAGGCCTGACAAGATCATTTGAGAGTGGTAAAATCATCATAAATGGCGTCAATTTGGCAATAGTGGGGAAGCCAAATGTTGGTAAATCAAGTATTTTTAACTATTTATTAAAGCAAAGTCGAGCAATAGTTAGCGAAATTCCGGGCACAACCAGAGATTATCTGCAGGAACCCCTTATCATGGATGGCGTGGTTTTTAATCTTATAGATACTGCCGGAATTAGGACGTCTGACGACACAATTGAACAAGAAGGCGTTAAACGAACCAGGCAAAAAATTGCCGAATCAGATATTGTTGTAGAAGTAGAGGATCTGTCTAATCCAAATTCAGACGGAGCTGAGTTTATTAAAGGCATTCCCGAAGGGAAGGTAATTCGTGCATTCAATAAGGTCGATATTATGCCCGATAACAGCTCAAATCATTTAGCAATTTCTGCTTTAAAGGGAGACAACATGAGCAAGCTTCGGGACGAAATAGTCAGGAAAGCAAAAGCGCTGATCAAAGAAGACGAGTCCTCAGATGTCATTGTAACAAATGAGCGGCACAGGGATTGTTTGTTGAAATCGTGTGAATATCTTGTGAATGCAAAATCACAAATTGAATCCGGCGGCGGTAATGAACTGATTTCCTATGAGATAAGATCTGCCATGGATTCGCTAACCGAGATAATAGGTAAGACGACAAATGTTGATATCTTAAATAACATATTTGCAAAATTCTGCATTGGGAAGTAAGATGTTTCACGTGAAACTCTCAAAACAGTAAATACTGATTGTTTCACGTGAAACAAAGTTTAAAAACAGAGAAATTTGAGCAAAACGAACGATAAATATTACGACATTATTGTAATTGGGGCGGGACATGCTGGTATTGAGGCTGCTTGGTCGGCATCGCGCATGGGACTTACCGTGGGAATGGTTTCGATGGATTTGGATGCCATTGGCAGAATGTCATGTAATCCGGCAATAGGGGGTTCTGCAAAAGGACATCTTGTAAAGGAGATTGATGCACTTGGGGGTGTGATGGGAAGAATCGCTGACGATTCAGGAATCCAATTTAGAATACTAAATCGTTCAAAAGGGCCGGCAATTTGGTCGCCTCGTTGCCAAAATGATAGGGATTTGTATTCTAAAGTAGCAAAGGAATATATCCTGGGCTGCGAGAACGTTGATCTAATTCAGGGAACCGTTGATGAACTTGTCCTCAATGAAAACCGAATCAGTGGAGTGGTTACGAATGCCAAGGCCATTATTGACTGTAAATCTGTAATCATCTCAAGCGGAACGTTTTTAAATGCAATTATGCATACGGGACACAAGCAATCAGAAGGGGGCCGGTTTGGAGAACAGGCGGCCAAGGGATTGTCTAAATATTTGTTAAATCATAACTTTATCACTGGAAGACTGAAGACGGGCACACCTCCAAGATTGGCTCTTGATTCTATTGATTTCTCGCAAACCGAAGAACAGGCGGGGGATGATATACCGGCCCCTTTTTCCGTTTTCTCCAACGGCAGCTTTCCCAGGCTTAGCCAGATCTCATGTTTCTTAACTTATACTAACGGCAAAACACACGAAATTCTCAGAACAGGATTTGACGATTCGCCGATGTTCTCAGGCAGGATAACAGGAATCGGGCCGCGTTACTGTCCTTCAATCGAAGATAAAGTTTTTCGTTTTTCAGATAAGCCGCGCCACCAGATATTTCTTGAGCCCGAAGGATTGAATACAAATATAGTTTACATGAACGGCTTTTCTTCTAGCCTTCCGGCGGTAATACAATATGAAGCGCTCAAAACAATTCCCGGATTACAGAACGCCAAAATGATTCGCGCAGGATATGCTGTCGAATATGATTTCTTGCCAACGCATCAAACAAAGCTAACGCTTGAAACTAAGTTAATTGAAGGTCTCTATGTTGCAGGACAAATTAACGGCACTTCAGGATACGAAGAAGCTGCAGCGCAGGGCCTGATTGCAGGAATCAACGCGGCATTGAAGATACAGGGTAAAGCTCCATTTATTCTGAAGCGCTCCGAAGCATATATTGGCGTACTAATAGACGATCTTATCAACAAATGTCCCGAAGAACCGTATAGAATATTTACTTCGCTTGCGGAGTACCGGCTGATCCTTCGCCAGGATAACGCGGATCTGCGCCTTATGAAATATGGAGCAGAGCTTGGACTCATTCCCGATGAAATGTATAAATCTGTTCTGGAAAAAGAGCGGCTGATAAAGGATTCAATCGAATATTTTAAACGAACATTTGTTTCTCCAAAGGATGTGAACGGATTTCTTCAGAGCATCAACTCAACCGAGATAAAGCAATCAGACAGCTTCTCGCAGCTCATTAAGCGAAACGAGATCAGCTTGCCGGAATTTTTGAAGCTTGAATATTTTAAAGAAAATAATCTTGCTCAATCACTTATTCACAACCCGGAAGCGGTTAACCAGGTTGAAATAGAATTAAAGTATGAGGGGTATATTCAGCGGCAGAACGAACAGGCGGAAAATCTGGAACAGGTTGAAGGAATGATAATACCCGAGGATTTTGATTTCAATAAGGTAAAATCATTTTCAACCGAAGGCAGGGAAAAGCTCAATAAGGTCAGGCCGCGCAGCATAGGGCAGGCTTCGCGAATTGCGGGAGTATCGCCGTCGGATATATCGATATTGACGGTGTACATGAAAAGCTGAGGGGATTTGAGAATTGAGATTTTGGATTTGAGATTTATAAGAAATTGGATCTTCGAAATTGTTTAACATTTAGGATTTAGTATTTAGAATTTTATCAATATGGCGGAACAAGCCAACCAATGGCAATTAATATTAAAAGAAAAAGAGTATAACGATCTCTTAATGGAGTGGAACGGGAAGATAAATCTTGTTTCGCGAAAGAGGAACGATGTATATGATTTGATCGAAGAGAGCAAGGTTTTCTTTGAGAAGATTGAATTCAAAGAGGGGATTAGGATTCTTGATCTTGGTACCGGCGGAGGTTTCCCCGGAATAGTAATCGCCCTCCACCATCCCGAAGCCGAGCTTACGCTGGTTGATTCTATCCAGAAAAAAATTAAAGTCGTTGAAGATATAATTAAAAAACTTGATCTGAAAAACGTTACCGCGGTTTGTTCGCGGGCAGAAGATCTTTCGCCGCTTCCTCTTTATAAATATAAATACGATTATGTTGTAGCGCGCTCCGTTGCGGTCTTGCAGGACCTTGCTTTCTGGTCAAGAAATTTCCTTAAGATTGGCGGCAAACTTATAACGCTTAAGGGCGGAGAAATTGGCGGAGAGATAAAATCTACAGAAAAACTAAAGTATGTGAAATATATTGATGAATACGACATGGGAGAAAGAAAAATAATTGTTGTTGAGATAAAATAATTTAATAAGCAGGAGCTCCATTAAAGAGCTGTTTTATCAGATAATTACAAAGGTGCAAAAATTTTTCCGCTTTATAAGTATTTTTTCCGGAACAATTTTACCGATGTATTGATTACCATTTATGTAGACAGCTAGTTAGAAAAAGTATTCCCGCTCAAGCCTGCAGATTTTTTTCGGTAGATGCGGAGTTGGAATAACAAAAGGGGACGGTAAAACGTCCCCTTTGATTTTATCCCTTTTTCCTTATTAACTATTTAAGAAGAATCATTCTTTTTGTTTCAGTAAAACTCTCCGTTTTCAAAACATAAAAATAAACTCCGCTCGCATATGTGCTACCGTCAAAATCAACTTCATAAGTTCCGGGATTGAGATTTTCATTTACAAGAGCCGCAACCTCTCTCCCCAGCATGTCGAATACAATAAGTTTCGCATAAGAAGACTTTGCGATTTGAAACTTGATCTTTGAATTCGGGTTAAACGGATTCGGATAATTCTGCATTAACATGAAGCGCGCCGGTACTTCGTTTGATATCGGCGTAATGCCAATTCCGGGATATGTAAAAACCCACGCTGCTCCAACATTGGTATTTTCGCCTTCGCCGCCTTCAATAACAGTACTGCCATCCGAAGATATTGCAACCGTAAAAGCCTGATATACGGCAGCGCCAATAGTACCTGTGCCAACAAGCTTTGCGCCTACCTGGGTCCACACGCCGCCGCTGCGAACGAAACACCATGCAGCGCCCATATAATTTCCGTCTCCGTATCCTCCCTCCACAACAGTGTTTCCATCTAAGGATATTGCAACGGATGTTCCCTGAAAAACATTATTACCGTTGTTGCCAATAGCGCCTGAACCGACAAGTACCGGGCCCTGCTGTGTCCAAACCCCGGCGCTTCGCGTAAAAATAAATATGCATCCCTCAGAACCATTATCGGATGGGCCGCCCTCGACAAAAGTATTGCCGTCGGCAGAAACGGAAACAGAATACCCCTGCGAAGCATATACTGAACCGACTCCAACAAGTTTTTGCCCCTGTTGGGTCCAGACTCCGCCGCTGCGCGTAAATACCCAGACAGCTCCCGTTGAATTATTATCGGCATATCCGCCATCTATAATTGTATTTCCGTCTCCGGAAACACTGACCGAAAGACCCTGGCTTGGGTCTCCGGATGCGCCTGAACCATAGAGCTTTGGTCCCTGCTGCGACCACACGCCGCCCGTCTTTGTGAAAACCCATATTGAACCATAGAAGATGCCATCATTATCACCGCCCTCTACGGCGGTACTTCCGTCAGCCGAAATTGAAACAGAACACCCCTGCGCGGAACCGCCAACATACCCGGAACCAACAAGTTTTGACCCTTGCTGAGTCCACACACCTCCGCTGCGTGTGAATATCCATACGGCTCCCACACCTCCATTATCCCCGGAGCCCCCAAAGATCACGGTATTTCCGTCTGAAGAGATCGCAACAGAAATGCCCTGATAAACAGTGGTTCCGATTGCGCCGGTTCCCACAAGCTTTTGACCTTGCTGCGTCCATACGCCGCCGCTTCGTGTAAAGATCCAGACTGCGCCCATGTGGTTATTATCCTGATAGCCGCCAACGATAGCGGTGTTTCCATCGCCCGAAATAGCAACTGCGTTGCCCTGGTCTGCATTTCCAACGGCCCCTGTTCCGAAAAACTTCTGTCCTTGCTGTGTAAATTGGGAGAAAAGTAAATTTGGAATTATGCATCCCGCTAAAACAAATAAAACGAATAATTTTGTTTTCATATGTTATTGTTTTTTACGTTTGGTAATTATCAATTATCGTTGGTAATTCATCCGATGACTAAGCATTTTAATATTTAAGTCATCGGATGAATATTTAATTAACATATTTAAATATTTAAGAAGTATCCCCGATATATCGAAATTTCCCCGATTGAATCGGGGCAGGCAGGTCAAGTAATTCTTACTTGACCATCAACATCTTTTTAGTTTCCGTAAAGTTTTCCGTTTTCAAGGTATAGAAATAAATTCCCGATGCGTATTTACTTCCGTCAAAATCAACTTCATATGTTCCGGGATTGAGATTTTCATTTACAAGCGTTGCAACTTCGCGGCCAAGGATATCGTAAACTGTAAGTCGTGTGTCAAAGGCATGCCTTTGACCTACAGAGGGAATAGCAAACCTTATTTTTGTATTTGGATTAAACGGATTTGGATAGTTCTGCGATAAGCTGAATCCTTTGGGAATAATTTGCGATATATTCTGCACCGCGATCGGGCTTGGCGCCATATCAACCGTAAGCGTCCATGCGTCTAGTGTGCCGGTATGGCCCGTAACTCTGTCGTATACTTTCAATATCCATATACCGGAGGGATCGATGCCATTGAATAATGAAAGCGGATGTGATGGTTTAAACCTGCCCGTGAAAGGAGCGGTTCCGTTTGCAACTGGCGTAGTGGCAGAATCTGTCAATTGAGTTTCTATAAAATTCGCCCCGCTTCCGCCTGCCTGATAAATTAAAGTATCGGTGACGGATGAAGAAAGGTCTGCGCCATAGAGATGCGTAATTGTCGTTTCAAGATCGCCCAGGCTGACATAGTGGATCGAATCTATTGTAACGTTTACATTTGTTATGAAATACGAAATCACATTAGTTGCAATTGTGGATGTATCATACGTGATCTGGTTGCCGATGATTTGTTTATGCAGGTTATGATGAGAGTTAACATACCTGAACGGAGAACGGATATACGCCCACGCCGAACCGATATCATTATTATCCCTGTCGCCGCCGACTATGAAGGTTGTTCCGTTGGAAGAAACAGCGACCGATATTCCCTGCCACGAAGTTCCTACGCTGCCGGAACCAACAATCTTGGGGCCAAGCTGATTCCAAACCGTATCAGTTCTTGTAAATATCCACGATGCACCGGAAGGATAGTCGCCGTAACCGCCAATGATGGCTGTGTTTCCGTCGCCGGAAAGTGATACGGCAAGCCCTTCAAAAATAGCGCTTCCAACATAAGCGTCGCCCACGAGCTTAGATCCTTGCTGGCTCCATGCGCCGCTGCTGCGCGTAAATATCCACGCTGCTCCTACAATATCGTTATCATAATATCCGCCAGAAAGAACTGTGTTTCCGTC
>Ga0265331_10001790_pt1 | contig 15328 bp, 10 predicted proteins | sample 41923metaG_FD_202088 | JGI IMG/M metagenome (GOLD analysis project Ga0265331, IMG submission 202088) | Rhizosphere microbial communities from Carex aquatilis grown in University of Washington, Seatle, WA, United States - 4-19-23 metaG | ecosystem: Host-associated > Plants > Roots > Rhizosphere...
GGCGATGGCAGCGATGTAATACTCAGCGTAAAAAACGCTCTAGAAAAGATTTCAATTCAAAAGCGTCCCGGCACATTGAAAAACGGAGCAAACGGCGGCGCTTTGAATATTAATATCATAACGAAATCCCCTTTGGTACTGCAGGCAATTGAACATGCTAAAAAAGTCGCCGTAACAGATTCAACTGTTTTACTTAGCGGTGAAACCGGAACGGGGAAAGAGCTTTTTGCTCATTTAATTCATACCACCAGCGCCAGAAAAGAAATGCCCTTTGTGGCGATCAACTGCAGCGCGATACCTAAGGATCTACAGGAATCAGAATTATTCGGTTACGTTAGAGGAGCTTTTACAGGAGCTATAAAAGATAAAAAAGGTTTTTTCGAAGAGGCGGCAGGCGGCACATTATTTTTAGATGAAGTGGGCGATATGAGCCTTGAAACGCAGGCAAAGCTGCTGAGATTTCTTGAAACAAACAAATTCAACAAGGTTGGCGACACAAAAGAAATTGATCTTGATATAAGAATTATCTCAGCCACAAATAAGGACCTCGAAAAAGAAATTGATGAAGAGTGTTACAGGAAAGACTTGTTTTATAGACTGAACTCATTCACAATCTCTCTCCCCCCGCTCAGGGAAAGAAAAGAAGATATTGAGGACCTTGCATATTATTTTCTTAAAAATTCCTCTAAGCTGAAAAAGAATGTAAATAAGATTGCCGCTGATTTTATTGATAAGCTTAAATCATATGAATGGCCCGGTAATATCCGGGAGCTTAAAAACGTAATTGAACGCGCAATGATATTAACCGATAGCGACACATTGACTATCAATCTTCTTCCTGAAGAATACTTCGAAAACCATACTGACTTTGAGCTTGATAAAGATGTAACGCTGGATAAGCTGGAAAAAGAATATATTCTAAAAGTATATAACGAAACAAACAAAAACAAAACTCTTACAGCAAAAAAGCTCGGCATCGGCGCCGCTACGCTCTACAGAAAACTCAAAGAATACGGAATAGAATAAAAAATTAAAAAAATGTATGACCACCCCCTGCCCCTCCTTGTCAATGAAGGGGGTTTTTATTTCATTCAAATCCAATTTTTTCTAATAGTCCACCTGTCCGTTCGGGAGAGGGGGAAGCCCGCTATAGGCGGGCGGGGGTGAGGTCTAATTTCTCATTTTGCTAATTCTTCTCAATTTGATAAAACTTTTTCAATTTGATACAATTATAAATGGTCAGGCATTTGATTAAATGCAATTTTAGGACTGTAGTTAACATATTTAATTTTATGTAGTTTGGCATCAAATTTGATGTAAAAATGTAATGCTGTATAACAGAAGAGCGACGGCTCTATGATATTTCAAAATTCATTGATTAGTTTTTTAATTCTTCTGGCGGCCATATTATTATCGGTTCCGCTGGGTAGATATCTTAGTAAGGTTTATAAGAACGAAAAGACTATTCTTGATTTTTTAGAACCTCTGGAAAATTTCATTTATAGGATCTGCGGAATAAACAGTATGGCTGGAATGAATTGGAAACGATATCTTTCAGCCATTTTTATTATTAATTCCGTTTGGTTTATTTGGGGATTCCTCATTCTGCTATACCAGGGTAAGCTATTTCTGAATCCTGCCGGAAACCCTTCAATGGAATGGTCGCTTGCGCTTAATTCTGCGGTCAGTTTTTTAACAAGCACAAACCTACAGCACTATTCCGGCGAAACAGGCGCCACTTATTTATCTCAAATGGCGGTATTTACATTTTTGCAATTTGTGAGCGCGGCTACAAGTCTTGCCGCGGGCATGGCGGTTGTAAGAGGATTATCAAACAGAAGCTCTGCAAAACTCGGAAATTTTTATAAGGATTTCACCCGGTCGCTTACAAGAGTACTGCTTCCGCTATCGTTGGCGGCAGCTATACTTTTCATCGCGGGGGGTATGCCTATGACCTTTGACAGACCACAAACCATCACAAGTTTGCAGGGCGATACAGTTACGGTAGCAAGCGGCCCTGTTGCATCAATGATCCCCATAAAAGAGTTGGGCTCTAACGGCGGAGGATTCTTCGGAGCTAACGACGCCCACCCTTTAGAAAATCCAAACTTCTTCACATTCATTCTTCACACCATAATAGTATTGTTATTGCCTATGGCATTTGTTTTTTGCATCGGAAATTATCTTAATGCAAAACGTTTCAGTAAAATTGTCTTCTTTGTTATGCTCGCGGGTTTGCTGTTAATAACGATCCCAATAATAATTCAGGAAACCGGAGGCAACCATGCTCTTACCGCGATGGGAATAGATAATTCCTCGGGTAATATGGAAGGCAAAGAATTAAGATTCGGCGCCTTTTACTCCGCGTTTTATTCCGGCGTGAATATGGTTATACCTGCAGGAACAGTAACCGGCATGCATGATAGTTATATGCCTCTGGGCGGAGTATTCATGCTGATAGGGATGCAGGTTGACGCTTTTTTTGGGGGGCCTGGAACCGGCTGGATAAATATGTTTATATATCTGCTGATTGCGGTTTTCATCGCAACGCTTATGATAGGCAGAACGCCTGAAATGTTTGGTAAAAAGATCGGCGCCGGTGAAATGAAAGCCGCCATTTGTGTATATGTTTTATTATTTATGACTCCTGTCCTGCTTGCCGCAATCGCAAGCTACGTATACGTCAGCTTTGGCAATGATGAATTAAAGTGGCTAACCAACAAAGGACCGCATGGATTTACTACAATGCTTTACGAATATATTTCTTCGATGGCCGGCAATGGCTCTGAGTTCAGCGGATTGGGAAATAATACTGTTTTCTGGAACCTTACTACAGCCGTTGTTATGCTGTGCGGCAGATTTATTCCTATTGCAGGTTCTATAATAATTTCCGGCATGATGTACCGGAAAAAATTCGCTCCCTTATCCGGAGGCAGCCTGCGGATAGATACAATTACATTCGGTATGTTCCTTTTTGTGGCGATCATAATTCTCAGCGCGCTCTCTTTTTTCCCTGTCTTCATATTAGGCCCAATAACGGAACACTTTATTTAATTCGCACACATTAGAACGCGGGCTGAATTTTAAAGCGGGCGGACACCAGCATCGAGAGCGGGGCTGGCTCCGGTCCGCCCCTACACTTTTTTCCTGTGTCCCAAACTCTAGTTTGGGACACCAAAAACTTACATATTCAATTCCTCTCAAATTGATAATTCCTCTCAAATTGATACGCCAAAACCTTTTATAATCACCAAAATTTATACAAAAACGCCAATTTTCTTCTGGCACGCTATTTGCTTTATTAATGCATATCGAGGTTTTAACCAAAGGAAAAATCAACATGGATTATACAGTTTTAATATTAATGATTCTCTCCGGAGCTTTGTTCTTCGGAATGTTTTTTCTGTTCGTCAATCTTGGCGACAAAATTTAAATTCTATATATGACAATCTTGTTTGTTATCTGTATACTCATGATGGTATACTTAGTTTACGCGCTGATCAAACCGGAAAAATTCTAGGTTTATCAGTTTTTCAAAAAGTTGTTGATCCAAACCCGCGTCATCCATTTAACGGATGATAGCGGGATTTTGCTTAGAATGTTTCTTATCGGAAAAAAAAATCAATATGATTTCGTATACATCACTTAATGTTGTTAAAATTCTATGAATGAAATACTAATTGTAACGTTTACTTTTATTGCCATCGGCCTGATTGGCTTTCCGCTTGGCAAATATATCTCCAAGGTTTTTAAAGGCGAGAAGACTTTTCTTGATTTTCTCAGGCCGCTGGAATTGTTTATTTTTAAAATTTCGCGGATAAATCCTGATGAAGAAATGGACTGGAAGCAGAACATGAAGGCGATGCTAACCATCAACTTCATCTGGTTTCTGTGGGCGATGCTTATTTTCAGTATCCAGCATTTACTCTTCTGGAATCCTGACAATATCACGTTTATGGAACCGACGCAGGCATTTAACACCGCCGTCAGTTTTGTTACAAACACAAACCTGCAGCACTATTCCGGCGAATCTGCCCTGTCTTATTTATCGCAGATGGTTGTTATTTGTTTTTTGCAGTTTGTATCTGCCGGAACAGGTATTGCTGTGGTTGCGCTTCTTTTCAAAGGTCTTGTTAATAGATCAGCTTCAAATCTCGGCAATTTTTACGACCTGCTATTAAAGTCGTGTACTAGAATTTTATTGCCGCTTTCTTTTGTAGTTGCGGTAATATTGTTATTAAATTCAACTCCAATGACCTTTAAAGGAGCGGAAAATGTAATTACGCTTCAGGGCGATACCGTAAATGTTGCAAGAGGCCCGGTGGCAGCAATTGTATCGATAAAACAACTTGGCACAAACGGAGGCGGATTCTTTGGCGCAAATTCAGCGCACCCGTTTGAGAATCCAAGCTTCCTTACAAACACGGTTGAAGTCATGTCAATTCTAATTATTCCGTTTGGCATGATCTTCGCATTCGGATATTACACAGAACGGAAAAAACTTGCATACGTGATACTTGGCGTTATGACAGCCGGCTATCTTTGCCTGCAAATTCCAACCATTTATTATGAAATGAATGGTAATCCCAAAATTCAGGAAATGGGCATCAGCCAGCCAATGGGAAATATGGAAGGCAAAGAAGTGCGAATCGGCTCTGTGAGCTCGGCATTTTGGGAAATTGTAACCACAAATACATCGAACGGTTCGGTTAACTCAATGCACGATAGCTCTATGCCGCTATCGGGAATGATGGCCATGCTGGGCATGCAGCTAAACGCGTTCTTCGGCGGTGTAGGAGTGGGGTTTGTTAATAAGTTCGTATTCATAATTCTTGCAGTGTTCATTTCAGGCCTAATGGTAGGAAGAACGCCGGAATTTATGGGTAAAAAAATTGAAGCAAAGGAAGTTAAAATTGCTATAATGGTTGCTCTTACACATCCGCTGATAATATTAAGTGGAACAGCAATAGCATGTTATGTTTGGGTTGCAACGCCAAATGCGTCAGACTTTTTGAAATGGCTGAATAATCCTTCATTCCATGGATTCTCTGAGATGTTCTACGAGTTTACTTCATCAGCCGCAAATAACGGCTCAGGATTCGAAGGATTGGGAGATACTATTTCTCAATTCTGGAATATATCCTGCGGAGCAGTGATGCTGCTTGGAAGATTTATTCCGATAATTGGACCAATAGCAATTGCAGGTTACCTGTCAAGAAAAAAATATATTCCGGAATCAGCAGGTTCTATGAAAACTGATTCGCTGATATTCGGCGTAGTTCTGTTTTCGGTCGTGGTAATACTGGGCGCTTTGTTGTTCTTCCCGGGACTTGCTCTTGGACCGATTGCCGAACATTTAACAATGATAAAATAATAATTTTTCCTCATAGGCCGGCAGGTTTTAACCAAAGGAAGACCTGAATAAAACCTGCCCGGTCTTATAAAAAAAGTATAATAAAACAAAAATGTCAAAACATCCGAGAACAGGAAATAAATTACTACAGAAAGATATTCTTTTAACGGCGTTTAAAGAATCATTCGTAAAGCTGAATCCTGCTTTAATGATGAAAAACCCGGTCATGTTCACAGTTGAAATTGGCACAGTGATAATGACGGTTCTGACTGTAATTCTCGCTTTCAAGCCTGACCCGGTTCAGGGAAGCGTTGGTTACAACTTACTGATAACAATTATTCTTTTTGTTACAGTATTATTCGCGAACTTTGCTGAGGCGGTTGCCGAGGCAAGAGGCAAGGCACAGGCTGAGTCGCTCAGAAAAACCAGGCAGGATACCCCCGCAAACGTATTGCAGGCTGATGGTTCTTACAAAAAAATTATGTCATCAGATTTGAAAAAAGGCGACATAATATTAGTTAATGTCAACGAAATCATCGCGACCGACGGAGAAATAATCGAAGGGGTCGCTTCTATAGATGAATCGGCAATCACTGGCGAGTCTGCTCCCGTTATCAGGGAAGCTGGCGGCGACCGCTCCGGCGTAACAGGCGGAACGAAAGTTCTCTCTGACCATATCAAAGTTGAAGTTACAACGGAAAAAGGCGAATCGTTCCTTGACAAAATGATAATGCTTGTTGAGGGAGCTAAAAGACAGAAATCTCCCAACGAGATTGCTTTAACAATTTTGCTTGCAGGATTTACAATAATGTTTTTAATAGTAACAGTTACACTGCAGCCGTTTGGCTCTTATGCTAACACGCCTATCGCTATCGCTTCGCTTGTTTCGTTGTTCGTCTGCTTAATTCCTACCACTATCGGCGGATTGCTTTCTGCTATCGGTATTGCAGGAATGGATAGAGCGTTAAGGGCAAATGTAATTTCTAAATCGGGCAAAGCCGTTGAAACTGCAGGCGACGTTGATACATTGCTGCTTGATAAAACGGGAACTATAACAATAGGCAACAGGAAAGCGACAAAGCTGTATAACGTAAACGGTATGGAAGAAAGTAAATTCATTAAGTATTGCGCTATCAGTTCGCTCTCAGATGAAACGCCGGAAGGAAAATCAATAATAGAGCTCGCCGGAAAGCTTGGGGTGACTGTAAATGCCGACGAACATAAAGACGATGCATTTTTTAAATTCAGCGCGCAGACAAGAATGAGCGGCATTGATACAAAAGACGGCATGCAGGTAAGAAAAGGTTCTTTTGATGTTATCAGGAAACTAATTGAATCAAGCAACAACAAAGTTCCTGAAAACATGGAAATACTTGTTAAGAAAATTTCGGAAGACGGCGGCACTCCCCTTGCGCTTGCTATCAACGGAAAAGCTGCGGGCGTTATCCAGCTTGAAGATATTATTAAGACCGGCATACAGGAAAGATTTGTAAGGCTCCGCAAAATGGGAGTTAAGACAGTTATGGTTACCGGCGATAATCCGCTGACCGCAAAATATATAGCAGGTGTTGCCGGAGTGGATGATTTTATCGCAGAGGCAAAGCCTGAAGATAAAATGAATTATATATTAGAAGAACAAAGACACGGAAAGCTTGTCGCGATGATGGGCGACGGAACAAACGACGCCCCGGCGCTTGCACAGGCTGATGTAGGCGTATCTATGAATTCAGGCACGCAGGCGGCCAAAGAAGCCGGCAATATGGTTGACCTGGATAACGATCCGACAAAACTTATTGAAATAGTTGAGATAGGAAAACAACTATTAATAACCAGGGGAGCTATTACTACGTTTTCAATCGCCAACGACGTTGCAAAATATTTTGCAATTGTGCCGGCGCTGTTCATTACATCCATACCTCCTCTGCAGGCGTTGAACATAATGCATTTAACAAGCCCGCAATCGGCAATATTATCGGCGATCATCTTTAACGCGATAATCATCCCGATGCTGATACCGCTTGCTTTAAGAGGGGTTGTTTACAAACCAATTGGCGCGGAAAAATTATTAGCCAGAAACATTTTGATTTACGGCCTTGGCGGAATTATTGTTCCTTTTATCGGCATAAAGATCATCGACGTAATTTTAACTTTGATAGGAGTTATATAACATGTTAAAATATCTGAAACAATCAATAATACTCACAGTTATTACAATTTTAATGTTTGGATTCGGATTCCCGTTGCTCATTTGGGGAATAGGACAGCTTATGCCAAACAAATCAGAAGGCTCCCCTATTATTGAAAACGGAAAAGTTCTCGGGTTTGAAAACATAGGCCAAAGCTTTACGGATGATAAATATTTCTGGGGACGCCCCTCAGCTGTGGGTTATAACGCTGCCGGAAGCGGCGGCTCAAATTTGGGGCCCACCAATCCGGATTATCTTGCGACAGTACAGGGAAGAATAGATACTTTTATGATGAAAAATCCGGGTATAAGGAAAGAAGATATCCCCTCTGATCTGGTTACAGCATCAGGAAGCGGTATTGACCCGAATATTTCTCTGCAAGCGGCTAATATTCAGATTCCAAGAATTTCATCAGTCAGAAAAATCCCGCAGGCGAAACTGAGAGAGCTTGTAGAGCAATTCACAGAAAAACCTCTGCTTGGCTTTTTTGGAATAGAAAAAATTAACGTATTAAAGCTTAACATTGCATTAGATAAACTAAAATGACGTACGGACATTCACAAATATTAGATCGCAACGGAACTTTTGATCAATCTGATAAAATGAACGTATTCAAGAAAGTTCTTTGGCTTTGGGAAAACTATAAAAGAAGAAAATTAACAAGATTGTTTGATGAGGTGGAACCAAATGTATTCGTTCTGAAACAGGAGATCGCAGACAGATTAAAATTAAAAATAAATAAAATTAGAAAGAGAAAACTAAATAAAAGGAATTTACAATGAACGTTTGTATAGATAGACAAATGATAAAAAAGAAAAAGTCTACAATGTTTTTAATGGCGCTGGCAACTGCCGGCTTACTGTTAGTGAATATCGGTTCTGCATTTGCGCAGCAATACGGAGAACCGTTTGAAGGTATCGACCAAACCTGGCAAAACGGAAGCGACCGCAGGGATTCGTCCGCATTCAGCGACATGAAATTCTTTACTCCCAGCATTATGATGGATGTAAGTTATACTTATTCTTTTAATAACCCGAACGATAATACCGTAGTAGGTTCAACTGCGCTCGCAAGAGACAATGAAATTCAGCTCCAGGCATTGCATTTTGGAGGTGACTTTACATATGGGAACGCAAGGGCCAGGGTTATGACGCAGTTCGGAATGCGGTCTATTGTAATTCCCCGTAACGATCTAAGCCCGTACCGTGGGCAATATCAACTGGCAAACGTATACCGCTATCTCAGCGAAGCGTATGCAGGGTACCATTTCAAAAAATGGTATGGCATCAACGTTGATGCGGGTATGTTCATGTCATACATTGGATTGAACTCATACTATCAGCCCGAAAACTGGGAGTACCAGGCGTCTTATACGTCAGATAACACTCCTTGGTTCTTTAACGGGGTACGTGTCCAGATATTTCCGTCAAAACATTTGAAAATTGAACCGTGGATCATAAACGGCTGGCAGAGTTATGGTAAATTCAATAGTATGCCGGGCGTTGGCTTTAATATAACATGGATGCCAAACAGTAACGTAAAATTATTAACCAATGATTATTACGGAACTGACGCCGGCGGCTTACCGGACAGAAAAAGATTCCACTCAGATAACAGTTTTCTGGTGCGGTATTATCATAAACCGCTCTCAAACGGAATAAGCATGATGGCGTTTTCGCTTACAGGCGATATCGGTTTTGAAAAAGGCGGCGGAGTAAATGGATTTTCTGACGGCGATTCAACCCAGGGACCTGCCCAGTATTTTGCTAGCGGAATGTTTTATAACCGCATATGGTTTGGGAAAAATAAATTTGCGTGGACATTTGGCGGCGGGGCTATGACAAACCCCGGACGTTACTTAGTATTATATCCGACAGGACAGGCAAGCCCGTTGCCTAATCCAAATAATCCCACACAAACAGAAGGCGCGTTTCCTTTCAGCGCAAACCCGGGAGATAAATTCTCAGCGTGGGATGCATCAACTAACTTTGACTGGATGCCAAACCAAAGCCTGACGGTGAGATTAGAGTTTGTTCACCGTGAAGCAAGCGTTCCGTATTTTGCCGGCCCGGGCGGAGTCACTTCCCCCAACGGGTATACAACTACGCCGTTACCGCCGGATTGGAGGCCTGATTTAGTCAGAGTAGAATCGCGGATTATTTTCGCTGTTCTGTTTAGAATATAAAATATGAATTATGTTTGAAAACTTAATACGTGTAAGAATTTAAGTATAAAAAAATATAAAACTCCTGCTTATTTTTAGGCAGGAGTTTTGTATTTTAGATAATTGGCTGAAAAGCCGCCGTTGCTGGCGTTATCACCAGCAACCATTTTAGAATAAGGATAGTCATTTAGCGCATAGAATTGTTGTTGGTCATAAGACCAACAACGACAAAAAGACCAACTACAGCGACAGATTTTTAGGCAATAATTTTTGTATTTATAAGAATTGGCTGAAAAAGAAATAAATATCAATCCCGAAGCTGCAAGATTTCTTGAAATGGTGAAGAAATCGCGAACCGGTAAATTTAAAATTTATATCGGACTGGCGGCAGGCGTAGGCAAGAGCTACAGGATGCTTCTTGAGGCGCATGATTTGCTCAACAACGATATTGATATTGTGATAGGATACATAGAAACTCATGGGAGAGTCGAAACGGAAAGATTGCTGCAGGGTCTTACTATTATTCCCCGGAAAGTTATATTTTACAAAGGAAAAGAACTCGATGAATTTGACCTTGAAAAAGTTCTGAAGATACGGCCCGAAGCGGTTGTTGTAGATGAACTTGCGCACACAAATATTCCGGGCAGCAAACACGAGAAACGATACATGGACGTTGAAGAACTTTTATACAACGGCATTAGCGTAATAAGCGCGCTCAACATCCAGCATATAGAAAGCTTAAATCCCGTCGTGCAGGAAATTACAGGTATCGAAGTAAAAGAAACCGTTCCCGATAAAATTATTGCGCTGGCCGATGAAGTGGTTAACATTGACTTAACAGCTGATGAACTGATTTCCAGGCTTAAAGCGGGAAAGATCTATAAGAAAGATAAAATTGAAACAGCTCTCGCCAACTTCTTTAAGAAAGAACACCTGCTTCAGCTCAGGGAGCTGGCTTTAAGAGAAGTTGCCAACCAGGTGGGCAGGCAAATAGAATTTGAAGTTCCTAAATCAGAGCGCTCGATGCCCGAAAGAATTCTTGTTTGTATCGGGGATAACTATAAGCAGAATGAAAAAATTATCCGCAACAGCTACAGGAACGCGGACAGGCTTGACGCTCACTGGTTTGTATTGTACGTTGAGACTAAAAAAGAATCATTTGAGAATATGAATCTGGCATTGCAGCGGCATCTCATAAATAATTTTAAGATGGCGACCGAGCTTGGAGCTGCAGCGGAAAAAATTATGGCGCCAAGCGTGATCGAAGGAATAATGCAGTTTGCAAAAGAAAAAGATATAACAAAGATCGTCGTCGGGAAACCATCAAAAAAACTTTCACTGAAGAATTTTTACAAAGGAAACATAATTAATAAGCTTATGGAAGAGCTTGAAGATAAAGAGTGCGATCTGGAAATTGTTACATAATGTTTTCATCTCACTTTCTTACCCTATTGAGTTCGGCGAATGCCGAACGAAATCCCGCTTTAGCGGGACCAAAAAAGCAGGCATTTAATTTTACCAGGGATTTTGATATTAATTAAGATAAAATAATGAAACTAAAATCGTGGATATTGCTCGGGTACGTTGTTATGGCGTTTATAGTCGTTTTGCTAAGCGGCTTTAGCATCTATTTTATAAACAGATTGAATAACGCATCCGAGCGTATTTTAAAAGATAATTACTTAAGCATTGAAGCGGCGAATCACCTTATAGATAACCTGGATAAAATAGACAACTCCCGCGCATTGCGTCTTTCGAAACGAGAAATAGACCGAAGCCTATCAACCCATGACTATGAAGAAGCAAAAGACAGCTTCAATAAATATCTTGACACTGCGCTTGGGAATGTAACTGAACCGGGAGAAGCCGAGCTGCTTAACGGCCTTAAGACTGAGTACGTCAAATATATACTCATGGCTGATGAAAAGGATTCGACTAAGTTCACAGACATGTATTATTTGGAATTGATGCCGCAGTACCGCGTAGTGAAGACTAAGTGCTACGCGCTTCTTAAGTTGAACGAAAATGCCATGCTTAAAAAGAGCGAGCTGTCTGTAAAGATATCAAAAAATACTGAGATCTGGATGCTCGTAATCGCAGCCGCTTCGATATTAATAGTTATAATAGCGCTGGTAAAAATTCCCGGCAACGTAATAAACCCGATACTTGAACTGACAAAGAAAGTTGAAGCTATTTCCGAGAAGAAATATTCCGAAAGGCTTGATGTTAAATCCGGCAACGAGCTGGGCGAACTGGCGGCATCGTTCAACAGGATGGCTGAAAAGCTGGGCGAGTATGAAAAATCAAATATCGAACAGGCTATTGCCGCAAGGAAACGGGCGGAAGCTATTGTAGAAAATATGCGGGATGGCATTATTGTTACCGATGAAAATAAAAATATTGTGCTGGTTAATAATGTCGGGGCCGAGTTATTAGGCTCAGCCGAATCTGAATTAATGGGCAAAAATATCTTCGAGAAAGCGAAAGAAAATAACCTGATCGAAAATCTCATTAAAGATATCGACAAAGATAGTAAAAACGGCGAGTCTGATAAGCTGAATTATCTCAGAATTGTATTCAAGGACCGCGAAGAATTTTACCTGAAAGAAATTAACAGGGTTTATGATGAAATTGACAAGAGTAAAGTTCTCGGAATAATAATAGTTCTTAAAAACGTAACGGGTTTCAAAGAACTTGATGAAATAAAAAGCGGGTTTATAGCAACGGTATCGCACGAGCTTAAAACGCCCCTGGCGGCGATGAATATGAGCCTGCGGCTCCTTCAGGATAAAAGAATGGGCGAGCTTAACTCTGAACAGAAGAAAATCACCGACTCGATGAAAGAAGAAGTGAAACGATTGCTCAAGATGGTAAGCGAATTGCTGAACCTCTCGAAGCTTGAATCAGGCGGTGAGATCTACAAATACCAGAGCCTCTCGATAGATGATATTGTTGATTCAGCCGTTACGCCTATGCTTATGCAGTTTGAACAGAGCGGGATAAATTTCGAAATGAATATTGAACCGGATTTGCCCAAGCTTAACGTGGATGCGAACAAAATTGCATGGGTGCTGATAAACCTGCTGGGAAACGCTATAAGATATTCTAAATCTGAGGGGTCAATTGATCTAATTGTAAAAAAGAACAATAACGATATTCAGTTCTGCGTTAAAGATAACGGCGTTGGTATAAAACCGGAATTTATAAGCAGAATATTCGATAAGTTTGTACAAGTAAAGTCATCAAATTTGGAGACACAGAATAAAGGTGTTGGGCTTGGACTAGCTATCGCAAAAGAGTTTGTAGAAGCGCACGGCGGCAGAATTTGGGCCAAAAGCGAACCCGGCAAAGGCAGCGAATTTTATTTTACAGTCCCATTGAAGTAATAATTACTAATTATTGAGATTCGGCTCTGTCGAATCGAAACTTGTCCCCGCGCAGGCGGGGATCCCGCTTGTGGGACTAATTACTAAAGACTAATTACTAATTTTTATAATTTTATTTTTTTTTCGGGTGATAACCAGTCTGTGTCATTGCTTTGGCAGGCCAACAAAGGCAAAAGGGTTGTTGGTGATTTGTACATCATTTTTCATTGCTCATTAGTAATTAGTCATTAGTAATTGTTGCAATGTCTTCGGATTTTAGCCTTCTCGAAATATCCTTAAGCGATGTCCAGCTTTCCATCAATTCCGGCAGGTACTCGGTCGATGTAACAAATGTCCACAGATAAGCTACTATTGAATAGAGCTCGCCAGCGCTGAAATCATCAAGGTCAATTGCTATATAAAGCACTACAAGAAATATGACCAGAAGAGCTACTCTCACCATTCCGAAATTAAACGCTCCCCAGTTTGCGATATGTCTTTGCGGCTGCGCAAGTTTTTTATAATATTCTCTTACATATTCAGGATCGCGCCTTGAAAAAACTTCGAACACGTCTTCGTAACCGTCGTGCAGTTCCCGCTGCAGGGCAAGCACCCTTTGATTATACAGCCTGCTCATAAGATAAAGCGGAAGAATAATGAACATGCAGGTTAACGCAATTCGCCAGTCAAATAAATACATAGCTATTATAGCTCCGGAAATCGCGATAATGTGTTCGATAATTTCCGGCATCCTGTATTCTAAAAATCCGATGTACTGGTAAGAAAGTTCGGCGCGCGCAGCTGTCTTGGAAACTGATAGGTCCTGCTGAATGGAGGTCTTAGCAACATCAGTGGCAAGGCTTGTAAAAATGTTCAGGAATATTCTGGGGTCTATATATCTTCTGAATGTTCCGGCGCCGGAATTTATTACAAATGTAATGCTCCAATAAAGCAGCGGCGTGAAAAACGAGGTCTCAGGGTCGACTGACTTATCAATTACGGCGTCAATCACATAACCAAACAAAGTAGGCTCTATTATCCAGGCTATATTCTCGAGAATAACCAGTCCAACGGCGATCGTGATTTCTTTTCTGAACTTCTTTACAAGATCTATCAGGTGCATATCATCAAACTTAATTTTTTAATTTCAATCAATCTATGAAAAAATAATAACTACCTGTTATTTGTAATCTCAAAGCGCCATATTTGTTCCGGAAATGTTTAAAATAATGCAAAAAAGGCTGTTTTTTATTTTATTTTTGATTTTTGTTTCACTGGCTTGCCAAAGGCATGAACCGGTTGACAAGGTCAAAAACGAGAATATCACGAATGATACGTCCGGGGTTTACAGGTACTTTTGGGGCGAAAAAGACGGCTTTAAAATCTGGATAGTTGATGGAGCCGTTATCCGAAAAAATATTTTCAATGAGTTTGTTTACGGAGGCAACAACCAGCGCTATCCGTTTGTGCCTGAAAAAGAAATTTGGATTGATAATTCAATATCAGCTGAGGAATTTGAAACTACTCTTGCCCATGAATTGAACGAACGCAACTTAATGGCTAAGCTTGGCATGACTTATTATGACGCGCACGATTCATCATTAGCGATTGAAGTTGTTATGAGAACCGGCTGGCAAAAAATCTGCGCGGAGCATGAAGCGAGCCTGCCTACGGTATCCCCTATTGATTTTGATTCAACGCAGGAAATAGAAAGCCTGCCGGATTTGATTAAGCTAAAAAATGTTTATCGTATTCCTCTCGGTGAAAGAAACGGGGTTAAGGTCTGGGTAGTTGATGGCTATGTTGTAAGAAGAGATATTTATCCTGATTTCGGATTCAGCGGCAATGATAAGGCATATCATTTCATCCCGAATGGTGAGATATGGATAGACGGGCAGGTGACCTGCGAAGAAACTGAATATTCTATTGCGCTTGAAATGAAAGAACGAGAGCTGATCGGGCAGGGCAAATCGTATGATGACGCATATACAGAAGCTGTGAAAGTGAGCGATAAAATGAGAATAGAACAGCAGAAATTAGATTTATCCGAACCGCCGATAAAGATCTTTGACCCGCCTTACAGAGATACCGGAACAGGTAAAGAAAAATAATTACTGAATGTACGCCTCATTTTTTTCATCCCCTCCTAACAGGAGGGGTCGGCGCCATGGCGTCGGAGAGGTGGAAACTACCTGGTTTACACGGAATGCCTGCCGTTGTTGGTGTTATCACTAACATCCATAAATCTTGCATTTAATAA
>Ga0265331_10001793_pt1 | contig 15306 bp, 13 predicted proteins | sample 41923metaG_FD_202088 | JGI IMG/M metagenome (GOLD analysis project Ga0265331, IMG submission 202088) | Rhizosphere microbial communities from Carex aquatilis grown in University of Washington, Seatle, WA, United States - 4-19-23 metaG | ecosystem: Host-associated > Plants > Roots > Rhizosphere...
TCATCCGGTAGGCGACGAAGCGTTACGCGAGGTTGCGCGTATCCTGCAGCAGCATACGCGCAAAGGCGATCTGGCGGCCCGGCTCGGCGGCGATGAGTTTGCCATCATCCTGATGGAAACTGGTCGTTACGGCGCTGTGAGCGTAGCCGAAACCCTGGGCAAATCATTGCGGGAAACCTCGCTTCAATCGACTGACGGCAAGCGCTATCATCTGACGGTTTCTATCGGTATCGTCACTTTTCCAGTCGACGCGAACAACGAATCCGACCTGCTGGCCGGCGTCGATGTGGCGATGTACCGGGCCAAGCAAATGGGGAAGGACGGCATTTGCACGCTGGACGCTATGGATGAGGCGGTAAAGATAACGCGCGCCACGCGCGATTATGCCGAGCAATTGCGTGTCGCCCTGCAGCAGAACCGCATGGTTCCTTATTTTCAGCCTATAGTGGATTGTCAATCGGGTGAGGTGTTTGCGTATGAAACGCTGGCGCGTCTGCGCCAGGAAGATGGCGAAACCGTATCTGCCGGTGTATTTATCGAAACCATGGAAAGGTACGGGTTGGGGCGGGAGCTGGACCGCACCATCATCAGGCAGGCGCTGGAAGCGAGAAAAGCGTGTCTCAATGAAGACGCCGACAGCAAGTTGTTCATCAACCTTTCCTCGCAGGAAATCCAGGGGCGTAATGTGCTCGCTTTTGCAGAGGGGTTGTGCGAAAAACTGGAGATACCGCCGGATCGAATCGTATTCGAAATCCTTGAACGGGATGCCATCGGCGACATGACCAATATGCGCCAATTTCTGAACGATCTGGGGACGAAAGGCTTTGCGTTTGCGCTGGACGACTTTGGCAGCGGCTATAACTCGTTTCATTATCTGCGCGAGCTGCGCTTTGATTTTGTCAAAATCGACGGCGTCTTTGTGCGTAATATTTTATATTCCAAAATAGATCGCGCCCTGGTCCACAACCTTTCCCGCTTGTGTCAGGATATTGGTATACGCACGGTGGCCGAATTTGTAGAAGATGAAAATATATTGCTCATGCTGCGCGAAATGGGCATCAATTATGTGCAGGGTTACCACATCGGCATGCCGCGCCCGCGCATTTGATGGCGATGTAAAAGGTAACCGTTCGCTTCCCCGATTTTCAGGATTTTCCGTTCATCCTGAGCGTAGTCGAAGGGCTCGGGATGAACGGAGAATCAGGGGGCTGAATAATTGTAATGATTGAAGCATTAACTACCGATGCAGGCATGGCATATATCGGTCTTTTTATGAGCGCTTTTGTTTCCTCGACCGTCGCGCCGGGCGGTTCCGAAGCTGTGCTGGCCTATATGGCCGTTCAGGATTACTCCGCGCTGTGGTTGATCGTAGTTGCAACGCTGGGTAATACGCTGGGCGCCCTGTCTACCTGGTATTTGGGGGTATGGGTCGCTCGCAAATATCCGGTCGATCATGTCATGAAAGAGCGGCAGCGTCAGGGTATCGCTTGGGTCAGGCGGTGGGGCGCTCCGGTGTTGTTATTGTCATGGCTGCCCGTGGTAGGCGATGCATTCTGCTTTGCCGCCGGGTGGCTGAGGTTGCCTCTTATGCTGTCCACCTCCCTGATTCTGGCCGGCAAGGCGGCGCGTTATGCCGTTGTAGTCCAGTTGGCGGGCATGGTTGGAGCATAATTTCAAACCGGTTGGTCTGGCGCAGGCGTGCCGGAGCACGCCGTGTCCGTCGCCCAGCTATTGCGGGCAGAGCCCGCAATGTGGGCTGGAGACCGCCTTTTTCTGTATCGCCGCCAGTTCGTTGACGATCTGCTCGCTGACATGTTCTACATCATGCCCGGTGGCGTTCTTTTCCAGCACGAAACGCGCGGCCATGGCGTAGGGATTGGGTGATGGGGGCTTATGCGACGGATCGCTGACGGTGGTAAACACTGCGAACGGCTCGTCGGGTTTCTGCAGATCGCTGACCGCGACATCGACATCGACCTGCGAACTGCCTTGCCCCATGCCGATAACGGCGCGCTGGGTGCGGTTGCCCTCATCCACCACGCTGAATGCGCCGTCTATCAGCCAGCCATTAACGGGAGGCGGGGCGCCGACGGGAAACCTTTGCGCGGCAAAGCCGGCTTTACGCAGATCAACGACCAGAGATTCGGACATTTGATTGACGACCGCGCGTGCGCGCGCTCCCACATCGCCGCGTCTTATATCCTGCAGACGGGATGTGATGGCAATGGAATTAAGCAGTCCCTGCTCGGACTTGAAATTACTTAAATCCAGTGCAAAGTCCTTGACCCAGACCGTGCCGGCCGGGTGCGCCGGCGTAGCGGTTTGCGCTTGCGGGGTTTCGGTATGGGCGCCGCCTCTAACGCCTCCCCGACTGCAAGCTGAGCATGTCAATGCCGTTAACGCTAATACTATCAATAACAAACGCATGGTAGATTGGCTCCGTTAAGCACTGACGATCGTTTGGGAGGCGTTTCAGGCAGGGGCGGCCTCATTGATTGGTATGGACGCAATTTCCTTTGGCGCCGCGTGCTGTTCATGCGCAGCCGATGCCGCGGCATAGCCTGCCTTGCGTCCGTCTCTGAGTCCCCGCACGATAGGGCGAGGCAATAGTTGCGCACCAACGGCGCCGATCGCCACGACAGGGAGCGCCACTATGAAAGCTGAGCCATAACTGCTTACATAGATTATTTCCTTGCCCAGGTAAAGGGCGTCGCGCGCTATCGTATGACGATGCGGCGTTGATGCGGGCATAATCCGTTTTACTTTGCCTTGGGCGCGCAGGCGGCGTTCCTGAAATACGCGACGCGCGGTGAAGTCGAGACGATGCGTTTCCAGGCTGCTGATCGCAAAGGAAGCGAAATCGCCGTAAACAGGAACTGATTCCCACGCTATGTCTTCCGCTATGCCCTCAATCAGATTGCCGCGCAAATCGTCGATGCCGACGTCCGGCTGGTTTTTTTGCAGGCGTTTGCGCTTGGCTTCAGACAGCTCGTAAAGTCGTTGTCTCTGTTTCTGGCGTTGCTCCGGGTCGTCGATGGTTGCCAGCTCCATGATGCCCAGAATATATAGATAATCTTCCGTCGCATTCAAGCTGAAGCCATAGCAGTGCCCAATGCGCACCACGGAATGCAACGAGGCGCGCAGCGTCAGCGGCAGCGCGGCGAGTTCGGTTGGCAAGCCGCCGATACCGGAGGCGACGCCTTGTATCATGGCTTCACGCTCGGCTTTGACGCTGACGCTTTTTGCCAGGCTGTCGCAGAACTCCAGCGGTTTATCGTACAGATCGGAAATCCTGGCGACGCCCGCGCGGCGCGCAATCTCGCGTGCGTCGTGCTCGGTATTCATGTGCTTCGCGAGCCGAATCAGCAGTGCTGGTATTTTTGCGGCATGCACTGTCGTGCTGGCGACTTTGCGGAACGGAAAACGTATTACGTCGAATACCTTGCCGGCATAGCTGGGTAGTTCCGCTTTCCAGGCGGCAATGTGAGCGACCTGGGTGGCTTCGTAGGGCGTAAGCTGGGTCATTTTAGTTCTCCATATCAAGTTGCAGAAACCGTTAATCGATAAACCGTCGTGTTATTCCCTGGTAGGCGTCAATTCTGCGGTCGCGCAGGAACGGCCAAATTCTCCGCACCTGTTCAGAGCGTTCGCGGTCGATCTCGACCATCAGCACTTGCGTATCGCTGGTATTGGCCTGCGCGAGGAATTCGCCTTGCGGTCCGACGGCAAAACTGCTGCCCCAGAACAGTATACCGCGACTGTTGGGGCTGGGGTCCGGTTCGTGGCCGATGCGATTGCAGGCCAGCACCGGCAGACCGTTGGCTACCGCATGGCCGCGCTGGACGGTGATCCACGCTTCGCGCTGACGTTGCCGCTCGTCTTCATCGTCGTCGTCGGGACTCCAGCCTATGGCGGTAGGGTAAAGCAGTAAATCCGCGCCGGCCAGCGCCATCAAGCGCGCCGCTTCAGGGTACCATTGATCCCAGCATACCAGCACCCCGAGGCGACCGACGGAAGTATCGATAGGGGTAAAGCCCAGATCGCCGGGAGTGAAATAAAACTTTTCATAGTAGCCGGGATCGTCCGGGATATGCATTTTGCGGTATTTACCCGCCAGAGTGCCGTCTTTTTCCAGCACCACTGCGGTATTGTGATACAGGCCCGGAGCCCGGCGCTCGAACAGCGAGCCGACGATGACCACGCCCAGGCGTTTCGCCGTGGCGGCGAGTATTTCTGTGCCGGGTCCCGGTATGGTTTCGGCCAGATCGAATTGATCGGTGTCTTCGGTCTGGCAGAAATAGGGGCCGCAGTGTAATTCGGGCAGCAATATCAGCTCTGCACCGTTGGCGACCGCTTCCTCAATGCCGCGTATCGAAGCGGTAAGATTGGTTTCCCTGGCGCCGTTACAGGCCTGCTGAATAATGCCTGCTTTCAGTAGCTTGCTCATTTTTCTAACCGTCCAGTTGAAAATCGGGAAACTGCATGGTCATGCAGTGTATGCTGCCGTATTGACGGATCAGCGGTGTTGACGGTATGGCGATGGCTTCGCGCTCCGGGAAGCTGGCGGCTATGCGCTCCAGGGCCAACCTGTCCGCGGCATCGTCGCCGTAGACCGGAACCAGCACCGCTTCGTTGATAATCAGGAAGTTCGCATAGGTTGCCGGCAGCCGTTCGCCGTTTTCGCTGGTAATCGCGCCGGGTATCGGCAGCGCGACCAGATGGTAGGGACAATTATCCTCGGTGCGTAACGCCTGTAATTCCGCTTCCATGGCCTTGAGTTCGCTATATAACGGGTCGTCATGGCGGTCGCATGCGGTATAGAGAATAGCGTTGTTTGGGGCGAATCTGGCCAGGGTATCGATATGCGCATCGGTATCGTCGCCTTCGGCATAGCCGTGCTGCAGCCAAAGGACGCGGTTCAGTCCAAGATAATGTTTCAGTTTTTGTTCGATTTGCGCCTGGTTGAGTCCCGGATTGCGATTCGGGTTCAACAGGCAGCGCGTCGTGGTCAGCAGCGTGCCTGTCCCGTCGGTTTCCAGGCTGCCGCCTTCGAGCACGAAGTCGATATGTTCTATCGGGTGATGGCCCAGGACTCCCGAAGCGTGCAGGCGCGCCGCCAATTCCGCATCGTGGCTGTGTTCGTATTTGCCGCCCCAGGCGTTGAAACGGAAGTTCAGAAAGCGGACCGCATCGGCGGTGTCTACCGTAATGGGCGCGGTATCTCTCACCCAGACATCGTTGTAGGGCTGCACCGCCAACGCGATTCTGTCCGCCGGTATGCTGTGTTCGTCCAGTAGCCGCGCAACGCGCTGCCGCAGTTTTTCGTCATGGCAGGCTATGATCAGTCTCTGGCGTTGACTGACTGCGGCGGCAATCAGTAAATAAGTCTGCTCCACATCCAGGAGCCATGGGCTGAAATCGCCATCGGCATAAGGCCAGGCCAGCAGTACGGCGGATTGATGCGCCCATTCGGGCGGAAAGAAAACAGCGTTCGAGTCAGTCACGGTTATGTTGCAGTCAAGTGGGCAATGATCAATCAGGCGTATTCTAGTCGAAGATGGATGGCTATGCATGGCGGGCCGCTGTTTCAGGTCCAGAGCCGGTTCGGCAGGTGTTGCCCGCGCCCTGGGCGGTATCCGGCTGCAAGCGCTCGCCATGTGTAGTCCTGGGCCCGTTCGCAGGCCGCTTCGACGCCGAGTCTTGCAGCAAGTCCTGCCGCAACCGCAGCCGCCAGCGTGCAACCCGAGCCGTGGTAGGAGTGAGGCAGTCTGTCCCAGCGCCATGCCCGGCGATTGTGTTCAGGGTGGGCGCTGTACAGGCGATTGATAACCGCGTCCGTCGGCGCGTGGGCGCCGGTGACAAGCACATGGCGGCAGCCGTACGTCAATAGCCGGGCGGCGCATGCTTCGCTATCCAACTCCGGTGTCCGGCCCGCAAGCCCTGAAAGGCGCGCGGCTTCGTGCGTGTTGGGCGTGAGCACCGTTGTCAGCGGCAACAGTTGTTCAATCAGGGTGTTCAGTAGCCGCCCCCGGCCGCCAGCACCGGATCGAGCACTACAGGTATTTCAGGAAGCTCTCTCAATAAAGACGCTACCGAAGCGGCCATATCCGCGCTGCCCAGCAGGCCGATTTTGATCGCGTTGGGGCGCATGTCAGCAATGACGCAGCGCGCCTGTTGCAGAAACAGCGTAGTATCCAGCGGAAATATCGAATGCACATCGGCGCTGTCCTGTACCGTCAGCGCGGTAATTACGGTGCAGGCATGGCAACCTAACCGGGAGATGGTTTCGATATCCGCCTGTACGCCCGCGCCGCCGACCGGATCATGGCCTGAAAGACAAAGCACTATGGGGCGGGGAGCTATGGCGGGCATGACGAATCAACGGCTAAACCAAAGGTTCCAATCGGGTATGGGCAACTCGGTATGCACATGCCAGGCGGCGTAGAAGCCGAACCCCAGAAAAATCACGCCGCTGAGCTGGTGCAGCCGGCTCAGCGGCAGCCGGGTCAACAGCGACCGCCCTATCCATATCCCCAGGCAGGTGCTGGTCATCAATGCCAATGTCGCGCCGGCCCAGACCGGCGCCGCTGATAGATAAGTGCTCATCCCGGCCACGGCAAGCTGGGTTTTGTCGCCGAACTCGGCGATCAGGATAAGAAAAAACACGGTCAGAAACAGACTGCGGTAGCGGGTTTCCCGTTTCTCCGGCGTATTTTCTTCCTGCTCGTGGCTGAACAGCGAGCGCAACCCGAAAGCGATGAACAGCGCAGCGACCGCCACTCCCACCCAGACGTGCGGAAGTTTTTCGGCAATAGCGCCGCCGAAAACGACCGCGAGCAGATTCAGTACGGCGAATGCCATGCCTGCGCCCAATAAGACCGGCTGCGCGCTATACCGGGCGGCCAGCGTCATGCATACCAGCTGGCTTTTGTCGCCGACTTCCGCCAGTAATACCAGGGCGAAGCTGCTCCCTGCCGGAGTGGCCCAATGGCCCGCGGCGGCAAGCGTATCCGATGGCCAGCCGGGCAGACTTTGCGGAAAAAGACAACTCACCGCTTAAACCAGCATATTGTCCAGCATCATCATCACGACGAAGCCGATCAGCAATGCAAAGGTAGCCGAGCGGGATTTGCCCTGCGATTGCGTGCGCGGAATGATGTCGTCGCTGATTACAAACAGCATCGCTCCTGCGGCAAAGGCCATGCCGCCGGATAACAGCGGGTAAAAGGCGGAAACCGCGGAAATGCCGAGGAAGCCTCCGAGCGGCTCGACCAGACCGGTCAGCGCCGCGATTATTACCGCCTGGCGGCGCGGATAGCCGAGCCCGACCAGAGGCAACGCCACGGCGAGACCTTCCGGTATATTCTGCAAGGCGACCGCGATGGCCAGCGCAGTGCCGTTATGCCAGTCGTTGGAGCCGAAACTGATGCCGACAGCCGCGCCTTCCGGGAAATTGTGCAGCGCGATCGCGCCGATAAACAGCCAGATTTTGCGCAGAGAACCGTCCTGGTCTTCACGTTGCAGCAGAAAACGGTGCAGCGGAAGAAAACGGTCGCTGAGTTCCAGAAACAGTGCGCCAATCAATATGCCTGCGGCCATGATAATCACGCCCTTGCCGGGCCAGATTTCATTGCCGTAATGTATGCCCGGCACGATCAGAGAAAAAGAGGTGGCGGCCAGCATTACGCCGGCTGCGCCGCCCAGCATGGTGAGCAGCAGCTTTTGCTTGATCTCGCGGAACAGCAACGCGGGAAGTGCGCCTACGCCGGTGGCCAGGCCGGCCAGTATGCTGGCGAGCGACGCATAGGCGACGATCGGATTAATAAAAAAATACAAATAGCTCAGTAGGGCGGTGCCGATAAACAGCACCGACGATACAATGATCAATATTTGTATCAGGCTCGATTGCGAGCGGAAACGGTCGTAAAGTGAAAATTTTCCAGCGGAAGTCATGGTAATGAAGCTCCAGGGTCGTAGGGATCTTTGTCAACCGGCGCGCTGTTTTCGAGTGTAGGCGTGTCGGCGGGCGGCGTCTCGGCTTCCCGTACAAAAAACCGTGAAAATACCAAGCCTACTTCGAACAGCAGCCAGATCGGAATGGAAAGCAGGGTCTGCGACACGACGTCGGGCGGCGTCAACACCATGCCGATTACAAATGCGCCGACGATGACGTAAGGGCGTTTTTCGGCTAAATCTTCGCGCGTAACCACGCCGCTCCATACCAGCAGTATGGTGAATATCGGTACTTCGAAGGCGACGCCGAACGCAAAAAAAATGGTCAGGATAAAGTCGAGGTACTGGGTAATATCGGTCATCACCACCACGCCTTGCGGCGCGGCTGCGGTCATGAAGCCGAATATCAGCGGAAAAACCACATAGTAGGCGAAAGCCATGCCGCCGTAAAACAGCAGCGTGCTTGACACCAGCAGCGGCAGAATCAGCTTGCGCTCGTGCCGGTAGAGACCTGGCGCGACAAAGGCCCAAGCCTGATACAGTATCCACGGCACCGATGCAAAAAGCGCGACCATCAGCGTCAGCTTGAACGGCGTCAGAAATGGCGAGGCGACCTCTATCGCGATCATTTGCGAACCGGCGGGCATATGCTTCAACAATGGCCCGGCCAGATAAGTGTAAATCGGATTGGCCCAGTAGGCGAGTCCGAAAAACAGCAGCAGTACCACCCCTATCGAGCGCAACAGGCGGTCGCGCAGTTCGACGAGATGCGCGATAAAGGGCTGGTCGTTGTCTTGATGATCAGTCATGCGGTTTTTTTTCGGGAGCCGCTTCGCTGGGCTCGAATTGTTCAGCCAGAATTTCGGCGGCTTGTCTGCGCCTCAACATGTTTTGACTCAGGCTGTCCGTTGCAGCGTTCGGCAGCTTTTTCTGTTCGAGCAGACTTTGTTTCAAATCCTGCAAATCGAGTTCATGATTGATCTCTTCCTTGACTGTAGCCATCATCGTGCGCGCCTTGCGTACCCACAGAGCGGTTTCGCGCGCAACGCGCGGCAGGCGTTCGGGGCCGAACACCACTAATGCGACCACGCCGACCAAGGCCAGCTCCCAGAATCCAATTTCGAACATGTGCGTTCCGCTTGAATCGATTGATGCTTATTTTTTTTCGACGTGGGCTTCACCGTCTATGGTGTGAGCCTGCTCGGCAGGTTTGTCGTCCTGCTTGCCCGGTTCTTCCTGCATGGCGCTGCGAAAGCTGCGTATGGCGCTCCCGAGATCGCCGCCCACGCTACGCAGGCGCTTGGTGCCGAAAACCAGCAGCACGATTAAAAAAAGTAGTACCAATTCCCAAATACCTATGCCCATGGTGTTTTCCTCCTGTTAGAGCCGTGTTGGCAAACGGATGCTTATAGTTGTATGTCTTCCAGATTACTGATATGCGGCTCGATGCGCCCGTCCGATTCGGTAAAAGTTAATGGCGTATCCTGCAATAATTGCGATATCTGATCCCTTATCTTTCTGACGGCATAAGCGTTCCTGATATTGAAACAGGCCAGCGGCAAGCCGGCGGCATCGCAAATGGTTTGCAGCTTCTCCTGTTTCGCGGAGTCGACTTTTTCCGAGGCCATTACTACGCAGACTATCATGAGGCTCTTCGGTTCCAGCAATATGAAATCGAAACGCTGCGCAGCGATTACCGCGAATGCTTCCACTGTCTCCTGACCCGCGGAACCTCTTTTCGGGCTGATGATGTCCGCGATGCGTATTTTACTGAAAATGATGTAGTCATTGGCGACGGCTTCCTGCAGCGTGCGAAAAAACCGTTGTTCCGCCTCGCTGAACAGCTCGACGTTTTTTTGGTATACCATCCGGGCCAGTTTATTTTTGCCGCTGCTGCGCAGCCATAGCGCCAATACCAGTAAAAAAACGCCGGCTACTGTCGCGATGGGCCAGATGCTGGCGGTAAATATTTCCAAGTTACTACTCCTGGCAGCCTAAACTGTCCAAATACTACCACTTTAAGCATAGTGTGTGGTTTATCCTTTGACATGGCAAGTCTTAGACGCGCGGTTTTAACCGAAGCCGCACCTGCATTCCTCTCATCAAGGCGAAGGCGGAGCAAGCCTGACGCCGTCGTTTTCGTATTGCCGGCTGCAGGAGGCCGACTTGTAACCGTCATATCAGGTAACTATCAACGAGGTTAATGACGTATGATGAGTGAATTCGAACAGACACCCGGCTACGATATTCTGTTGAGGGAATACGAATCTGCCGAAGTGGATTTGGGATCGCTTATTCGAGCACCCCCCTACCGATATTGTTAGGCCAACCGGCCAGGCATGTTGCAAAGCCACAGGAGCGTTTGATGTCAGAGCTACCCAGGCTGAATTCCTACATCATTACCGAAAAGCTGGGTGAAAGCCTGCAGGCTGTTGTGTATTCTGGCTATCGCAAAGACAATCCCGATCAGCCCTTCGTGCTTAAACAGCTCAAACTGGTATCCGATTGGGGCGACCGTTCGGGTTATTTACGGCAAAAAATAGAACGCCTCAAGGTGCTGCACGATCCACGCGCGCTAACGCCGCTGGCTTTGGAAGCGGATGCCGATATGCAGTTCATCGTGCAGCCTTTTTTTAGCGGGCAGCCCTTGAACTGCTGGGCGGCGCAACAGGCGATGCTCAAGCTGGCGGACTTTTTTGCAATAGCCTGCACGCTGGCGGATATCGTGCAGGCCGTGCACGAGGCCGGCATCACTCACGGCGGCATCAAACCGCACAACATTCTGGTGCAGCAAGGCACGCTGACTTTACGGCTCACGGATTTCATCACGCCGCTGGATATCAGGGACGTCAGCCATTTTATCTACGACCCGGAGTTTGTGCGCGGCACGCTGGTTTATACCTCGCCGGAGCAGACCGGACGCATCGGCTACCGAGTTGATTTCTCTACCGACCTGTATTCGCTGGGCATTGTTTTTTACGAACTGCTGACCGGCAGGCCGCCGTTTTTTTCCGACGACCCGCTGGCGCTGATCCACTCGCATCTTGCCGAGGAAGCCCCCAATGCGCATGATGTCAACCCGGCCATTCCGCTGCAGGTGGGCAGGATAATTACGAGGCTGATACTCAAGCAGCCGGAGAAGCGCTACCTGAGCGCCGCCGGGCTGTTGGCCGATCTGATCCGGGCCCGCGACGAATACGCCGCGACAGGCTCGGTGGCCGAATTCCCGGTTGGCTTGCGCGATCACGGCAAACGCGTGATTTTCATATCGAGGATGGTCGGTCGCCGCGAGGATGCGCTATCGATCCAGCGCGAGTACGATGCCGTCATCGGCGGCGAATTCCGCTCCGTGTTTATTTCCGGTCTGTCCGGCATCGGCAAGACCCGGCTGATTCAGGAATTGCAGAAACCGCTGGTGCAGCATCGCGGCTATTTTACCTCGGGCAAGTTCGATCAATACCAGAAGAACATTCCCTATAGTTCGCTGATTCAGGCGCTACGCAATTTGATGCGCACCTTCCTCACCGAAAGCGACGCGCAGGTGGCGCAATGGCAGTCCAGAATTCTCGACGCCGTCGGCAGCGACGGGCGCGTGATTTCCGACGTGGTGCCCGAGCTCGAATTCATCATCGGCAACCAGCCGGAAGTGGCGCATTTACCGCCGGTGGAGGCGCGCAACCGTTTCCAGAATCTGTTCGGGCGCTTTCTCGCCTGTCTTGCCGACAAGAAAACGCCGCTGGTGTTGTTCATCGACGATATGCAGTGGTGCGACAGCGCTACGTTCGATTTTTTGCAATATCTTTTCGCCAACGTCGGCGATCACCCCTATTTATTGTTTCTGGGCGCCTACCGCCATAACGAGGTGGACGCCGCCCATCCGCTTACCAAACTGGTCCGCCGCATCAAGGAGCGCCAGGGACAGATCAGGGAAATCCGCCTGGAAGCGCTGCGCGAAGACGATTGCCATGAAATGGTCGCCTATATTCTCGATTCTTCGCTGGAAACCACCGCCCACCTCGCGCAATTCATCGCCCGTTTGTCCGAGGGAAATCCGCTTTTCGTCAGCGAGAGCCTGGCCTGGCTTTACAATGAGGATTTGCTGTACCTGGACGAAGAGCGCCACTGGCAGTGGGATATGTACAGGATCAGGAATACGCAGATGCCGACCACGGTGGTGGAACTGTTCAGTTCCAAGGTACGCAAGCTGCCGTCTGCGACCCTGCAGATCATGGATCACTGCGCCTGCATGGGCAACCGCTCGTCAGCTACGGATCTGGCCCTGGTGCTCGATATCAGCCTGGAATCCCTGTTCGAAAACCTGAAACCGGTGCTGAGCCTGGGGCTGTTGCTGGAAAACAAATCGGATCTGCAGTTCGTGCATGACCGTGTTCAGGAAGCGGTGCTGCGCCAAGTCGCGGAGTCGATGCGCCCCGTCTTGCACTGGCGGATTGGCAGCAGACTGCTGGATGCTGTGCCGGCGGGCACCGACCCCGAAACGCTGGACAATCTGTTCACCATCGCCGCCCACCTTAACCTGGGGCGCGCTGAAACGCTGGATAGCGAAACCGCCTACCGTCTGGTCAATATTAACTTCCATGCCGGTAACAAGGCAATGGACGCTTTGGCGGCCGAAGCCGCTAATGAATTTTTCCAGATTGCATACGACACCCTGCTTGATGACTGTTGGCAAACGGCTTACGAACTGACTTTCCGTATTTATCAGCGGTTGGCCAAGACGCACCTGATGTGCGGTCGTTACGAAGCCTCCGATGCGTTGATCAACCAGCTTATCGACAACGCCGTCAGCGATCTGGACAAGGCCGAAGCGCTGGCCGAACAAACCACTTCGCTATCGTCCTTCGGCAATTTCAATAAAGCCATCGCGACCGCCAACCGTGGCCTGGTCTATTTCGACAAGGCCATACCCGACGATCCGGAGCAGGCCGGGCAGCGCATGCAACTGCTGATGGCGCAGATCGCCGCGCAAGGCGACGTGTGGAGCACCATTCTGCACATGCCGTTTACCCATGATCGCAAGAGCAAAATCGAACTGGCTTTTTACAGCGAACTGATTCCTGATTTGTATATGACCGGGCTGGTGCAGCAGTTATACCTGTCCGCCGCGCAATCCACCCGGCATTGTCTGGAAGGCGGCATGGACGAATCGGTGATTTATTCCTTTTCCATCATGGGGCTGAACCTGGGGGAGCAGGAGCAGTTCGACTCCGCGTTCAAATACGAGGATCTGGCGCATGAGCTGTGCGCCAGGCACCCGAACACTTTCGGCGCCACGCGCGGCATGAACGGTATCGTCTGGTGCAATATGCACTCGCGCAGCACGCCTTCGGCTATCGTCGAATATAGTCTGAAAGGCATCCAGTGCGGTAAAAACTGCGGCGACTTATACAACGCCGGGTTGTCCTACGGACCGATGATGTGGAATCTGGCGGTATGGGGCAAGGATCTCGGCAAGGTGGAAGAGGCCGCCGACGAATGCCTGGGGTTTTCGAAAAAAAATCAGCTTTCTTTTTCTGTGAGTCTGGCGGAAGCGGTGCTTGCCGGCTGGGTAGCGCCGATGAAAGCGGATTACCGCCCGACGGACATGGTGGAAATGCTGTCGCGCTGGACGGAAGACAATTATGTCGCCGCCAGTGGCAGCTACTTTGCGCTGCTCGGTTTCGCCCAATACTTTTTGGGCGATTATCCTGCCGCGGCATCCTCGTTCAAGGCGGTCGAACGTTATTTGCACGGACTGACCGATAATGTGTTGAAGCGCTTGTGGTACGTGTTCCGCATTCTCAACCTGCTGCGTTTTACCGGCGAAAGGTCGTGGCCGGAGACCGAGGCTGAAATCGGCCCGTTGCAGCGCAAAATCGAAATATGGGCCGGACTGGGTCCGTTGCTTAAACCGTATCTGGCCTTTATCCGTGCTGAAACAGCCAGAGCCAGGGGCGAGCCGCGTGCAGCGCGCAACCTTTATCTGGATGCCGTTGCCGAAGCGCAAGCGCATGACTATGCGCTGCTTGCCGGACATATCTACGAATGTCTGGGCGATGTACTGACCGAAGCGGCCTTGGGCGATGCCGATATCTATTATGCCGAGGCGCGGCGTTTGTATCGCGTCTGCCGTGCGGATGGCAAGGGCGCCAGACTGGAGTCGCGCTTCGCTCATATCTCCGCGAGCAAGGAATTGCGCGGGGTGGAAAGCGCCGCCGAGATCATGGAGCCGGCGACGCTGCCCAATCTTGACATCGACTATCTGATGAAATCCGCGCTGGCGCTGTCGGCGGAAATGGACCTTGCGCAACTGCTGCAAAAAATCATGAGCGCGGTTATGGAAAGTTCCGGTGCTCAGCACGGCTATTTACTCGTCAAAGAGGAAGGCGCGTTTGTTGTGGCGGCGGAAAATCATATCGACAGGAAGCTTCCTGTCAGCCCCCGGCAACGCGACGCCGGAGCCAATGCGCCCGGCATTTGCCCCGCGATTGTCAATTACGTGTTCCGCACGCGGGAAAAAGTGGTGCTGCGCGATGCGGGCGTGGAAGGCGACTTTCAGAATGCCCGCGAAGTGCAGGAACAGGGGCTGCGCTCGGTGCTGTGTCTTCCGGTGATCAGCAAGTCCGAGCTGGTCGGCGTATTGTATTTGGATAACCGGCTGTCGGACGGCGTGTTCACTCCGGAGAAAAGCGGCATGACCGAACTGCTGACCTCGCACGCAGCCATTTCGCTGGAAAACGCACGCCTGCTGGAGGAAACCCGCAGCGCCTATCAGAAATTGCGGGAAAACCAAGAACAAATGCTGCAAATGGAAAAACTGACCGCCATCGGCACAATGGTGGGCGGCGTCGCGCATGAAATCAATAATCCGCTGATGGGCGTGATGAACTATATCGAATTTGCCGCAGACAAAACGGCGGATGCAAAATTACGGGAGCTGCTGGATCATGCGCTGCATGAAATCCGGCGTATCAGGGACATTGTGCGCAACATGCTGATTTTTGTGCGTAATGCTTCTGATCAGAAGGGCAGTTGCCGGATAGCCGAAGTGCTGGCGCCGACCTTGCTGCTTCTGAACGCGGAGATGAAAAAGTCCGCCGTTACCGTGCAATTCGACCTGCCTTCGGATTTGCCCTCCATTGCATGCAATGCCAACAATTTTCAGCAGATACTGGTCAACCTGTTGTTAAATGCGCGCGACGCCTTGTCCGAATGCGCGGAACCGCGCATCAAAATTAGCGCGCGCCACAAGGGCGCAGAGGTTGAACTGAACCTATGTGATAATGGCGCGGGCATTTCCGACGATATCAAGAGCAGAATTTTCGATCCGTTCTTCACGACCAAGCCTCCGGGTAA
>Ga0265331_10001795_pt1 | contig 15279 bp, 13 predicted proteins | sample 41923metaG_FD_202088 | JGI IMG/M metagenome (GOLD analysis project Ga0265331, IMG submission 202088) | Rhizosphere microbial communities from Carex aquatilis grown in University of Washington, Seatle, WA, United States - 4-19-23 metaG | ecosystem: Host-associated > Plants > Roots > Rhizosphere...
GGGCGCAGTATACCCCACCGTCGCCGGCCCTGCCCGTGCCCGGCGCCATCGACGACTATCTCCGCTCGCTCGACCCGGAGCTCAAGGCCTGGGATTTCGGGATCAACGAGCGGCTCCGCTCCGAAGACAAGACCGCCGCCGGCACCACGCACGCCGGCTCCAATTTCGATTTCGCCTCGGCACCGCCGACCACCAACAGCAACGACTACTGGCTCTCCCGCCTCATGGTTCGCGCCGGCTACACCGGCGACTGGTTTTCCGCCGTGGTGGAGGCGCGCTCCAGCTATTCATTCGGCGACAACCGCTGGAACGCGACCGCCGCCGGCAAGGGCCTGACCGAAAACGACGGCCCGCTCCAGCTCGAGCTCGCTTACCTCCAAGTCGGCAACCTCAAGAAATTTCCCGTCACGGTCAAAGTCGGCCGCCAGGAACTCGCGTACGGCGACCAGCGCCTCGTCGGTCCCGCGTTCTGGCTGAACACACCGCATACTTTCGACGCCCTGAAGGTGCGCTACCAGGATGCCTTTTTCGGTGTCGATCTGTTTGTCTCCGGTCTGGTCTACACCACCGGGAACCATTTCAACAAATCCAACTCCCAAGACACGCTGTCGGGCGCCTATTTCGACCTCCCGGGTTTGTCGAAGGACAACATCACCGAAGCCTACCTCTTTGCGCGCAACGTCGCGCGCGGGATCGTGACCGACGACTGGAGCAATGTCCCCGCCCCCTTCCGTTTTACCGCCCCGCAGGATACCTACACGCTCGGCTACCGGACCAAGTCCAAGCCCGGCACACTGGGGCCCTGGGACTACACCCTTGAGGGGATGTGGCAGGCCGGCGACCGCACCGCCGTTTTTCCGGCCACCACGGTGGCGGCCGCCAAAGTCGCTCCGCGTCTTTCCCAGAGCGCCTGGGCCTTTGTCGCGCAAGCCGGCTACACCTGGACCGCCGCCGGGGCGCTCAAGCCGCGCGTGGCGCTCATCGTGAGCGGCGCTTCGGGCGACCACAATTCCACCGATTTGAAGAGCGGCACCTTCATGAACCTGCTCCCGTCGAACCACGGGCTCTACGGCGCCATGGATCTGTCGGGCTTGCAGAACATCATCGACTATCGCCTGTCGGCCTCGATCAAGCCCAGCGCCACCACCAGTCTCGCCGTCGACCTTCACCAGCAATACCTCCAGTCGACCAGCGACTATTGGTACAACATCGCCGGGGTCCCGCGCAACACCCCGGGCGCCACGCCTGGCAGCGGCAAAGGCTTCGGCCTGAACCCGGGTTACAGCTCGAACCTTGGCCAGGAAATCGACCTGATCGCCGGCTGGACGGTGACCCGCGGCCTGCTGCTTGAAGGCGGCCTCGGCCATTTCTTCCGCGGCGACTACATCAAGGAGTCGTTCCACGCCGTCGGCTCGAAGGACGCCAACTACGTCTATGTGCAGGCCACGCTGAATCTGTAGGCACACACCCCCTCCCGCCGCTCCTTTGCCGCGTGGGACCACCAGCAACTCCTCCGGGAGTTGCTTTTTTTTGCCCGTGTTCAGTGCGGTGGCTCCCGACTCCGGTCTTGCAGGCGGGACCACACCTCGGGACCGCAGCCGCTCGGATCGGCAAAACCACAATTCGGCGGCAACTCACCCCGACTCGTCCGCCGGCCGTCCCGCGGGGATTTCCAATCCCGAAAAATCCCCCACTTTCCCGCGCTCAGCCGTCTGACGCCCACCCCGATCGTCGGCACGGATTGGGTCCTAACCTAAAAAACACCACGATGAAATATACTGATATCCCCTGCATTGCTTTCCGAACCCTGCTCTTGGCGGCCGGTTTGGCTTTTACCACCACCCTGGCCCACGCCCAAGGCTGCGTCGTCGCCCACGGCAGCGGACTGCCCACCTTGCCCGCCATGGTAGACGTCAACGATCCCACCGCGGCCGCCAATCCTTGGGACGTCTCCGTCTCTTACCGCTGGTTCAAATCGGACCGCCATTACGTCGGCACCGCCTACCAGGCGCAGCGGGATGCCGCCGGCGATCAGGTCATCAACCGCTCGAATTTTACCGACCTTACGCTGGATTACACCGTCTCGCCGCGCTACAGCGTGGAGCTGACGATTCCCTATGTCTCGCATGATCGTTCGCAGGTCGTGAAGAACGCCAGCGCCGTGATCCTCGACCGCTTCAGCACGCAGGCGTCCGGCCTCGCCGACATCAGCATCTTGGGCAACGCGTGGGTTTTTGATCCCGCTTCCTCGCCCAAGGGCAACATCCAGCTCGGCTTGGGCGTGGTCCTACCGACGGGACAGGACGATGTGAACGATGTCTTTGAGACCTTCGACAAACCGACGGGCAAGATCGTCGCGGTACGGCACGCCGTCGACCAGTCGATCCAGCCGGGCAGCGGAGGCTATGGCATCACCGTGAGCGCCTACGGCTACCGCGTGCTCGGGGCGGGTTTCACCGGTTATGCCACTGCCAACTACACCTTCACCCCCCAGGATACCAATGGCGTGCTGACCTCGAACACCGGTACCACGGTGATGTCGATCCCCGACACCTATCTCGGCCGCACCGGGGTCGAATATGCGGTCGCCGCGGAGCCGGGCCTGACCCTCAGTCTCGGGCTTCGGGTCGAAGGCGTCATGGTCTACGATCTGATCGGCAAGAGCAACGGATTCCGCCGCCCGGGTTATTCGGTCGACGTCGAGCCGGGCATCGGGTTCGCCCATAAGCGCTGGTCGGCCCGGCTCTATGTGCCGGTTGCGTTCCAGCGCGACCGCCTGCAAAGCGTTCCCGACAAGCAGAAGACCGCATCCACCGGCGTTTACAGCCAGGGCGATGCTGCTTTTGCGAACTACGAGATCATCTGGAGCCTCAATTATAAGTTCTGATCAGGACGGGCCGACGAAAACCTGACCCCCGGGTCAGGTCTGTTTGAAAACCGAAGACGGTGGCGATGCTCTCGCCCCGTCTTTGTTGTTTTCTCCGCATCGCTTATATCGCCACGCTTGCCGTCCTGAATGAGGCCTTCACCGCCATCGCCCCGCGCGCCCGCCGTCACCGTCACACCAGACTACGCCGCGGTTGCATTTCTATTGTTCGTATCGGGCGCCGTGGCTCTGGTGTATGAGGTCGTCTGGCAGCGGCAGTTCGCCCTCGTGTTCGGCTCATCGGCTCCGGCCACCGCGGCGGTTCTGGCCGCGTATTTCGCCGGCTTGGGTGCGGGCTCTCTTCTCGTGGGCCGGACCGCCCCGCGCTGGTCCCGGCCTCTCCGCGCCTATGCGCTGCTCGAATTTTCGGTCGGCGGCGGAGCCCTGCTCGTGGCCCCGTTTCTGGCGCAGTTTGCGACGGCTTATCCCTGGCTGTTCCGGTCGTTGTCAGGACATCCGGGACTGTTCGTCGCCGCGAAGACGGCCTTCACTTTCGCCGCCGTGCTCCTGCCGACTTTCTGCATGGGGGGAACGCTGCCTTTGCTCGGTCAGTTCGTGGATCGCGGCCGCCAGCGGCTGGGACTCACCGCGGGGTGGCTTTATGTTGCGAATACCGCGGGCGCCGGCCTGGGTGCGCTGGCGGTTCCGTTCCTGCTGCTCCCTCGGCTCGGCCTGACCAAAACGGTCTGGCTGTGCGCCGCCACCAATGGGGTTCTGGCGGCGACCGCCTGGTTTTTGGACCGGCGCTTCGCCTCTCTCCCGCCCGGACCGGCCGCCGCACCGGAAAATCGCCCGGCGCGACGCCCGCTGAAGGCCGCCGCTGCCGGGTCGCCCGTGCTGGTGCCGGCGCTGATCTCCGGCGTCACCACCTTCGCCCTGCAGGTGCTGTGGAACCGCGCATTCGCCCAGGTGCACGAAAACTCGATGTATTCGTTCTCGGTGATCGTGGCCGTGGTCATCTTCTCCCTGGCGCTGGGCGCGCAACTGGCCCGCCTCGGCCTGCGGCGCGGCGTGGAACCGCATCGCCTGATCGGGGGCGCCTGGGTGCTCGCCGGTCTGACCGTGATGGCCGGACCGTGGCTCTTCCTCCAACTTTCGGACGGCCTGGGTTATCTGCCCACCAGCGGAGGCTGGGCCGCACAGGCCCGGCACCTCGTCGGTTTCGCCGTCGCGCTCCTGCTGCCGTCCATGTCCCTCCTCGGCATTGGCCTGCCCGCGCTCATGGAGCAGTCTGGACGCGCCCCCGGCGCCGGAGCGTCCCGCGTCCTCGGCCGCTTGCTGGCGGTCAATGTCGCGGGTTCCGTCGTGGGTGCGCTGGCCGCCGGGTTCCTGCTGCCCCGCTGGCTCGGCTTGTGGGGCGGATTATTTTGGGTGGGTGCATTGCTCGTGACGGCCGGACTGTGGCTTTGGCCCCGCTGGTCGAGACCCGTCCGACAGAGCCGGGCCGGCTACCTCCTCGCCGCCGGTTGGCTGGCGAGTCTGCTGCTGATCGGACCAACCGATTTTCCGCGGGTGTCCCTCGCCGCGGAACAGGGCGAGCGCCTGCTGGCGGTAGCGGAAGGGACGCACGGCATCACCGCCGTTGTCGAGCGCCCGGGTTCGCGGCGGCTGAAGCTCAACAACCATTACGGCCTCGGCGGCACGGCTTCCACCGGGGACGAACGCATGCAGGCACATATCCCACTGCTGCTGCATCCGGCGCCGCGTCGCGTCGCGTTCCTCGGTCTGGGCACCGGCATCACCGCCGGCGGGGCGCTGTTTCACCCGGTCGAACAGATCACCGTGCTGGAACTGGTGCCCGAGGTGGTGGCGGCGTCTCGCACGTATTTCCGCTCCGCCAACCGGGCCGTCCTGGACGATCCGCGCACGCGGGTCGTGCAGGATGACGCGCGCAATTTCCTCCGGGGCTCGGCCGAACGCTTCGATGTCATCATCGGCGATCTGGTCGTCCCCTGGCGCCAGGGCGAGGGCGCGCTGTTCACGCTGGAGCAGTTCACCGCCGCACGCCGCGCCCTGGCCCCGGGCGGACTGTTCTGCCAGTGGCTGCCGCTGTTCCAGCTGTCGGACGTGGAGGTGAACATCCTGACGCGCACCTTCCTCGCCGTTTTCCCGCACGCGCAGGTGTGGCGCGGTGATTTTTCCCCCACGGAACCGGCCATCGCGTTGATCGGCACCGCGGGCGATTCCGCCCCGGCCGCCGCCGTGGTGCAGCGGCGCCTCGCCGAGATGCAGCCGGACCCGGCCAATCCGCAGCTGCGGTCGGCGGACGCCTTTTGGATGAATCTGGTCGGCGGGCTTGAACCCGGCGACCTGCCGCCGGACGAAACCCGCCTCAACCGGGAGGACCGTCCCTGGGTCGAACTGCTCGGGCCGATGCTGCACAGCGGCGGAAGCGGGGACAATCTTTTCACCGGCCGGCGGCTTCAGCTCTGGCTGGACCGGGTGGCCGAGCGTTCGCGGAATCGCGCGGCTCCGTTGCCCGAACGGGAAGCGAACGCCGTGGCGGCGGGGCGCGTGCTGGCCGAAATGACGTTGTGCCTCTCCGCGGGCGATCGGGCCGGCGCGCTCGCCGCCCGCGAGCGATTGCGGCAGATGTTGCCGGCGGAAACTTTCCGCCTGCTGTTTTAGGACCGGTTGGCCCGCGGCCGGTCCCGGCCGCGGGCCTGGATTCCAAATTGGTAGGGCGCGACCGCCGGGCGCGCCGCGAGCGTGGCGACATTCACGGACGGCCCGGCCGCGCGATCGCCGGCAGGTGGCGGACTGGTCCCGCCACTTTTTTCGCGCGACAAGCGCGCAACCTACTTCCGCTTGTTCGCTGACAGGTAGGGCGCACCGGCCCGGTGCGCCGCGAGCGCGATGAAATTCACGGGGCGCCCCTACCGGCTCTGTCACGCCAAAGTCGAACCCACCGAACGCTGGCCTCACAACATCATCTCCGCGCGGGTCGGCGGGAGCTGCTGCTCGATCCGTTCGCGAACGATCTGGAGATTTGCGCGGACGAGCGCGCCCATCGTTTCGCAGCGGAGATAGCGGTCGGAACCGAAATGCTCGGCCAGCCCCTCGCGCAGCGACCGCACATTCTCCTCCGGGGCGATCGGGTCGGTCGCCATGGCTTCCAGCAGGGAATTGAGCCGCTCCGCGGCGAGCTCGGCGCGCTGAAGCATGAGGGTCTGCTCCTCGCGCTGGTACTGGTAGGCCGTCTGGGGATTGAGCAGCCGCTGGCAGAATTTCACCACGGCGGCGTTGTCCTTGAAAAACTGGGGCAGGTAGAAATTCCGCCGCCCGTTGTAGGACTGCTGGTCGAAATCCATCGCGCGAATACGCACCTGCCAGCCCTCGAAATCGGGCGTGAGCACGACGACGTAGTTGTAGCTGCGCATGTCGCCCAGCAGGCGGACAAAACAGCGCTCGTTGAATTTGATCAGCTCCTTGGCGATGCGAATCGGCCGGAGTTCGGGGTTCTCGAGCCAGCGGTCGATGAAGACGTCGCCGGGCACTCCTGCGATGTGTTCCTCCACCAGCGTGTTGCCGTGCGTGAGGAAATTAAGCCGGCTGGGCGACAGCAGGTGCTCCAGCTCCAGCCCGTAGACGCGCGACGCATCCGCCCGCTTGACGTAGAAATAGTCCTGGTTGTCGTTGTACGCATTCACGATCCGGATGCGGAACGGCATCGAGTTGCCGAAGGTGCAAAAATCCACCCGGTCGATGTACAGGTGCTGGACCACGGAAAAATCGCCGTCGACCTTCAGCAACGCATAGACGCGTTTCAAATCCTCGTTGAGCGCGGTCATGTCCGCGGCGTGGTACACGACGGATTCCCAGAGCGTGGGCCGGCCGGCGGCATCGGTGAGAGGTATGCCCTCGTGGAAGCCGCGCAGGCGCTCGTAGGTCACGGGCAGCTCGCGTTCGCGCCGGTAGCGGCGCAGATAGGCGCGCAACGGCTCCAACACCGGATAGCTCGGCTTTTTCCGCGTGCGGCGCAACGCGATGTCCTCGGCTTCATCCATCGCGTCAAGATACCCCGCCCGGCGCGCCGGCGCAATCCGCATCGCCCAGGAGCCGCTCACACAGCGCAAGCAGTTGTGCGCGCAACGGCTGGCTGCGCTCCGCGAAGGCCCGCTGGTGCGCCTCATATTCCGCGCGGCCTTCCGGCGTCTCGATGGCGATCGGTACATAACCCAGCTTCCGCAGATCGTACGGGCTGGCGCGCATATCGACCTCGCGGATGTCGCGCGCCAGGGCGAAACAGTCGGCCATGAGCTCGCTGGGCGTGAACGGCGCGAGCTTGAACGACCATTTGTAGAGATCCATGTTGGCGTGCAGGCAGCCGCGCTGCTCGAATTCCGCGGACGTTTCGCGGGCCGGCTGCAGCCGGTTCAGCGGCCGCGCCGCCGGCGTGAAAAAGCGGAACGCATCGAAGTGCGAACAGCGGACCGGCTGCGCCTCGACGATCCGCGCGATCTCCTCCGGCCCAAAACGCAGGGGCCAGGCGTGGTGCCGGATTTCCTCCGGCGCTTGGCGGTAGACCATTGCCCATTCGTGCAAACCGTAGCAGGCGAACTGCGGCGGCCGCTCGCGCGTCGCGCGCAGAAGCCCGGCCAGCCAGACAAGCGTGTCGCGGCGCCGCGGGTCAAAGGCCGCCGTATTCAACCCCACGCCACCGTCCCTTTCGCCATATTCCGGCCAGCGGAGGTAGTCGCGCGCCGCCGCGCCGAGCAGTACGACGTCCGGGCCGGGATGCCAGCGCCGAAGCCAGCTGGCCCGGTAGCGGTAGTATTCAAACAGAAAATCCTCCACCGGATGCTTCTCCCCGCGCGCCCGCCGGGCCTGGTGCGGATCCGTCCACTGGCGGACGCGGGTTTCATGCGCGCGCCGCCGCACGAGCCACTCGGGCTCGGTCAGAACGACAGTCGGTGCGATCGCTACGCTCACGGCCACACCACGATCGCCGTCCCTGCGAGGATCAAGCCGCAACCCAGTGCCGTGCGCAGGCTCAACGTCTCACCGAGCACAAGCGCCGCCAGCACGAGCGTGAGGGCAAGGCTGGACTTGTCGACCGCACTCACGAGCGAAGCCGGCCCCGCCTGCAGCGCGCGGAAATAGAACAGCCACGACGCTCCGGTGGCGCAGCCCGAGAGCACGAGAAACCAAAGCGAAGACCGCGGGAGGGCCGCCACGGCGCCGAGACTGCCCCGGGCGATCACGACACCCCACGCGAGCACGAGCACGACCACCGTGCGCACCGCCGTGGCCACATTGGAGTCGACGCCCTTCACGCCCAGTTTGGCGAGGATGGCGGTGAGCGCGGCAAAGACCGCTGAAAGCAATGCGTAGATCCACCACATGCCGCCAGTGTGGCGGAAAATCAGCGGCCCGCCAGCAGCAACCGCCGCACCCCCTCGATGGGCGCGGTGGTGATGAAACGCAACTCAACCGGCCATTGCAGCTGGGCCGCCAGCGCGCGCAGGGCGTAGGCCGCCGGCGGGCTGTTGAGAATCCGGCCGCTGATGCCGCAGGGCAACGCCCCGGCCGGCGCCGGGAACAGCCGGTGCATGACGTGATGGGCCAGGCGCGCCAGCTCGGTCACGGAATCCGCCAGCACCTGCTGGGCGGGGCCGAAGTCCGCCGCCGCCAGCTCCAGCACCTGCGGAGCAAAGGCGGCGATCTGGGCGTGGGCCTCCGGGTCGCTATAGAAATAGCGCGAAATCGCGGCGTATTCGGTCAGTCCCGTGTGCCGCTGCAAGGCCTCGGCCAGCGGCGAAGGCCCGTGCTGTCCGGCGGGCGGCCCGCTCTGCAAGTCGAGCAAGGCCTGGGCAATCGCGCGGCGGCCCAGATCGAAGCCGCTGCCGGCGTCGCCAAACTTCCAGCCCAGTCCGCCGGCATAGTGAACAGAACCGTCGGCCGCCCGGGCGGTGACGAACGAGCCGGTGCCGGCGTGCAGCACGAGCCCGGGCGCACCCGCCGTGGCGAGTTCGAGCACGGGCAGGGAATCGGGGCCGGTCGTGACCGCTCCGTGACCGGCGAGCGCCGCGGCGAATTCCCGCCAGAAAACCGGGGAACCGGCCATGTAGAGCGCGGTCGCGGAGATTTTCGATTTTGGGTTCTCGATTTTCGATTCGCCGAGCAAGGCGTCCAGAGCTTCAGTCAGAATGCCGCGAGCTTTCTCCGCTCCGACGTGGCTCGGGTTGCAGCCGGGGGCCAGGTGCCGCGCCACGATCGCCCCGGCGGAGTCGATGAGGATCAGCTCGGTCTTGGTGCCGCCGCCATCGACGCCGATCTTGTACGAGGGAGAAACCACAGAACACACGGAATACACAGAAGCCCGCAGACGGGAATTCTTTTCCTAAGACCACGGTGCGCGAGCTGGAGAAGAAATCCGGCCGCAAGGTGGTGGGCCGGGAAAACTATCTCGACGCGCCCGAGGCGGCGAAGCGCCTGGCGCCGTAACGCAGGCCTCCGGTCCGCAGCAACGATCCGGGCAGCCATCGCAGACCTGCGATGAGCCTGTGAACCCGTGCGAGCCCGGCCAAATTGCGGTTTGCCACCGCAGGTACGGGGGTCTTTTGTGTCCGTCTAGCGGGCCGCAATTTCCATGAAGAAGCGTGCCCTCCTTGTCCCTGCCGATCCCATCACGTCCCGCATCCGGACCCTCCGCGGACAACGGGTGATCCTCGATTCGGACCTTGCCGCCATCTACGGCGTTCTCACGAAGGAATTGAACCGGGCGGTCAAGAGAAACGTGAAACGATTTCCCGAGGATTTCGTTTTTCAACTGACGCCCAAGGAGACCGAATCTTTGAGGTGCCAATCTGGCACCTCAAACGCCGGTCGCGGCGGTCGCCGCTTTCGCCCCTACGCCTTCACCGAGCACGGAGCCATCATGGCGGCGAACGTGCTCAACAGCACGCAAGCCGAACGCATGAGTGTGTTTGTTGTCCGCGCCTTCGTCCAGTTGCGCGCGCTCGTTGCCGGTTCCCGCACTCTCGCCGCCGAATTGAAAAAGCTCGAGGCCAAGCTGACGTCGCGCCTGGACGTGCACGAATCGGTCATAGTCGACGTCCTGCGCCGCATCATGGAATTGCTCGATCCGCCCCCCGCTCCGCCGGTGCCGGAGAAGACCCTGGGCTTCCACACCCTGCTGAAAATCCCCGCCGGGAAACCGGTCCGCTCCCGCCGAGCATGATATCGCCGCTCCGTCGCGTCCGGACCGCTTCGGATTCCTTCTGTGAATTCAGGTTGTTCTCCCCGGCCACTTTCTACGGCGCTAAATACTTAAAACCCCGACTCGGTTTGTTCGGCCGCTACGGGTGGCGTGACAGTTTGAGTATTTTAAACGCCTTCGGTGAAGGAATTTGCATATTTTACACGCCGCTAGGTATGTAGAGTCATGAATCGTGAAAAGAAAGTCTTGACGATATGACTCGTATGCGTATGAATGATGGCAAGATGAACGAAATCGACCCTCTCGCTGAAATCGAAGCCATGCGCGCGATGGCGCAGTCTCTCCAACCGCTGGACGAAGCAAGTCGTCGCAGGGTGCTCTCTTGGGCATCCGACAAATTCCTGAGTCTTTCTACCGTATCGGTCGCACCCGTACCGTCCCCCTCACCGCTCGAGGCACCAATCTCTGCGACAGCCGCCCAAGCTGGGCCGCCCTCCGGGGTGGAGATATCCAGCTTCGGCACTCTCGCTGAACTCTTCCATGCTTGCTCCCCGGGTGGAGACGGCGAAAAGGCTCTCGTCGTCAGCGCTTGGCTTCAAGCAGCGGGCGCAAATGACGGCATCGACTCTTACAAGGTAAATACCGAACTGAAACATCTGGGATACGGTATTGGAAACATCACACGCGCGCTTCAGATTCTAGTTGAAGCCAGACCTGCACTAATGATCCAGCTCCGTAAATCTGGCACAAGCCAGCAAGCCAGAAAAACTTTCCGAGTCACCGACGCTGGCTTGAAGCGCGTCAGAGAACTAATCGGCCAAAACAAGCTCCTCTCGTAAAATTTTCGCCGCACTGTCTGAGCTCTTTGGGGTGCCACGACTCGCGTCCAAAGTGAGCCGTTCCAAGGGGGCCTAGATAGCGGGGAGAGTCCAAGTCTCCCCGAGCGGCACTCCTTTTATGGAGGTGTATTGCAGACGAGTAAAGCCCCGAGTCTTTTCTTTGTCGACGCCTCTGATCAGCCACGCTCGCCGGGCGCACGCACCGCCCTACCGAAGGCACCACCAAAGAGGTTGGTCTTTGTTGTTTGTAACACAGCGTACGTAACTGCACCCGTTACGCCAGCTGCCGGCTGAGGCGGCCCTTGTATTTCTTGCCGAGCTCGCGGTTGAATTCGATCGCGCCGGGCAAGTTTTGGCTGCGCAGGAGCGGGGGGTTGTGTCCGTGCGCCTGCAGCCAGTCGACGATCTCCAGCGTGAGCAGATTGAGCAGCATTGCTCCCACCATCGTCGAGGTCGGGCCGGTTCTCGCGCCGTCGCCGAGATCGACGATCGCGTCGCCGGTGGTGCCGTGGTTGTCGAGCGTGTAGTCGGCGATCTCGTGCAGCTTTTTCCCGCCGGGATGCACGGTGACGGCGACCTTCGCCATCTCCACGCACGTGAGCGCCACGACGTTCATCTGTTTCTGCCGGGCGTAAAGGGCCACCTCGATGGGCGAGGAGTTCTTGCCGGAATTGGAGATGACGATGATCGTCTCGCCGGCGAGCAGGCCATGGGCCCGGTCGTAACGTTCGGCGAGCTTGGTGCCGTAGCCGACCAGGTTCTCGATGAATCCGCCGGTCGGATCGTAGAGCCCGCTGACACAGACCAGCCCGCCGGCGCGGCCGATGATTTCGCGCCCGATCACCTCGCTGTGGCCGCTGCCGAAAGTGTGGATCACGCCGCCGTCGGCCACCGACTGGCCGACGAGCGCGCCGAGTTTTTTCAGCGTGGCGGCGTTGGCGTCGCGCGCGCGGGCGAGCAGGGCGTTGACGCTGGAAAAATAGGTGTCGGCGGGGGAGGGCATGGGGGGAAACTAAGCGACAAGGGGCAAGTGCCAAGGACCAAGAATGAGGGTGGAACCGGGTGATGGGGCTTGGATCCAGGGTCTGGGACCCGAAGATTTGATCTTCCTGTCTGCCTGGAATCCTCTGAACCTAGACTACGCAGAACAACAGATCAATTTAACCACGGATCTCACGGATCTACGCGGATACAGAAAGAATTCAGGAAGGAATTCCGATTTAAATCTGTTCACCCGCCAAGTGAATTCGTACAGGATTGAATTTACCTGACAATCCGTGCCCATCCGTGAAATCCGTGGTTTCAACTGCGCTTTTCAGGCCGAACGGATCTTGGCACTTGCGACCTGAAACTTGTTATTTGGCGCTGTGCGCCGTCAGCCTTTGAAGGCGGTGACCTCGATTTCCACGCGAGAGTCAAGCGGGAGCTTGGCGACCTGCACGGTGGAACGCGCGGGCTTGTGCGGGGCGAACGCGGCTTCGTAAAGCGCGTTCATCTTGGGGAAGTCCGCCAGGTCCTTGAGAAAAACAGTGGACTTCACGACCTGCCCGGTGCTGAGACCTGCCGCCGCGAGCACCGCGGCGACGTTGGCGAGCACCTGTCGGGTCTGGGCCTCGATATCGTCGGCCACAAGCTTGCCGGTTTGCGGATCGAGCGGAATCTGGCCGGAGCAGAAAACAAACGGCCCGGCGTGGATGGCGTGCGAATAGGGGCCGATGGCGGCGGGAGCGGCGGGAGCGATGATGGTTTTCATGAATGAGAGTGAAAGTGAGAGTGAGTGGGCAGTCGGCGCGGGGTGCAGCTCTCAGGCCGATTCCCAGCGGCCGTAGATGCCGCAGGGCAGGATTTTGCCGTCGCGCCGGATGGGCAGACCGACCTCGCCCCCGTGGATGCGCCCGCCCGCGTCGTGCAGGAGGCCGTCGAGAAGGTTGATGACGACCGAGGGCGAAAGACGCGCCGTGTAGGCGTTGACGAGAAAAAACAGCGGCCGGTCGCTGAGCGCCTGTTTGCACTCGCTGAGCAGCTCCCAGAGGTGGTCCTCGAGTTTCCACATCTCGCCGGTGCTGCCTCGGCCGTAGGTCGGCGGGTCCATGATGATCGCGTCGTAGCGCCGGCCGCGTTTGATTTCGCGGCGCACGAACTTCAGGCAGTCGTCGACGATGAAACGGATGGGGGCCTCGGCCAGGCCGGACAGCGCCGCATTTTCGCGGCACCATTTCACCATGCCCTCGGCCGCGTCGACATGGCAGACGCTGGCCCCGGCCGCGGCGGCCGCGACGGTGGCGGCGCCGGTGTAGCCGAAAAGATTGAGCACGCTGATCTCCCGGCCGCCGGCACGGGCTTCCCGGATCTTCTGAGAAAACCAGTCCCAGTTGACTGCCTGCTCGGGAAAGAGCCCGGTATGCTTGAAACTGGTCGGATGGATGCGAAACGTCAGCGCGTCGTACCGCACGGTCCACTCCTCGGGCAGTTTCTGGCGGTATTCCCACTGGCCGCCGCCGGTCTCACTGCGGTGATAGAATCCGTCCCAGTCATCCCATTTTTTCGCGGCCCCGCTGCGTGGCCAGATGATCTGCGGATCGGGCCGCACGAGCGTGTAGGGCCCCCATTTCTCCTGCTTCATGCCGTCTCCGCAGTCGAGCAGCTGGTAGTCCTGCCAGCGGTCGGCGACGATGAGGCCGGGGCGTTCAATGGTCATGGCAGGGGTTTAGGTCGTGTCGCAGAGAGGGCGATCAGATTTTTCCGTCCCGCGGATCCGGGCCACGAGCCAGGGTTGGAATTTTCGTTCCAGCAGCCAGGCCAGCGCAAACACAACGAGAATGACCATCAGCGCGCGCACGGTGAACGTAAGCACCGATCCGGAGAAATCCGGCAGGAAGGCCCTTTGTCCAAGCTGGATCGGAGCCGCGATCACATAGACGGCGAAGGAGATGCCACCCAGCGGCGCCAGGCGGGCCAGAATCGTCGTCGGACATTCCCACCGCCACAAGGCCAGGCCCACAGCCAGTGCGGCCGCCGCGACCGTATGAACCGCCGTCCATGCCCCGGACTGCACTGCCTGGAGCAGGCCGGCGACGGCCAGAACGGTACTGAGCGCCGCCAGCCAGACCCGCACGCGCGGCCCGCGACCGGAAACCGCCAAAATTATCCAGAGGCAAACCGGCACGCAATCCAGCCGGTGGGGCAACACGGCCTGCGGCCAGATGTCATCGCTGATCGCAAAATGCAGCAGCCACATGCGCACCGGGGCAAAAATCCAGATGGCGTAACCCATCAGCAGGGCCGCCGGCCACGGGCCCTGGCTCCGGCCCGCCGCGGAAGGGGTCGTCAGCCATGCGGCGCAAAGGCCGCCGAACCAGAAAAATGCGCCGCAGGCGTAGCGAGTCACGGGGCGGGGGATGGGCAGACCCGCGATGGAGCCCACGGCCAGCAACCCAAAGACCGTGAACAACCAGGCCGGTGCCGGCGCGAAACGCCAGACCACGATGAAAAGGATATAATAGACCGCTTCGTAGTGCAGACTCCAAAGATTCGAATTGTTGGGCAGCAGAGGAAAGGCGCCGATCCCCGGGTAGGAAAAATTGTTGTGCAGAAAAAGCAGGTGTCCGGCAATGGTCCGGCCGTCCAGATCGGGCAGAAAAAGCCACGAAATGAGAACCGCGGCCCAGGTGATGGGCGCGAGCCGGAGCACCCGCCGGGAGGCATAGCGCCGGATCGCCGCCGGCGCGGCCGGTTGCGTGACAGTCAGTCCGATCACATAGCCGGAAAGGACGAAAAACATCAGCACCGCCGCCGAACCGAGATTAAACCAATAGAATTTTTCGGAGGGCGCGAAGCGTGGATCGAGGACCCGCGTCGGCTGAAAAAGATGGGCATAAAACACCAGGAGGGCGCAGATCCCCCGCAGGCCATCAACCGGGAGCTCTCTCTGCCCGGGGCCGTCGCCCGGGGCGGCAGGCCGCAGACGTCGCATGCCGGCCGTCGCCAGCTCCCGCCCTTGTTGCAGCACCGGATTCACTGGAGGGGGTTTGGGCCCGTCATGTCATTCAACGAACCGGCCTTCCAAAGATTTTCATGTCTCGAATTCAACGGCGCCCGGCCGGGCTCGCAATGCCCGATTTGTGGAATAACCTCCCGCCGCCGCGTCTCCCGGTAAGGTGCGCTTTTTTCTCTCCTTGTTTTTTTCGGCGGCTTCCGCACTGGCGGCTGGGCCGGTCGGCTTTTCTAGCGGCGCCAACCGCACGCACCTGATCGAACTCTACACCTCCGAGGGCTGCAGCAGCTGCCCGCCCGCGGAAGCCTGGCTGGGCGGCCTCCGCGCCCAACCGGGGCTCTGGAGGGATTTCGTGCCG
>Ga0265331_10001797_pt1 | contig 15263 bp, 10 predicted proteins | sample 41923metaG_FD_202088 | JGI IMG/M metagenome (GOLD analysis project Ga0265331, IMG submission 202088) | Rhizosphere microbial communities from Carex aquatilis grown in University of Washington, Seatle, WA, United States - 4-19-23 metaG | ecosystem: Host-associated > Plants > Roots > Rhizosphere...
GTTCACCGGCCGCGTGCAGCAGCAGGCGGCCACACCCGCCCCCTCGCTCGCTCCCGGCACCACTCAGGGAACGATCGTCGGACCGCCGGGATTCGTCGCCCAGACGACGCTGCCCGGCCAGCAGCCACTGCAGGTCCAGACGACGAACATGAACCCGCCGGCGACGACGGGCGGCAACGCCGGCAACGCGGGCGGCGCGGCGCGCGCGGGTGCCGCTGCGGGCGAAGGCCTCGGCATCATCCGCAACATCCAGGTCGTCGCCGACAAGGACAACAATCAACTGCTCATCGTCGCGACGCCCCCCGAGTACGCGGTGATCGAGGCGGCGCTGAAGAAGCTCGACGTGCCGTCGCGGCAGGTGGCGATCGAGGTCACGATCGCATCGGTGTCGCTGACGGACGAGCTCAAGTTCGGCGTCGACTGGCTGTTCAAGGGCGGCGCGCCGTCGGGAAACGGCTCCGGCGGCAACATCAACTCGAACGGCTCGACCCCCATCAACCCGGCCGTTCCCCTTGCCGCTGCGGCCGCAGGCGCCGCGGCCGTCAACCCGGCGTTCGCGCTCGCGCAGGGCTTCTACTACATCATCAACAACTCGAACTTCCCGGGCGGCGTGCAGGCTGCGCTGCACCTGCTGGACACGTACGGCGACACGAAGGTGATCGCGAACCCGCATCTGGCCGCGCTCGACAACCAGAAGGCGACGATCAAGGCCGGCCAGCAGATCCCGATCAATCAGCAGAGCGTCGTCGGCGGCGTGTCGAACGTGGTCACGACGGCGGCGTCGTACATCGACACCGGCGTGCTGCTGCAGGTGACGCCGCACATCAACGTCGGCGGGCTCGTCGGGCTCGAGGTCGACGCCGAGGTGAGCGACCCCGCCAACCAGACCGCGGCGCAGATCGACGCCGGGCAGGCCCCGCCGATCAACACGCGCTCCGTGCAGACCATCGTCAGCGTCCAGTCCGGACAGACGATGGTGATGGGCGGCCTGATCCAGGAGACGAAGATCAAGGCCACGCAGGGCCTGCCGCTGCTTTCGCGGATCCCGATCTTCGGCGGTCTCTTCGGCACCCAGGATTTCACGAACAACCGCAACGAGCTCATCTTCTTCATCACGCCCCGCGTGGTCGAGACCGAGATCGACATTCGCGGCGTCATCGACGACCTCCGGAAGAAGATGGAGAAGATCGACGACAACTTCGACGTCTTCAAGCGGGCGACATCGAACCCGAGCCTCCTCGGTCCGGTCCCGCCGAAGCCGGCTCCGCCGACGTCGAATGTCCCTTTTTCGCCTCTGGCGCCTTTACCTGAAATTAATCCTTCAACTACAGGAAAATAAAGGATAATTTTGTCGACTGTCTCCGTCCGGCGACAAGCAAACGTCGCCAAACCCCGACAAATCCATGTTGCTGGCGTGCAACGGAAAATTTAGACCAAAGAAATCGCAAAATCCGCGGTTGACGCTCGGGGGCCCGGTGCGTAGGCTCTGAATCGAGGATTGCCGCGCAGCCGGGCACGTCAGGCGGTTAGGGGCAACATGGCAAGCGGTCCTCGCTGCAATGCTTGGCCGCGCAGATTATTTTCGAGGCAATCCGAATGAATTGGCAGCTGATGTGGCAACGCTCGGGCGGACGGTTGGGTGAGGGCACGCGGTCGGCGCTGCGCACGAAGGCGGCGATGATCGCCGCGGTCTCCGTGGCAGTGATCGCGGTGGCCGGATGCGCCGGGTTCGGCGGCCTCACCAAGGAGTCCTCGCCCGAGGCAAAGCGCGCTGTGGTGACGGAGCGGGTGAACGCGAGATGGGCGGCCCTGATTCAGGGCGACATGGACACCGCGTACACGTACTTCTCCCCTGCGACGCGACAGCTGTTGACCATCGGAACGTACAGGCAGCAGGCAAGGGGGTCGGGGTTCAGGAAAGCCGAGATCACGAGCGTCACCTGCGAGGCAGAAGTCTGCCAGGTCGCGGTGGTGGTGACCCTCGATCACCGGCAGATGCCGGGGCTGCAGTCGACTGTCGACGAAACCTGGGTGCTCGACAACGGACAGTTTTGGTACACCTGGCGCAACTGACGAGAACCGGGGGCCGTTGCAAATTATCCACAGGGGGGCTTGGGGCAGGAAACGAAATCTTTTGGACAAGAGTGGCAAGCTGTAATAAGATCGTTCCGCTGTCGGTTTTGAAGTGATCACTTTGAATCGCATCCGCACATACAGGAGTCATCACCAACCATGAATACTTTCAACAAAAAGTCGCTGTATGCCGCCATTGCCGGTCTTGGCGCGCTGGGCGCTGTTGGCACCGCGGAAGCGGTCCACGTCAATCCGGACGGGCTGGGTCAGGTCCTGATCTACCCGTACTACACGGCGCGCACCCGCACCACGGGCCTTTTCACCGGTTCGCAATACAACTCGCTGATCTCGGTCGTCAACTCGACCGCGTCCGCGAAGGCCCTCAAGGTCCGCTTCCTCGAGTCCCTCGACTCCCGCGAAGTGCTTGACTTCAACTTGTACCTGTCCGCGCATGACGTGTGGACGACGGGCGTCGTTCCGACGTCCGCCGGCGCCGGCATCGTGACGGCTGACGTCTCCTGCGTGACTCCGGCGATCGCGAAGCCGGGCTCGCCGCCGACCCCGTTCCTGAACTATCAGTACTCGGGTTCGAACGCGGACGGCGCCGACACGTCGCTCGACCGGACGCGTGAAGGCTATGTCGAAATCATCGAAATGGCCAACATCGTCGACAATACTGCAACGTGGTCCGCCGTCACCCACTCCAAGGGTTCGGGTGGCGTGCCGACGTGCGTGGGCATCGCTGCCGGCGGCACCGACTACACGACCGGCAACGGTGGTCTGTTCGGCTCGCTGACGATCATCAACGTCCTGGCGACCGCGGAAACGGGCACCGACCCGGTCGCGCTCGAGAACTGGGAAACGCTCGGCTCGATCTGGAGCGCCACGACCTCGATCACTCCGAACCTGGGCAGCGGCAACGTCCTGACGTCGGAAACGTTCAAGGCCGGCGCGGTCATCACCTCGACGTGGGGTGCGAACATCGACGCGGTCTCGGCCTCGCTGATGCACGACACCATCATGAACGAGTACGTCCTCGACAGCGGCACGAGCTCGGGCACGGACTGGGTCGTCACGTATCCGACGAAGCGCTTCTATGTCATCGGTGGCGCGCCTGGCAATGGCTTCCCGCCGTTCCAGCACAACTTCGATGGCAAGTCCTGCGACACGGTCGGTATCGCGTTCTGGGATCGTGAAGAGCGCACGCCGGCTGCCCCGCCGGGAGGCTTCTCGCCGCCGCCGCCGGGAAATCCGCCGTCATCGCTGTGCTACGAAGCCAACATCGTCACGTTCAATCAAACGAACGTGTTCGCGTCGCCGGTCAGCGCGAATATCTCCACGCCGTATCAAAACGGCTGGGCGCTGCTCGACCTGACGGCCCGTACTTCGGTCGCACTGCCGTATCACCAGATGGTTGCGGGTGCCAACACGTACAACGGTCTGCCGGTCATCGGTTTCGCGACGGCAACGTTCTACAACGGCACGCTGCCTCCCGTCGCGCCGAGCACTTCGCCGACGCAATCGGCCTACGGCGGAAGCTACAAGCACAAGGCGACGAACAACTAAGTCGCATCTGCAGAGAAGGTTCGAAGGGCGGGATTCGTTCCCGCCCTTTTTTTCAGGTGGCTCGAGGGCGGGATTCGTTCCCGCTCTTTTTTGGCGGCGGCTTCGTCGAGGCAGCACGTGCGACGACGTTGCCCGCGCCGGCCTGCGGCCAATGGTCGCAATGCGATTCTGACGGGAACCATTCGCCGCGCCGCAGCATCCAATCCGCCGATGCGCGCGTATCCTTCTAGCTGATCGCCGTGCAGGCCAGCCGCCTCCGCCCGTCGTCCGCGTTTGGCCGACGGAAGGGGCCGTTGATAACATTAAGTCATTTGTCAAAGTCCCTGTTTTTGGATATAATTTTTATAAGTTGCGACCGGAGGTCCCGCGGGCCTTCCGGTACGTTTTTTGCAAGTTGATTCTGCCGCCCGCGTCGTCACGCCGGGCTCTGCAGGGAGAAAGTTATGACGAAGTCATTGATTGCGCTCGCCTTCGCGTGCGTCTGCGGAATGCTCCTGGTCGCCACGCCCGAGGTCGCGCAGAGCCAGAACGTGACGATTTCCGGCTGCTCGAATCCGAGCTTCAACCCCAATACCTTTGTTTTGACCTGCGGCGGCGGTGGTTCAGGCCCGCCGTCCTGCTCGATCTCCGGCAACGCCAACGGCACGACTGGCGCCAACGACGTCCTTACCGCCAATTGCAGCCCGGCGGCGACGTCGTACGCGTGGACCGGCGGCAGCTGTGCCAGCCAGACAGGACAGACGTGTACGGCCAACGAATCGTCGACCGGCCAGGTTGCCTACACCGTGACCGGCGCCAATGCGTCAGGAACGGGTTCAGCGTCCTCGGCCTTCAATGTCACGTGGTACTCGACCACGGGCGCGCCGCAGGGCTGCGCGATCACGCCCGCCACCCAATCGATGGGCAGCGCCGGCGGAGCCATCAACAAATTGACGGTAGCCTGCGCCGGTGGCGCGCCGTTGACCACGTTTACGTGGACGGCGAGCGGCACCTGCAATCCGTCGTTCGTGCCATCGACGACCAACCAGCAGAATGACAACCTGCCGGCGAACACGAGCACGACGCAGGCCGCGACGTGCACGTACAAAGCGACGGTCGACAACGGCAGCGGCTCGCCGCAGGCGCCGACGGCCACCGCTTCGGTCGCCGCCAAGACGACCGCGATCGACTGCAAGTCGTCTCCGCAGGGTGCGGCGCTCGGCATCACGGGCAGCACGACGACGTACAACGTGCCGTGGGTCGTCGACAGCGGCAACGCGGATTACACCGGCAACGGCACCGTCCCGCCGGAAAAGCCGGGGATGGCCTATGTCGGCGTGATCAAGGTGCCGGCGGGTGCGCCGACGGGCAACAACACGGGCCGCATGGACCTTCATGAGTACATCGACACGCCGCATTACCGGCTGGTGACGCTGTCGCAGACGCCGTGCTCGTGGGGAACGGTGGGCGATGGTCTGACGTTCACGCAGTTCGGGCTCGACCCCAACTTCTACTTCACGGTCGGGGGAAGCCTGGCGGGCTACGCTTCGATGCAGCCCGGCTCGACGTGGTACGTCAACGTCGTGATGCAGGATCCGGCCAAGATCCCGCCGAAGGGCAACCAGTGCGGATCCACGACCTGCAACATGGTCCTCGAGTTCTGGAAGCCGAACGGCACGTGACCTGACGCCAATTGCAGTCGCCTGACCGAAGCCCCGCGCCGCGGGGCTTCGTTTTTGCCGGCTCGCGCGAGCGTCGCGGGTTGCCGTCGCGCGAATCGCGTCGCCGCGCGATAATTCATCCTTCACTCCCCACGGAATCCGAAACATGACGTTCCAAGCCATGCCTCCCCTCTCGCTCCGCGCCCTCGCGGCCGGCCTCGCCGCGATGCTGTTCCTCGCCGCCTCGTCGGTGCTGGCGGCGGACAGCGTCGTCGTCGACCCTATCCTCGTCCAGCGCGGCGACGTCACCATCCGCAAGTCCGATTTCGACGCGGAAATGCTGCGCATCCCGGACAAGGACCGCGCGCTGTTCCTCGTCAGCGCGAAGCGCGTGCGCGAGCTGCTCGACCGGATGATGATGACGCTGGAGCTCGCCGAGACTGCGCGCGCCAAGGGTGTCGACAAGGAGCCTGGCGTCGCCCGGCGCATCGAGCTCGAGCAGGACAAGATCCTCGCGCAGACCTACATCGGCAACGTCGAGACTGCCGCAAGACGCGAATTCGACGCGAAGCTGTCGAGCGTCGAGCAGGCAATCCGCGAGAGCTACATCGTCAACAAGACGAAGTACACGAAGCCCGAGACGGTGATGATCTCGCAGCTCAACTTCCGCTTCGACGGCGCGCCCGACATCGCCAAGACGCGTGCGGACGATGCCTACGCGAAAATCAAGGCGGGTGCCGACATCGGCGACATCGTCGAGCAGGTCACCGACAACGCCGCCGTCGGCAAGCTGCGCGGCATCCGCGGGCCGCTCGAGCGCAAGGACGTCGACCCCGAGCTCGTCGCGCTCGTCTTCGAGACGGCGAAGATCGGCGAAGTGAATGCGCCGGTGCGCACGCAGCGGACCTGGTCGATCGTCCGCGTCAACGAGCGCATTCCGCCGTCGACGCAGACGTACGAGGAGGCGAAGCCGTCGATCATCAACCTGATGCGCGACGAGTACGTGATCCACGCCCGCGATGCCGCGCTGGCGCAGCTCGGCGCCGGCAAGAAGGCCGTTGTCAACGAGGCCGCCATCGAGGCGCTGCGCACGCCGTCCGGCGCGAATAACTGAGGACCGGCGACCTGCCGGCGTACGACTCGCGGCGTTCTTGATATGCTTCAAGGATGACGTCGCAGAGCGAAATTGCCGGGACGCCCGCCGCGCCGTGGCCGGGGGCGGCCGCCGGCAGCGCGCGGCGCAACCGTGCGCTGTTCGTCAACTTCTTCCGGCGCGAGCTCACCACCCGCTATCTCGGCAGCGTGTCCGGGCTCGCATGGGCGGTGCTGCATCCGCTGGTGCTGCTCGGCGTCTACTGGTTCGTGTTCACGAACGTCTTCCGGGCGACGGGGTTCGGCGGCAGGAGCTTCATCACCTTCGTCGCGATCGCGCTGTGGCCATGGCTCGCCGCGCAGGACGGCCTGCAGCGCGCGACGGTGTCGCTCGCCCAGTACGCGGGCCTCATCCGCAAGGTCGCCTTTCCCAACGAGATCGCAGTCTACGCGTCGGTGGCGGCGACGCTCGCGCTGCAGTTCGCGGGATACGTCGCCGTCCTCGTCGTGCTGGCGCTCGCGGGCGAGCCCGTCCACTTCGAGGGGCTCGTCATCGCGATTCCCGTCTGGATCGTCATCGCGCTGGCGATCACCGGCATCGGCCTGGCGCTCGCGTCGCTGCAGGTCTTCGTGCGCGATGTCGAGCACGTGCTGAGTCCGCTGCTGATGATCCTCATGTATCTCACGCCGATCCTCTACCCGCTGTCGGCGGTCCCGGAGACGCTGCGCGGCTACGTGGCGGCGAATCCGTTCGGGTGGGTCGTGACGCGGCTTCGCGACGGCCTCCTCGACGGCAACCTCGCGCTGCAGTGGGGCGACGCGGTCGCGCTCGCGGTTGCCGTGGCGACATTCGCCGCCGGGCGCTGGATGTTCCTGCGCCTGTCGCCGTATTTCGAGGATTTCGTTTGATCTCCGCGCCAGCCGGCTGCGCTCGCCCGTGAGCGCGCTGCTTTCCGCGACCGGCGTCGGCAAGGACTACGCGAAGGTCGATTCGCACGGCGGGCGCCTGAAGCTCGTGTGGGACCTGCTGCGCGGCCGCCCGGCGGCGCATTCGTTTCGCGCGCTCGACGCGGTCGACTTCGAGCTCGCGCGCGGCGCCTCGCTCGCCGTGATCGGCGAGAACGGCGCCGGCAAGTCGACGCTGCTGAAGATCGTCGCCGGCGTCGTCGCCCCGACCCGCGGTCACATCCAGGTGAACGGCCGCGTCGGTGCGCTGCTGGAGCTGGGCTCCGGCTTCCATCCCGACTACACGGGCCTTGCCAACATCGATCTTGCCGCGGCGCTGCTCGGGCTCGCACCCGACGAGATCGCGGACAGGCGCGACGCGATCGTCGCCTTCGCCGACATCGGCGAGCACATCCACGACCCGATCAAGAGCTATTCGTCGGGCATGGTGGTGCGGCTCGGCTTCGCGATCGCATCGACGCTGGCGCCCGACATCCTCATCACCGACGAGGTGCTGGCGGTCGGCGACGAATCGTTCCAGAAGAAGTGCGTCACGTGGATGGAGCGCTATCTCGCCGACGGCGGCACGCTGCTCATGTGCTCGCACAGCATGTACCACGTGCAGAAGCTTTGCCGGATGGCGCTGTGGCTGAAGGACGGCCGCATCGAGCGCTACGGCCCGGTGGCGGACGTGGTGCCGGCATACCTTGCCTACCACGAGGAAAAGTCCGCGCGGCGCAGCACGCCGATGCCCGATGCCGCCGCCCGCGCCGCCGGGCTCTATACGATCCGCGAGCTCGCGCTGTCACCCGACGGCTCGATCGCGCAGGGGACGGACCTCACCGTCAGCGGCGAAGCATTTTCGCCGGACGGACGAGCGCCCGTCATGCTGATCGGCATCGTGCGGGCGGATGGCACGCCCGTGTATGGTGTGGGCACCGACATGGATGGCGTCGCGCCGCGAAGGATCGCCGCGGACCGGTTCGCGTTCGCGCTGACGCTGCCCGGTCTCGCGCTGCTGCCCGGCAAGTATTTCGTGACGGCGGTCGCGGCGGACCCCGAAGGCCTGCGCGTCTTCGACACGCGCGAGGTGCCGCTCGTCGTGACCGGCGAATCGCGCGAGCTGGGCTTCGTGCGGCTGCCGCATCGGTGGCACGAATGACGATGGCGGAACCTCGCCCCGGCTTGCGCTCGTCGCGCACGGATTGCGCCGCGTCGCGATGAGCACTGCGCAGACGCACTGGCAATGGCCGGCCCTTGCGGCGACGCTGCCCGCGGCCGCGGGCTTCCTGCTGCTGGAGCGCATCGCGAACGCCGATCGCGTGCGCTTTCCCGCCGAGGAGGAAGCCTGGGTCAATGCACGCGGCCTCGATGGCACGCATCTTCCCGAGGACGGCGACCGGCCGCCGAACGAAATGCGCTGGCGCCGCGCGTGGCGGCTCGTGCAGCTCGTCGATCACACCGACCTCTACCTCGCCTCGACGCGGCGTGCCCGCTGGCTCGACGTTAACGTGACGGCCGAGGGCGCGTGGCCACAGGCCGGCACGCCGATGCTCGCGGTCACCTGTCATTGGGGCGCCGGTCTCTGGGCGCTGCGCCATCTCGCGCGCTCGGGACATCCCGCGCATTTTCTTGCCCGGGCGCTCGAAGACGACGCCACCGGAGCCGACGCGTGGCAGCGCCGCTACGGGCGGCTGCGCATCCGCGCCACCGAGCGCGCGTCCGGCAGGCCGGTGATCTACACCGGCGGCGCGACGGACAGGATCGGCGCTGCATGGGCTCGCGGCGACAGCGTCGTCGCACTGTGCGACGTGCCGCTGCCGCCCGGTCGGTCGAAGATCGCCGTGCCTTTCCGCGGCCGTACGATGCGGATGCCGCTGGGCCTCATCCGCGAGGCCTGCGCGCGCGGCATTCCCGTGGTGACGTTCGCATCGGGCCCCGATCGCGCGACCGGGCGACGCTGGCTCGGCATTGCGCCGGCAAGGGTGTATTCGGATCCGATGGAGCTCGCCGTCGCGCTGGCGCAGCATCTCGAGCGCCTCATCGAGCGCGACACCGCCGCATGGCACATGTGGCCCTACGCGGAGCAGCTCGTCAGTTGAAGCGGCCCGCGGCGTGGCCGCGGCGTGGCCACGGCGTGCGATCAGTCGACGTGCGCGATTACCATCACGCGCTTGCCGCTTGCGAGCTGCTCGTAGGCGCCCTCGGGCGGCGCGATGCGTTCGACGCGCGCGAACCCGACCTTGTGCAGCACGTAGACCAGCGCCTCGTAGCTGGGGCAGAGACAGATGCCGGTCGTCGAGGCCTCGGGCGCGTGCGTCTCCGCGGTCTCGTCGATCAGCGCGAAGCTGCCCATCATGTGGCGCTGGAACGTGTAGGCGCCCCAGTCGACGACGCCGGTCATGTTGGGCGTGACCTGCGTCTCGATCACGCACGCGCGGCGCGTGAGCGCGCGCGCGAGGCGCATCGCGCCGACCGGGTTCTCGACGTGATAGAGGAGACCCAGCATCAGCGTGACGTCGAACGTGCCGAGCGAGCGCGGATCGAGTGTCGCGACGTCGGCTTCGACGGCGCGAAGATTGGCGAGGCCGTACACGGCCGCCATCAGCGTGGTGTCGGCGACGTGCTCGCTGCGGGCGTCGACGGCGACGACCTCGCGGCAGCCCTTGCGCGCGACGTGCGTCGAGAAGAATCCCTGGTGGCAGGCGACGTCCACGACTGATAGCCGATCCCATCCGCCTGCCGCCAGTGGAGCGAGCGCCTGCCACAGCATGGCGAGACGGGTCGTGTGGATCTGCGCGACGCCCGGAGGAAGGTAGGACGCCGTGGTCGTGCCGTCCGGCAGGTCGAATTCGTAGAACCAGCGGCGCGCGTGCGCCTGGCGGAGGAGGTCGGGAGCGTTCATGCGATGGCCGGGAAAGCGTGAAGTTTACTATGCGGGCCCCCCGCGCCCGCGGTGCCCGCCGGTGCCGTCGCGCCCGGAGGGCCTGCGTATCCGATAAAATGCGGAATTCGCGGCGCCTGCCCCGTGCGAGCGTCGCGACGCCGCCCGCGCGCCCGCGCGAAGCCATGAATCTCCCGCGTTGCCGATGCCCGACGAACCCCTTTCCTATCGCGATTACGCGTTCTCCCGCGGACGGCGCGACCGCGGCCGCGACGCCCGTCCCGCCGGCGCGCGCCGCGTCGGGCTGCTCCGCGCCATCCCGCTCGCGGCCTTGAGCCGGCGCAGCGACATCATGGTGCAGCGGGGGCAGGCCCGCGTGCGCGACACCCGCTGATGGCCGCCGCCGAATACGAGCAATGGATGGAGCGCGGCCGGGCGCACCAGAACGAAGGCCGGCCGATCGATGCGATGCTCTGCTTCCACCGTGCGGCGCGGCTCGATCCGCGCGCGTCGGATCCGCATTTCGCGATCGGCGAGACGCAATGGCGGCTCGGGCGCCTGCCTGAAGCGATTGCGGCGTGGCGCGAGGCGTCGCGCATCGTCCCGAACCACGCGGCACCGCTGCAGGCGACCGCCGAAGCGCTGCTCGCACTGGGTGACCTCGACGGCGCCGTTGCAACCGCTGCGAAGGTGCAGACATTGATGCCGAACGACGGGCGCGCGGCGCTGATCCGCGGCATCGGGGGTCTCGCGCGCGGCAACGCGGCAGACGCCGCGGCCCTCGACGCCGTGCTCGATCGCGAGCCGTCGCTGCTCGGGATTCCGACGCTTGCCGGCCCGCTTGCACTCGCACTCGAGCACGCGGCGCCCGGCGCCGAGCGCGACGCGCTGCTCGATCGGATCGCAAGCGCGCCGGAGGCCCTTGCCGACGCGCCGCCGCAATTGCTCGTCGTCGCGCTGGAGCATGCGGCACGGTCCGCCGGCGTCGACGGCGCGACGCGCGCGCGTCTGGCGGCCATCGCATGCGCGCGAAACTACACGCCGGCGGATCACGAGCTGCTGCGCCGGGCGGCGCACGCGACGTCTGCGTTCGATGCGGCGTCGGGACGCACACTCGCGAAGATTTACGCGGAGCTCTGCACGGCCACCTTCACCGTGCCCGTCCCGCTGCTCTGGCCGGTGCGGACGGCAGGCGCGCGCTTTCGCGTCGTCGCGCTCGCCGGGCCGGACGCTTCGCTCGACGTGAATCTCGCCGCGCTCCGTGCGCTCCCCGAGGCGGACTTCGATCTCGTGGTGGCGACAATCGGTGCCGTGCCGGCGTCGCCGGCCGGCGTGACGGCGGTCGCGCTGCCTGCGAACGCGGATGCCACGGCGGCGCGGATCGTCGCGTCGCGCGATCCCGACGTCGTCGTCGACCTGGCCGGATTGACCGCGATGACGGGGCCCTTGCTCGCGCGCGTGCCGGCGCGGCTGCGCGTGACGGTCGCCTCGCTCGCGTGTCCGAACGAGTCGCCGCTGATCGATCGTGTCGCTCCGGATGCGTCGGCACTTGCCGCCATGCTCGTCGCCGATCGATCCGCGCACGATTTTGCGCAGGACTGCCCGGCCGACGGGGCGGCGATGGCGCGGCAGTGGGATGCGGCGGTGCGGCTGCACCAGGAAGGCGACCGCGCGGGCGCGATCGCGCAATACGACCGCGTCCTCGAGCTGCAGCCCGGGTTCGCGCCGGCATCGCACCTCGGCGGTGTCGCGCGCCGCGATTCCGGCGATCCCGAAGGGGCGCTCGCGGCATTCTCCGCAGCGCTCCGCGCCGCGCCGCACTATGTCGAAGCCCGCGTGGCCGCGATGCGCGCGGCGACCGCGCGTGGCGACCATGACGCCGCGCTGGCACTCGGCGAGGCCGGGCGCACGCTGGCGCCCGGCAATGCAGTCGTGCTGCGCGCGGTGGGCCAGGCCGCGCTTGCGCGGCGCGACGGGCCCGCGGCCGCCGCCGCATTCGCCGAGTCGCTGCGCATCGAGCCCACCGACGGCGAAACGCATTTTCATCACGGCGTCGCGCTGCAGATGATGGACGACGTTGCCGAGGCCGCGCGCGCCTATCAGCGTGCGCTCGCCTTCCGCCACGATCTCATCGCGGCGCATTTCAATCTCGGCGTGCTGTTCCAGAAGCAGGGCGCGCACGAGGGTGCGGCCGAAGCATTCACCGAGGTGCTGAAGGCGGACTCCGGCAACATCGCCGCGTGGAAATACCGCGGCGAGGCGCTGATCGCCGGCGCCCGCGTGGACGAGTTCATCGCGCACTTCCGCCGGTTCGAGGCGCGCCACCCGAAGGTGCTTCCGCTTGCCGTGCAGGCGATCGAGGCCTGCCAGTATCTCGCCGACTTCAACCTGCTCGAGCGCTACATCGACGGACTTCGCAACGACCGCTTCTTCGTCTCCGACGAGCTCGAGCTGGTCGACGCGCTGGAGCAGCTCCTCTATCTGCTGCTCTACGTCGACGTCGAGCCCGATCTCATCCTCAAGCTCGCGCACACGTACGACGCCGCGGCGCGTCGCGTCTATGGCGAGCCATTGCCGCGGCCCGTCTCGCGGCGCCCCGGCCCGATCCGGATCGGCTACCTGTCGGCGGACCTGCGCAATCACGTGATGGGAAAGATGGTCTGGTCGGCCGTCGAGCACCACGACCGCAATCGCTTCGAGCTGTACTTCTATTCGCTCTCGCCCGTCGAGGACGAATGGACGGCGCGCTTTCGCGGCATCGCGCATAAGTTCGGCAAGCTCTGGAACATTCCGGAGCGTCCGGCCGCAGAGGCGATCGCCGCGGACGATCTCGACGTGCTGGTCGACCTGTCGACACATACGATGGGAGCGAAGCCCGGAATACTCGCGGCGAAGCCGGCACGTGTGCAGATCACTCACGTCGCGAGCTCCGGCACGGTCGGCCTGTCGACGATCGACTTCAAGCTGACCGACCGCTTCGCCGATCTGCCCGAGAATGCGGCGACGCAGATCGAGCCGCTGCTGCCGATGGACGGGTGCCTCTATCCGTACCGGCACATCGAGGCGGCGACCGAGCATCCGTATCATCGGGCGGCGCTCGGGATCGCCGAGGAGACGATCGTCATCGGCGCGTTTTCCAGTGCGCTGAAGCTCACACGCCGCTGCGTCGCGCTCTGGCGCGAGGTGCTCGAGCGGATTCCACGGGCGAAGCTCGCGTTCTCGCCGTTCTATCCGGCGCTCCGCCTGCTCTATCTTCGCCTTACGGCCGCCGGCGGCATTCCCCCCGATCGCCTCATTTTCATTCCGCCGGGACGCGGTGAAGCGGAGGCGATGGCGCGCTACGCAATTGTCGATTTCGTCATCGACACGATGCCCTACGGAAGCGTCAACGGCGCTCTGGAGCCGCTCGCGGCGGGCGTGCCGGTGGTGACGCTGCTGGGCAGACGCCACGGCGAGCGCACCGCGTATTCGATTCTCGCGAATCTCGGCGTCACCGACACCGTTGCGCGCAGCGGGCGCGAGTTCGTCGACATCGCCGCCCGGCTCGCAGGCGATTCCGATTTCATGCGCGACGTGCGCGAGCGCATCCGTGCGGGAATCGCGCACTCGCCGCTGACCGACCGCGTCGGCCATACACGCGCGCTGGAGCGGGCCTACGTCGAGGCGCTCGAACGCTGCGCGCCCGAAGTCTTCGCGTCGCTGGAAGCGTCGCCGCATGCCTGACGTGCGGAAGCCCGACCCGCGCTTCGCGCAGGCGGAAGCGCTGCTCGGCGCCGGCAATCCCGCGGCCGCGGCGGCGCTGATGTCGGCCCTCCTGGCCCGGCCGGGCACGGCGCGCGCGGAATCGCGGATGGCGCTTCTGGTGCGCTCGCAGGCGCGCGAGGCGATGCACGAGATCGGGCCGGCGATCGACGACATGCGGGCGGCGCTCGCGCTCGACGACCGCGACGCGCGCACTCACAACTCCTTGGGCATCCTGCTGGTCGACGGCGGCGACATGGAAGCGGCTCTCGGTTCGTTCCGGAGGGCGACGGAAATCGATCCGAACCATGCGCGTGCCTGGGCCAATCTCGGCAACACGCTGCGCACGCTGGGCCGGTTCACCGAGGCCGTCGACGCGACCCGGCAGGCGGTCCGGGCCAAGCCCGACTACTTCCTCGCGTGGAGCAACCTGGGCGCCATGCTGGTCGACATCGGCAACGTGCCGGATGCCTACGAAGCGTACAAGCGCGCGCTCGCGCTGAAGCCGGGCGCCGGAACGCTGGTGGCGCTGGCGAACATCGATCGTCAGCGCGGCGATCTCGATTCCGCCATCGCCTACTGCACGCGCGCCGTCGCGATGGCGCCCGACGAGGAAAGCCCGATCCATCAGCTCGGCAGCCTCCTTGCCGAGCGCGACGACATCGATGCCGCGATGCGCGCGTATGGCAGCGCCCGGCAGATCCGGCCGAAATCGATCCGGCTCGCGTTCGCACAGCATCTGACGCTGCCGATGGTCTATTCGAGCGGCGCGGAGGTCGGAGCGCTGCGCGAGCGCTACGGCGAAGGCCTTGCCCGGCTTGAGACGGAAGTTCCGGCGCTCGTCGCCGGGCGCACGGGCGACGAGGTGATGGCGGATCTGCGCTGGACGAATTTCCTGCTGGCCTATCAGGGCGAGGACGATCGCGTATTGCAGGAGCGTTTCGGCGCGATCACGGCGTCCGCCATGGATGCCGCGGGGTCGATGTGGCGCGCGCCGATGCCGCGCAATTCCGCGCGCAACCGGATAAGGATCGGCTTTGCGTCGGCGCTCTTCAGCGAAGGGACGGTGGGATTCTACTTCCGGAGCTGGGTGACCGGGCTCGATCGCAGCCGCTTCGAGGTCATCGTCTACAACCTTCGCCACGACGTCACGCCGTACCAGAAGGATCTCGTCGGCAAGGTGGACGCCGTCCGCAACTTTCCGGGCTCGGACCTGATGCCCGCCCGCATCGCCGCCGCGATCCGCGCCGATGCGCTCGACGTTCTCGTGTATCCCGAGCTCGGCATGGACCGGACGGCGTTCGTGCTCGCCGCGCTGCGCC
>Ga0265331_10001801_pt1 | contig 15225 bp, 11 predicted proteins | sample 41923metaG_FD_202088 | JGI IMG/M metagenome (GOLD analysis project Ga0265331, IMG submission 202088) | Rhizosphere microbial communities from Carex aquatilis grown in University of Washington, Seatle, WA, United States - 4-19-23 metaG | ecosystem: Host-associated > Plants > Roots > Rhizosphere...
GGGAGAAGATGCATGGACTGTCCCTCCCAACCAACCCGGCGCACCCCATCCTCGATGTCATCGCTTCAGTCACCGGAATACCTCTCACGTCTTTGCGGGAAGAACAGCGGACCCGTCGTTCGATGCGAGCGACACCGCCGGCGGCAAAACGTGAGATGAACGACGGCTAGAGGCGCTACGCCGGAGTGACAACTTGAGCGACGCCAACCTGTTAGATGCGTTCGCACGCTATAAGGTGAAAACCGGGAATCGTGCCCGCTCGGCCTTGACTTCAGACCGGGCTCTCGTACTCAGCTGCTTTTACAACCGGTTTCATCGTGCCGACGTCGGAGTACTCAGATACGAGGAGGACCTGGCAGCGGACACTGGCTCCATCGCAACATTGTTGCGAGCTCACCTTGCGGACGCGCTGCAAAACGAGTTGGATGTCAAAGTCATCATAGCCATGGCGGCGGAGCGGGGTACGCCCGTGGACACGGCTACCAAGGTACCGATGCGCACACCTCGGATGAATTTTCACGCGCGCATAGACCTGATCGGGCGAGTAACGTTTTTCGATGGCAGCCGCTTTGTCGTCGAGTTCCGCAAGAACGACGCCGCGACCTGACACCTCTGGTCTCGACGGTTTAAAGATCTCCGCGGGCTCGGACTCGAGCTTTTTGCTCTGCCAGCACTTCGGCCAAGGTCAACCGCGTGGCGCGCGCGATGACATACAGGATTGGATGTGTCGCGTCGGCCGGCAGGCGCAGGTCGTGAGCCTTCTCCCATGCCTGCACCCGCACCTGGGGGGAATTGAACTCAGAGCACTGCTGCTCCAGCTCGCGCCGTATCTGTTCAGCGCGCTCCTCCCGCTCGATCGCAAGACGCGTACGCTGATCGACTTTCCCTACGCCTGGTTCAGTCTGATGGTGGGAAGGCATCATGGATTTCTCCTTTGAGACCGGTGGTGTACGGACGCAGCCGGCCCGCGTAACTTGAACACCGACTCCGGCGCGAACGTGGTTGTCCTGATCGCTACGAATCACCGAAGTCCGGCGCTGGCGAAAAGGGAGGCTCAAGTAAATCACAGCGTACACTGAATCCAGGTCCCGAATCGCTCTATCTTGTTTTGAGAGACGCCAGGGACTGCATACCCCTGGTCGGTACTCGCCCGGACAGCACGTGAGCTGACGCAGCCAAAGGTCCCATGACTGAGTACTCGAGATCCGCGTCGCCCCTAGGCCATCCGCGCCCACTTCACCAACGTCCCAAAACTCGGCGCCTTCCCCTGCATCAGTAAACCAATCTTAAATACCTTCGCCGCGAACCACACTGCCAGCCCGGCGCCGGCCAGTCCGGTCGCCATCGCTCCAAACACCTGCCACAGCGGAGGCGGAGTGCTGGACGCCAGTCGGGCAAGCACTACGAACGAGTTCACCGGCGGTACAAACGTCATCGCCACACTGAGCGTCGAATTCGGGTTCTGCCCGATCATGGGCACGAGTGCATAGGGCGCGACCAACAGGATCATCACGGGGCCCATGAGGGACTGCGCGTCGGCGATCTGGTTCACCGCCGCGCCGATCGACATCATCAGTCCCCCATACACGAGCGATGCCAGAAGATAGAAGATCACGAAGTACACCAGCAGCATCGGATCGACCAACCCCGCAAGCGAGTATTCCAGCAGCGCAAGCATTCCCAATCCAACGTACACCACGACAGTCAGCAGTCCCACCCCGACCTGACCGAGCAACTTTCCCCACATCAGCTCCAAAGGTGACACGGCAGCCAGCAGCACTTCGACCACGCGGCTCGACTTCTCCTCAACCGTCGAAGTCATCAGAATCTGTCCGCCCGTCATGACCCCCATGAACAGCAGGATGCCGCACAGAAACGGCAGCCATCGGGCGAACCCACGCTGGGTCTCACGCTCGCCGCCGACGCCAACCGTTACAGAAACGGGACGAACGACTTGCATGGATGCATCAACGGCCGCCTGATCGATACCGTTGTTCTTCAACCTGGCACTGACCAGCGCCTGCCGCATGGCGTCGTGAATCACGTTCTCGGTGTTTTCATCCAACCGGGAGGCGATATAAAGGTCGTAGGAACCGTACTCGGCCTTCCCCTCAGTACGTTTCACCGCATCAGGGTGAATAGCGATCAGCGCCAGATGCCGCTCGGGCGCGGCTGGCGGCTGTACCAGCCAGTTTTTTGCGGCCCGAAGATCCTCCGCCGAAGGCTTCTCAACCACCGCAATACTCGGAATCGACGCACCCCCTTTTTGCGAAGGGTTTCGGGGTTCCGTGGCCCGCGCGCGTCGAGCGGCGATAGCCAACGGCGCCAGGTCCGACCGCACTTCGGAAATCAGAGTTCCGGTGGCATCCATGACCGCGACCTGGCCTGCGACGACCGGACTCCTACCATTGAGTATCCGAGGCCCGAGAAACACGAAGATGAAGATCAGGATCGGCATGAGCAAGATGCCGAACAGAAAGCCCTTGTTGCTGACGGTCACCGAGAAGTCGCGCCCGGCGACCATCCATATTCGCTGCATCATGATGCGACCCCCACTCCGCTCAGACCCTGAAGGTGGGTCCGCAGCGCCTGCTTCGACTCCTCCGACGCCGCCCCGCCCCCGACGATCCGAATGAACACATCTTCCAATCGGACCCGCACCAACTCGATGCGCGCCGGCGCGACGGCGCCGGCAATGTTGCGGATCGCCACTGCGGGCTCTGTGCCCGCGAGCAGCCCGATCTCACACCCCTCGTCGGTAAGTTGAACCCGCTCCACTCCGGGCACTGACTTCAGTGCCATGAGATCCCTAGTGGCATCGAGCGGCTCGAGGCGGATGGTTCGGGTGTCGTACTGGCGCCGCAGACCCGCCATCGGCTCGTCCAGCACCTTGCGACCCTTGTGAATCATGACGATCTGCTCACAGAGCTCCTCGGCATGCGCCATGACATGCGTCGAAAAAATGATCGTCGCGCCCCGACGTTGCTCATCAGCAATGATTTCCTTCAACACCCGGACACTCAAAGGGTCCAACCCACTGAAAGGCTCATCGAGAATCAACAGGTCGGGCTCGTGGACGATGGCCGCCACGAACTGCACCCGCTGCAGCATGCCTTTGGACAGTTCCTCGCACTTCTTATTCACGGCGTCCGCGAGCCCCAATCGGTCGAGCAGTTGGGTCGCGCGTGCATCAACTCGCGCGCGCTCGCCCATCTTCAGCCGGCCGATGTATGACAGGAACGCGCGCACTTTCATCTTGCGGTAGACGCCCCGCTCCTCTGGCAAGTAGCCAATGCGGTTCTTGGCCTCCAGGGCCGAGGGCTTCCCCAGCACTGTCATGGACCCGGAATCGGGAAACAGGATCGACATGATCATGCGGATCGCGGTTGTCTTGCCCGCGCCGCTGGGACCGATCAGGCCGTAGGTGGCGCCACGCGGAATGACGAGGTCGAGGTCGTCGATCGCGCGATGGTTTCCGAACGTCTTGCTGATACCGCAAACTTCCAGTGCAGTGTCCATTCAAACTCCATTACATCGGCTTGAACCGATACTGAAACGCGCTGCTCACGGGCAGCACGTCGGTGCGACCTTTGACGCGCAGCTGTAACTTGCCCTCGGCATCGGACTCGATCCGATGAATCGCCGCCGCGCGCACGATTACGCTCCGGTGGATACGCCAGAAGGCTTCCGGATCCAACGCGGCCAATAGCTCCCGCAGCGGCGTTCGTATCTGCACCTCGTCTTCCAAAGTGGCAACCCGGACGTACTTGTCCTGCGCCTGGAAGAAAAGGACCTCGTCGATTCCGAACATCTTGGTGACATTGCCAACGCTTCCGGTGATCCACCGAATGGAGCCCAACGTGGCGCGTGAGGGCATCTTCCCCTGCAGGGCATCGAGGATCGCCCCGATCGCCGTTGAGCTTGCGGAGTGTGAGCCAACCCTCCCCTTCAGTCGGGCCACAGTTTGTTCGAGCCGCTCGCGCTTGATGGGCTTCAGCAAGTAATCGACAGCGCCCTGGTCAAAGGCGCTGACGGCGTATTCGTCGTATGCGGTCGTGAACACCACATGCGTGTCCGGACCCGCAGCGCGGGCTATTTCCAATCCGGTGAGCCCCGGCATCCGGATATCCAGGAAGGCGACGGCGGGCTGCAAGCTGGTGACCGATTCCAAAGCAGACAAGCCGTCCTCGCACTGAGCGACGATTTCGAGGTCCGGCCAGATCTCGCTCAGCAACTCGACCAGCTTCCGGCGCTGCGGCTCCTCATCCTCCGCAATTACGGCCCGTGGCCGCGTCATGTCATTGCCTCGCTCGGCGCTTGCTGCTCCTGATACGGCACGCGGATCGTCGCCGTGGTACCACCGACTGTCCGACCTCTGATGACCAGGGCCCCCTTCAAACCAAACCGGGCAGCCAGCTGCTCACGAACATTGTTCAGACCCAACCCACCGCTCGGGCCCGGACGTAGCCCAACGCCGTCGTCGGTTATGCTGACAGTGAGCTGCCGTGAGTCGCCATGGACTTCCACAGCAGCGCTCAGAACGACATTGCCGCCCGTCGGGCTCGGCTCGATCCCATGTTTGATCGCGTTCTCCGCCAGCGAGATCAATATCAACGGTGGAAACTCGTGGTTACGCAAAGTTTCGGGTACTTCCACGGAATACCGCAGGCGATGCGCCATCCGAACCTTCATCACCGCCAGATAGCTCGTACAAACCTCGATCTGCTGAGCCAGCGTCGAATGGGTGCTCCCCACTTCCGCGCGGAACCGTGGCATCGAAGCTCGCAGGTGATCGACCAACGCCTCAATCGTGGCTTCGGCGCGGGCTGGTTCGATCCGGATGAGCGAATGGATCGAGGCCAACGTATTGAAGAGAAAATGCGGCTCGACCTGAGCCTGCAACACCGTCAGCCGCAGATCCGCTTCGTTCTTCTGGCGTCGCAGCTGGTCGACTTCCCGCGCATGCTCTGCATTCTCCCATGAGTGCTGCTCCCGGAAATAGGTCCGCAGGGCGAGCCCTCCCCCAAGCAGGAAGAAAAGCGCGGTGTCACAGCCCCAGACGATTGCGACGACGACGGGCGCAGTCTCCCGGAACTTCTGACCTGCGGGTCCGGAGAACAGCGCGGAGAACCGCGGAGAGATTTCGGCCCGGGAAAACACGCTGGCCAGATATTGGCCACAGCAGCTGATCAGAACCCCAATGAAGATTGCGCCAACAACGGCCGCCCGCTCGTGGGCGAGCGGTAATCGCAAATGACGAACGAAGCTGGCGAGGGCCGGCCCGGAGACGACGAAGGAAACCCAGATCGGCGCCCCTACCAGGACACACAACAGGCCGATGCGCGCTTCACCCAGCTGGGCGCCGAGGACAGCCGCCTGAAAGACCGCGACTGCGATGACAAAGGGGCCAAAGACTGCTGTGCGTCTCCAGAACCACGGCCAGCTGAATGCCGCATAGCCCCGATAGCCACCAAATGGACTGGCCACGCCGGCAAAAACGTCGCTCGGGAGAGGTTCATCCAGGGAGTATCTGGCCATGGCCGCGGACAATACCGGCCCGCGGGCGTCAATGGCCAATCAATGCGACCGGATAGGCCTCCGGCGTCGCCAAACCGCGGGATTACGGCGCCAGGTCTTGCCTGAGCCGAACAGCGACAGCCGCGGAGGCTCGCGCGCTTCGTGCAGATCAGGATAAGACCGGATGCCGGTCGACAAAGGCGGCCATTGGACAGGATGGCGCGTCGCCACATTTCGCGCTACCGGGTTCACCAGGAGGAAATCCCGAGACCGCCCGCGCTTCCAACCGGCAACACGCACAGCTGTTACGCCGGCGAGCTGTTGCATGCCGCGACACAAGAGCCGGAGGAGGCGCGAGGCAACTTCGTCATCTGCATATCCGGGGTCACGGTCGAAAAGAGCGCTCTCGGCGGCCCAACTTCGATCGGCTCGTTCAAGCATCTGCCGCCCACATTGACGTTGAAGTATAACTTCATGCCCGGCAACGCTTTTCGGCCATACGTTGGCGCTGGCCTCAACATCACACTGCTGTCCGACACACATCTGAATGTCCCAACCGTCGGACGACTGGACCTGGATACCTGGAGCTTTGGACCCGCGGCGCAGGCCGGCTTCGATTACAAAATGGCCGACCATTGGTACTGGAGTGCGGACATCAAGTGGGCGATGATCCGCTCGGACATCAAATTTCAGGGCACGAAGATCTCACAGGCGCGAATCGACCCCCTGCTGTTTGGAATCGGGGTCGGCTATCGATTTGGCTCCAAGTGATTCGCGCTTCCAGGCGTGCCTGATGCGGCTTCTGGTACCGGATTTCGCGCCAACGACCCTGGATTCGCGTATTGTGGCAACTCGTTCACGAGGACAGTCGAGGAAACTCCTATGAGCAAAGGTATGGATCAAAAGAAATCCGACAAGAAAAAGCCACAAAAGACGCTGGAAGAAAAGCGTGCCGCAAAGAGAGAAAAGAAGGCGAACAAGCGCTAGGGCGGCGGCGAAGCCGAGGGTGCGACGGCCGCGATAGACCGAAAGAGCCTTGAGGCTGACCTTCGGATGATGACGTGTCCCAGCCTGGTCTTTCGCGGTCGACTATCTGGATAGGCCCACATGTGCGCACCACCGCGCCCACCAGCGGTTTGTTGGCATGACCGTTGGTCACCGTGTCGTGCCGATCGAGCGACAGCCCGCCACTCGTTCGTCGGATCGTCGCTCGGTTTGCTCGGATCGTCTCGTTACCCGAAGGCGATCGCAAAAAGCCGGGCGCGCAGCTGCGTCGCTGCGGCTGTCCTGACTGCCACCCTACACGGGCCGGTTACTGCAGCAGCAGCACTTTGCGCCGATACGGCTGAAGTTTTCCAGCTCTGTGTACCAGGCCCCATGTACTCAGGAGTTCTGATATGACACGCAAGCTTCCTCTTCGAGAGTGCCGGCTGCTTGTCGTTTCCATGTGGTGGGCTTTCGTAGCGTCGCCGACGTTGGGGCTATCCGCGTCCCTCGACACGTTGACCTCGCGCGACGCCACCGGCGGACTGCGTGCCGCGCTGTCGCAAGGTATCGACACCGCCGTCGCGCAGCTCGGTGCACACGACGGATTCTTGAACGATCCGAAGGTTTCCATCCCATTGCCACCGGTGCTCGAGAAAGCAGACCGCGCGCTGCGTATGGTTGGGATGGGCGGAGACGCTGACGCATTGAAGGAAGCGATGAATCATGCGGCCGAGGCGGCGGTTGCCAATGCCAAGCCTGTATTCAAGCGGGCTCTGCAACACATGACAGTCGAGGACGCGAAGCGCATCCTCACCGGCGGGGACGATGCGGGTACGCAATATTTTCGAAGCGCCACCAGTACAGAGCTCTCCGCCCAATTCAAGCCAGTCGTAGCGCGGGAGACGGCCAAGCTGAAACTCGCCTCACGCTACGATGAATATGCGGGAAAGGCCGCGAGCATTGGGCTCCTCCCGGCACAAGACGCCAACCTGAATGACTACGTCACGGCGAAAGCGCTCGATGGACTGTTCAGCCGCATAGCCGATGAAGAAAGAGCGATCCGCAAAGATCCACTTGGCCAGGCGAGCTCGCTCATCAAGAAGGTGTTTAGCGCCGTGAGGTGATGGCAGCGACTCGTCGCCATACTCGACTACTCCGGTCGAGGACAGCTCTGCCGGAAAGACTCCCCAGAGAACACTTTGTCACCTCAGTGCGCAGCGAGGGCGAGTACAGGCTTGGGTTGCGAGCCTGACATCGTTCAAGTCGATCACGGCATCGTTGTTCAGATTGCGCGGATCGAATGGACCGTGGGCCGGCGTGTGGAGCGCCGCGGCGATGGCGATGGCGATAACGTCAGCCCCATCGACGTCTCCATCTCCGTCCACGTCACCCGGCAGCGGCAGGCGTAGCCGCACGATGTCCGGGTCATGATCCGAGACCTGCCCGGCGAACTCCGAGTTGGTGTGCACGATGTCCAGTTGCGGACTGGCAAAGCTCGCAAGCGCCGGGCTCACCAGTATGTGATCCAACACCTCGGAGTTACCCTCGAAGACGAACGTGTAACGTTGATCCGGCGGCAGCGACAGCGCCGTATCCACCAGCGCTCCGCTGGTCTTCAGGATGTCGAGTGTCTGCGAGAACTCGAAGTCGTTCAGATCGCCCAGCACGACCACAGCCGCGTTCTCGTTGAGGGCCAGTATGGCGGATACGAATGTGTTCACTATCTGCGCCTGCTGATGCCGCTGCGGCTCGGTAGCCGCCAGCGGTGGCTGGTGCGGCCCAAACAGCGGGTCGTCACCAATCTTGGCGTTGAAATGATTGGCGATCACGAACAGGCGCCGGCCATTGAACATGAACTCCCCGGCAAGCGGCTTGCGGCTGTTGGCAAACGCGCCGTTGGCATCCTGGATGCGGCCAGGACTCGCCGAGAGCTGTGGTCCTGACGTTCCGCTCACTACCGATGTCTGTACCGTCGGCCCCCCTCCCGGCCGGTCGACAAAGCTGACTCGCGCCGGATTGAAGAGGAACCCGACGCGAATATTGCCGCCCGGCTGGCCACCGTCCTGACCGTCAACCGGATCGATGCTCCGGAACTGATATGCCGGACCACCTGCCGCCTGGATCGCTGCGATCAGGTTGGCAAATGTAGTGGTGGCATCTACCACGCCATCGTTCTTCGCGCCATCGCTATCCTGGATCTCCATGAGCGCAACGATGTCGGGCGAGTGCAGGTTGTTCGTCACCTGCATACCCAGTGCCTGGAACTTGGTGGGCGGATCCGTGGGCGCGAGATTTTCGACATTGAAGGAGCCAACCGTCAGTTGCGACGGCGTACCCGCCAGCCTGGTGACCTCCTGCTGCAGGTTGCTCGTCGTGACCGTCAACGGGCTCGTAATGTCGAACTTGTAGTCGCCGAAGCTATAGTCGACGACAGCCGTGACAGTGCCAAGCTGATCCCCGACGTTGACTTCAGGGGTGTCCACCAAGGTACCGGCGAGAATCATGCGCTCGGGATTGAAATTACCGGGGCCTGCCATGGCGCCACCGCGCGCGCTTCGAAGCGCAGCCGCCGAGGCGTTGTCGGCGAGTACCGGGATTTCGCCGAATGAATTGCTGGGCCCAACCGCGACCGCGTTGTTGAACTGGACCCGCATGTCCTCGAGGCTCTCGTAAAAATCGATCGCGTTGTTGCTCGGGTCGAACGTCGTGCTCGTTTCCACATTGCCGGTCGGCGCACTTGCGATCGCACCCGCCGGAATCGCTCGACCACCGGCCCCCAGTACGACCGGAGGAGGCAGCGGATTGCCGCTGCTGGAGACTGTGATTGCGGGGCTATCGATCTCGGTTGCGGTCAGGTTCGTCGGGTCGCCGGCGGGGCGGAACTCCGCCACTACGCCGTCCACGACAACTGCATCACCCGGATGAACCGTCGGCGCGGACCTTGTGAACACGAAAATGGCTTCCGACGTCGCCGGATCCGCATCCGGGCTGGGGTCCTGCATCGTAAAACCGTTGCTGCGCACTGAGGTGACGATCCCGGTTACCTGGGCAACTGCCTGGCCATTCAAAGGCGATATATGCGCACGGCCTTGTATGTCATGGATGCGCGCCCGTACGGGCGGCGGACTCACGCTTACATTCACTGTACAGGTCGCGCTTTGAGGCGTCGGATCGGAATTTGTGAATTTCACCGTCACGGGATAGTTGCCGACAGCCGTTGTCGCCTGGACGATCAGTTCTGCAGTGAGCGGATTCCCACTCTGAATGATGTTGAGAGAGATCCCGGTCACGTCGCCGCTTTGGATGACGGCACTGCTCACAATGCCATCGGCATCGTTGGCAGTCAGTTGGGCGCTGGCGAACGTTCCACTCCCGTCAGCCACTTCGTGAAGGCTCGCGGGACAGGCGGCGACAACCGGCTGGTTGACCGGACCGTTGCAGACCGCCGCCGGCGAGGCCGAGTTACGCGGATTCGGCGCATCAACCGTGAAATCCGCGCCGTTGTTATCCGTATCCGTGCAGCCCCCGCCGGCACGTATGGCAGCAGTCGTGTTGGTGAGAGCAGGCGTGGCGGCCGCCTCGAAAAAATCGGCGCCGCCAAATCCGACCAGGTCAATGATCAACGCGAGCTGCGCCGGGGAGCAGGGAGCACTGCCGCCGTTACAGGCAAGAGCGGTAGAAGACCTGGCCAGGATGACCTTGCCCGACGTTGCGGCGATGGCGATGTTGGCGGATGCATCTGGCGGAGGCAACGCCTGCGCGCCCCCTGCGCCCTTCGACTCCTGAACCAGGTAGTAGCCGCCCGGCCCGATGGTTCCAGACAGCGGTGTGGCTTGGAAGTTGCCGGTGCCCGTGGCACTGGCATACTGGACAGACCAGCCGTCGAGGGCGACGGGTGTGCTCGTATTGTTGTGCAGCTCGATGAAGTCATTGGTAAACGGAGCCCCCGAGTTGCCACCGCCACCATAGACTTGACTGATGACCACGTCGCCCGCCGCATTCGCCGCGCCGCTCGCTGCGAGCGTTCCCGCCAGCACCAGCTTCGTAATCCACCTGGATTTTGCGCCGCCCGGGAACGAAATCTCGCGCGCCAGGCACGCTGCCATCCCGATGTGCATCAAGTGACTCCCTTTATTGTTGATTCAGCAATAAGCTCGTGCCGTGTTACTCAGTGATGGCAGTTTCCTGAATTCGTACCACCACCCGCATAGGCCGCCCCCCGCCGGAACCGTGGCTCATCCAGCTTCGGGGGCGAGCACTAATAGGTACGTGTGGGAACACCCGCATTTTGAGGAACCCTTCGAGCACATCGTCAGTTGCGGCCCATGCAGCATCACGGATGAGCGGTGAGGCGTCGGCAATGCGATCGGCACGAGGTCATCAACGAAGGCCACGTTCCCAGCTCTACGAGCAAACTCGCGAAAAATAGAGCCAGCGCCACCCGCCGCGGCGACGGCCAAGAACATATCGCAGCCATCCTCGATAAACAACCGGATTGCCATTTGAGCTGATGGGGCCGGACGAACATTCTGACTACCCCTTGCCATATCGGGTAGCCGATTTAGGGGGCGCCGAAAAAGAAGAGTCTATTCTTTCACAGCATCTCTCTATAACGAGTGAAGCCGTCTTCCGTCGGCAGTTTGTTCTGCAAAATGCCAGCTAACCTTTGACAACGCGACAGGCGCGGCCACACCGGTGCCAACTCGGCAGGACGCCAGAACGGGCGCAAGCCGCAACGTTCGAGTTCGTGCAACATGTCCGACGGCCGCATGGACGGCATGGTGGCGACCGTATCGAGCCGGGCGTGCTCGCATTTGGATGCAACGCGCACTTCAAGCCCCAGGTTGGTGCACTGAGCGGATCGGCCAACGCGAACCAGCCCTTAGGCCCAAACGCCGGCCAATGCGTTGTTAACATGCGTTTGTTGACATAAGAGTTACCCGTGCCCTCGGGTCCGCCAAGTCGGGTCGCCGGCATATCAGGCGCGAGGGCCTGCTCACCGTTGCAACCTCGGTTGCGATTGTGTTACATCAACTACACAGGGGGAACTAACAAAATCACGGAGGGTGGATCATGGGATCTGGACGCTCGGCTATTCTGCCGGTCTTGGGCGCGCTGCTGTTTCAAGGAACCCTGTTGCAGCCGGTACACGCGGCTGCCGCCGCCGCCACCGACAAGGTGTCTGGGAACGAGGACATTTCGGAAGTCGTCGTTACCGGATCGCTAATTCCGCAGAATCCGCACCTGGAGGCGCCTACTCCGATCACTGTTATCACCACCGAGGACATCGAGGCACGCGGCTTCTCCAATTTGACGGAGGCGCTACAACGATCCTCATTTGCCACAGGATCTGTGCAGGGGCCGCAGTTCAGCGGTGGCTTTACGCCCGGGGTACAAACTTTGAGCGTTTTCGGCCTCTCTCCTGCGTACATGAAGTATCTGATCGACGGACGCCCGATCGCGGATTACCCGGCGCTGTATAACGGCACGGATCTCGTGACGGGGTTGAACGGAATTCCGGTCGAGCTGATCGATCGCGTGGATGTACTGGTTGGCGGACAATCCTCCATCTACGGCTCCGATGCTGTGGCAGGGGTCGTCAACGTCATCATGAAAAAGAAGCTGGATGGTCCCATTGCCGATGCCCGCTACGGCTGGACGCAGGGCGGCGGCGGCGCGGACCGCCGGCTCGCGCTGGCCGATACGGTAATGTTCGGGGATTTGAATGTGACGTTCGGCGGTCAGTATGAGCGGCAGGACCCGATCTACGGCTTTCAGCGAACTCCGACCAGCACCTACTTCACGCAAGGCACCAGCCCACAGACTGCAGAACGCGATTTTCTGCTGTTTGGGCTCTTCGGAGACGCGAATGGCAACACCTACTACTTCGAAGACCCGGCGAATTGCGGCAACGTCTCCAAGCTGTTTGGCGGCACGACCGCACTGCACACACGCGCCAGGCGGGGTGACTACTGCGGCACCACCAACGCCGGTTATTATACGATCGGCAACGGTCTCGAATCGACGCAGGGGTACCTGCACCTCACTGATAGTTTGAACGAGCACGTCGAGCTGTTCACCGACGCGTTGGCCAGTCACGAGCTGACGCGATACAACGCCAACGGCGGTGGATTCTTTGGCACACAAGGGGATTCCACCAGCCCTTTCTATTACTACGAGGATCCCAACATCGGCGATCTGCTGAATGTGCAACGCATCTTTGCGCCGGAGGAATTCGGCGACATGAAAAGCACGCTCAGCAAGAATACCCTCAATTCCATCCGTGTCTCCGCTGGAGCCCGGGGCGTGATAGCGGGTGACTGGTCTTATAGCGCGGATGCGACCTATACGGAAAACAAGCTCACCGAGCAGGTTCACATGCTGTTCACCAGTAAGATCAATGCATTCTTCGCGCCTGCTTTCGGGCCGAGCCTGGGCGTGGATCCGGACTTTGGAGTGAATATCTTCACGCCCAACTATGCGGCGCTGTACCAGCCGCTGACGCCCCAGCAGTACGCGACCTTCGCCGGAGCCGTGAACTCGTATTCGCGCACCGAAGAAAGCCTTTTCCGCGGGCAGATCACGAATACCTCCTTGTTCCAACTCCCGGGGGGACACGCCGGACTCGCAGCGGTGATCGAAGGCGGTCGCCAGGGGTGGGATTACGCGCCCGATCCACGCTACGCCACTGGTGAAACCTATCTCTACACGTCCACAGCGGGCACCGGCCATCGAACCCGTTACGCGGGCACCCTGGAGCTGCGCCTGCCTGTCATTCAGACGCTTACCGCGACTGCCTCCGGCCGCTACGACGCGTACAAGGTAACGGAAGGCACCATAGACAAAGCCACCTATAACCTCGGCCTGGAATTCCATCCGGTGGACATGCTACTGCTGCGTGGTCGCTACGGTACCGCCTTCAAGGCACCCACTCTGGCCGACCAATTCCAGGGTAAAAGCGGCTTCTTTCAAACCCTCACCGACTACTACACGTGCGCAGTCAACGGCTACACGGGTACTACGCTCGGCAACTGTCCCCAGGCACAACAGAGCTATTTCGGCCAGACCTCAGGCAATCCCCAGCTCAAACCGATTACGGCGAAGGTGTGGGATGTCGGCTTCGTGCTCAAGCCCCTGGAGCATGCGTCCCTTTCATTCGACTATATCCATTGGGATATCCACAACGAAGTCGTAGAGCAGAGCGCCGACCAGTTGCTGAGAACAGAATCTGCCTGCCGATTGGGCGGGCTCGACATCAACTCCGGTGCATGCCAGGCAGCCCTCGCGCAAGTCACCCGTGATGCGACCGGGACCCTCATCTCGGTCCTGACTCCGAAGATCAATCAGTCCCAGGAGAAGCTCGGGGCTATCACGATGACGGCGGATTACCTGTTGCAGGCCGGGCACGCCGGTGACTTCGATGTCACGTTCAGCTACAGCGACCTGCTGAAGCACGACGCCCAGCAGTACTCCACCGATCCACTGGTGAGCATCTACTCTGACACGATCAACTATGGGCGGGAATTCAAGAGCAAGGAGAACGTGTCGCTGACCTGGAAACTCGCCGGCTTCAGCAGCACCCTCTACGTTGAGCACTACGGCGGTGTAGCAAACTACCTGGCGACGATCAATGGGATAGGCGGCCAGGGCGTAAGTTATCTGCCAAACTGGACGTTGGCGAACTTGAGCGTTGGCTACGAGTTTGCATCCGCATTTCACGCAACTTTCGCCGTGAACAACCTATTCAACAAGATGCCGCCCGTAGACCACAGCTATCCCGGAACCGAGCTCCAGCCGTACGACAACTTCCTCTATAACGTTTACGGCAGGGCGTACTCCCTCGAAGTGGGCTACAAGTTCCAGAAATGACCTTGCCAATGCAGGTTGGGGAATAGGGACCGAGCCCTGACGCTGGTCCGCCGCTGCCGGCTACGCATTTTGTGTTGCAGGTCAGCCACTTGAGCTCTCGCTCGACCGCTGCCAGTCAACAGACTTCCGCTCGCAATGACTCTGTCATGCCGTTGCAATCCACGCTGTCTAGCGTGCCAGTTGCCCATACCTGCCGGCACGGGTACCGAAGCGACGCGTCGGCCGACACCTGCAGGCATGGAGTGTTCAATATGGATTAACCGGCATCCGGAGGGAATCGGAATGAAGCAATCTTCCACTCTGTCTACATTGCTGATGTGCGCTGGACTCGCCTGCATCACCACGGGAGCGCATGCGTCCGAAACGGGAATGACGGGCGTCACCGGCACCGTCTTCGTCATTGTCATGGAGAACCAGAATTGGTCAAACATCAAGGGCAGCTCCAACGCCCCCTACATCAATAGCCTCCTGACCAATTCGCAGGCCTCGTATGCGAAAGCCTATTTCAATCCCCCCGGCAATCATCCGAGCGAGCCAAACTACCTGTGGATCGAAGCCGGCACCAACTTCGGCATCAGGAACGACAACGACCCGACCAATACCGCGAACCAGGTTTGGGGCCAGGACCACTTGGTCAAGCAGCTCGGCGTCAAGGGGATAAGCTGGAAGACATACCAGGAAAACATCACGGGCACGACGTGCCCCCTCTCGAGCAGCGGACTGTACGCCGCGAAGCACGATCCCTTCGTCTTTTTCGATGACGTGACGAATGGATTTCAGAGCAACTCGGCAGTTTGCCTGGCGCACGTGCGCCCGTTCGGAGAGCTCACCAGTGACCTCGCCAATGGCACG
>Ga0265331_10001802_pt1 | contig 15219 bp, 13 predicted proteins | sample 41923metaG_FD_202088 | JGI IMG/M metagenome (GOLD analysis project Ga0265331, IMG submission 202088) | Rhizosphere microbial communities from Carex aquatilis grown in University of Washington, Seatle, WA, United States - 4-19-23 metaG | ecosystem: Host-associated > Plants > Roots > Rhizosphere...
GGACCGGCGCCGCTCCGGGTGCCCGCAACGCGGCGAACGGAGGACGCAAGGGTCGGCGATGTTGCGATGCGGCGCCGTATACAGGAGTTTAGCCGGAAAGGGAACAGGCGCGAAGGAGGCCCGGCCGGCGACCGCCCGACGGCACCCGCGCTTGGCGCCTATCGCAATGTTCCGAACCGGAAATCCCCTGGGCTCGCCCCGGCGGGCTTCACCCCGCCCCGTTGCCCTTGGCGCTGGCGCGGGCCGCTGTCACCTCCCGCGCGAGCCGTCCGGACAGTTCGGCCAGATGATCGAAGCGGGCTTCATAAAAACCCGCGCCGGACGTCGCCGAACGCACCTCGACGATGAGATTGTCCATTTCGGCCTCGGGAACCAGCGCCTCCAGCTTGTCCCAGCCCTCCCAGCCCTCGCGCGGGCCAAACCCGAGGATCTGTCCGCGCCGGCCCGAGACGATCGCCGAGGCGCGCGAAATGTCCTCGCTCGGCGCGTAGACGGTCACGGCGAGGATGGGCTCGAGCAGCACGGAGTCGGCTTGCGACAGGGCCTCGCTCATGCCGATGCGGCCGGCGATGCGGAAGGCCATGTCGGAGGAATCGACCGTATGGTAGGAGCCGTCGAGCAGCGCCGCCTCCACGTCGACGACCGGAAATCCGAGCGGCCCCTCCGCCAAGGCGTCGACGCAGCCGGCTTCGATGGAGGAGAAATACTGCTTCGGCACAGCGCCGCCGTGGATCTGCTCGGAGAACTGAAATCCCTCGCCGCGCTCGCGGGGCCCGACCGCAAGGAGCACGTCGCCGAACTGGCCGTGGCCGCCCGACTGCTTCTTATGGCGTCCGCGCGCCTGCACACGCTTGCGGATGGTCTCCTTATAGGCGACCGTGGGCTTTCGCGTCTCCGCCGTGACCCCGAAACGCGAGGCCAGCCGCTCGAGCGCGACGCGCAAGTGCATCTCGCCCTGCCCCAGAAGACGCGTCTCCCCGAGGCTCTGGTCGCTGACGCATTGAAGCGCCAGATCCTCGTCCATCAGCTTCGCCAAGGCGCCCGCGAGTTTCATCTCATCCTTGCGGTCCTTCGCCTTGAGCGCCAGCGCGTGCACGGGCGCCGGCGCGACCGTCTCGCTCCTCGTCGCCTCCCTGGCTCCCAAGCGCGGATCGCCCGAGAGACGATCGCCGGTCTTCGCATGCTCCAGCCGCCCGAAGGCGAGCGTGTCGCCCTCTTTCGCCTCGCTCTGCTTCGACAGCGCCCCGCCCAGCAGCCGCGAAAGACCCGATATCTTTTCCTCGCCGCCCGGAGAGAGCACCGACTGGCCGTCGGCGAAGCTTCCGCGCAGCACGCGCGCCAGCGAGAGCTTGCCGCCGTGCGAGGTGTGGATCGTGCGGATCACCTGCGCGAACGGCGCGCCATCCTTGCTCACCCCCAGCCTTTCGCGCGTCGTCGCGACGCTCGGCGCCTCGTGACGCAGCGCCTTCAGGAGGCGCGTGACGCCGGCGCCGCGTTCCGCCGAACCGAAAAACAAAGGCACGACGAGGCCGCCGCGCAACTCCTTGGCGAGATCGTCGAAGACCTGGTCGCGCGGCGGCTCAATGTCGGAGATGAGCTCCTCCATCAGCTCGTCGTCGTAATCGGCTAGACGCTCGAGCATCGAGTAACGCTCTTCCTTCTCATGCAGGCTTTCGCCTGCCGGAATCTCGATGACCTCTGACGTCGAGTGCTCGCGATAGACATAGGCGCGCTCGAGCGCGAGATCGATGAAGCCGATCGCGACGTCGTTCTTCCACAGCGGCATTTGTCTCGCGATCAAGGGCGTGCGCGAGGCCGGCTGCAGCATGGCGAGCGCCTCGCGCACGCCCGTGGCCGTCGCATCGATCTTGTTGAGGAACAGAAAGCGCGGCACGCGCAGCTCCTCGAGTTCGCGCAGCACCAGCTGGAGCGGAAAGATCTTGCGCGGATCCGCCTCGCAGACGACGATCGCGGCGTCGACGAGCGGCAGCGCCTGACGCGCTTCATGCGAGAACTCGAAAGAGCCGGGAATGTCGAGAAACGTGTATTCATCGCCAAGATAGTCGGCGTGGCCCACATTGGCCTCGACGCTCATCTGGTGGGCGCGCGCCTCCACCGAGAGATCGCCGAGCGCGGAGCCCTCTCTCGCCGCCCCGGCGCGCACGAGCAGCGCCTCGAAAAGCTTGGTTTTGCCGGTTTGGAAAGGGCCGACGATCGCAATGAGCCGCGGCCCTCCGATCCTGACGCCGAGAGTGTGATCCTTTCCGCCCATCGTCCGCTCTCCCTTGTCGGAGCCTTTTTTCGAACTCTTGGCTCCGTTGACGGATGGTCCCACCAAGCGGCGCGAAGCGCAAGGCGGAAGCGCGCCTCAGCGCCACGAGACAAGGCTGGCTTAACGTTTCAGATTGAGACAGAGACGCCCACTGGCGGAGACTAGGCGGCTGCATGAAAGCATGCGACTGTTTAGCTCTAGTGAGGCGCTGGCCCCCTGCCCTCCTCCGTGAGCCCGCTTGGGCTTGCCAGCTCAGCGGATCGGCGCCAAGGGCGACGCATGGATGAAAGCATTGGACATTTCGTCGCCCTGCTTGCGGTCGCCATGCTGGTGGCGATCGCCGCGCGTCGGCTCAAGCTCCCCTATACGGTCGGTCTCGTCGGCGTCGGCGCCGCGCTGAAATTCAGCAGGCTCGATCTGGGCGAGCATTTGACGCATGATCTCGTCTTCGACCTCATCCTGCCGCCGCTGTTGTTCGAGGCCGCGCTGGCGCTTTGCTGGCGCGATTTGAAGCGCGACCTCGTTCCGATCCTCGTCTTCTCGACCGTCGGCGCGCTGGCTGCGACCTTCTTCGTCGCGCAGGGGATGACGACTCTGCTGGGTTGGCCCTTCGCCCCGGCGCTGGTGTTTGGCGCCCTCATCGCCGCGACCGATCCGGTCGCAACCATCGCCATGTTCAAGGACAACGCCATCCACGGCCGTCTCCGCCTGCTGGTCGAGAGCGAAAGCCTCATGAACGACGGCGCGGCGGCGGTCATTTTCGGCGCGAGCCTCGCCTTTGCGCAATCGGGCGCGGCGCCGGCGGATTCGCGCACGATCATGAGCCTCCTCTGGGTCGTGTTCGGCGGCGTCGCGATCGGCGGAATCTGCGGCGGCCTCGCCATTCTCGTCGCGGGACGGACCTCCGAACATGTCGTGGAAGCGGTGCTCACGACGATCACGGCCTACGGCGCGTTTATTTCCGCCGCATATTTTCACGCCTCCGGCGTGCTCGCGACCGTCGTCGCCGGTCTCGTCATGGGCAATCTCGGCGTGCTCGCCGATGACCAGAGGTCCTTTCTCACGAACAAGGGGCGCGACTTCGCCGTCTCCTTGTGGGAGTTTGTCGCCTTCCTCGCCAACTCCGTGGTGTTCCTGCTCATCGGCGTCGATCTCGCTTCGATGCCCTTCGGCGCAAGCGAGGCTTTCGCGATCTTCGTCGCGATCGGCGTGGTTCTCCTCGGCCGCGCCGTGACGATCTATCCCTTGAGCCTTCTCTTCGCGAGGACGCGCTGGGCCATTCCAATGGCCCAGCAGCATGTCTTGTGGTGGGGAGGCCTGCGCGGAGCGCTGGCGCTCGCTTTGGCGCTCTCGCTGCCCGAGGGACTGCCGCTGCGCGACGAGATCCGAGTCGCGGCCTTCGGCGTCGTCGGCTTCTCCATCGTCGTGCAGGGCCTCACCATGCCCCTGCTGCTGCGCCGCCTGGGATTGATGACGCGGGCGAGCGAGGTCTGAGAGCTTGAGGCGATGCGCGCTGCGCTTCCGTTAATGCGGCGCAGCCTCGAGGCGCTTCAAGGCCTCTTCGGCCTGCTGCGTAGCGACCTCGGTGCGCTTTTTCTTCCCCTCTGAGACGGCGGCTTTCAGATTGGTGAGGCTTTCCTTCAGCGGCTCGTTCTCCTGAGCCTTCGCGTCAGCCTCCTGAGAAGAAAAGGATCCCACCCTCGATGCGTAGGCGCGTTTCGTGGATTTGAGCGCGGCCTTTGCGTGGACGACAAGATCGCCTGCGCTTCCCTTCCGGCCCTGCTCGACTGCGAGCCGCGTATAGCCGATCGCGTCGTCCAGATCATTTGCGAGTCCTAGCGAAGGATTGAAAAGCGTTGTGGCGCCGATGAGGACGCAAAATGCGACAACCCGCCAACGCATCTTATATCTCCCGACAGGAATGTGACGCTTTCGTTGCAGCAGGTTATGGGATGCTTGAATTTTTGTCCACGAGTTCGGCCTCGATAATCGGACTTTTGCCTATCGAGAACCTCGGCGCGCCTGCGCAGGCGATCGCACGCTGCAAAAGGCTCAGCGCAACGGAAGCGGACTTGTGCGATCAGTGCGGCTCCTCGCCAGCGCGAGCGAAGACCAGCACGCGCGCGGAGAGCTCCTGCACCGGCTCGTCGCGCTGATTGTAGGTCGTGAGCCGAAAGCTCACGATCCCCCGATCGGGGCGCGAGCGCGAGCGGCTGATCAGCGTCACCTCGGCCTCGATGCGGATCGAGTCGCCGGGGCGCACGGGCTTGGGCCAGCTGAGGTCGGCGCTCATGCCGACGAGCCCGCCCGCAAAAGGCGCGGGACCTTCGACGAGCAGCCGCATCGACAGCGCCGCCGTCTGCCAGCCGCTGGCGACAAGCCCGCCAAACAGGCTCGCCTTGGCGGCTTCCGCATCGAGATGGAAATATTGCGGATCATTGTCGCGCGCGAAACGGATCATCTCCTCGGCCGTCAGGACGCGCGACTCGGAGCGAAAAATCTGGCCTACCGAGAGATCCTCGAGATAGAGCGTCATGCGTTTCCGTTGTTTCGATCTGCAGTAAGCCGCTTGATCGCCGTCACGTCGCCGGCGCCGGCGGCGAGATTGCGCGCGCGCACCTCCTCAAACGGCTCGGACGCGACGAGCATGTGCGTCGCATTGGCGTGGAGCAATGTCGAGTCGTCGCGCATGATCCCGACATGGCCCTTCCAGAAGACGAGATCGCCGCGCCGCAACGGCTCTCCCGATGTGACAGAACGCCCCAGCCCCGCCTGCTGCAAATCGCTGTCGCGCGGCGCCGCGATTCCCGCCCGCGCCAAGGCGCATTGGACGAGGCCCGAGCAATCGATCCCGAGCGGACTTTTGCCGCCCCAGAGGTAAGGTACGCCGATCAGGGTCTCGGCGACAGCCACGAAATCATCGGCGTGGTCGCCTAGGGCCGAGAGATGCTTCGCATATAGGAAGCTGCCGTCGCTCGTCGTGAAATAGTCGCCCCTCTGCTCGATAACGCGCACAGAGGCGCCGAGCGGCAGCGCGAGGATCGCCGGCGCCTTCATATTGGCCGCGGGATAGACGAAGCTGCGCGCCACGCGAATGACATGGGTCGGCTCGTCGACGCGGCTCCACAGCGCATTGGCGGCGATCCAGCCGACATAGCCGTCGCTCGCGAGCTGGCCCCAGCACCAGCCCTCCTCGTCGTCATAGACGGTCACGCTGTCGCCATAGATCGCCTGGGTTTCGAGCGGCGCGTCGGGGCGAGGCTCTCGCTTCACGTCGACGACGCCCTCTTTCACCTGCATCACGACGCCCTCGACGAAGCGCGCAGCGTCGACGCGGCCTTCGAGATGCTTCGCCGCCAGATCGGGGCGAGCGGGTGTCAGCCGCCTGTCGAAATTTTGGGTCATCGCCCCTCGCGCCCCGCGGCAAGCCGCGCTTCGATGAGATCGTAGAGCAAGCGCGCAGCCTGAATTTCGCCGCCCTCCGGACGCCCGGGCTTGGCGGAAGGATTCCAGCAATAAACGTCGAAATGCGCCCAGCGCTCGGGCTGTGCGACGAAGCGGCCAAGGAAGAGGGCTGCCGTGATCGAGCCCGCGAAACCGTGGCTCGTCGTGCTCGACACATCGGCGATCTTGCTGTCGAGGCCACTCTGATAGCCCTGCCAGAGCGGCAGCCGCCATACCGGATCGTTGGCCTTGGCGCCGGCGCGCGCGATCTCATCGGCGAGCGTGTCGGAGCGCGTATAGAAAGGCGGCACCTCGGGACCGAGCGCGACGCGCGCCGCGCCCGTGAGCGTCGCGAAGTCGAAGAGAAGATCGGGCTCGTCCTCGGAAGCGAGCGCCAGAGCGTCCGCGAGGATAAGCCGCCCCTCCGCGTCCGTGTTGCCGATCTCGACGGTGAGGCCTTTGCGGCTCTTGTAAACGTCGCCTGTCCGAAAAGAGGCCGCGGAGACGGAATTCTCGACGATGGGCAGAATGACGCGCAAACGCAGCGGTAGATCGGCAGAAAGCAGGATTTCGGCGAGGGCGATCGTGACCGCGGCGCCGCCCATGTCTTTCTTCATCAGGGCCATTGCGCTCGAGGGCTTTATGTCGAGGCCGCCCGTGTCATAGCAGACGCCCTTGCCGACGAGCGTGACCTTGAGGCCATCCGCTGGCCCATGCGAAAATTCCACGAGCCGCGGCGCCTGAGCCGCGGCGCGGCCGACCGCGTGGATCAGCGGGAAATTCTCGCCCAAGAGATCCTCGCCGACCACGGCGCGCGCCGCCGCGCTGTGGCGCTCGGCAAGCGCGAGCGCGGCTTCGGCCAGGGCCTGCGGCCCCATATCGTTTGCGGGCGTATTGATCAGATCGCGCCCCAGCGCGACCGCCGCCGCAATGCGCTCGAGCCGCGAGGCGTCGACCCCCGCTGGCGCGCGGAGACGCGGCTTTTCCGCGGGCTTCGAGCGATAGCGAAGAAATTGATAGGAGGAGAGAAGAAAGGCGAGCGCCGCGGCGCCGGGGTCGCTCGGCGCGCGTTCGAGAGCGTAGCTTCCAGCCGGCAGGCCGGCGAGCTTGCCGGCGAGAAAGGGGTCGACGCCGCTCGCGCCAGGGGCGTCGACTCCGAAAATCACACGCGCGAGCGCGCCGTCGGGGGAAGGCGCAAGCAGAATGGCGCCGGGCTTGGGCTCGAAACCCACCGCGGCGACATAGGCGCGGACGGAGGGCGGCAGCCCCTCGCGGTATTGCGCGAAGCTCTCAGTATCGACGCAATCGATAGGGATCGCCGGTTCGTCCCCTCGCTCAAAACGCTCCGCATCCGACATCTCGCCTCCTCAAGCCGCGCGCAAGCTTAACGCTTCAACGGTGGAGCCTCGATCCTCACCGTCCTGGAACGTCGACGTGATCAAGCTTCTTCGTCCCCTTTCCGCGCATCGCCTTTTCTTGGCGCAAGGCGAGGCGGAGCGCAATCGCCTCGTGCGGAGCCTCGTCTTTCTGCTTCTTTCCGCGGCGGGCCTGGGACTATCCGGCTGCTCGAGCACGCTCGACGACGTCACGGCGTCGATCAACCGTAACCCGCCGCCGCCGAAGACGCCGACGGACGAAGCGGGCCTGCGGCGCTTCGCGGAGGAATGGGGCGCGCGCTACGACAAGAATCCCAAGGACAAGACAGCGGCGATCGCCTATGCGAAGGCGCTGCTCGCGCTCAAGCAGACCTCCCAGGCGGTCGCGATCCTGCAAGGACTCGCGATCCAATATCCTCAGGACATGTCGGTCCTCGCCGCCTATGGCAAGGGTCTCGCGAGCGCCGGCCAGCTCAATCAGGCCGCTGAGGTTCTCTCGCACGCCCATACCCCAGAGAAGCCGGACTGGTCCGTCGTCTCGACGCAGGGAACGATCGCCGACGAGCTCGGCGATCACGAGGCGGCGCGCCGCTTCTACGACGAGGCGCTCAAGATCCTCCCGGACGATCCGGGCGTGCTCTCGAACCTCGGCCTCTCCTACGCGCTCTCGCGACAATTGCCGCGCGCCGAGGAAACCTTGAAGCAGGCCGCGATACAGCCCGGCGCCGACATGCGCGTGCGCCAGAATCTCGCCCTGGTGCTGGCGCTCGAAGGCAAATTCGATCAGGCCGAGGAATGGTCGCGGCGCGATCTCTCAGCCATAGACGCGGCGGCCAATGTCGCGCAGATCAAAATGATGATCTCCGAGTCGAACACTTGGCGCGACATCCAGAAGCACGCGCCGAAGGAGAAACGCAGCAAGACGAACCGGACGGCGACGGAGAATGGCTAGCGGTTAGAATCGGACGCGGGTCATGTCCCCAGTAGTGGTGTCGGCTCGCGACGCGCGCTCCTATCCCGCCGCCGCCAGCGCCTGCGTCAGATCGTCGATCAGATCCTGTGCGGTCTCGAGCCCGACGGACAGCCGCACAACCTCCGCGCCCGCGCCCGCAGCGAGCCGCTGCTCGTCGGTCAGCTGCCGATGCGTCGTCGACGCCGGATGCAGAATGAGGCTGCGCGTGTCGCCGATATTGGCGAGATGCGAGAAGAGCCGCACGCTCTCGACGAGTTTGATTCCCGCCGCATAGCCGCCCTTGAGCCCGAAGGTGAAGACGGCCCCTGCCCCGCGCGGCAGATATTTTTGCGCCGCGGCGCGGTGCGGGCTCGAGTCGAGACCAGCGTAGGAGACCCAGGAGACCTTGGGATGGCTTTCGAGAAAGCGCGCGACGGCAAGCGCGTTGGCAATGTGCCGCTCCATCCGCAGCGGCAGCGTCTCGATCCCGGTGAGCGTGAGAAAGGCGTTCATCGGCGCCAATGCCGGACCGAAGTCGCGCAAGGCGACAGTCCGCGCCTTGGTCGTGAAGGCGAAGTCGCCGAAGTTCTCGAAAAAATCTAAGCCGTGATAGGCGGGCTCCGGCCCGGCGAGCGAGGGAAACTTGCCGTTCGCCCAATTGAAGCGGCCCGATTCGACGACGACGCCGCCCAGCGAATTGCCGTGGCCCGCGAGGAATTTCGTCGTCGAGTGGCAGACGATGTCGGCGCCCCATTCGATCGGCCGGCAGAGATAGGGCGTCGCGAGCGTGTTGTCGACGACGAGCGGAATGCCTGCGTCCTGCGCCACTCTCGCGATCGCCTCCAAGTCCCCGACGATCCCGCCCGGATTGGCGAGGCTTTCGATGAAGATCGCCTTGCAGCGCTCGGTCAGCGCACGTTTGAAATTTTCGGGATCGCTCTGATCCACGAAACGGCAGGTCCAGCCGAGCTTCTTGAAGCTCAGGCCGAATTGCGTGAGCGTTCCGCCATAGAGATTGCGCGAGGCGAGGAATTCGTCGCCGGGCTCCAGCAATGTGAAAAAGGCGAGAAATTGCGCGGCGTGGCCGGAGGCCGCCGCGACGGCGGCGCGCCCACCTTCGAGCGCGGCGATGCGCTCCTCGAGCACGGCGACGGTCGGATTGGAGAGGCGCGAATAGATGTGGCCGAAATTGTGCAGATTGAAGAGCGAGGCGGCGGCCTCGGCATCCTCGAACACATAGGACGTCGTCTGAAAGATCGGCGTGACGCGCGCGCCGGTGACGGGCTCCGGCCGCGCGCCGGCGTGGATGGCTTTCGTCTCGAAGCCGAAATCATCCTTCAGCGCCCCCGCCCTCTTGCGCAAAGGCGGGCGCGTTGGGGGCGAAGGCGGACGGTTCGAGATAACGCCGCTGTTGACGCCGCCCCAGGACAATTCGCCGGCAAGCCGACCGTATTCGATCTTCGGGCAGCGGTTCATCACGACCTCGAGACCGGCGGCTTTTGCTCGCTCGGCGGCAGCGTCGTCGCGCACGCCCAGCTGCATCCAGACGACCTTGGCGCCCTTGGCGATGGCTTCGTCGGTGACGGCGCCGGCGAATTCCGAGCGGCGGAATACTTGAACCAAATCGATCGGCTCAGGAATGGACTGCAGATCGGGATAGACACGCTCCCCCAGGATCTCCTCTCCGGCAGAGGCCGGATTGACCGGGATGACGCGGTAGCCCTTGCCCTGCAAATACTTCATCACGAAGTAGGCGGGCCGGTTCCACTTTTTCGTGGCGCCGACCTGCGCGATGGTGCGCGTGCGCGAGAGGATCTCGCGCAGATATTCGTCGGAATAGGCGAGATTGTCGGTCATGCTAGCGCCCCTACGCCACCATCGCGCCTTGGTCCCCTGCCCGCGCCCAAGCTGCTATGGCTGCGTCGCTTCCGGAAAGAGCGCCCGAAGGCCCTTCTCGCTTGCCGCGCAAACGCCCCGCTCCGTGACGAGCGCCGTCACATAGCGCGCCGGCGTCACGTCGAAGCCAAAATTCTTCGCGGGAGATTCCTGCGGCGTGACGCGCACCCGCGTGACTTCGCCTGCATCCGTCAGACCGCTCATGAAGGAGACCTCGTCGCCGCTGCGCTCCTCGATCGGAATTTCCCTCACGCCGTCGCCAAGCCGCCAATCGAACGTCGAGCCGGGAAGCGCGACATAAAAGGGCACATCGCTGGCGTGCGCCGCAAGCGCCTTCAGATAGGTGCCGATCTTGTTGCAGACGTCGCCGCGCCGCGTCGTCCTGTCGCTGCCGACGATGCAGAGATCGACCTCTCCATGCTGCATCAAATGGCCGCCGGCGTTGTCGACGATCACCGTATGCGCAATCTTCTCGGCTCCGAGCTCGAAGGCCGTCAGGCTTGCGCCCTGGTTGCGCGGACGCGTCTCGTCGACCCAGACATGCAGATCGACGCCGGCCCGCGCCGCCTTGTAGATGGGAGCGATCGCCGTGCCCCAGTCGACGGTGGCGAGCCAGCCGGCGTTGCAGTGGGTCAGGATGTTGACGCGACCGCCCTTGCGCCTCGCCGCTTCCTCGATCAGCCTCAGCCCGTGCTGGCCGATAGCCTCGCAGCAGGCAGCGTCCTCGTCGGCCAGGACTCCCGCCTCCGCAAAAGCCAGCGCCGCGCGCTCAGCCTTCGGCGCCGCGAGGAGCTTTGCGAGCACGCGGTCGAGCGCCCATTTCAGATTGATCGCGGTCGGCCGCGTCGCGAGCAACGTCGCGTGAGCGCCGCGCAGCGCCGCGTCGCTCGCGTCTTCCTTCGCAGCAAGCGCCAGGCCATAGGCTCCCGTCACGCCGATCAGCGGCGCGCCGCGCACGACCATGTCGCGAATGGCGCGCGCCGCCGCCTCGAGCGAGCTCAGCCCGCAAATTTCGAAACGGAAGGGAAGCTTCGTCTGATCGATGACCCGAACGGTCGCGCCGTCGTCTTCCAGCCAAATGGTCCGGTAATGCCGCCCGTCGATCTGCATGCCTTCGCTCCTCCCATGCCGAGCCTTCCTAGCATGTCAAAGCGCAATGCCTACAGCCGCATTCGCCCTTGTCCAAGGACGAGCCCGCTCTCCCCCCTGCCGGCCAGGGCCTACCTGCACGAAGCGCGAATGCTAGGCGACATTGCCGATCCAGTCGAAGCGAAAGGCCTCGATGACCTCGGTCTTGTCATGACCGATCGCGCGCTTGAAAAGGCGCGATGTTCTTCTGCCCATCGGCGACGGCGAATCGCGTGCTCAAGCATTCATCGCGGTCCCGAGCAGCTTACGCCGATCGATGGGCCGCGTTGGTTGCGCAATCTCATTGGGTTTGGCGCGCGCAGGCTTGACGCATCGGCCCAGGTTCATGGGTTTGTCATCGAGCATCGGACCAGCCGTCGGCGGGCTTACACGCTTTGGTCCCGGCTAAGCTTCGTCGAGAAACGCCGCAATGGCCGGATCGGCGCGCAGCGACGTGAGGTCCGCCTCGCCCGGGAGCTGCGGCTTGTCGCGATTCCGGTTCACCAAGCATAGAAAGCCGAGGGTCTCTCCGGCGTTCGCGCGGAACTGGTGCCAGGTCCAAGACGGGATCGCCAAAAGATCATGCGGCGCGACCGCGAGGATCTCGTCGCCGACGAGACATTGGCCGCGCCCACGCAGGATCACCACCGCATGCCGATGCTCATGGCGTTCAAGCGTCGAATGACCGGAGGGCTCGATCTCGAAGTAGCGAAGCTCGCCTTCGAGCCCTTCGCCGCCAAACAGCGTCTGGCGTGAGACCGACTTGAAAGGCGCCGAGCCCTCATCCTTATAGGCCAGCAGATCGACGTCGGACCAACGGAACCCCGGCCGAGCCTTGCGCAGGACGCCGTCGCCGCCGCTCATGAGTGGGCGCCCGCATAGTTTTCGACGCCGCGCACGAAAGCCGCCGTCCCGCGCGACAGCTCGCCGGGCTCGGAGAGCAGCAAGTCCCCGCCGATCAGCAGCATCGTGTCCTCGCCGTAGAAATCGAGCGTCTCATTGACGCGCGCGAGCGTCAGCCCGCCGGCGGGCACCGGCATGGCCGCGCGCAAGCCGCTCCAGGGCTTCCGCGCGCCGTCGGCGATGCCGCGGCAGGTCTCGCGACTATATCCGAAGCGCCCGCCGAAGGTCGCGAAGATCACCGCATCCGCGCCAAACAGCCGGTAGAGCTTGTTGTAGAGCGGCTGCGCGATGCGCGCGCCGCCCGTGAAGCTCGGATGCGCGAAAAAAGCGAAATCCGCATGCTTGCGCTTCAAAGCGACGAGGTTCGAGACGCCGACGAGCGCCGGCGCGAGCATGACCGCCCTGAGACCCTCGTCGCGAGCGAGGCGAATGCGCGCGTCGATCTCCTCGAAGCTCCCCCAAAGGCTCGGAACATAATGCGTGAGCCGCCCCGTGATCTTTTCGGCCTCGCGCATCGCGCGCGCGCAGGCGGGCGCGCGTTCGGCGAAGCGGCCATAGTCCTGGTCGGCGAGGCCGTGGTCGTCCTTGATGAAATCGGCGCCGCCGAGCGCGAATTCCTTGGCGAGCGCGGCGAGCTTCTCTGGCGAGAGCCCTTGCGGCTTCAAGGCCGAGCAGGTCAGCGCGCGACGCTTCGCCCCCGCGAGCGTGCGCAGCCCCTCGATCCCATGGTTCGGCCCGCCGAAAATTCCGGGGAACGGTTCGGGGATATCGGCGTCCTCGAGCGAGACGTCCTCATGCATCGAGGTGTTGCCCAAGAGCATGTTGAGCAATTGTCCGGCGTCCGCCCCGACTGTGCGCGCGGACAAGCCGATCGTGACCTCGAACAGACGCTCGCCACGCTGCTCGACGCGGAGCACCTTGCCGACGATGTTCTCCATGATCTCGCGGTCGCGTACGCCCGCGAGCGGCATCTCGACGCTTTGCTCAACGGCGATCATTTGCGCGCGATCCTCGACGGCACCGGCTTCGCAACGCAGGCGGTAGCGCGCCTTGATCCTCGGCCCTTCGGCCGACTCGTCCTTCTCATATTCCGGCCGCGCGACGGCGGCTTCCGCGGCGGCCTGCACTAGCGCCACCACACGAAGATGAAGCCAACGGCGACGGCGAGCAGAAAGCCGATCATCAGATTGCGTAGGAAACTGCCCTCGAATTCTTCCATCTCGCTTCCCCTCGACCCCAGCGCCGATCTCTCATCCGGGTTTTATAACAAGAATTTCGGCGCCCGGATCGGGATTTTTCGCGACCCGGCGATCGTTGCGCCTCGCCGCTTGCGTCGGCCGCAGCGATGTCGCAAAAGGCTGCCGCTTTTCGCCGCCCCGCCTCCGCTTGAGGGAGGCCGCCGGACGAATGGGTTGGGAGAACGAGAGAGAATGGCGGCCGTTCCGCTTCTCGCCGTCGAGCGCGCCTCGAAGCGCTTCGGTTCAGTCGTCGCGCTCGACGAGGTGTCGCTCGATGTCGGGCCGGGCGAATTTTTCGCGCTTCTCGGCCCCTCGGGCTGCGGCAAGACGACCCTCATGCGCCTCATCGCCGGCTTTGAAGCGCCCGACGCCGGGCGGCTCTCGCTCGATGGCCAGGATCTTTCGGCCCTGCCGCCCCATCGGCGGCCGGTCAATATGATGTTCCAGTCCTACGCGCTCTTTCCCCACCTCGACGTCTTCGAGAACGTCGCCTTCGGCCTGCGCCGCAAGGGTCTTGCGCGAGAGGCCATCAAAAAGCGGGTGGAGGAGTTGCTCGAGATCGTTCAGCTTCAGGGATTCGGGTCGCGCCGCATCGAGCAGCTCTCGGGCGGGCAGAAGCAGCGCGTGGCGCTCGCCCGCTCGCTGGCGCCGGGGCCCAAGCTCCTGCTGCTCGACGAGCCGCTTGCGGCCCTCGATCGCAAGCTGCGCGAGGAGACGCAGCTACAGCTCAAGCAGATTCAGCGCAGGCTCAACACTGCCTTCGTCATCGTCACGCATGACCAGGAGGAAGCGCTGGCGCTCGCCGACCGCATCGCCGTGATGCGCGCCGGCAGGATCGAGCAGATCGGCGCGCCGCCCGATGTCTATCGGCGGCCGCAGACCCGCTTCGTCGCGGATTTCATCGGGGCGACGAATCTCATCGAAGGCCGTGTGTCGCGGTGCGATGGCGTGTGGTTCGTCGCGCCATTCGGGCAGATCGCGCTCGGCCCCTGCACGCTCGTTGACGGCGCCAGAGCCACGCTGTCGTTGCGGCCGGAAGACATCCGTCTCTCCCGCGATGGCGACGGACTGCCGGGGCGCATCGCGCAGGCGAGCTTTCGCGGCCAGAGCACGCTGCTTTGGGTCGCCCTCGACGCGGGCGGATCGCTTCGCGTCTCTTGCGCTCACGACGCGGGCTTCGTCCAGGGCGAAGCCGTGCGGGTGGCGATCCCGCCCGACGCGGGCTCGCTCTTTGCGGAAGACAGCCGATGAGCGCGCGGATGAGCCGCGCGCGCCGCGCCGTGCTGGCGCTGCCCTATCTCTGGCTCTCCGTCTTCTTCATCGCGCCGATGGCGCTTGTCGCGAAGATTTCGCTCTCCCATCCCGCTGAAGCCCGCCCGCCTTACGAGCCGGTGTTTTCCTTCTCCGACGGCTTTGCCGTCGCGCTGGAAAAGCTGCGCTCGCTCAATCTCGACGCCTATCGCGGCTTCGCCGAGGACAGCCTCTATCTCGAATCCTTCCTCACATCGCTCGCTGTCGCGGCGATCTCGACGCTGATCACGCTCTTCGTCGCCTATCCCTTCGCGCTGGCGCTGGCGCGGGCCCCGCAGCGTCTGCGCCCGATCTTCATCGGTCTCGCCGTCGCGCCTTTCTGGACGAGCTTTCTCATCCGCGTCTATGCGTGGATCGCGCTCCTGAAGGACGAGGGGCTCATCAACCACGCGCTCATGACGCTCGGATTGATCCATGAGCCCTTGGGCATTTACGCGACGAATGTCGCCGTCGTGATCGGCATTGTTTACAGCTATCTGCCCTTCATGCTGCTCCCGCTCTATTCGGCGCTGGAGGGCCAGGACCCCTCGCTGCGCGAGGCGGCGGCGGACCTCGGGGCGACGCCGGCTGAAGTCTTCCGGCGAGTCACCCTGCCCTTGTCGCGGCGGGGTGTCATCGCAGGCTGCCTGCTTGTCTTCATTCCGGCCGTCGGCGAGTTCGTGATCCCGGACCTCCTCGGCGGCTCAGACTCGCTCATGA
>Ga0265331_10001804_pt1 | contig 15210 bp, 11 predicted proteins | sample 41923metaG_FD_202088 | JGI IMG/M metagenome (GOLD analysis project Ga0265331, IMG submission 202088) | Rhizosphere microbial communities from Carex aquatilis grown in University of Washington, Seatle, WA, United States - 4-19-23 metaG | ecosystem: Host-associated > Plants > Roots > Rhizosphere...
GCCGCGGAATGGCTACCTGGTCGGCGCGACATGATGCGGTGGTGGGGAGATTTTGTTAACGGCGCTCCAGTAAAGCAAAAAAAGCGCGCCGCATAAGTAATGACCATCAAATATCGCTAATCGGCGTTTCGCTGAGCCGATGGTTGCCGCGGTCCTTATCGCGCCTTTCCGAAGCAACAATCTGTTGACCACTAGACGACTGCCTCGCCGGGTTTCTTTAGCGTCCCGAATATCCCGGCAAAAGCGCATCGTGTCCGTACTGTAGGACATATTCGACACGCATGTCCTTCCGAATGCCGTACGCAAGAAACTTGCGCGGTGGAAGCCTGCATTTTTTTGGAAGCACCGAGGTTAGATTTGTCCTCGGGCTGTGTCTTACAGCTGAGGTCTCTGTTTCTCCCTCCTTGCGAGGAAACAAAGACGGACATGAGCGAAGAAAAACCGAGTTGGAACGGCAAAAGCGGCAATTCACACGCCGGGGGTGAAGTCGTGCCTTCGGCTGAGGCGAAAGCTTGGTTTGTCAGGGATGTGCTGCCGTTAGAGGCGATGTTGATGCGCTTTCTTCAAAGAAATTGCCGCAATCCTGGCGACGTCGAAGACGTGCGCCAGGAGGTTTACGCGAATATCCTGCGGGCGGCAGAAAAAGCGCTTCCTGAAAAGACGAAGCCGTTTCTGTTCACTACGGCGCGCAACATTCTCATTAACCGCCTACACCGCGAGAATGTCATTCCGATCGAGATCGCGGCCGATCTCGATTTGACGATCGTGCCGTCCGACGATCCGGGACCTGAGCGCACGGTTTTGGCGAGAGAAGCCCTTCGCAGGTTGCAGCTCGCGCTCAACGATCTGCCGCCGAGGCATCGCGAAGCGCTGCTTCTGAAACGTGTGGAAGGCCTCTCGCTCCAGGAAATATCCCGCCGCATGGGAATTTCGGAACAGGTCGTCTCCAACTACATCCGGCGCGGGGTCTTTGCGTTGGCCGACCAACTTTACGGAGAGCAGTCGGCAGTTGGGGGTGAGCATGACCTCAACTGAATTGGCCCCGACCGCGAAACCGATCCGCGAGCAAGCAGCTTCCTGGCTCCTGCGTGCGAACTCTCCCGAGTGGGGCGCGGAAGGCCAGCAGCTGCTCGATGCATGGCTCGCTGCTTCCGAATTCCATCGCGCGTCATACTGGCGGTTGGAAGCTGCATGGATCGAGGCATCGCGCCTTGCCGCGCTTCGCCCGCTTGCTCGCCCCGGCGGACCGTTAAGGCGTCTGTTCGATCTCCGTGCCTGGAAGGGAGTGGCTGCTGGTTTGCTGATCGCCGTGGCGGGCATGGCGGTCTATCAAACCTATTCCGCCCCCAATGTTCGCGAATATGCGACGCCAGTGGGCGGACATCGCACACTGACGTTGCCTGATGGAACAGTCATCGAACTGAACACGGACACCGTTATCAGCATCGCGAATGATCTATCTCGGCCCAAGGTCTGGCTGAGTAGAGGCGAGGCCTTTTTCCAGGTCGTACACAATCCGCAGCGGCCATTCGTCGTGATTGTGGGCGATCACAAGGTCACTGACCTCGGAACGAAATTCGTGGTCCATCGCACCGAGACGGGGATTGAGGTCGCGCTTATCGAAGGTCGAGCCCAACTGGATTCAACCGGAAAAGGCATGCCGCAGCGTTCGACGGAATTGACGCCCGGCGAAGTCGCGACGGCTACGAGCGATAGCATGTCGGTGACGAAGAAGCCCGTGCAGAGCCTGTCGAACGAATTGAGCTGGCGGAAAGGTCTTTTGGTTTTCGACGGCACAACGCTCGCCGACGCCGTTGCGGACTTCAACAGATACAACGTCGAGAAGATCGTCATTCGCGATCCGTCAATCATGCGATTGCGTATGAATGGAACTTTTCCGGTCCACGCTCGCCAAGAATTCGTTGACGTGGTCCAGGCCGTTTTTGGGCTTCGTATCAAGTCGCAGGGAGAAAACACGCAGATCTCTCGATGAGACATTCGTGTCCAAATCAGACTTTCAGCAGGTTTAACAAGGGGGGCATATGCCTGGTCAAAGACATTGGAAATCGATCCTCGCGGGGAGCACTTGCCTGGTGCTATCGAGCGCGGCATTTGCGGGCGAGTTCAGCATCGCGGGCGGCGAACTGAAGGATGCGCTGAACGCCTATTCGGTGCAGTCCGGCTTGCCGTTGCTTGTCTCGACCGATGCCGTCAAAGGCATACGTAGCGCGGGTATCAGGGGTGATTTCTCGAACGACGCGGCTCTGAATCATTTGTTGTCTGGAACAGGATTTGTGGCCGAACGCCGCGCGGGTGGCACCATCGCCATAGTGCGGGGCCATGAACAATCAAGTGACTCGGAAAACGAAATCTCTGATTTCCAACTCGCGCAGGCGTCGCCACCGCCGCGCACAGCCGTCGAAACGGTTACCGTCACGTCGTCCAAGCTTGGCGGTGCCGACGTGCAAAGTATCCCCATCGCAATCACTGCGCTGAGCCAGGAACAACTGACCGCCACGCAAACCGCAGGCGGCCCCGATCTGGTGAAGCAGGTGCCGAACCTGACTTTCACGAAAACGAATTTCTCAGGCTACAGCATCAACATTCGCGGCATCGGCACGCAGGCCATTTCCGTCACCACCGACCCGGCGGTCGCCGTCGCGTTGAACGACATTCCCTTCATCCGCAATCATTTTTTCGAGCAGGAATTCTTCGACGTCGGTCAACTAGAAGTGTTGCGCGGCCCGCAAGGCACGCTTTATGGCCGCAATGCCACCGCGGGTGTGGTGAACATCACCACCGCCAAACCAACCGACCAATTCGAGGCCATGGCAAGCGGCGAAATCGGCAACTACCAACAACGCCGCTTCGAAGGAATGCTGAACATCCCCATCGTCGATGACCGCCTCGACATCCGCTTTGCCGGAGAATGGACCAAGCGTCAGGGCTATAGTTTCAACGAAACAACCGGTCAACGCATCGACGGCCGTGACTTATGGTCGGGCCGCGTCACCATCGGCTGGAAGCCCATCGATAAGTTGCAAACTTATCTTGTCTGGGAACACTATCAGGAAGACGACGACCGCATGCGTAGCGCCAAACAGCTGTGCAAACGCGATCCGGGGCCGAGCCAGATACAGGGCGTCACCATTCCGGTAGGCAGCGGTGGAGACAACGGCCTTATAAATGCGCTAAGCCAAGGTTGTCTGCCAGCATCGCCTTATTCGCCGGATTCTTATGAAACACCAAACGGAAAATCGCTGTCATTCGTACAAGGCTTGGCTTTTATAGGCACACTCGGAAACAGCGACCCTTACGCGAGTGCGAGGCAATCCGAGAATCTCCGTGTAATCGAATCCGCCATCGAACCGTCTTACAAGGCGAAGAACGATATTCTGGAACTCAATGCCGATTACGCGATACTACCTTCTCTGACCTTTACATCGCAGACCGGATTTAATCACGATTTCCTATATTCGACAGAAGATTATAACCGCTTCAACACCGCTCCCGGAATATTCAAGCCAAGCCTCCCGGCCGAGCCTTATCCCCACATTCCTGGCACCGGACAAAAATTGTTTGCCAGCCGTGGTCAGGTGGATTCCAACGGCGTTTTTTGCGATCCACAGGTAGGATGCAGTGATCGACTTGTCGGCGAAGATCTTGTTTCCACCAGAGCATGGCAATTAAGCCAGGAATTCCGGCTCGCCTCGAACTTCAACGGCCCATTGAATTTCAGCATCGGCGGGAATTATCTGCACTATGAGGTAGATGAGAGCTATTACGTCTTCATCAATGCCTTAACGCTGATTGCAAGCATGCCACAGGCGACCAACCTGCCTGCGTGGAATTCGGGAAACATAGATAACCATGAATGTCTTGCCGGGTATTATTACGCAGATCCTGCAGACGGCAACCTCAGCCCCTTGCAGTGTGGATACATCGATCCCAATCCCATCGCGAGCCTGAATGGAAATGGTCACAATTATTTTCGCAGCCACAATCCTTATGTATTGAACTCCTACGCCGGCTTCGGTGAGGCCTACTACAATCTGACGCACGATCTCAAATTCATCGGTGGCGTGCGGTGGACGGACGATCAGAAACATTTCCCGATGATTCCCAGCATGCTGCTTGTTCGCGGTTGGGGTTATCAAGTTCAGGATGTTGTCGATCAAGAATGGAGCGAAGTTACGGGGCGGGCGGCCATCAATTGGACTCCGAAGTTGAACTTCACAGATCAGACGCTTGTCTACGGATCATTTGCCCACGGCTATAAGGCGGGGGGTGCCAATCCTCCGGGCGCAACATTGTTGAAAAACGGCGCATCGGACTACGGCAGCTATCAACCGATTCATCCGCTGACATTCGATCCGGAATTTATCAATGCCTACGAGCTCGGCACCAAGAATACGTTGCTGGACGGCGCACTGACATTAAACGGCGATTTGTTCTACTACGACTATAAGGGCTATCAGATATCCCAGATCATCGATCGCACGTCAGTCAATATCAACATCAATGCAAAAGTTCGGGGAGCTGAGGTTGAAGCCGCTTATGAACCCGTCCCAGGTCTACGTTTCAATTTTGCTGGTGGATGGGAGCATACCCGTATCGATGACGGCCAGGGTGCCATCGATCTGATCGACCGCACAGCCGGCCGGACAGACTGGGTGGTCCTTAAGCCCACGATCACCCGCGCATCTAACTGCATAATTCCTGCGTATGTTGTGTCTGAAGCCGTGGCTGCCGGCGACCAATACGCCATCTTTCATGGTGTCAATGGTGTAACGGGCATAGGCAACCTTACCTCCGCGTGTCAGACAGCTTTTGACGCCGGATATGATCCGCTCACCAACGACACTTACCAATACAAGCCGACCACAATTAGAAACGATACAACAGGCGGCATTTCTATACCGTTTCCCGGTCCGCTTCCTCCCGGCTATGTAGGCTTTGATCCACTCGCCGGCACACCTGGCGATCCCTATACAGGTCAAAACATCTCGGGTGGTCACGACTACGGTCCTGTCCCCAACAATGGCGAAGGGTTCAACAAGAATTTGGGCGGCAACGAGTTGCCTAATTCGCCGCCATTCACGGTGTCGGCAGGCGCGCAATACACCGTGCCCGTCACAAACGATTGGGCGGCCACGTTGCGCGCCGACTATTATTGGCAAGACTATTCCTGGGCGCGGATATTCAACGACAACCCCTATGATCGTCTGCGCGGTTACACCAACATCAACCTGACGCTGATTTTGACCAGCCAATCCGGCTGGCAAGTGATGCTCTACGACAAGAACGTGTTCAACACGACCGACATCACCGGCACGTTCCTCAACAGCGATGATAGCGGACTGACAACCAACGTGTTCCTGACCGATCCCAGACTGATCGGCGTCCGCGTCACGAAGAATTGGTAAGGGGGAACCAATGAGCGAACTTACAACAATCGTTAAAGAAAGCGTTCTTCGTAATAATCTTCTTTCCAGCGTATGCGGCGGTGTCCTGCTGCTCTCGGTGCCGGCCACTATGGCCTATGCAAAAGATGATCGTCCAACCGTTTGGATTGAATTGGGTGGCCAACTGGAACGCATGGGAGACAGCCAGGAGGTTTTCGACCCGCCGTTCCTTCCCCAATTCGATCATCTGGGCTTCGATCCCGTATTGCCGCTGCAACGCCAACCTCTTTATTCCAATGGCGCGGAAGGAAGTCTTTCGTTCCAACCGAAAGGTTCGGATTGGATATTCTCAGCATCTGTCCGCTATGGCCGATCAAACGGGCACAAAGGACAATATCAGCGCCTGCCGGTGATAACCTGGCAAGCGAAACTGCTGACCCAACGGAATAATTTTTATACAGAGCGACAGGTTGCGCCTTATCACATCGACGCGAGCGCTACGAATTCCGAGCGGCATTTGATTTTGGATTTCCAGGCCGCCAAGGATGTTGGGCTTGGAATGTTCGGTCAATCCGGATCGTCAGTGATTTCGGCCGGCGTTAGGATTGCACAAATGGTATCGCGTAGTTCCAGCACAATCGGGGGAGTACCCGACTTCTCGTATCACGGCAATGACATCAAGTATGGCGGTATTTATCAGAGCCATGATCGTTACACCGGCTCCGTCGGTGCGGAGCGAAGTTTTCAAGGAATCGGTCCGTCGCTTTCATGGAAGGGATTCGTGCCTATTGTCCGCAAAAACGATGAGGCGCAAATCTCATTGGATTTGGGCTTGAATCTGGCAGCGCTGTTCGGTCGACAGAAAGTCAGCGGGCAAGAAGACGTTATTGGGTCACACTATTCTTCAGGTTCCTACATCAATACCATTAAAGGAAAGAACGTAAGCATTGCCAATCACGTCGTCTCTCCGCACACCGTAGACCTCACCCGTTCCCACTCGGTCATTGTACCCAATGTCGGCGCTTTTGCCGGTGCTTCGTTCCGCTATTCCAACGCCAAGCTCAGTTTCGGCTATCGCGCCGACTTTTTCTTCGGCGCGATGGATGGCGGTATCGATACCCGCAAATCCTACGACCGCAATTTCTACGGTCCGTTTGCGACCATCAGCATCGGCCTTGGGGGCTAGCAGCATCGGGGGCGGGCATAAGGGGGACGGCGATGGTTCATCGCCGTCCTTTTTTTTTAAGTAGTATCGATAGTGCAAAGACAAAACTCGGTGTCCGAACGGCCGGAGAGGCGATCGGCTATTCTTGGCTTTTAAGGACACCGCACGCGACAATAATATTGCCGCTGTTGCCGTTGGCGCAGCAGAATGTATGTCGCCTCGTCGACCTCGGCAGAACATCGAAATCGCGCACGCCACGCATGTAGGATATACTCGTCAAAAAAGGATGAGTTGAAAAACAATCTTACGACTTGGGCCGACCGGTTTGATGTTACGGTTTGGTCTTCTAGTAGGGGCTGAAGGCGAGCCCGCTGGCGTTCTGGACAGAATCGACCCCGCCCTAAAACTTTTTTTGAATTTGGGCGCTCAAGTTTGAGGGGGCCATTCGTCTATTGAGCAGTCCTGGACTTCAGCCCTTTCGAGAAAGGGAAGCTGGCGGGGATGGCCGACAAAGCTGGACCACATGGCGACGGAACGAGCCTGCGCGATACGGACCCGTGCGTGACGGAGTCCGATTTGCGTGCCTGGTTCTTGCGCGAGGTGTTTCCCTATGAGGGTGTCTTGATGCAATTTCTGCATCAGAATTGGCGAAATCAAGGCGACATCGCCGATTTGCGCCAGGAAGTCTATGTGCGGGTCTACGAGGCCGCACAAAAGCAGATTCCCGAACACGCCAAGACCTTCCTCTTGCGCACGGCCCATAACCTTTTGGTGGATCGAGTCCGCCGGGAGCAGATCGTTCCGATCGCCGCCGTCGCTGATCTCGATGCTTTGGGTGTCGCGATGGATGCACCGGGGCCGGAACGAAGCGCAATCGCCAAGGATATGCTGCGGCGGTTGCAAACCGCTCTGGATCGTCTGCCCCCGCGGTGCCGCGAGGCCGTCGTCCTCAAGCAGATCGATGGCTTGTCGCGGGGAGAAATTGCCGAACGAATGGGCATAAGCCAGGACGCCGTTTCCCAATATCTGTCCAAAGGCGTCACAGCCCTTGCCGAAGATTTGTACGGCGATCTGTCCGATCTGCGGAGGGGCTTATGAGCGTCCCGAATACGACCCGGCCTGTCGGTGCCCAGGAAATCACAGATCAAGCCGCCGATTGGGTCGAGCGCAAAATGCACAGCACCTGGAGCACAGCCGACGATGCTGCCTTGGAAAGCTGGCTCGCGGAGGCGCCTTCCCATCGTATCGCCTTCTGGCGACTTGAAGGGGCATGGGGCGAGACTTCGCGTTTGGCGGCGCTTCGTTCGCCGCCTTCCCTGCGGTCGAGGGCAATGTCAGTCCCTCGGAATCGGCTGACCGTTTCGAAGTCACTGGTTGTGGCCGCGGTAATCGTTGCCTTTGGCTTTGCCGCATCGGGCTATCTCGCACCCCGCGACGTGACCTATTCGACCGGCATTGGCGAGCGCAAGACGCTGACGCTGGCCGATGGATCGCAGATCGAACTAAACACCAGCACGGCTCTGCGCGCCGGCCGCAGCGGAAACACTCGCAAGGTCTGGCTCGACAAGGGCGAAGCGTATTTTCGTGTCAAACATGACGCCGCGCATCCCTTTGAAGTGGTCGCAGCCGATCAGCGCATCACCGATCTGGGTACCGAGTTCAATGTCCGGACAGACGGCGACCGCCTGAGAATCGCCGTTGTACAAGGTCGCGTCAGATTCGACGGAAAGAATGGCAACGCTCACACGGAGCTTTTGCCCGGAGATGTGGCCGTCGCGGAGGCGAGCAAACTCTCGCTCACGCGGGTTTCTGTTCCCGAGTTGGCAACCCGGCTGAGCTGGCGTTCCGGCAAGTTGATGTTCCATCACACGCCGCTTGCGCAGGTCGCGGCTGAATTCAATCGGTACAATTCGCAGAAAGTGATCGTGTCGGATGAGCAGGCACGCGTGCTCACGATCAACGGCACCTTTGCCACGAATGATGTGCATGCGTTCGCGCGCATAGCGCAATCGGTACTCGGCTTGCGGGTCGAAGATCAGGGACAAGAAATCGTGATTTCACACTGAACGGCATTTCCGGAGCGGAGACCGTTCAAAGGCGCCCGCAAGGGCAAATCGGGGGGGCTAATGCCTAGGAAAGTGACACTTAAACATTTGCTGTTTTGCTCCACTGCGGTGCTCATGGCGCAAGGCGCATCCGCCGCAACGTTCAACATCCCGGCGGGCTCGCTCGAAGCCGCGCTCGATGCCTATAGCGCGCAGACCGGAATCTCGGTTGTGGTCGCAAACCAGACGATCCAGGGCGTTCAAACGCGGGGCGTCAGCGGCGATCTTTCTACCGATGCCGCCCTGACGCGCATCTTGAAAGGCACGGGATTGGTCGAGAGACGCGACCCGTCGGGCACAATCGGAATTGTCCGAGGCGATCAATCAAGCAGTGTAGAGCCCGTAATGTCACTGCAACTGGCTCAAGCTGTCGCCCCCGCACGCGCGGCCGTCGAAACCGTGACGGTGACCTCTTCAAAACTCGGTGGTGCCGATGTGCAAAGTATCCCGATTTCGATCACTGCGCTATCGCAGGAACAACTAACCTCGTCGCAAACCGCCGGTGGTCCGGACCTGATCAAGCAGGTCCCGAACATGACCTTCACCAAAACCAATTTTAGCGGCTATTCCATTCAGATTCGCGGTATCGGCACGCAAGCCATTTCGGTCACCACCGATCCCGCCGTGGCTGTTGCGTTCAATGACACACCTTTCATCCGAAATCATTTCTTCGAACAGGAATTCTATGACGTGGCGCAGGTTGAAGTTCTGCGCGGTCCACAAGGCACACTTTATGGGCGCAATGCGACCGCCGGTGTGGTGAATCTTACTTCCGCCAAACCGTCCGATGAATTCGAGGCCATGGCATCCGGCGAGTTCGGCAATTACAGCTCGAGGCGCTTCGAAGGCATGATCAATATTCCCGTGGTCGATGACAGGCTCGATATCCGCGCCGCCGGAGAATGGACAAAACGCAACGGCTATACCTTCAACGAACAGACAGATGACGATATCGATGGCCGCGATCTGTGGTCCGGGCGGCTGTCGATCAGATGGCGTCCGGTGGAGATGGTGGATGTCAATTTCATCTGGGAACATTTTTCGGAGGATGACGATAGGCTTAGAAGCGGCAAGCAGCTCTGCACAACCATGCCGCAACCCGCATCCGTCGGAGGCGTCGCCGTCCCGCCGACCGGAACGCTGCTCGCCAGTTTCGGTTCTTATCTGAGCCAGGGCTGCCAGATGGGGTCGCTCTATGCGCCAAGCGCGTTTGGCGTACCCGATGGCTATTCGCTTCCCTATTACACGGTGGCGCAGTTCGCCAGTCTCGTAACCTCGGTCAATCCGTATCTCAGCACATCGCAGTCGCCAAATTTGCGGGTGATCGATTCACAGCTCACTCCGTCCTATAAAGCTAAAAATGATACGGTCGAGTTGAACGCCGATTATCAGGTCACGCCGTCTCTTATGCTCACTTTAGAAAGTGGGTTCAACCACGACTTCCTTTGGTCCACTGAAGACTATAATCGCTTTGCATCTTCGCCAGGTGTGTTCGTTAAAGGCAGTGGTAGCGGTCTCGTCGATGCCAATGGTGTTTTCTGCGATCCCCAGCTAGGGTGCAGTGATAAGATACTTGCCGAAGACCTGTCGGAAGAACATTCTTGGCAGGCCAGCCAGGAATTGCGCCTTGCTTCGCACTTTTCCGGCCCCTTCAATTTCAGTATCGGCGGAAACTATCTTCATTACGAGACAGAAGAAAATTACTACGTCTTTATCAACACGCTGACCGCTTTTGCGTGGTCCGAGGGCGGTTCGAATGGAAGCGGCCAGATGTCAAGGCCGCCCTGGCAACCGGGCGTATCCGATAATAGTCAATGTCTCGGCCGTTACGGTGGGTTCAAATATCGCGACCCGGCAGCGGGTGGCGGGGAACCCGAGGTCGATGCCTGCGTCTACATCGATCCCAATCCCATCGGGCAACTCAACAACAACGGCCACAACTATTTCCTCAGCCAGAATCCCTACACGCTCAATTCCTATGCGGCCTTTGGGGAAACCTATTTCGATGTGCTCAAGAACCTGAAGCTGACGGCCGGACTGCGCTGGACGGAGGACCAAAAGCACTTCGTGAATATTCCCAGCGAACTCGCCGCCGACGGATGGGGCTATCCCGCTACCGGTTCTGTCGGCCCGAGCGTAGATCTCGCCGGCAATCCGGCGGGATCGGGCCGTCCTGCGTCCCCGTCTGTCGATCAGCAGTGGGATGCCATTACAGGCCGGGCTGCAGTGAATTGGACACCACATTTAACCTTCACCGACCAGTCATTGGTTTATGGTTCTTATGCGCATGGCTACAAAGCGGGTGGCGCCAATCCACCGGGCCCCGTGTTGCCGCAGTTCGCGATAGGCGATGAGAACCCGGATCATCCGCTGACCTTCAAACCGGAATTTATTGATGCCTTCGAACTGGGCACAAAAAATACGTTGCTTGACGGTGCTCTCACGCTGAACGGCAGTCTTTTCTATTACAATTATGAGGGTTATCAGATTTCCGAGATCGTGGATCGCACCGCGATCAACAACAATTTCGATGCTCATGTAAAAGGCGTCGAAGTCGAAGCGACGTGGGAGCCGATCCCTGGTCTGCGTTTCAACACAAGCGGCGGCTACGAAGACGCGCGTGTCGCCAACGGCCAATCCTCCATCGACCTGATGGATCGCACCGCCGGTAATCCGGATTGGATTGTCGTTCGCCCATTTCCCACGCAAGCATCCAACTGCATTCTTCCTGTCTACGTTGTCGCCGCTCTGCTGCAACAGAACCTTTTTTCGGCTAGCAATGAAGGCAGCGGTAATCCCGTGATCGCCTGCAATCACGCCTATACGCAAAATCAAGATCCGGTAACGCAGCTTTCTTATGTGGCCAATCCATCGGTGCGCGCTGGCAGCGGGCTCCCGCCCGTCCCAGTAGCGCTTAATCTTCCAGGGTATATTGGCTTCAATCCTCTGACGGCGCCCAATTTGGGCGAAGGTTTTGACAAGGATCTAAGTCACCATTCTTTGCCCAATGCGCCGCCCTTCACCTTCTCTGCGGGCGCGCAATACTCGATGCCAATCACGCAGGATTGGGCAAGCACCTTGCGCGCCGATTTCTATTGGCAGAACGACAGTTGGGCGCGTGTCTTCAACGACGACCCCTATGACAAGCTTCACGGCTACACCAATCTCAATCTCACATTGATCCTGACAAATCAGGCGGGTTGGCAGGTCATGGGTTACATCAAGAACGTGATGAACACCGCGGCGATCACCGGCGCGTTTTTGAACAGCGATGATTCCGATCTGACGACAAACGTCTTCCTGACGGATCCGCGCCTGTTCGGCATCCGCATCACAAAGAATTGGTAAGGGGGAAACGATGAGCGAATTGATCGATTCGAATGCCAGCCGGACGGACTATCGGCGGTGCTTGCTCGCAAACGTCTCTGTTCTGGCGTTGTGCGGATCGGTTTATGTTTCCGGGGCGGCGCGAGCCGAGGATGCCAGCCGGCCGACAATATGGCTCGAATTGGGCGGCCAATTGGAAACCATCAGCGGCGGTTCCGATCCGTTCGCGCCGCCTTTCATCACCAAGCATCTGGATGCGCCTTACAATTTCGTATCTCCGCTTAAAGCCACTCACGACGCCAAGCACGGATTTGGCGGTGAGGGTAAATTGACGTTGCAACCGCAAAATTCGGATTGGACATTCTCGGCCTCTGTTCGTTATGGCCGCTCAAACCGCAACAGCCATTTGCATCAGCAGACGTCCACCGAATTTCGTCAGAAGACGTCAAAATACAAGGCAACCAATCCGATATTCAGGCATCTGAACATCGTGCGCTTCGACGACGCAACGGTGGAGCAGAACGAAAATCATATGGTCGTCGATTTCGCGGCGGGGCGGGATGTTGGCCTCGGCCTGTTCCATGGTGAAAGCAGCTTCTCGTTTGGCGTCCGTTTTGCGCAGTTTCAGAACCGTTCGGATACGTCATTCAAATCCTTCCCAGATCCTCATTACTCCACCAAGTTCAAACCCAACGATCCGTTGGCACATCACCATTCCTATTTCGCGACATCTGAATTGAAGCGCGACTTTAGCGGCATCGGGCCGTCCATCGCATGGCACAACTTCACACCCCTGATCGGCCATGGAGACGCCGGTGAAGTTACATTCGATTGGAGTGCAAACGTGGCGGCCCTGTTCGGGCGTCAGAAGACGCAAGGTCACTATCAGACAAGCGCGAGATATTTTCATGGAAGTCCTATCGCGATTCCAGGAGCCCCGACCTCTCATTATGTGCATCCGGCGCTGGTGAGCCGCTCGCGCTCGGTGATCGTGCCAAATGTCGGAGGCTTCGCAGGCATATCTGCCCGCTATCCCAATGCCAAAGTGAGTCTCGGCTATCGCGCGGACTTCTTCTTCGGCGCAATGGACGGCGGTGTCGATGCACGCAAATCCACTACGCGGGGCTTCTACGGCCCCTACGCTACAATCAGCATCGGATTGGGAGGCTAGTGTTCATCGGGGGCGGGCAAAAAAGGCGGCGGAGCAATCCGTCGCCTCTTGTCTGCCCAGCAACACAACTATGACGATTGAACGGAAGCAGGAAATCCAAATACGAGCGGTGGCCGATCATACATCGCCTATTGCAGAATTATCTCGATGAATTGGAGACCGCCGGCAGCGCAAAGCAGCTCTGCCAGGCACTCGCTCGCATTACCGGCGGTATGGACCTTCCGAACTTCGCCTATATCGCCATCCCATCGACAACCGGCCGGCAGCTACGTCTCATCACCAACTACGCCGACGGCTGGTGCACGCACTATGTCGATCAGCGTTACGAGACCTGTGACCCCATCGTGCTGCATGGCATCCGCCAGCCGCATCCCTTCGGGTGGGGATCGGATTTCGGAGATGATGATCCTTTACCCGTAGATTCTTCGAGGAAGCTTCGGCTTTCGGAATCCGTCATGGCTACACCATCCCCATCCAACATTGGCATGGCCGGTTCGCCGCGCTTACCTTCGCCACCGATCAACAATACGCAACTTTCCTGCACACCACCCCGAGTCACGCGCTCGCGCTGCGGATCGTCGCCTATCAGTTCCACTGGCGGGTACGCGAAAGGCTGGAGCCATTGCACGTCCTCACAGGCGTCCACCTGACCTGCCGCGAACGGCAATGCCTCTCGTTAATTGCCGAGGGCAAATCGTTTCCCGATGTTGCGATTATCCTCGGGATCGCCCCACGGACGGTCGAAGATTATGTCGACAGTGCCAAAGAAAAGTTCGGTGTCAGAAGTGCGCGTGATGCCGCGACAATATTCAAATGTGCGACACATGAATACCGCGGCCCGACCAAGGGCGTGTAACTTTATTGCTAGCTTGCTTCCGCGAACTGAGAAATAAAGTTGAACACCCATCTAAATTTCCCTGGTCCAATTCGACTTACACTCTGACGGAACGACACGAACCCCAGAGGCTGGGGATTTGGCGGAAACGCAGGACACAAGCCGCTCAGGCGGTCAACCACAGGACGCTGCACAGATGGTGCCCGCGCCCGCGGTGAAACTTTGGTTCGTGCGTGAGGTATTGCCCCTGGAGGCGGCACTGATGCGATATCTGCGCAGCTCGTACCGCAACGCCGGGGAAGCAGCCGATTTGCGGCAGGATATCTACGCAGAGGTTATTGCGTCAGCGCAAAAGCAGATACCGAACACCGCCAAACCTTTTGTCTTCGCTATCGCCCATCACATAATGGTCGATCGTATGCGCCGCGAGCGCGTCGTCCCAATGGACACCATTGCAGACGTTGAGAAACTGGGGTTGGCGAGCGAATCCCCGCCGCCCGATCGTATTGTTATAGCGCGCGACGAACTGCGCCATCTGCGAGCGGCAATTGAACAACTTCCACCGCGGTGCCGCGAAATCGTCGTAATGGCACGGATCGAAGGGTTGCCCGGACGCGAAATCGCGACGCGATTAAATCTCACGGATGCCACGGTCTCTTATCATCTCAAGAAGGGCATGCAGCAACTCGTTGATATTCTCTACGGCTCCGCGCCTCATTCGGAGCTGCCGAAATGACCCGGATCAGTGAAAACGAGACGAGCGTGGCAGGGCCGATAGGGGATCAGGCCGCTGAGTGGCTTTTGCGGCAAGAGAGCCCGGATTGGCTGGAGAGAGATCAGGCGGCGCTAGAGGCTTGGCTCAATGAATCTCCTCAGCATCTGGCGGCTTACTGGCGACTTGAAGCCGGTTGGGCCCGGACCGAGCGTCTGGTGGCCCTGAAGCCAGGGCGGATGCAGCGCGGTCAAACGTCGTCTCGCAAAATATCTTGGCCGGTTCTGCGGTTTGTAGCAGCCGCCAGCATCGTGATCGCGGTGACGTTCGGTGGCTGGTACAGCTGGTCAACTCGGGAAGTCGAATACGCAACAACTATCGGGCAGCGTGCGAGAATTCTGCTCGCGGATGGGTCACGCATACAACTCAACACAAATTCGGCAATCTCGGTTAGCTTTGGTATCTGGCAACGAACTATCTCTCTAAAAAA
>Ga0265331_10001805_pt1 | contig 15207 bp, 7 predicted proteins | sample 41923metaG_FD_202088 | JGI IMG/M metagenome (GOLD analysis project Ga0265331, IMG submission 202088) | Rhizosphere microbial communities from Carex aquatilis grown in University of Washington, Seatle, WA, United States - 4-19-23 metaG | ecosystem: Host-associated > Plants > Roots > Rhizosphere >...
AAAAGAGGTTGTTCATGGGGACGGGATTGGCCGGGAGGCGGGGCGGGGTTGGCATGATTATTTTTCGGGGCGCGCAAAGCAATGACCACCGCGCTCTCTTTTTAGAATTCAGCGGATCGGACAAACTCGCCGTGCCGAGGGTGCCGGAGCGCCGGCATGCGCAATCCTACTGTGAAAGTTTTGCAGATGGGCGCCCCACGCGACATCGGAATTTTGGTCTTTGGGCGACGAGAAGAGGGCGGTTTGCTCAACAGTAAACTAATCTAGGTTTTGCCTTAAAGCACGGATAGTATTTCCAGAAGTCACTGTTGGACTGCATACGCAATCCGACTGTAATTCCCCTCGTTAATCGATCTGCCGGACTCTGTTCCGGCACGATCGCGTTAATGAAAATACAGTTCGCAAACCTAACCACCCCATGAAAATCCAGCTGAGCCTGTCGCTGGCCTTGCTTGCATTTGCAGCCGGCCCGCATCTTCGAGCCCAAGTCACTCCTGCGGCCGCTCCGGCCCCGGCCCCGGAAGAGGTCGTTCAACTCTCGCCGTTCGAAGTGTCTACGAGCCACGACGTAGGCTACCAGGCCGCGGAAACTTTGGCCGGTACCCGCATCCGCACTGATCTGAAGGACGTCGCCTCGGCGATATCCGTCGTGACCAAGGAATTCATGCAGGACATCGGTGCGACCGACAGCGGCACCCTCCTGCAATACACCACCAATGCGGAGGTGGCTGGCACTCGCGGAACCTATCTCGGCCAGGGCAATGGCACGACCGTCAGTGAGACGAACAATCAGCGCGACCCGGAAGCCGCCCAGCGCGTGCGCGGTCTGGCCGCGGCCGACAACACCCGCGATTTCTTCGTCACCGACATCCCGTGGGACAGCTACAACGTCGATCGCATTGACATCCAGCGCGGCCCGAACGCGATCCTGTTCGGCCTGGGAAGTCCGGCCGGCATCGTGAATGCCTCGCTGCACAACGCCGACTTCCGGGATTACGGCTCGGTCGACGCCAGCACCGGCTCCTACGGCACATTTCGCACCAGTCTCGACCTCAATCAGGAGCTCATTCACAACGTGCTGGCCATTCGCGTGGACGGCCTGTGGGACAACCAGAAATTCGAACAGAAACAGGCCTGGCAGCACGACAAGCGCGTCTCGGGCACGATTCGCTACGAACCTCAACTGTTCAAGAACCCCTCGGCCCACACGAGCATCAAGCTGAAGTTTGAGAACGGCGACATCAAGGCCGACCGTCCCCGCAGCCTTCCCCCCTATGACAGCATCACGCCGTGGTTTGCACCGGTTGACACGACCAGCCAGAATGGTGGCGCGGGCAAGATCGCCGTGCCGAACGGCTACGTGCTCGGCTCGTCCGCCTCGACCTATGCTCCCTGGTTGGGGGGCGTGGTCAATCAGCAGCAACCGGCCTGGTTCATTGACGGCGCATCCAACCAGCTCTACCGGATCTACGGCGGTTACGTTAACACGGGTGCGCTGAATGCCAACGCGGTTCCCCAAGGCGCGGGCGTCAATCTCCTCGGGCAACGGTACGCGGACGTGTTCTCCGATCTCGGCAGCTTCAGTTCGTACGCCCTCAACGCCAAGTTGCCCAATTACCAATACGGCCAGTACCGGGACCGCTCTCTGCTCGATTCCTCGGTCTTTGATTTCTACAATAATCTCCTCGACGGCCCCACCGCATCGCAATTCGAAAAATGGAACGCCTACAACATCGATCTCCAGCAGACGTTCCTGGACGACCGCGTGGGCGCTGAACTGAGCTACGACCGTCAGAAATACAAGCGGGGCGGCCAGAATCTGATCACCAATCCGACGCTCGATATCGACGTCCTGCAGAACTTTCAGGACTACGTGGTCGGGGCGAACAATTCCAGCAACAACTCCGTCGCCAATTCGAACTTCGGCCGCCCCTTCGTCGCGGGTGGCCCCGGTCAAGGAAGCTCGTATGAAAGCGACCGCAAGTATCTCCGCGGGTCGCTTTTCGGCGAAGTCCGCGCCTCCGATTGGTTCGCCAAAGGCAGCTTCCTCGAGAAGCTTCTCGGCCGGCACCGCTTCAATGGTGTCTACAGCGACGAGCAATACTACACCGAGAACCGGACCTGGCAGATGTACGCCAATTCCGAGGCCTATGCGGCCTACAAGCTGGGGGGAAATCCCGACGGCATCACCAACCTGGCACCGGTGGCGGTCATCTACCTCGGATCGTCGTTGGGCTCGGCGAGCTCGGCGGCTAATGCCCATATTCCCGGCATCACCTCCAACGTTACGCTGCAGAGTGGGAATATTTATCAGTTCGCCTCAACCTGGCAGCCGCAGCCGGGCGTCGTCTATAACGCCCCGTGGACGGTTCCAGCCAACCTGCAGCCTCAATATAACCCGACCGGGGGCGCCGCATACAATGCAGCTGTTAGCACCGTTCCCTACTCGGGCTACACCCAGGTTTCCAATCCTGCCAACTATGTCGGTTGGAACAGTAACTTCCAAGATCAGCTCCTGAGCTATAATAACGGCGCCGACCAGAGCCTGGTCACGCAAGCCGCCAAGAGCATGCGGGAGACGAAATCGTACGCCGGTTCCTATCAGGGTTACCTCTGGGACGACGCGATCGTGGCGACCCTGGGCTGGCGCTACGATGAGGTTCAATCCAAGGGTGTGAGTGCGCTGCCCCAATCCGGGGCCACCGCGCGCGGCGCGTTGAATCTGTCCCCGTCGGTCTACACGCTGCCGGCAGCATACCCGGCGAATGCGACGTTCAAGGATCACTCCACCTCGGGCGGCCTGGTGGTGCACGTCAACAAGCTGCTCGGCCAGCATGACGTCCTGCCGCTCAACATCAGCCTGACCTACGACAAGTCGAGCAACTTTGAAGTTTCGGACGTTCGCCGCGACATCTACGGCAATCCGATTCCCAACCCCACCGGCAACACGAAGGAATACAGTGTCCTGCTCTCGACCAAGGACGACAAATACTCCTTCCGCGTGACGAAATTCGACACCGTCGAAATCGGCACCACCGTTCCGGGGTTCAACAACAGTGGGATCTACGGCACGATTCGGGACGCTCTGAATTGGCGCAACATCAAGCTTTACCACATGTCGGCGTACGCCTGGAACACTTCGGGCCAGGCGGTTCAGCCGAACTATTCGGGCTCTCGGTTTGGATGGGATCCCGTCTGGGTGGATGCCAACGGACGGGATGTCGCCTCGGGCACTCTCGCGGCCGGCAACGCGGCGATTCCGGCCGGCGCCCATTTGGAAACACAGGCGGAGGCCAACGCCCACGAGGATGCTGCCATCCAAGCCCTGAATGACATGCAGACTTACCTGACCGGCAAAGGCTACTTCACGGCGTGGAACTACGGAGTGGGGCCGACGACGCTGTCGGCGCTGCAGACGCCCAGCCAGCGCGCGGCCAGCGCGGTCAATCCCGATACCGCGAGCGTCTATGACTATCGCACGGCCCCGCTGCTGCAGGGCTTCGCGGTGACCGACAACACCGAGTCCAAGGGCTATGAGTTCGAACTCACCGCCAATCCGCTGCCGAACTGGCGCGTGGCCTTCAATGCTGCCAGGACCAACGCGGTCATCAGCAACGTGGGTGGTCCGGTGCTGGATCAGTTGGTGAGCTACATGGACACGTTGATGGCCGGGCCCGCCGGCGATCTGATCCGATTCAACTCCGACTACTCCGCGGCGAACGAGCTGCGGGCTGACTGGACGGGCTGGCGTGGTCAGTACACGCTCTTGAAACTCGAGGAGAGCACCGCCGCCCCCGAGCTCCGCAAGTGGCGCTACAACGTCATCACCAACTACACCTTCAAGCACGGCGTGCTCAAGGACGTCGGTGTCGGTGCCGGTTATCGTTGGCAGGACAAGGTTGTCATCGGTTATCCGGTGATTCCCAATGCCACGAACCCGCAGCTGGCCTCGTTCGACCTGACGAAGCCGTACTACGGCCCTTCGGAAGACGCGCTCGATCTCTGGATCAGCTACCACCGCAAGCTCACGTCCAAGGTCGACTGGAGAATCCAGCTCAACGTCTATAACGTCGGAAAGAAGGACGGCCTGATCCCAATCTCCGTCGAGCCTGACGGTCATACCTGGGCTGCGGCCCGCATTGCCCCCGTCCAGGAGTGGCGCTTCGAGAATACTTTCTCGTTCTAAGGGAGTGTGGTTAGACTCACGACGCCGGCCTTGTTCCTCGAACAAGGCCGGCGTTTTTCTGGGCAGACGGCGCGAACGACCCACTCTTTCCCCGACCACTCTCGGCGCGTTCGGAAAATGCTCGGTATCGGTTTTTGTCCCCCTGCCAATTGAAGCGCGGTCCTTCCTTCGGGCCGCGGGCCGTTTCTCCGTGAAAGCGGTTTTTGCCTTGCCTGACGACCCGGGTCCCGCGCAACTCCACGTCGGCCTGCGCTCCCCTCGGCCCCGGCGGGGCGGCCGGATGCCATGGCGGGACTCATCAATCATTGCCGTGAATTGGGCTCTCATTAATTATTTCCAATTTGCCAAGGTTCCGTTACCCATACTCGACCTCAGTTGGTTTTATCACCCCAGGATTTCCGAATCTGCCGAACACTCCCAACTCCACCGCCGCGATGACCGCCCCTTCCTCCGTCACCTCGCATAAAAACTCCGGGGACGTCTCCGCGACCCTGCCTTACCGCGACTTTCTGCTCTCGCGGACGGCCCGCATTGACGATCTGCTGCGCCGGCTGACTCTGCCCGAAAAGATCAGCCAGCTGATGCACGAAAGTCCGGCGATTGAGCGTTTGGGCGTGCCGGCCTACAACTGGTGGAGCGAGGGCTGCCACGGCGTCGGTCGCAACGGCCGGGCCACCGTTTTCCCCCAGGTCATCGGCCTCGGCGCCACGTGGAATCGCGCGCTGGTCCAGCAGGTCGCCACCGCGGTCGCCGACGAGGCCCGGGCCAAGCACCACGCGGCGCTCGCCGTCGGCCGCCACGACCAGTACCAGGGCCTCACTTTCTGGACCCCCAACATCAATATTTTTCGCGACCCGCGCTGGGGTCGGGGGCAGGAGACCTTTGGCGAGGACCCGTTTCTGACCGGCGAACTCGGCTTGCGCACCGTGCGCGGCCTCCAGGGCGACCATCCGGAATATTTGAAAACCGCCGCCTGCGCCAAACATTTTGCGGTCCATAGCGGCCCGGAGGCCGAACGGCACGGCTTTGACGCCCGGCCCACGCCCAAGGATTTCGCCGAAACCTATCTGCCGGCTTTTGAAAAACTCGTCCGGGGCGGCGTCGAAGCCGTGATGGGCGCCTACAACCGCGTGCTGGGCGAACCGGCCTGCGGCAGCAAGCTCCTGCTCGTCGACATCCTCCGCGGCCGTTGGGGCTTTCGCGGGCATGTCGTCAGCGATTGCGGCGCGATCGACGATTTTCACCAGCACCACAAGGTCACCAAGGACGCGGCGGAGTCGGCCGCGCTCGCCGTGCGCAACGGCTGCGACCTGAACTGCGGCTGCACCTACAACGATCTCGTCGTGGCGGCGCGCGACGGCCTGATCACCGAGGCGGAAATCGACACGGCCCTGCGCCGCCTGCTGGAGACGCGTTTCAAGCTCGGCCTCTTCGATCCTCCGGCGCGCGTGCCGCATGCCGACACGCCGATGAGCGTGGTCGAGTCGCCGGCGCATCGCGCCACCGCCCGACAGGCGGCGGTCGAGTCGATTGTTCTCCTCAAGAATCAGGGCGGATTGCTCCCGCTGCCGAAAAATCCCACCAGCATGCTGGTCGTGGGACCCACCGCGGGCACGCTCAGTGCGATTCTCGGAAATTATTTCGGCGTGGGCTCCCGCATGATCACCCTCGTCGAGGGCATCACCGAACGGCTGGACGAGGGCGTGCGCATGGAATACCGGATTGGCGTGCCGCTGTCGCAGCCCTACGCCGAAGGGACCAACTACACCTTTTCCACCGCCGCGAGCTGCGAATACGTGGTGGCTTGCCTGGGGCTTGATCCGTCGCTCGAAGGCGAGGAGGGCGACGCGGTGGCTTCCTATGTCGGCGGCGACCGGCCGACGATCGAGCTGCCGGAAAATCAGCGGCTTTTCCTCCGCGAACTGCGCAAGCACTCCAAGAAACTGATCCTCGTCCTGACGGGCGGCAGCGCACTCGCGATCCCCGAAGAGCACGACTACTGCGACGCGGTCCTGCAGGTGTGGTATCCCGGCTGCGAAGGCGGGCGGGCTCTGGCGGATGTCCTCTTCGGCGAGGTTTCGCCCTCGGGGCGGATGCCGGTCACCGTTCCCCGTCGCACGGCCGATCTGCCTCCGTTCAACGACTATTCGATGGCGCACCGGACCTACCGGTTTGCCGAAATCGAGCCGCTCTATCCGTTCGGTTTTGGACTGAGCTATGCGCGCGTGGTGTTCGGCCGGTTGCGCCCCGGCGCGGAGAAGCTCGTCGCCGGACAAAGCCTGACTCTCCAGGTGACCGTGACCAACGAAAGCGCGCGCGCCGCCGAAGAGGTCGTGCAATGCTACGTCCAGCCGCCGCGCACCTGGCCGCTCGCGCCCCGCGCCGGGTTGGTGGAATTCCGCAAGGTGTCGATCCCGGCCGGCCAGGCGGTGGAAGTGGAGTTCACGCTCGAGGCCGCCGCCTTTCTGCAGGTCGACGCCGCAGGCCGGTCGGTGCGCGTGCCCGGCCGCTACGGCCTGGTGGTCGGCGCGGCGTCGCCCGGAGCCCGGTCGGTCGCGCTCGGAGCGCCGGTGCCAGCCACGGCCGAAATTGAAATTGTTTGAGGGCCGGCGCGACTCCGCGCGGGATCGCTCCTGGCGGAGCGCCGGCCCGGCCTTCACCCGGGGCTTCCGCCCGCATTTGCTTTGCCCCGCGGACCCCGAATCGCGCAACCTCGTGCCAACCCCTCCGTCATCATGAATCTCTCCGGCCGCTATCGCTGGGTCGTCTGTGCGCTGCTGTTTTTTGCGACGACGATCAACTACATCGACCGGCAGATCCTGGCGCTGATCAAGCCGATTCTCGATGTGCAGCTGCACTGGACCAACGAACAGTTCGGCTACACCAACGCCTTTTTCCAGCTCTCCTATGCGACCAGTCTGCTGATCTTCGGCTGGTTGATCGATCGCTTCGGGACGAAGATCGGGTATGCAACTTCGATTGCGGCGTGGAGCGTGGCGGCGATCGGACACGCCCTGGTCACCAGTCTCGGTGGTTTTTACGTCGCGCGCGTGGCGCTGGGCCTGGGTGAGGGCGGCAATTTCCCCTCGGCGATCAAGGCGGTGGCGCTCTGGTTCCCCCGGCGCGAGCGGGCCACAGCCACCGCGATCTTCAACTCCGGCGCCAACGTCGGTGCCATCGTCGCGCCGCTCATCGTGCCGGCCGTGGCCCTGTCGCTCGGCTGGCACTGGGCCTTCATCTTCGCCGGCCTGGCCGGGTTCCTCTGGCTGTTGCTCTGGCTCCCGTTCTACAACGTGCCGGAAAGGATCCAGACCCTCTCTGCGGCCGAGCTGGCGCACATCCGGAGCGACGGCGACGACGCCCCGGACGGGCGCGAGGCCGGGAAGGTCTCCTGGCGCGAATTGCTGCGCCACCGGCAGACCTGGTCGTTCGTGGTGGCCAAGGCTCTGACCGATCCGGTGTGGTGGTTTTTTCTCATCTGGCTTCCGGATTTCCTGTTTCAAACCCGCCATCTCGACATCAAGCACAGCGGCTACATGCTCGCGTCGATCTACGGGCTGGCCACTTTGCTCAGCATTTTCGGCGGATGGGTGGTCGGCGCCCTGGTACGCTCCGGCTGGTCCGTGACCCGGGCCCGCAAAACCAGCATGTTCATCTTCGCCTGCGGCGTGCTCCCGATCGTCTTCGTCCAGTACGTGGGCGACTGGCCGGCGGTGCTCCTGATCGGCCTGGCCTGCGCGGCCCACCAGGCCTGGTCGGCCAATCTCTTTACGACGGCGTCCGACATGTTTCCCAAGCGGGCCGTGGCCTCCGTGGTGGGTCTCGGCGGCATGGCCGGCTCCGGACTCGGTTTCTTTTTCCCGATCCTCGCCGGGCACCTGCTGGACCGCTTCACCGCTCAGGGCAACGTGAGCGGCGGATATGCGATACTCTTCGCGCTTTGCGCCGGCGCCTATATCCTGGCGTTTGCCCTCCAGCACCTGCTCGCGCCGAGTTTTGCGCCCATCAAATCCGAAGGCCTATGAAAAACCTCTCGCTTTTTTCACTGCGCGGGCTCGCGTTGTTTCCGCGACCCGCCCTCGCCGGGATTGCGCTTGCCGCGGGTGCCGTCTCGACCCGGGCCGCCCTGGGCGAACCCTCGTTGCGGGCCGACGCTGCCGACGGGGGCGCCGTCGTGCTCGCGCAGGCGGGCGTCGTCGCGCCGCTGATTGCCTCGTCGGACGACTGGCCGGGTGTGCGGCGCGCGGCGGGCGATTTGCAGGCGGATCTGGAACGCGTGACCGGACACAAGCCGGCTTTTCTGGCGACCCCGCCGTCCGTGGCGTCGGACGTGATCCTCGCCGGCACGGTCGGACACAGCGCCCTCATCGACGACCTTGTGCGCCGCGGCCTGCTCAACGTCGACGCCTTGCGCGGACAATGGGAGGCGTTCGTGATCGAGACCGTCGAAAAACCGCTGCCCGGGGTCGAGCGCGCCCTCGTGATCGCGGGCAGCGACAAGCGCGGTACCATTTACGGCCTGTACGAGGTTTCCCAACAGATCGGAGTCTCCCCGTGGTACTGGTGGGCCGATGTGACCCCGGAGCACCGTGATTTTCTGGCCATCAAGGCCGGCCGTTTTCTCTCCGGATCGCCGGCGGTCAAGTACCGCGGCATTTTCCTGAATGACGAGGCGCCGGACCTCACCAACTGGGTACGGGCAAAATTCGGCACCGCGCCGGTGTCGGCGAATCCGCCCGTGCCCGCCGGGATCGCGAACTACAACCACGAGTTCTATGCCCGGATCTTCGAGGTTATGCTGCGGCTGCGCGCCAACTATCTCTGGCCGGCGATGTGGAACAACGCGTTCAACGAGGACGATCCGGACAACGCCCGGCTGGCCGACGAATACGGCGTCGTCATGGGCACTTCGCACCAGGAACCGATGTTGCGGGCCCAAAAGGAATGGGACCGGCGCTACCTTCGCACCAGCGGGACCTGGAACTACGCGAAACAGCCGGATTTGCTGGAAAATTTCTGGCGCGAAGGCGTCCGCCGGAACAAGAACTTCGAAAGCATCGTCACCCTCGGCCTGCGCGGGGCGAACGACACCGAGATGGCCCCCGGCGGCCCGGCGGCCAACCAGGCCCTGCTGGAGAAGATTGTCGATCGACAGCGAGGCATCCTGCACGAGGAGATCAATCCGGACCTGACCAAGGTGCCGCAGCTGTGGTGCCTCTACAAGGAGGTGCAGGACTTCTACGAGGCCGGCATGCGCGCGCCGGACGACGTGACCCTGCTGTGGGCCGAGGACAACTGGGGCGACCTCCGGCGCCTGCCGACGGCGGCGGAGCGCACCCGGAGCGGGGGAGCGGGCGTTTACTATCACTTCGACTACCATGGCAGCCCGCGAAGTTATCAGTGGATCAACACGAGCCCGCTCCCGAAAATCTGGGAGCAGATGTCGCTGGCCGCCGAATATGGCGCGGACCGGATCTGGATCGTCAATGTGGGCCATTTCAAGGGCTACGAAATCCCGACGGAGTTCTTCCTGAACCTCGCCTGGAATCCCCGGCGCTGGAACGGCGCCAACCTCGACGAGTTTGGCCGGCAATGGGCGGCGCGTGAGTTCGGCCCGGAGCACGCGACGGAGATTGCCGGCATCGTGGCGCGAACCGCCAAGTTCAACGGCCGGCGCAAACCGGAGCTGCTCGCACCCGATACGTACAGTCTGGTGAATTATCGGGAGGCGGAAACCGTGGTGGCGGATTTCAAGTCGGTGGCGGCGCAGGCCGAACGGCTCTCCGACGGGCTGCCGGTGACGAAACGCGACGCCTTTTATGAGCTGGTCCAGTTTCCGGCCCGGGCCGGCGCACTCGTGAACGAGCTCTACCTCGCCGCCGGCCAAAACGCGCTCTACGCCGCGCAGGGCCGGGCGAGTGCCAACGACCGGGCCGCCGTGGTGCGCTCTTTGTTTCAAACCGACCTGAATCTCATGGCTAACTTCAACGGGCCGTTCGCCGGCGGCCGCTGGGCCCATTTCATGGACCAGACTCACCTGGGTTATACCACCTGGCGCGACCCGCGCGCCAATTCGCTCGACGCCATCAAGCTGGTGGCAGTCGAACCGCCACCCGCCGCCGCGCTCGGCGTCGCGATCGAGGGATTGCCGTCGGCCTGGCCCGGTGCCTCCGAGCCGGCGGCCCTGCCGCAATTCGATTCGCTCAACCGGCAGCGGTATTACGTTGAAGTCTTCAACCGGGGACAAGCGGCCTTCGATTTCACCGCGGCATCCAGCGCACCTTGGATTATTCTCAGTGCAACTCACGGACGGGTCGGAGCCGACCAACGGCTCTGGGTCACCGTGGACTGGGAGCGCGCGCCGGCCGGAACCACCGGGGGCAGGGTGACGGTCGCCGGCGCCGGGACCGTCGTGGTGGTGGGAGTACAGTTGTCGAAGGCCGCCGTCACGCGAGACGCGCTTGTCGGGTTCGCGGAAGACGCGGGATATGTCGCCATCGAACCCGAACATTTCACGAAGCAGACCGAATGCGGACCGAACCGCTGGGTCCGCATCGCGGACTACGGCCGGACGTTGTCGGGCATGCGCGCCGAAGCGCCGGTCGACGCCCCCGCCACCGTCCCCGGAAAGGATTCGCCATGTTTGGAATACCGGATGCATCTGTCCAAGGCGGGCCTCGCGCAGGTGACTGCGATTACCGCCCCGACCTTGAATTTCATCCCCGGCCGGGCCGTGCGGTATGCGGTTTCGTTCGATGACGAGGAGCCGCAGATCGTGACGCTCGTGCCCGCCGGCTACCGGGCGCAGAACGGAAACCACGCCTGGGAAAAATCGGTGTCCGACAATGCCCACCAAGGGCAATCGCGCCATGCCATGGCGGCCTCGGGCGAACATGTCCTGAAAATCTGGATGATCGACCCCGGGGTCGTGATACAAAAAATTCTGGTCGACCTGGGCGGTCTGCGTCCCAGCTACCTCGGTCCGCCTGAAACTTTTCGGGGCCCTGCCTGGTAGTCACGGCGCCGGCCGGCCCTTGATGGATGCAGCCCTGCAAGTTTCGCTCGCCAGCGGCGCGGCCAAGGTTAACCGTTGAGCATATGAACATCCGTCACCTCGCGAAACTGGCCGGGGTGTCGCCCTCGGCGGTTTCGCTCGCGCTGCACGGCAGCCCGCGCATCGCGGCGGCGACCAAGGAGCGGATATCGCGTCTGGCCAAGGAAATGGGTTATGCACCGGACGCGAAGATCGTCGACCTGATGCGGCATCTGCGCAAACCGCAGGCCGTCCGGCAGCAGGCATCCTTCGGGGTGATTTCATTCTACGACCACCCCCGGCCTTGGGAGACTTCCCGTCATTGGTCGCGGCTCTATGCGGGCATGGCGCGTCGGGCCGGAGAACTCGGCTACCGGCTGGAACCACTCTGGCTGCGCGCGCCCGGAATGACCTACCGGCGGTTTCGCTCGATCCTCGAAACGCGCGGCATCGATGGCCTGTTGTGCTTCGGCAGTCCGGATCTCGATCAAATTTTTCCGCCGGAACTCGGCGGGTGCGCCGTCGTCACCCAGGGTCTCAGCATCCGGACGCCCCTGCATCGCGTCACCAGCCATTTCTACAACGACACCGTGACGGCTCTCCAGCGGGTATACGCGCTGGGCTACCGGCGGCCGGGCCTGGTGCTCGGCACCTACGAGGAAAATCGCAGCGCCCACGCGCATTCCGCCGCCTATCTGGGCTGGTGCGAACACACCCTCGGCACGGCCCGCGCGCTGCCCGTTTTCCGGGTGAACGAAATGGAGAAAAAACCGCTGGTGCGCTGGCTGCGCGATGTGGCGCCCGACGTGCTGGTTTTCGTCCACCTACCGGATATGGTCGGTCGCCTCGGAACGGTGCTGAAGGAGGCGGGTCTGGAGGTTCCCCGGGACCTGGGAGTGGCGGTGCTGAGTCACCTGGTCGAGGGAACGGGATTTTCCGGGCTGCAGCAAAATCAGTGGCTCATGGGGGCCTGGGCGGTCGAGTTGCTGGCCGCCCGCCTCGCCAATCGCGACCTGGGCATCCCGACCAACCCGCGGATTGAAATGGTCGAAAGCGAGTGGGTGGAAGGAAGCTCGCTCCGCAGTCAGTCAACCGTTGACGTCCCTTTGACTCGCCGTTGATCTCCCGCCTCTCAAAATGGACCACTCCACGATGAAGCTCGGGCTTGGCCTTTATCGCCATATGCTTACCCGCGAAAACTTTCTGTTTGCGCGCCAAGGCGGGGCCACGCACATCGTCGCGCACCTCGTCGACTACTTCAAGGGGGGCGGTCCCGGAGCCGGGGGAGATCAGCCCACTGGCACGGACTACGGCTGGGGCTTGGCCGGCGACCCGGACCAGCTCTGGACCCTGGCCGAACTTCAGCAGTTGCGGCGGGAGGTCGAGGCCGCCGGGCTCAAGCTCGAGGCGATTGAAAATTTCGATCCGGCGCACTGGCACGATATCCTGCTCGATGGTCCGAAGCGGTCGCAGCACATCGAAAACGTGAAGACGATCCTCCGCCGGATGGGCCAGGCGGGCATCCCGATCATGGGCTATAACTTTTCCATCGCCGGTGTGGCCGGGCGCACGCGGAGCACCGTCGCACGCGGCGAAGCTCCCGTCGTCGGCATGGATGGTCCGTACGATCTGCCGATGCCGAACGGGATGGTCTGGAACATGGTCTACGATGCGCACGCGCCCGCGGGCCACGTGCCGCCGGCGACCCCGGAACAGCTCTGGAGCCGTCTGGAAAGGTTTCTGAACGAAGTCCTGCCGGTGGCCGAGGCGGCGGGCGTGCGCCTGGCGTTGCATCCGGACGATCCGCCGATGCCGACCATTCGCGGCCAGCCGCGTCTCGTATACCAGCCCCGCCTGTATCAGAAGGTCATCGACCTCAACCCAAGCCCGGCAAACCAGCTGGAGTTTTGCGTCGGCTCGCTCGCGGAGATGACGGAGGGCGACATCTACGACGTGGTCGACCACTATAGCCGGCAACATCGCCTGGGCTACGTCCACCTGCGCAACGTCCGCCACAAGGTGCCTCACTACAAGGAGACGTTCATCGACGAGGGCGAAGTCGACATCCTGCGGGTGCTCTCCATTCTGCGCCGGAACGGATTCGAGGGCGTCATCATCCCGGACCACGCCCCCCAGATGAGCTGCGCCGCGCCGTGGCATGCCGGCATGGCGTTTGCGATGGGGTTCATCAAGGCGGGCCTGGCGGCGGTGGAATCGCAACCATGAGCGTCCACCTGCATTTCAATTCCTCGGTCGCCGAGGTTGAACCGGGCCAGTCGCTCTTCACATGCGGCGAAGCCATGGGGATCGCGGTGCCTTCTTCCTGCCGCATGCAGGGCCGGTGCAAGGAGTGCGTGGTCGAGGTGGTCGAGGGGATGGACTGCCTGTCGCGACCGGCCCCGGAGGAGAAGCATTTGCGCGGGCCGTTCCGGCTGTCCTGCTGTGCGCGCATCGCCCGCGAGGAGGGCACGGTCCGGTGCCACACGATGCGGCGCGGGACGATGAAGATCGAGAAACAGTCCTTCGCGCTCCCCGCCGGGAGCCGGCAGTGGTCGCTCGATCCCACGGTCACGCGCGATGGTGAGCGAATCCTGCTCGACGGCGAGGAGATCGACCGCAGCTCGGGTCCCCTGCACGGGCTGGCCGTCGATCTGGGCACGACCACGGTGGTCCTGCGTTTGCTCAATCTGGAGACGGGTGCGGTGGTCGCGGATGCGTCGTTTGAAAATCCCCAGCGCTTTGGCGGGTCCGACGTGATGGCGCGCATCCAGTACGACACCGAGGACCGCACGGGCACGCTGCGGCGCACGCTGGTCGGTTACCTCGGCCGCGCCATCACCGAACTGCCGGTCGATCCGCGGTCGATCTACGAGATTGCCATCGCGGGCAACTCGACGATGCGCGATCTGTTTTTCCGGCTGCCGGTCTATTCGATCGGCCAGAGCCCTTACCAGTCGATTACCGAACAGGAAATGGCTGCGGGCCTCCGGACCACGACGAGTCTGGCGGATACGGCGTCCCGCCTGGGCCTTCCGGCTCATCCGCGGGCCCGGGTATACGGTTTGCCGATCATCAGCGGCCACGTCGGCGCCGACGCCGCGGCGTGCATGCTCGCCATCGATCTCGCCAACGAAGACCGGCTCGTGGCGGTGATGGACATCGGCACGAACACCGAATTGATCTTGGGCAACCGCCACCGGGTGCTGGCCGCCTCCTGCCCGGCCGGTCCCGCGTTTGAAGGTGGTCAGGTGACCTTCGGCATGCCGGGCCTGCCCGGGGCGATCGAACGGGTCGTGATCCGCGATGACGGCGGGGTGGAAACGACCGTGATCGGCGGCGGTCCGGCCGAGGGCCTCTGCGGCTCGGGCCTCGTCGATCTGTTGAGCGAACTATTGCGCACCGGCCGCATGAACGCGCTCGGGCGCTTCGAGGAGGCCGGTACTGCCTTCACCGTCAGCTCCGAGGGAGACCGGCCGGTGACCTTTTCCGAAAGCGACGTCAACGTGCTCGCGCAGGCAAAGGGCGCGAACGTGGCCGGACTGCAGATTGCCTTCGCCGAGTACGGTGCCAGCTACGCCGATCTCGGGGTTTTCTATCTCGCCGGCGGATTCGGACGGCATCTCGGGGTCGAATCGTCGAAACGGATCGGGCTCGTTCCAAATCTCGAAGCGTCACGCATCGTCCAGATCGGCAACGCTTCGGTGGAGGGTGCCTGCATTGCCCTGCTGTCGCGGGCGAAACGAGCTGAACTGGAGGCTCTGGTCCGCCGGGTGATTCATTGCCGCCTCGAGACTCATCCCCGCTTCTTCGATCATTTTGTCGAGGGCTGCCAGTTCGGGCCGGTGGAAGACAAGACGGAGGTGCCGGGTCTTTAAGCCCGCCTGCCATGGTTGAATTCGCCGAACAACGTCCGTTTTACGAGGTGCCGGAGGCCGAGTATCACCGGCTCCTGGGCTATCCCTGCGATCACCGGCCGGCTGAACGGGCC
>Ga0265331_10001806_pt1 | contig 15206 bp, 12 predicted proteins | sample 41923metaG_FD_202088 | JGI IMG/M metagenome (GOLD analysis project Ga0265331, IMG submission 202088) | Rhizosphere microbial communities from Carex aquatilis grown in University of Washington, Seatle, WA, United States - 4-19-23 metaG | ecosystem: Host-associated > Plants > Roots > Rhizosphere...
GGCGGAACCGGGCTGGGGCATCAACTTCGCGCAGCAGGGCAACGCCATCTTCGCGACGTGGTACACGTACAACGCGGATCACACGCCGCTGTGGCTTTCCGCGCTGGTGCAGCGGCAGGGCACGACCAGCGTCTATTCCGGAGCGATGTACCAGAACTCGGGCTCGCGCTTCGACGCGTTCAACACGGCGCAGGTGACGACGAACCCGGTCGGCACGGCGACGCTGACGTTCGCCGACGGCGCCGACGCGACGTTCGGCTATACGGTGATGGTCGCGCCGTTCCCGGGACCGGTCACCCAGACGAAGGCGATCACGCGCTTTCCGTTCGCCGCCGCGGGCGGCACGCTCTGCCAGTGATGAAGAACCCGGCATAGCGGAATCCGCGGATGCAGGCTGCCTCGGATTTCGGAAAGCTCGTTCTCCGGTTCGCACTGGGTGGCCTCATACTGCTGCACGGAATCGGCAAGATTGCGTCGGGCGCCGCGTCCATCCGCGGGCTGATGGCGAATACCGGCCTGCCGCCGGCGCTGGGCTACCTCGTGTTTGTGGGCGAAGTGCTGGCGCCTCTGCTGCTGATCGTGGGCCTGTGGACGCGTCCGGCCGCACTGGTCGTGGCAATCAACATGCTCGTCGCGGTACTGCTGGTCCACACGGGGCAGCTCTTCCTGCTCGGGAAGAGCGGCGGATGGGCCCTCGAACTTCAGGGGATGTACTTCTTCGCGGCGATCGCCGTCGCTTTGCTCGGGGCGGGCCGATTCAGCCTCGGCGGCGGCAACGGCAGGCTCAACTGAGGCGCCACCTCCAAAGGCGACGCCGACGACCGATGCGAATGCCGCGCTACGCGCCCGCGCGCTGGAACGGATACACGGCCGGCAGCCGCAGCAGCGCGGTGAGCTCGTCGAGCGCGCGCCGGGATTCGTCGTAAAGCGACGGGTCGCCGAGATCGGCCGGAGCGAGCCGGTCGCGATAGTGGCGGCGGATCCAGGCGTCGAGGTCGCCCGCGAGCGCATCGTCGAGGAACACACGGGCCCGTACGGCTGCGCGCTCGGCATCGGTCAGCGCCACGCGGAGCCGCAGGCACGCCGGACCGCCGCCGTTCTCCATGCTCTGCCTGAGATCGAAGACGAGCACCTCGCGGATCGGTCCGTCGCTCGCGATCAGCGCGTCGAGGTAGCCGCGCACGCGCCCGTTTTCGCGGCATTCGGCCGGCGCAACGAGCAGCAGCCGGCCATCCGGACGCGACAGCAGCTGACTGTTGAAGAGATAGCTCGCGACGGCATCCCCGAGCGCGACCTCCGACTCCTTCACGACGATGGGCTCGAAGCCGCCGCCGAACTTTGCCGCGAGCTCGGCGAGCACGCCTGCCTGATCGACGTAGGCGCGCTCGTGACAGAAGAGAACGCTGTCATGGCCGACGGCAATCACGTCGTTGTGAAACACGCCGGCGTCGATCGCATCCGGATGCTGCTGCGCGAAGACGGTCCGTGCCGCATCGAGTCCGTGCCGGCGCGCGATCGCCGCCGACGCTTCCAGCGTCTGCCGCGCCGGGAATCGCCGCGGCGCGGCCGCGGCTTCGCCGAGCGCGACGCGACCGTGGACGAAGAACTCGACGCCGCGTCCGGCGCCGTCGTGGAGGCGCGTGTGATTGGCGGCGCCTTCGTCGCCGAACTGCGGCGCCGCGGGCAGCGGATCGTGCACGGCGAAGTGCGCGGCATCGGCGAAGATCGCGCGCAGCACGCGCGTCGTGACCGGTGCTTCGAGCGAGCGGTGGAAGTGGCTGACGAGGTTCGCCGGCGTGAAATGAACCCGGTGGTCGACGGTGTCGGCCGACGGGCTGACGGTCGCAGCGTTCGCCGCCCACATCGCGGCCGCGGACGAGCAGGCGGCCAGCACGCGCGGCGCATCGCGGCTGGCGGCGACGATGACCTCCGCATCGGTTCCGGCGAAGCCGAGCGCGCGCAGGGTGGAGACCGCGGGCCGCTCGTGCGGCGGCAGCACTGCCTGCGGAAATCCGCGCGCCGCGAGGGCCCGCATCTTCGAGAGGCCCTGCAGCGCCGCCGCACGGGGATCGGCCACGCGCTGCGCGTGCTTCTCCGAGGCGAGATTGCCCTCGGCGAGGCCCGAGTAGTTGTGCGTCGGGCCCGGGATGCCGTCGAAATTGATTTCCATCTACCGGTCGCGCGGCGCGAGCGGAACGGCGCGCACGCGATCCCCGTCGGAGAGCGCCAGCACTTTCGCCGCGTAGGGAAGCAGCGGGAAGCGATCGATGCGCGGCGGCGCCGGCGCGATGATCGCGCGGAAGTCCTCGAAGCGCCGGTTGGTGACGAGCCACGGAATGTCGTCCGGCGGATTGTCCGGCACCGGATCGCGCTCGCCGGGCGCGACGTCCAGCACCCGGCTCTGGCGCACGGCGTGGACATTGTCGCGAAAGCACTCGACGGTGGGGCCCGCGTCGAAGATGTCGACGTAGCCCTCGTAGCGAAAGCCTTCCTGCTCCAGCATCGTGCGCGCGGCGCGCGTGTCGTCGTGGACCTCGCCGATGGCGGCGCGGGCTGGCTCGGGCAGCAGGCTCACGTAGACCGGATGGCGCGGCATCAGCTCGGCGATGAACGACTTCTGCCCGATGCCGGTGAGGTAATCGGCGGTGGTGTATTCCATCGCGAAAAAGTGCCGGCCGAGCCCTTCCCAGAACGGGCTCCGTCCATCGGCGTCCACCTTGCCGCGCAATTCGGCGATCACCTTCGGCGCAAAGAGCTCCGCGAATTCGGCGATGAAGAGCAGGCGGCTCTTGGCGAGCAGCGGACCGTTGCGGCCGCGCCGGTAGCCCTGATCGAGGAACAGCGAGCAGAGCTCGGTGTGCCCCGTGTGGTCGTTCGACAGGAACAGCGTCGGCGCGGCGGTGTAGACCTTGAGCGCCTGCGACGCGTGCACCAGCGTGCCGACGTGATAGTTGTACCAGGGCTCTTTCAGGCCGACCGCCGCTTCGATGGCCGCGATGCCCGCCACCCGCGCGGCGGCCGCGTCGATCAGCACGAACACATAGCACGCGTCGGCGCGCGACGCCGTACCGGCGAACGACGCGACCGAACGATCGATCCTGGATGCGAGCCGCTCGCGGTTCGCCGGCAGCGTGGTAAGTCCGTGCCCGGTGCGCTCCGAGAGCCCGAGTACGGCAGGCAGATCGTCGGGCTCGATCGGGCGGACGTAGAACATGGGATGTGCGAGCGGCGCGGCGCCGGTCAGCGCGGGATCGGCTGCAGCGCGTTCCGCTGCCGGATCAGGCCAGTGCGCGATCGAGCGCCGTCTCGAAACGCGCGAGGCCTTCAAGAATCTCGTCGAGGCTGATGACGAGCGACGGTGCGAGGCGCACGACGTCCGGGCCGGCGACCAGCAGCAGCAGACCGGCTTCGCCGGCGGCCTTGACGACGTCCATCGCCTTGCCCTTCCACGTGGCGTCGAGCGCGCAGCCGAGCCACACGCCTTCGCCGCGCAGGTCCGAGAACACGCGCCGGCGCGCATTGATGGCCTTGAGGCCTTCCATGAAGAGCATGTGCCGGGCCCTGACGCCGTCCAGCACTTCGGTGGTGTTGATGACGTCGAACACGGCGCCCGCCACGGCGCAGGCGAGCGGATTGCCGCCGTACGTGCTGCCGTGCACGCCGACCGAGAACACGCTCGCGATCTCGGCAGTGGTCAGCATCGCGCCGACCGGGAAGCCGCCGCCCAGGCCCTTGGCGCTCGTCATGATGTCGGGGACGATGCCCTTCTGCATGTACGAGAACAGCGTGCCGGTGCGGCCCATGCCGCTCTGGACCTCGTCGAGGATCAGGAGCGCGTGGTGATCGGTGCAGAGCCGGCGCGCGGCCTGCAGGAATTCGGGCGTGCCCGGAATCATCCCGCCTTCGCCCTGCAGCGGCTCGAGGATCACCGCGCAGATGTCGTCGCCGCCCTCGTCGCGGAATGCGGCTTCCAGCGCGGCGACGTCGTTGTACGGAACGTGCGTGATGCCCGCCGGATTGGGACCGAAGCCGCTCGAGTACTTCGCCTGGCCGCCGGCCGTCACCGTGAACAGCGTGCGGCCGTGGAACGCGTTGATCGTCGAAATGACGCGCGACTTGCCGGGACCGTGCCGGTCGTGCGCGTAGCGCCGCGCGAGCTTCAGCGCCGCCTCGTTCGCCTCGGCGCCGGAGTTGCAGAAGAACGCGCGCTCCGCGAACGTCGCGTCGGTGAGGCGCTTCGCGAGCCGCAGCGCGGGCTCGTTGGTGAACCAGTTCGACACATGCCAGAGCTTCCTCGCCTGCTCGTCCAGCGCGCGCAGCATCGCCGGATGGCAGTGGCCGAGCGCGGTGACGGCGACGCCGGATGCGAAGTCGACGTACATCCGGCCGTCCTGGTCCCAGACGCGCGAGCCTTCGCCGCGCACGGGAACGAACGACGCCGGCGCGTAGCACCCGACCATCACTTCGTCGAAGGTCGCGCGCGTGACGGGCATTGCCGCGGCGCTGCTCGCGGGCGTGACGTCGCGCCGCGACGTTGCGGCGACGACGGCTTCGGCCGACGTGGAAAGAGGCGTTGCCATGTTGGCGGGCGGCGCTGCGGGGCTCAGGCCGGGATCGCGGTCGCGGCGACGACCTGGATCTCGATCCTGTATTCGGGCGCGGCGAGCACGGCCTGGACCGTGGCGCGCGCCGGCGTCTGCCCCGGCACGACCCACTTCTCCCAGACGGCGTTCATCGCGCCGAAGTCGGCGATGTCGGGAAGGTAGATCGTCGCGGACAGGACCTTCGTCTTGTCGGTGCCCGCCTCGAACAGCAGGTCGTCGATCTGGGCCAGCACCTGCTGCGTCTGGCCGGTGATGTCGGCGGAAGGCTCGCCGGCGACCTGCCCGGCGAGGTAAACGGTGCCCGACGCGCGGTTGATCACCGCTTCGGAGAGGCGCTTGCCGACATTGCGGCGGTCGATGGTCACGATGCTATCCTCTTGGCGTGGGATTCACGACGACTGCAACGAATCGGGAGGCGACTCGCATGCGCCATTCTAGACGAAACCGGACGTGCCTTCGCGCCGTGCGGCGCACGGGCCTGGCGGCGGACCGCCCTGGACGCTCGCGATGAACGCGCGGGTGGCGCTGACGCTGTCCGCCGTATTCCTGTTCGCCGCCGTCGGCATCGGTGCGATGGGCTCCCACGCACTGCGCACCGTGATCGCGCCGGAATTGCAGCCGGCCTTCGCCAACGCGGTCCAATACCATTTCTATCACGCGCTCGGCCTGCTTGGCATCGCGATTCTGCTGCTGCACAAGCCCGGCAGCCGCCTCCTCGCCGCCGCCGGCTGGCTGCTGGTCGCGGGCATCGTGCTGTTCAGCGGATCGCTTTACTTCATAACGCTGACCGGCAATCACGCGCCGGTGATGCTGACGCCGGTGGGCGGCACCGCGTTTCTCGCGGCATGGGCGACCCTTGCGGTCGCGGCGTGGCGCTGGTAGCGGCGGCGCGACGGGTTGGCGCCGAGTCAATCGATCTTCGCGCCGGAATCCTTCACGACCTTCGCCCATTTCGCAGTCTCGGCTGCGATGTGCTTCACGAAGTCCTCGGGTGATCCGCCCGCGGCATTCGCTCCCTGCTTCGAAAGCCGTTCCTTCGCCTCGGGAGTCGCCAGCCACTTCGCGATTTCGGCGTTCAGCTTGGCGACGATCGCGGGCGGCGTACCCGCAGGGGCAAGCACGCCGAACCACGACGATGCCTCGAAGCCGGGCAGTCCGGCCTCCGCCATGGTCGGTACGTCCGGCAGCGCCGGTGCGCGCGTCGCCGACGTGACGGCAAGCGCGCGGAGCTTGCCCGCCTTGATCTGCGGCAGCGACGGCGGCAGGTTGTCGAACATCAGCTGCACCTGTCCGCTGATGAGGTCCTGCACCGCCGGCGCGCTGCCCTTGTACGGGACGTGGGTCATCTGCACGCCGGCCATCACCTTGAAGAGCTCGCCGGACAGGTGGATCGACGTTCCATTGCCCGACGACGCGAAATTGAGCTTGCCGGGATTCGCCTTCGCGTAGGCGATGAGCTCGGCGACCGAATTGACCGGCAGCGCCGGATTGACGACGAGCACGTTGGGAACGCCCGCGACGAGAATCACCGGCGCGAAATCCCTGATGTGGTCGTAGGGCATCTTTGCATAGAGGCTTGCATTGATCGCATGCGTGCCGACGGTCCCCATCAGCAGCGTGTAGCCGTCCGGCGACGCATGGGCGACCAGCTCGGCACCGATGTTGCCGCCGGCCCCCGGGCGGTTGTCGACGACGACCGACTGGCCCCACGCCTCGGTGAGCTTCTGCGCGACGTCGCGGGCGAGAATGTCGGTGGCGCCGCCCGGCGGAAACGGGACGACGAGGCGGATCGGCTTCGCCGGATATGCCGGCGCCTGGCAGAGCGCGTTGCCGGCCGCCGCCACGCAGGCGAAGACCGTAGCGACGGACAGCACTCGCATTGCGATTCGAATCATGATTCCTCCGGTGATGCGGCAACCATGCCGAAATGCGTGGCATCGCGCGTCCGGCCTTGTCGTGGCGACCGTTGCCGCGCAACCCTGTTGCCCGTGCGGTGCAATTCTTCCGGCGATCGCGCCGGAATGCAACGCGGCCGGGAAATATCGAAAGTGGACGTTTGGCCGAATTCCGTTGGCCGGCTGCAACCGCCCGCGACGGCGAATCAGAGGGCGGGTGTCCGGGTGGCCGGTCTAAGCAGGTCGACGTGGGCGACAATGAGCTTGTCGACGTCGTGCCGGAGCAGCGATCCGTCGGCGTCCATCAGCCAGAGCCGGAGGAGGCCGGTGATGAACACGCACGTGCCGAGCGCGGCGGTTTCGGGCGAGACGTCGGGTCGCATGGCCCCGATGGCGCGGGCCCGGGCGTAGAGCGGCGCGAACTTCGCCATCAGGTCCTGGCAACGCTGCACGTGACGCCGCAGGTCGGGCCGGAACTCGTCGACGTACTCGCATCGGAGCGAAAGGATGTCGAAGGTACGCCGCACCTGCAGATTCGTCGCGATCTGCCCTATCACGTCCCGAAGGAAGCGCTCGACGGTGCCGAGCGGATCCGGTCCGGCCGCCCCAAGGAGGTCCGTGTCGTCGAACAGCGGCAGGGACACCTGCTCCCGCATCGCCCGGAACAGGTCCCGCTTGCCGGCAAAATGGAAGTAGACCGCGCCACGCGTGACGCCGGCTGCCGCGGCGACGTCCTGCATCGTCGTCCGCGTCACGCCCCGGGCGGCAAATTCCCTCCGCGCCGCCGAGAGAATCCGGCCGCGCGTCTGCAGCGACGCCTCCTTGGTCCTGCGCATTGCCGAACGCTGATCCGCGCACCGGAAGTTTACATACAAGCGCGATTCTATAATAATCGCGGGTCCGGGCGCATCCCTGCCCCGGATGCAGGCATCTTCCCGGACTTCGAGCCAATGTCGCTGACCGATCATCAGGCGCCGGCGCCGCGCCCCGCGTTGCTTGCACAGCCGCCGATCCGACTTCTCGCCGTGATGTCGATCGCGCTCCTGGCCGGATGCGGCAAGGGGAGCGCGCCCGGCAACGCCGCGCCGCCGCCGGTGCCCGTGCACGTCGTCAAGGTCGAGCCCAGGAGCGTTCCCATCAGCTTCACGGTTCCCGGACAGGTCGAGGGCTCGAAGCAGGTCGAGGTGCGCGCGCGCGTTTCCGGCATCCTGCAAAGGCAGTTCTACAAGGAAGGCGATGCGGTGCAGGCCGGGGCGCCGCTGTTCGAGATCGATCGGGCGCCGTTCGAGGTCGCGCTCGCGCAGGCAAGGGGGCAGCTCGCCCAGGCGACGGCGCAGGCGGATCAGGCGCGCCGCGAGGAGACACGGTTGAAGCCGCTGGTCGAGGAACGCGCGGTGAGCCGCAAGGAATTCGACGACGCAACGTCTGCGCGCCAGCTTGCCGAGGCGTCGCTGCAGCAGGGGACGGCCGCGGTGCGCCAGGCCGACCTCAACCTTTCCTACACGGCCGTAAACGCGCCGGTCGCGGGGATCAGCGGCCGTTCCGAGCATTCCGTCGGCACGCTCATCACGACCGACGCCAACGGCGGCCTGCTGACGACGATCAATCAGCTGACGCCCATCTGGGTGCGCTTCAGCCTGGCCGAATCGGATCTCGCCAAGATTCCCGGCGGGCGCGTGGGGCACGGCAATCCGCTCGATGTTGCGCTAACGCTGGGCGACGGGAAGCCCTATCCCGGAAAGGGCCGGCTCAATTTCGCCGCGACCGCCATCGACACGAAGCTCGGCACGCAGCAGCTCCGCGCGGAGTTCGACAACTCGCGTGAGCAGCTCCTGCCCGGCCAGTTCGTGAGCGTTAGCATTTCGGCCGGACAGCGCGACAACGTGTTCCTCGTTCCGCAGGCGGCGGTGGTGCAGACCGAAAAGTCCAATCTCGTCTTCGTCATCGATGCACAGGGCAATGCGCAGGCGCAGACGGTGCAGACCGGGGACTGGATCGGCTCGGACTGGGTCATCGTCTCGGGCCTCAAGTCCGGCGATCGCGTCATCGTCGACAACCTGCTCAAGATCCGTCCCGGCGCACCGGTCATCGAAGCGCCGCCTGCCGCAGCTCCGCCTGCTGCGCCGGCGCCGGGCAAGTAGCGAAGCGCCGAACGGACGTCGACGATGTCGTTTTCCGAGTTCTTCATCAACCGGCCGATCTTCGCCGGCGTCATTGCCATCATCATCACGCTCGCGGGCCTCATCGCCTCGCAGGTGCTGCCGATCGCGCAATACCCGGAAATCGCACCGCCGACGGTCGTGATCACGGCGAACTATCCGGGCGCCAGCGCGGACACGCTGGCGCGCACGGTGGCGGCGCCCATCGAGGAGCAGCTTTCGGGCGTCGAGAACCTCATCTACTACAACTCGACGGCGTCGACCACCGGGGCGCTCACGATCAACTGCACGTTCGAGGTCGGCTCCAACGCCGACAAGGCGGTGATCGACGTCAACAACCGCGTCGCCATCGCGCTGCCGCGACTGCCGGACGTCGTGCGCCAGAGCGGCGTGGTCGCGCAGAAGCGCTCGACGGACATCCTGCTCGTCGTCGCGCTGACGTCGAGCGATCCGCGCTACGACACGCTGTACCTCTCGAACTACGCGACGATCAACCTGCTGGACGAGCTGAAGCGCATCCCCGGAGTCGCCGACGCGACCATCTTCGGCGCGCGCGACTACTCGATGCGCGTGTGGCTGAATCCCCCGCGCATGGCGCTGCTCGGGGTGACGCCTACCGACATCGCGGACGCGATCGCCGCGCAGAATTTTCAGTATGCGAGCGGCAAGATCGGCGCCGAGCCCGCGCCGCCGGGGCAGGAGATCGTCTACACCGTCACCGCCCGCGGCCGCCTCGAGGAAGCGGTGGACTTCGGCAACATCGTGCTGCGCTCGAACGGGCCGAACGGAACGCTGCGCATCCGCGACGTGGCGCGCGTCGAGCTCGGCGCGGTCAGCTACGACGCGTTCACCAACCTCGATGGAAAGCCCGCACTCGGCGTCGCCGTCTACCTGCAGTCCGGCGGCAACGCGCTGAAGGTCGCCGACTCGGTGCGCGCCGGCCTCACGCAGATCGAGAAGGGCTTCCCGCAGGGCATCACGCAGGTCATTCCGTTCGACACGACGCGCTTCGTCCAGTCGTCGATCCACGAAGTGATCATCACGCTGCTCGAGGCGGCGCTGCTGGTCCTTCTCGTCGTCTTCGTGTTCCTGCAGAACTGGCGCGCGACGCTGATTCCGATCATCGCCGTCCCGGTCTCCCTCATCGGCGCATTCGGCGGCCTCTTTCTCTTCGGGTTCACCATCAACACGCTGACGCTGTTCGCGATCGTTCTCGCGACCGGCATCGTCGTCGACGACGCGATCGTCGTGCTCGAGAACGTCGAGCGGCTGATGGCGGAGAAGAAGCTCTCGCCGAAGGACGCCGCCATCGAGTCTATGCGCGAGGTCACGGGGGCGATCATCGCCATCGAGCTCGTGCTGATCTCGGTGTTTGTTCCGGTCGCGTTCCTGGGCGGCCTCGCGGGCAAGCTCTACCAGCAGTTCGCGGTGACGGTCGTCACGGCCGTCACGATTTCGGGGCTCGTCGCGCTGACGCTCACCCCCGCGATGTGCGCGCTGCTGCTGAAGCAGCAGCATGGCGAGAATCGCGTCTTCCGGCCGTTCAACCTCGGGTTCGCGTGGCTGACGCGCCGCTACCTCGGCGGCGTCCGGATCTCGGTCAGTCACCGCGTCGTCGCGCTGCTGGTGTTCGCGGCCATCCTGGGCACGGACGCGCTGCTGCTGCAGCGTGTCCCCGGAGGCTTCGTGCCGCCGGAGGACCAGGGCTACCTCATCGGCTCGGTGACGCTTCCCGATGGAGCCACGCTGCAGCGCACGCGCGAGGTGGGCGCGGCGGTGCAGTCGATGATCGCGCGCAATCCCGCGGTCGAGCACGTCTTCTTCGTCGCGGGATTCGACGTCATCGCCGGCGCCAACAAGACCAACGCGGCGACGATCTTCATTCCGCTGAAGCCCTGGGACGACCGCAAGGATTCGGCGGAGGACGTCGCCAGGTACATCTTCGCGCATGCCGGGGAGATTCCGCAGGCGTCGGTGCTCGCGTTCAATCCGCCGTCGATCCGCGGGCTCGGCACCGCGGGGGGCTTCGAGGTCTACCTGCAGGATCGGTCCGACGCCGATCCGCAGAAGCTGTATCAGGAGCTGCAGCGGTATCTCGGGGAGTTGCGCAAGCGCCAGGACCTGACCGGCGTGGCGTCGTTCTACCGGCCGACCGCGCCGCAGCTCTTCGTCGACGTCGATCGCGAGAAGGCGATTGCGCTCGGCGTGCCCGTCAAGGACGTGTTCGACGCGCTGCAGAGCACGATGGGCGTCCTGTACGTCAACGACTTCAACAAGTTCGGCCACACCTATCGCGTGCAGCTGCAGGCGGAGGGAATGTACCGGGCGAAGCCGGAGGACCTCGGAAACGTCTATGTCCGGTCGGCGGCCGGCGACATGATCCCGGTCAAGGCGCTGATCAACGTGAAGCCCACGACCGGTCCCGACCAGCTCGAGCGCTTCAACGGGTTCCTGGCGGCGAAGATCATCGGCAACAGCGCGCCGGGCATCAGCTCGGGCCAGGCGATCGCCAATGTCGAGGAGGCCGCCCAGTCGCTTCCGACCGGCTATGCCATCGCGTGGACCGGCCAGGCTTTTCAGGAGAAGCGCATCGGCCGCACCGCCATCCTTGCGTTCGTCTTCGCGCTGGTGATGGTCTTCCTCATCCTTTCCGCGAACTACGAGCGCTGGTCGCTGCCGGCGGCGGTGCTGCTCGCGGTGCCATTCGGGCTGTTCGGCGCGCTGGTGGCGGTCTTTGTGCGCAATTTCAGCAACGACGTGTATTTCCAGATCGGACTCGTGGTGCTGATCGGCCTCGCGGCCAAGAACGCGATCCTGATCGTCGAATTCGCGGCGCAGGAGCAGGCCAAGGGGCTCGCGCCGTTCGAGGCTGCGCTCGAGGCCGCGCGGCTCCGCTTCCGCCCGATCGTCATGACGTCGCTCGCGTTCGTGCTGGGCGTGCTGCCGCTCGTGCTTGCCGGCGGTGCGGGCGCAGGTGCGCGGCGGTCGATGGGAACCGGCGTGTTCGGCGGGATGCTGGCGGCGACCTTCATTGCGACGCTGTTCGTGCCGCTGTTCTTCGTGATTCTGACGCGCACGAAGGCGCGCGCGGCGCCGGCACCGGTGGCCGTCGAGGAAGGAAGCGCGTGAATCCGCGCGGCCTGGTCTGCGGCGCGGTCGCGCTTGTGCTTGCCGGCTGCATGGTGGGCCCCGACTACGAGCGGCCGCAAACCCCGCTTCCGGGCCGATTTTCCGACGCGCCGCCGGCCGCGGCGGCTCCCGCGCCCGCGTCGATTCGGGCGGACTGGTGGACGCTCTACCGGGATCCGACCCTCGACAGCCTCCTCGCGAGCGCGCTCTCGGACAATCTCGACGTCGCGTTCGCGGCGGCGCGCATCGAGGAAGCCGACGCCAACCTGCGCGAAGCGAATGCATCCCTGTTCCCGGAGTTCGACGTGGTGGGCGCCGGCGCGCGCTCGCGCTCGAGCGGCTCCGTCACCACGCCGGTTCCGATCCGCATCAGCAACGACCTGCGCGTCGCGGTCTCCACGTCGTTCGAGATCGATTTCTGGGGCCGGCTTCGGCGCATGGTCGAAAGCGCGCGGGCGCAGGCGTTGTCCACGCACTACGCGAAGGACGTGGTCTCGCTGTCGCTCGCGGGGCTGACTGCGCAATCGTATTTCTCGCTGCGCTCGCTCGACGCCCAGATCGCCGCGACCCGCCAGACGCTTGTGACCCGCGACGACTATCTCGGCATCGTGCGCCGCCGCGTGGACAGCGGGCTCGCGTCGGACCTTGACCTCAACCAGGCGCAGGGCGCACGCTCCGATGCTTCGGCGCAGCTCAAGGAGCTGATTCGCCAGCGCGCGATCGCGCTGCACCTGCTCGGTACGCTTACGAGCAGACTCGATCTCAGCATCCCTGCGGGCGACCTCGCGCAGATACCGGTGCCGCCGGTGCCTCCCACGGGGCTTCCTTCGTCGCTGCTGGAGCGGCGCCCCGACATCCGGGCGGCCGAGGAAAACCTGATTTCGGCCAATGCCCAGATCGGCGTGGCCAAGGCGGCGTTGTTTCCCAAGATTTCGCTCGTGGGATTCCTGGGCGGCGAGAGCACCGACCTTTCGTCCCTCCTGCAAAGCAGCGGAAAGATCTGGTCGATCGGATTCGGGCTGGCGCTTCCGATCTTCACCGCGGGGCGGCTGAATGCCGAGGTCGATGCGTCGACGGCGCGGCAGAAGCAGGCGCTGGCGACCTACCAGAAGTCGATCCAGACGGCGTTTCGCGAGGTCGGCGATGCGCTCGTCAACAACGAGCAGCGTGCTGCGACCGAGGCCGATCTGGCGGCGAGCGTCGACGCCTCGCGCAATGCGCTGCGGCTCGCCACCCGGCGCTACGAAGCCGGATACGCGGGGTATCTCGAGGTGCTCGACTCGCAGCGCTCGCTCAACATCACGCAGCTGGCGCTCATCCGGAATCGCGAGGCACTCCTGTCGGCCTCGGTCGATCTCATGACGGCGCTCGGGGGTGGCTGGCAGGACGACCTGGCGCTTGCTCCGCCGTAGGCATCGTGGCGAGCCGGCTGCGGAAGCCACCGCCGCCGGAACGATTCCGGAAGGCGCTCCCGGTACGATGCCCTGCCGCGACGCGCCGATAGCGCGCCCCGATCGGCAATCAATTCCCCTTCGCATGCCGTCCTCGGTCGCACGGCCTGCCGCGGCATCCCGCCGCAGTGGGCGCCGGTCCGGCCAGGGTACCCCGCGCCGCCCCGCGCCGGCCGGAATGCAATAGAATGGACATCTGAAAACGGCATCATGATCGTTTCCGCAATTCCCAGAGGAGGGAGCATGTCACGTCCAGTCGCAGCATTCCTGCGCGCCGCGTCCGCGGTCGCGCTGTTCGGCGTCGCGCTGTCGGCCAGTGCCGCCGTCGAAATCCAGTGGTGGCACTCGATGAGCGGAAAGCTCGGCGACAAGGTCAACGAGATCGCCGCCAAGTTCAACGCATCGCAGGCCGACTACAAGGTCACGCCCGTCTACAAGGGCCAGTACGACGAGTCGATGGCCGCGGCGATCGCCGCGTATCGCGCCGGCAACCCGCCGCAGATCGTCCAGGTGTTCGAGGTGGGCACGGCGACGATGATGGCCGCCAAGGGCGCGGTGAAGCCCGTGTACCAGCTGATGGCGGAATCGGGCGAGAAGTTCGATCCCAAGGCCTTCGTCGGCGCGGTCTACGGCTACTACTCGGACACGCAGGGCCGCCTCCTGTCGATGCCGTTCAACAGCTCGTCGCAGGTCCTCTACATCAACGACGACGCGTTCAGGAAGGCGGGCCTCGATCCGGCCAAGCCGCCGAAGACGTGGCCCGAAGTCGGTGAAGCCGCAGCGAAGCTGAAGGCGTCCGGCGCATCGTGCGCATTCACGACCGGCTGGCAGGGCTGGGTGCAGCTCGAGAGCTTCAGTGCCTGGCACAACGTCCCGTTCGCGACGCAGGAGAACGGCTTCGGCGGCCTCGGCACGCGGATGGAGTTCAACGGACCGCTGCAGGTGAAGCACATCGCGACGCTGGGGGACTGGTCGAAGAAGGGCCTCTTCACCTACGCCGGCCGCAAGGACGAGCCGCTCGCCAAGTTCACGAGCGGCGACTGCGCGATGATCACGACGTCGAGCGGCTCGTACTCGAACATCAAGGCGAATGCCAAGTTCAACTGGCGCGTGGCACGGCTGCCGTACTGGGCCGACGTCGCGGGAGCCCCGCAGAACACCATCATCGGCGGCGCCACGCTGTGGGTGCTGACGCAGAAGGATCCCGCGGTCTACAAGGGCATCGCGAAGTTCTTCACGTTCCTGTCGTCGACCGACATTCAGGCCGACTGGCATCAGTCGACGGGCTACGTGCCGATCACGAACGCTGCCTACGAGCTGACCAAGAGCCAGGGCTTCTACGACAAGAACCCGGGCTTCGACATCGCGATCGGCGAGCTCAACAACAAGCCGCCGACGGCCAACTCGAAGGGCGTGCGCTTCGGCAACTTCGTCGAGATCCGCAACATCAACGACGAGGAGCTGGAGCAGGTCTGGAACGGGCAGAAGACCGCCAAGCAGGCGCTCGACGAAGCGGTGCGCCGCGACAACGAGCAGCTCGAGCGGTTCCAGAAGGCCAACCAGTAACGCGGCCGCCGTCGCGCCTTCCGACCGGACGGCGCGACGGCGACTCGGCATGGACGATCGCGCCGTATTCCGATCGCGCTGGCTCCCGTATGCGCTGATCGCGCCGCAGATCGCGATCACGCTCGTCTTCTTTTTCTGGCCGGCGGCGCAGGCGCTCTACCAGTCGGTGCTGGTGCAGGACGTCTTCGGCACCCGCACCGAGTTCGTCTGGTTCGACAATTTCAGGACGCTCTGGAACGACCCGCTCTATCTGCGCTCGTTCCGCGTCACTGCGGTGTTCTCGCTGCTGGTGGCCGTCATCGGCCTCGCGATCGCGCTCCTCCTCGCCGTCTTCGCCGACCGCATCGTCAAGGGCGCCGCCGTGTACAAGACGCTGCTGATCTGGCCGTACGCGGTGGCGGC
>Ga0265331_10001809_pt1 | contig 15174 bp, 13 predicted proteins | sample 41923metaG_FD_202088 | JGI IMG/M metagenome (GOLD analysis project Ga0265331, IMG submission 202088) | Rhizosphere microbial communities from Carex aquatilis grown in University of Washington, Seatle, WA, United States - 4-19-23 metaG | ecosystem: Host-associated > Plants > Roots > Rhizosphere...
GGGGTCATGTGCTCGCCCATCCCGGCGTGGGAGGGCCCCCGCCGGCGACCCTGCGCATTTCGCAATCGGCGGTGGTCCGAGCGGGCAACGACCGCGGCGTCCTACAGGCGAGGGAGTTTGCAAGGCACGGCGCGGCGCCGCGGACGGCCGCGGTCATGACGGGGACGTCCCGCGGGTGGGCCGGTGCGGGGCGCGCAGTGGGCCCGGCGTACGGGCCGGCGGCACCATCGCACTTCGGCGGGCGGCTCGGCGCCGGCTTCACAGGCAGCGCAGCGGCGTCTGCACCGATGCGTTCCCCCTACGCGGCGAGCGCGCGTCCTTACTTCGGCGCACCGAGCTCCGCATCGCCGGGCTATCGCACGGCCAGCCCATCGCCGGGCTACCACGTCGGCGTCCCCGCTTTCCACGGCAACGCGGGAGGCGGCTCGACTGGCGGCATGAACAGCAGTGGTGGATACTCGGGTGGGTTCCATGGCGGCGGAGGCGGCGGCGGTTTCCATGGTGGTGGCGGCAGCGTCCACGGTGGCGGCGGGTCTCGCGGCGGAGGCGGCGGACGCGGGGGCGGTCACCGCTGACGAAGTCTCCGATCTCGCGGTCACGTACCGAAGGAGGGACGGCAGATGTCGGCGTGGATTCTGAGGGCGATGGCGGTCTGCGTCGCGACGGCGTCGCCGCTCTTCGCCGGTTGCAGCGGCGATTCCGGTGGCCACGGGTACGGCCACAACGACGCAGTGAATCTCGCGGGCGCGGGCGGGCCCGGCGCGGCCGCGACCGGCGCGTCGACGCAGCCGATGCTCGTCGATGTCGATCCGGACAAGACGATGACGGCGCAGCCCGGGCAAGGGGTCGGCGTCTTCACCGAGTACCAGACGGGGGGCCACTGGCACGTGTGGTGGACCTGCGACACGAGCCGGTCGCTCGCCAGCTGCAGCTTCGATGTATCGGTCTCGGTGGCGAGCGGGGCGATCGCGAACGCGATCGGGGAGGCTCTCGAGCCGAGCGACCAACTCGTGCAGCCGAGCCCGGGCCAGGTCGAGGTCATCACGCAAACGTCCACCGGCAGCGACGGCATCCGGTTCGACACGCCTCCCGGAGCCATCATCACGCTGGACGCAAAGCTCAACGGCGCAGCGGAGAGTGACCTCCTTTTTTTCGTGCAAGACAACCTGGTCAACGGCAACTACCAGGGAACGCTGACCGACCCGCTGATGTTCGAGCCAGCGAGGCTGTAGCGGGGCGTTGGCTCTCCGCGCGGTCGTCGGCTTCGGCGCCAACTTGGGCGACCGGCTGGCCACGATGCGGGCCGCCCTTGGCGAGCTCGCGCGAACGGCGCGGGTCGAGAGCTCGTCGCACGTCTACGCGACCGCGCCCGTGGGGGACGTGCAGCAGGGTGAGTTCCTCAATGCCGCGGCGCTTGTCTCCTATGCCGGGACACCCGACCAGCTGCTCGACGTGCTGCTTGGAATCGAAGCGCACCTCGGGCGCGTGCGCCGCGAAAAATGGGGACCTCGCAACATCGACCTGGACCTGCTCTGGGCCGATGGCGTCGTCCACGAAAGCGAGCGACTCACCCTGCCCCATCCGCAGCTGCGCCTGCGGGCGTTTGCCCTAGTGCCGATGCTCGAGCTGGTGCCCGACGCCATCGACCCCATCGCAGGCGAGCGGTACGTCGTTCCTCCCGGTGATGTTCGCGTGACGATCGACGTGCTCTAGAGCCCTCTGACCCGCAAACGCCACGCCACCTGCGCGACCGTGTTGTCGGTCGCGGCCAGCTCCTTGTCGCCGTTCTTCGTGTCGGTGGCCACGATCTTGTCGAGCGCATCGGCCGATGCCACGTCGCCTTGCGGCGACAGCTCGTCGATCGCCTCGCAGAGCGCGATGCGTGCCCCGGCGTTTCTCACCTTCTCGAGGCGCTTGAGAAGCTCGCCCCGTGTGGCGTTCGCGTTCGCACCACCCCCGTAGATCACGGACATCCACGTGGACTTGATCGCCTTCCAGTTCGCCGTCGGCGACCCGGCCGGAACCGGCTCTTCGAGCAGCGCCAAGTAGCAGCTCGTCTCGGTCTTGCACCGGTCGAGCGCGGCGCTCGCGTTCTCGAACATCTGCTGGCTCAGGCCGAAGATGTCGGCCGGGGCCTCTTTCTTGACCTTCGCCATCGCGTCGGCCACGTCGGCCTTGCGCTCCGGGGTCATCAGCTTGAACGCCGCGTCGAGCTGGAGGAGCCTCGCCGAGTAGTCCGGCGCCTTCTTGAGCTCTTTGAGCAGCCAGTCGACGAGCTTCGGATCGTAGAAATTGGCCGACTGCTGCGCGAGCGCGGCCCGAGGCTTGAGCGAGCCGAGGAGCTTGTCGCTCGAGTCCCACGTGAGCTTCTTGTATGCGTCGAAGAACGCGGGCTCAACGCGCGGATCGTTGGGCATCTGCACGAGCGCCTGCGCGAGCTCCGTTCGCGCGGTGTCGGTCTCCGCGCTCGGCAGGGCCACCAGGATCGCGTCCCGCCCGGCCGGCCGTCCCAGCTGCGCGAGCACTTCGGCGATGACGCCGACGCCCGCCTTGTCTTCGAACCCCTCGCTCGCCTTGGCGTAGTCGGGGTCCTGCCCGTTCAGCGCCTTGATCAGCTCGGGCTCGGCGTCTTTGGCCACCTTGAGGAGCGCAAACTGGATCGTCGCCCCCAACGTCGACGTCTTCGTCGGCGTCAGCAGCGTCAGAATGAGCGGCTTGACCGCCTTCGGGTAACGCATCTCGCTCAAGAGCTGCACGCTCGTGAGCTGCCACCACATGAGCTGATCCTTCTGGGAGTCGACGTCGGACGTCACCGGCGCCTTCAGCTTCTCGATCGCCTTGTCGCCGTAGCTCGGATCGCGCACCGCGATCACCGCGTCGTGGACCGCGTGGTACAGGCGCTCGCTCTGCGCCTTGGAGAGCTTGAACTTCGCGAACATGCTCCACAGGTCGTCGACCACTGTCTGATCGAGCTTCACCCCGGCCTTGGCCATCGCGTGGAGCGATTCGCACGCCACCCGCCCCTCGTCGTCGGTCTTGCCCATCTCGAAGTCTTTGAGCGCCTTCGAAATCGCCGGCTGCGTGCGCGGGTCGTGCGTCTCCGCGAGGAACTTCATCAAGTCGATCCGCGTTTTTTCGTCGAGACTACCCGACGTGTACTGCTTGGTAAGCGGATCGACGATCGTATCGAGCAGCGACTTGACCTCGGGCGCGCTCGCGTTGTTGCTCGCCTTGGTCATGTCGTCTTCGTAAAACTGCGTCAGGCGCTTGCTCGCGTTGGCGCGCTGCGCAGGGTCGTCCAGGCGCTTCACCCACGTCTTCGGGTCGTTCTCGTCGTCGCACGCCGCAAGCGCTCCACATAGGAGCGCCATCGGCAGAACGGTGCCGACGGTTGCGGACAGCAGCCGGAGCGTGCAGCGGAGCGTACGCGCGGTCTTCATGGCCATCTCTCCCGATGTGCGTGTCGCGGCGCGTCGCATCGCCGACGCCTACCCCACGCGACAAAACGGTCAGTCGGCCGGACGGTACAAGGCCGCGGACACAAGTGTCAACGCGGGTTTGTTGCGGTTGTCCCGCTTGTCTCCTTGGATGCCTCGTCGGCGGCCGCTTCTGCGATGCGGAGCTCGTGAAAGCAATGCAGCTCGACTGCACGGCGAATGAGCGCATACCGGCCGGTGACCCGCAGCCCTGCAAAGACAGAGTGGAATTGACGCGCCACAGTGTACGCGGACGTCTCTCGGCGTTCGGCGATCTCGTATCGGGTCAAGCCTTCGATGAGCCACTGCGCGACCTCTTGCTCGCTGGGCGTCAGGGCGATGAGCTGCGTCGTCGCCGGCCGGGGAACGCACGCGGCCAGGCAACGGCTACCGTCGTAGTCGAAGAAGGCGGCGCGCGCGCTCGGGATCCGGGCGACCCCCGCGCAGCTCTGCGCGGCGAGGACGAGCGGCAGCGGCACGTTGCGCTCCGCGAGCTCCAGTCGCGCGAGCGCCCGCAGAAAGCGGCCCGTGGCGGTCGAGATGGCGATGCCCAGGTCACACGCGAGGACTTTGCGCGCCTCGCCGCAGAGCACATTCACGACGAGCGACGCGTCTTCGGGGCTCAGGCCGCAGGGTCGCGCAATCACCTGGGCGACGAGGTACACGCGATCGCGGGTGACGGTCTCGCGCAGCGTTCGGAGCCGGCCGCGGGCCAGGTCTTCCCACACGGTCGCAAACGGAACGGTGTCCGCGCGGAGGACGGCCGCGTGGAATCCGGCCATCCATGGCTCGAGCGGCGGCGGGAGGGGATCGCGGGACGCGCTGGCGGACGACTCGGGGGCCGCGTCCGCGGGGTCTACGTAGGGCTGGGCGACTGCGATGTTGCGGACCGAGGACATGGTGCCCGCCCTTGGTGCACGGGGCGAGCCACCGGGGATCCGGGGCAAATCGCGGAGATTGCCCGTGGATCGCACGGGCGGGTGTCCAGAGGATTTGACGGGTGACCAGTGGGGTGGACAGCCCGCCACTACCGATGAAGTTGACTCGATCGATTCAGATCGACAGAAGGCCGTCGAGAATGGAACCGATGGCCTTGGGCGGGCCACACGCCTTCCACCGCTGAACGACCTCCCGCCGCGCCTCACGGGGCGACAGGCCCCGCCTGCGCGCGTCCTCCGCGGAATGGACGTCGAGAAGCCTCTCTACGACGCGTTTCAGCTCCAGTTGCCTTTTCGACTCGGCCGCGTCTTGATGATCTTCGGTGCTCATTCCGCAAGCGTCGGTCCGCGCTTTGGGGATGGCCAAGAAAACCGCAATTTGTTCCTCGTCGTGGCCATTGCCGGTCGGCCCGCGTGCGTTCGTTTCCGATGTTGCGCGACGATGCACCGCGAGCCCCTCGGTCCCTCGCGTCACTTTGCCGGAGCCTCCGGTGCGGTGACGGGGGTTACGACGACACCCGTCACCGCCCCTTTGACCGCCTTTCTCTGCCTCGTTCCCAGCGTATGCCGCGCTTCGCGCGTCGCCTTGCGCTTTGCGGCGGCGGCGGCCTTCTGCTCGACGGTGAGCGGCGTCGCCACTTTCTTCGGAGTCAGTCCGAAGTCGGCGAGCACGTCGGGCGACTTGCTATACGTGACTTTCACGAACGCCACGAGGGCATCGAGGAAGTCGCGCAATGCGGGCATGTTGGCGGCCTCGGTGGCGAGCTTCGCTTTGAGCGCGTTTTTGGCAGCCTCCACGTCAGCTCGCAAGGCGATGATGGATTGGAGCTGCGACGTGATCTGCGCCGGCGTGAAGGAATCACTCGCGAACGCCACGGGTGGGCCGCTCGCGAAGTGCTTGCTCGCGCCCGTGATCAACTGCTCCGCGAGTGTGGCCGTCACGCCTTTTCCTCTTCGTTTCACCATGGGGGGTTGGCTCTTCTCTCTGGTCTGCTCTCGACCGTGAGGCCGCCCGCCCCCGAGCACCGAGCCCGGCGCACGCGCGTCCTCTACCCCATTAAGTCCTGGGCGAGGCGAATTTGCCGGGACGGGCCATTTGTTTCACGGTGACCCCTCCAGGGCCACGCGACGGGTGTACGCGCCCCTCGGTCCGCCGCGTGCGCACGACATTCCCGCGCGTGCGCACGACGGGAGCTGGCGGGGGTCCGACGTGACCGCGCGCGAGCGCGAATGGAACGCGCATGTGTCCAGCCCGCCCGCACGTGCGCTCCACGTGCCGGTGCGCGAGTCGCACGTGCCGGTGCACCCATCCCACGTGCCGGTGCGCGAGTCGCACGTGCCGGTGCACCGTCCCACGTGCTGGTGCGCCCGTCCCACTCGCCGGTGCACCGGTCCGACTGGTTCGTGCGGTCGCACACGCCACGGATGCGACCATCGAGGCGGCCCCTCCTACCCCCGCTTCGAACCCCGCTTCAGGTCGAACGCTTTGATCAGGTTGTACATGTGAGCCCGCGTGAGATCGAGCGTTCGCGCGGCCGCCGTGACCTGCCAGTCCGCGGCTTCGAGCGCGCGTTGCACGACGCCGGCCTGGAAGCGGCGCGTCTCCTCCTGGAACGTAAGCGGCGGGCGAGCGGGCGGCGAGCTCGCGCCGGTCGTCTCACGGAATACATGCGCCGCCTCGACCGACCGCGACCCGTCGGCCGCTGCGTGGATCGCTGCCGCTTCGATGGCGCTCGCGAGCTCGCGAACATTGCCCGGCCACTCGGCCACCTCGATGGCCCGAAGCGCGCCCGGCGAGAGCACGACTTGCGCGAGACGGTGGAATCGGACCGCGCGCTCGCAAAGGTGCGCGGCCAGGGGCGCGACGTCCTCCGAGCGCTCGGCGAGGCCCGGCATTCGGATGGGCAGGACTTGCAGTCGAAAGAAAAGGTCGCTGCGAAAGCGCTTGTCGCGAGCTGCTTCCTCCAAGTCGAGGTTCGTGGCCGCGATGATTCGCACGTCGGCTTTGATCGACGTGGCCGATCCGAGTGGGAAGTACTCGCGGGTGTTGAGGAACGTGAGGAGCTTGGCCTGGGCGGCGGGCGTGAGATCGCCGACTTCGTCCAGGAACAGCGTCCCCCCTTTGGCCGCGCCGACCTTCCCCTCCGTGCGCCTCGTGGCCGTCGAGTGGGCCCCGGCCATCGCTCCGAACAGCTCGCTCTCGACGAGGCCGTCCGGGATCGCCGAGCAGTTCAGCTCGACGAACGGACGACCGCGACGCGGGCCGTTCTCGTGGATGGCCCGCGCGAGCTGCGTCTTGCCGGTGCCGGTCTCGCCGGTGATGAGCACCGCGACGTCGAGGGGCGCCACGAGCTCGACCTCGCGAAGGACCGCGGCCAGGGCGGCGCTCGTGCCGACGATGTCGTCGAGGGACATCCGCTTTCGCAACGCGGCCACGTGGTCGGCCTGCTGCCGCCGCGAGCGCAGGAACAGCGTCTCGACCAGAGGGGCGAGGTGCCGGGCGCACACCTGGGCGCGCTGGATCTCGCCGTCGGAGAACGATCCCCCCGCGCGGCGGCCCTGGATGTAAAGAACGCCGATCGGCGTCTTGCGCGCGATGGGGACGCAGAGCACCGCTTCGATCCTCGACGCTTGTACGCTCGGACGGTCGCGGAAGCGCGGGTCGAGGATCGCCGACGGACAGGCGATCACTTCCCCTTGGGCCATGGCCTCCGCGATGATCCCGCGCGAGACGATGGATCGAATCAGCTGGACTTGCTCGTCCGAGCAGCCGGCCGCACGCCACGACGTCGGCCCCTCTTCCGGGTCCGACACTTCGAGGTACCCCTGCTCCGCGCCGAGCACGCGCACGATGAGGCCGAGCGCCTCTTCGACGAAGGCCCCGGGGTCTTCGCGGTCGCTCAGACCGAGGAGGCCGAGGTAGAGGTCGCGCTCGAGGCGGAGCCGGTCCACGTCGGTCATCGGGTCGAGCAGCGGCGCTTGCGACACGGTGCGGCAAGGTACCATGGGCAGAGCTCGGCGTGGTTTCGGCAAGTCACGCTTGACGGTGAATCATATAGTCGGCCGCCATCGCTAGAAGTCCGCGTCCGGCACGGTGTTCTTCGGTACGCCACTTGGACGCGCGCGGCCTCGCGGCAGCCTTGCCGCAGGCTCCGCCGCTGGTCGGGCCCATCGGGTCGGGCCCATCCCCTCCTCGTCCTTGCGACTGAACAACGCATCACGAGCTCGATGCCGCAACCCCATCCCGTCATAGGCCAGAAGCGACTGGACCTCACGCCGAAAACACCTCGTCACGACTCGGAGCCTCATCCGACACGAGAAACAATCCGCTCAGTGAATGAGAAGGGTGAAAACGCTGTACGGAGGCGCAGCGTCCGCTCCGAACCCGAAGACGCACGGCGACCGCCGCCGATACGCGCCCCGATCGGCAGGCGGCCGAGCGACGCAGTCACTCTGGGTATAATATCTATTGACGGCCTGCACCACAGGCAGATAGTGCGCGTGGACGAGAAATGGGACGGCCCACGGTTTCCTGCACCCATTTGCTGCCACGCCTGGCGACGTTGCACAACCGCCGCGACGTGCAGAGGGCGAGCGGGGGCTTTGTGGTGTTGTCGGTCCGCGTCGAGGCTCCATCATCAGGTCACACTCCTCCTCGAATGGGAACATCGCCTTGCCGCCTCTCCGGCTGGCAAGGAATGCAGCACACGACGAGAGGGAAACCGCCCAATACCCGTCACCATCAACGAGGGTCGCCGCTGCCGTGAACCCCTCGCCATCGCCACGGGCATGCGAACATTGCGGGTCTCCCCAACCTGAGCCGGCGCGGTTTTGTAATCATTGCGGAGCACGATTGGTTGCGGATCGCGACGAGCGGCGGCCCCTTGCAGTTTTGTTCTGCGACATTGTCGGATCAACGAATTACCTCCGAAACCTCGGACCGGACGACTGGCTGTCGATCCTCCGCGACTTCCATCAGACTACGAGCAGAGTCGTTCATGAATTCGGTGGCTACGTAGCCCAACACTTGGGAGACGGGCAGCTCATCTATTTCGGGTTTCCGGAAGCGCATGATGATGACGCGAGACGAGCGGTCGAGACCGCTCTCGGAATCATCGCGGCGATGGCAGACCTAAACGTACGGCTCCTCTACCGTGGGTGGCCCGAGTTGAGAGTGCGCATTGGCATAGCCACTGGGCGCACACTGATCGGTTCGCTCGGGTCGGGGTCGGAAAGTCTGGCTCACGGAGAGATCCCGCACTTGGCCGCGCGACTTCAGAGCATGGCCGAGCCCAACACGATCTTGATCGACGACGTGACGCGCCATCTCGTAGACGGATTCTTCCGATGTCAGGCGCTGCCAGGCAAGACGCCGAAAGACTTTCCCCGGGCCTCGCTTCACGCCGTGCTCGGACGGACCGACGCTCGGAGCCGGTTGGACGTCTCCATGATGGGTGGCCTGAGCCCCTTCGTGGGCCGAGCACCCGAACTTCGGGCCCTTGCGGAGGCCTGGGAAGACGTGAGCCGTGGCGGCCGGCGCAATGTCGTCATACGGGCTGAGCCAGGGATGGGCAAGACTCGGCTCGTCCAAGCGTTCCGGCGACAACTTGAAGGGGCCGACCACGTCTTCGAATGCCGCGCATCCGCGTATCACAAGAACCGGGCTCTCTACCCCATCATCGACATGATCGAGCGGACGCTCGGCATCCAACCCGACGAGCCCAATGAACGCAGACTCGGCAAAATCGAAGGGTGGCTCTCCGGTTCGAGCGCCTTGGGCTTGGGCGTCGTGGGGGCATTTGCGCCTCTTTTCTCTGCTAATGGTGCTCCTCACCAGGCTACGCTGAATCTCTCGCCCCAGAAGCAAAGGCAGGTCGTCTTCCAATCCTTGCTGGGGTGGCTCGAGTTTCTAGGCAAACGCGGGACGGTACTCCTCCTCGTCGAAGATGCTCATTGGGCGGATCCATCGACTTTGCAATTCCTGGATACTCTGGCTGCGAGCGAATCGAACTCCCGGCTCCTCGTCGTATTGACGGCCCGCCCGGAATTCGAAAACCCATGGCCGGGTCGCTGTCTGAACATCGCTCTCGAACGTCTAGGCGACTCCGACACCGCGCAGATCGTCACTTCGCTAGCGCCAGACAAGATATTGTCCTCCGAGCTCCTGGCGTTCGTACTAAAAAAGGCCGAAGGGGTGCCGCTCTTCGCCGAGGAGCTCACCAAGACACTCATGGAGGCCGGGGTACTCGCGGTAAGCTCGGACCGAGGCTCGTCGCCCCCTCCGTCGCTCGATCAACTCGAGATTCCTTCGCCACTCGGCGGCGTGCTGATGGCCCGCCTCGACCGCCTGGGCCGGGCCAAGCAGACGGCTCAACTGGCGGCGACCCTCGGGCGGGAATTCCGACTCGACATTCTTGCGGCCGTCGGCTCCATGACCCCGGACGTGCTCTCCGAGGACTTTCGCAAACTGATCGAAGCCGGACTCGTGTACCCGGTGTCTGACAATACCTATGCGTTCAAGCATGCACTCATTCGCGATGCTGCCTACGACCTCAGCTCGACGTATGCTCGACAGAGCGCCCACGTGCTCATAGCATCGACGCTCGAAGAGCGATTCCCGGACATCGCGAAGGCGCAACCCGATCTCCTGGCGTTCCATTACGCCGCTGCCGACCGAAAGGCCGCTGCGCTACCGTACGCTCAGCTGGCTGCGGACCAGGCCCTCCAGCGATGTGCTTACGTCGAGGCTACGGTACACGCCTCCAGCGTCGTGTCCTGGGCGGAGTGTCTGGAAGGTTCCCCGCGCTCCGAGGCGGAACTGGTCGCAAACAGCGTACTGTCACAGGCGATGATGGCGACGCGAGGCTGGGCCGATCCTCAGGTCGAGGCAATCGCCAAGCGCTCTGCGACGCTGTTGCGTGAAGTCGATTCATTCAACCGGTACCGGGTTCCGACATTGTGGTCACTATTTGCATATTACCATACGGCGAGCAAGCGACGCGCGGCCAATGAAGTGGCACGGCAACTTGTGGCCGCTGCCGACGCTACGGGCGATCCGGGGCTGCGTGCGGCGGCCGCAACGGTGCTCGGCATCACACTGCATCCGGAGGGTAATATGTCCGGTGCCAGGCATGCTCTGGAGCAGGCCATCAGCCTCTACGATCCGAAGTTGCATCGCGATCAGGGCCCACGAATGGGGTTGGACTCGCTTGTTCTGGCTAAGACCCTTCTGGCCCATCTGCAGTGGTTCTCCGGTCAAACCGCTCCGGCTTTCGAGCAAGTCAGGACCGCTCTTCAATGGGCACGCGACGTGGGGCATGTCCCTTCGATCGCCATTGGGCTGCTCTACGGCTGCCAAGTCTATCAGTTTGCCGGCGATAAGGCGGGGGCTGCCACGATGACCGCAGAGATCCTGACGTTGGCCCAGAAGTACGGACTGCCGGCCTACGAGGGATACGCAGCGATCATCCACGCGTGGGCGACTGGCGATGAGCAGCGCGCCGATGCCATTTTGGGCGGCCTTGCGGCCATGGGATGCAAGCTGTGCCTGTCTTACTACGGCTCCCTAATCGCAGACAATCTCGCGGAGCGCGGATGTCTGGATGGGGCGATTGACCGCATCGACCGGTGCCTGGTGCTGTGTCAAGAAAACGACGAGCACTTCTACGCGCCTGAGCTTCATCGGAGGCGCGCGATGTATCGACTCCTGCAACAGGATAGTGGCGTCCCCGAGAGTGCACGAGCCTCGCTCAAGGAAGCGGCGCAGCTTGCGCGGCGACACGATATGCCACGAGTGGAGGCGCTCGCGATTAGAGACCTTGTGAGCCATTTTGGCGAGGATGAACCGTACAGGTCGCGTCTCGAGCACCTCGTGGAGCTCAATCCCGGCGTGCATGAAGTGAACAACGCACGTGCATGAAGTGAACAACGCAAAGGAGGTGGCTCAATGCCCGGAACGAATACCCTTGACGGCGAATTGATGACGTTTCGGACTACCTGGCTTCGTGCCGTGGCTTTGGCATGGACAAATGGTACATTCCGCTCCGCTCTCGTCCGCGACCCGAAGACGGCGCTGAGCGACTCTTTTGGTTTCGCCTGGCCGTGGCCGAACGTGCTGGACTTCGAGGTTGCCGAACAGCCACACTTCAAGTGGATTGGTGACGATTGGACCTGGCCAGCAGATGGGGAGGATCAGCTGAGTCTGCGTATTCCGCTCGAGCCGATGACGAACGGCGGATCTGGGGCGCCCGTTCGCATCGCTGCCTCGAATCACGCGTTGGCGCTCGCAGATTACTATGCGATCCGGCCCTCGATGTTCGGGACGATCGGCGGCGGCGGTGCGACGCCGCGAGGGAATTCGCTCGTTACCTCCGCCGCCATCGACCTGACGGAGAGAGCAAGTCTCTCGCTCGGTGACTACATGGTCGCGGGGTCTCCAGTTCGTTTCGGTGGTCACGGTCCTCCTCCGGGCGGGTTCGTGCCGAGCGCTGGCAGTTTCATGGACTTCGAGGTCGTTGTCATCGCCGCGATGGCAAAGGCGTGGGAAAATGCGGCTTTTGCACAGCTCTTGGACGCGGACTTCAACCTCGCTCTCACGACGATTCGAGACTACACGGAGCCTTGGAAGTTGATTTTGAAGGTAAAGAATGACCCGACGGCGCGGTGGAGCGCGGCGACGGTGGGTCAGGGTGGAAAGGTTGTTCCGTCGAAATGGGAGACACTCAGCGCCCACAAGCTCACACTGAACCTGCCGTGCGAGCCCGTTATCAAGGATCAGAGCGTCGCGCTGGCGGCGTACAACAGCACCGGGGCACAGTTTCCCTTTACGTGTTGCGCGTGAACGCGAGAGCGTCGGTTCGCCGATGGATCTCCCGGAGCTTGGACACGTTTTAACGGTGAGGCCGGGCCTTCGGGTCGAGCCGATGGGACACGATTCTGTGTTCCTCATCGGCGAAGGGCAACGCTTCGTTCTTTCGGACTTCCGCGCAACCGAGGTGATTGCGCTCGTGGACGGAAGGCGCTCGGTCGCGGACATCCTCCGGAACGTGGGCCACGGGGTGTCCGAGGCCGAGGCGCTTTACGTTCTGGGCCACCTCATTGCGCGCGGCTATCTGGTGCCAGCGGCCACCGAGGTTTCGCTTTGCTCCGCTGCTTTCTGGCACGGCGTTGGCATCGATCCCGCAGTTGCGAGCCAGGCTTTACCCCGCACGCCCGTCTCGGTGCAGTACGTTGGAGACCCTGCGTTCCCGGAAGCTATGGCTGACGCTCTTCGGGCAGCGGGGGTGCGCATCGACGGTGCGTCGCCTTTCAAGCTAGTGGTAGCGAACGATTATCTTCGTTCAGAGCTTTCTGCGATCAACATCAATATGCTGCGCATCGAGGGCTGCTGGGCCCTCATCAAAGTCGTTGGAACAAAACCGCTCTTTGGGCCCGTATTTCGGCGTCATGGGCCCTGCTGGGATTGTCTGGCCTTCTGGATGCGCAACAATCGACCTGTCGAGGAAATGGTCCGCAGGCGGCGCGGACACGTGGACCAAGTCTGTCCCCCTCCTGCTTCAATCGAGGCCAGCATTCGAACCGCCTGCGGATTTGCGGCACTTCTCATCGCCCGCGCCGTAGCGTCGAGGAGCTCCGCGTCTGGAACAGTCTTCGATTCCACGGTGCTCTCGCTCGACTTTGGCTCTTTGCAGACGACGGCGCACACAGTCGTCAAGAGGCCGCAGTGTCCCTCATGTGGGGACGCCAGCCTGATGCGGGCGGTCGGCGACCGCCCGATCGAATTGCGGCCAGTCGAGAAGGCGCACGCCACCGACGGCGGATATCGTCGACAGACGCCGAGAGAGACCTACGACCGCTACCGACACCTGATCGGGCCGCTGACCGGGCCGGTCACCCACGTGGTGCAGATGCCGGGGCGAGACACCGAACTCCGCGCCGTGTACGCGTCGGGGTACATGGTGTGCCCCCGAGGCGATGTCCCCAATGCGAATGATTTCGACAAGCCTTGCGCCGGCAAGGGACGCAGCCCGGAGCAAGCGCGGGTGAGCGCTCTATGCGAAGCGCTCGAGCGCTTTAGCGGCGTATATCAAGGTGACGAGGCCCGTGTGCGCGCAACGAGCGAGGCACTAGGTTCGGCAGCCGTGCCGCCGGCCGACCTCTTGAACTTTAGTCAAAGCCAGTATCTCGAGCGTAACCGTATCAACCGGTTCGGATCGGGCGCCCGCGAGCGAGTCCCTGCACCACTCGATTCGATGACCGAGATCGATTGGACTCCGGCGTGGTCACTGACTCACAAGCAGCGACGCTATATTCCGCTTACGTATTGCTACTCCGAAGCGCCGACCGAGTGCGGTACCCTGTTTTGCCGCCCTTGTGGCAATGGCGTTGCCGCTGGCACTTGTCTCGAAGAGGCGATATTGCAAGGCCTTCTCGAGCTCATCGAGCGGGATGCAGTGTCCATTTGGTGGTATAATAAAGTTTCTCGCCCGGCGATTGACATCGATAGCTTCAATGACGGCTACTTCGATGACGTTCGTGCTGACTACGCACGGCTGGGATGGACAGTCTGGGTGCTTGATCTGACCCACGATCTTCGCATCCCTACATGTGTTGCCCTGGCGCGTGAACCCAACGAGGATCGCTTTGCGATCGGGTTCGGCTGCCATCTCCAGCCGCGTCTTGCCGTGCAACGAGCGCTAACGGAGCTAAACCAGCTGTTCGACCCCACCGGTCAGCGCCGTGCGCCGTGGGACCTCGACCGGCTCTTTGATCGCGAATATTTATTTCCTCAGCCCGACGTTCCTTCGGTCTCGTCTCGTTGCCTCCCGCGAATTGAAGGTGCTGACCTGCAGGTCGACATCGAGAAATGCATGAACCGGCTCCAAGACAGTGGCTTGGAGCTCATTGTGGTAGACAAAACCCGTCCCGATATCAACCTGAACGTAGCCCAGGTGATTGTTCCGGGCCTTCGTCATTTTTGGCCGAGGTTTGCGCCGGGGAGACTATACGACGTGCCGTTCAATCTCGGCTGGAGGCTTCAACCACTGGTCGAGGTCAATCTGAACTCCGTACCTTTGCTTGTGTAAGCGGCGAGGGAGCAATTCCATGCGAAACGGTATGCGGATCATGGACGTGGATCGGCACGTCATGGAGCCAATCGGCATGTGGCGCGAGTACCTCCCGGTAACAATGCGAGACCAAGCCCCGCAGTTGATGTCGGTGGCTCCGTTCGGAGAGACACTCGCGTCGCGGTTGGAGAGGCTTGGCGAGCATGCGCTGCTGCGTACCCCCGATGTTCTTGGTGTGGCGGGTAAACCTCTGATGCGTGACGTGACCGAAGTGGCGTACATCGAGACAGGGCTAATCGCCGCACGGCGTCGTCCACTCCTCTCGGCGGCCGAGACTCCTCAAGGCCAACTTGCCGAAATGGAGGCGACCGGAGTCGACGTGGCGGTCATGCTGCCGACGTTTGCACCCTTTCTCGTCTACGACGATTCGATCGGCGCAGAGCTCTCGAGAGCGTATGCGCGCGCCTACAATCGGTGGCTCGTCGATATGTGTTCATTCGCACCGACGAAACTCGTCGGCGCGGCGCTTTTGTCCCGCCACGACCCGGGCGCCATGGTGCAGGATCTCGAGCAGGCCCTCCGCGATGGGTTGAGGGCGGTCGTACTTCGGCCAAACCCCGTTTGCGGCCGAACGCTCGGCGATGCGGCGTATCATCCGTTCTTTGCGGCGTGCGAACACAATTCCGTCACGGT
>Ga0265331_10001818_pt1 | contig 15114 bp, 11 predicted proteins | sample 41923metaG_FD_202088 | JGI IMG/M metagenome (GOLD analysis project Ga0265331, IMG submission 202088) | Rhizosphere microbial communities from Carex aquatilis grown in University of Washington, Seatle, WA, United States - 4-19-23 metaG | ecosystem: Host-associated > Plants > Roots > Rhizosphere...
TCGCCGACAACTGGTTGAACAGATCCTCGTCGAGGTTGGTCCAGATGTTGCCAAACTGAAAGTCGAGATACGGGATCGTGCCGACCAGCACCCCGCCGTCCAGCCGCGGCCGTTCGTAATCGAGCATCACAACCTTCGCCGGCAGTTCCGGGCCGACCTGCTCGAACGTGATGACTCCCGCCGCGAGACGCGCCCCGGTGTAAACATAGACGTCGCGGCCATGAAACGTGTGCGAGCGCTCCGAGCCGGCGCGCCGGTTCTTGGTCTCGTCGATTTCCCGCACCGCCGCCACGCCCTGCTCCTCCGCCACCAAGGTGAGCGTGCCGTTGTCGGGACTCACAAAATAGTGGCCGGTCTTGGTTTTCAACACGACGGATTTCCGCGCCGTGCCGACTCCGGGGTCGATCACCGAGACGAACACCGTGCCCGCCGGCCAAAAGGGCGAAGCCTGCTTGAGGCGGTAGGCGGCCTCCCAGATGTCGAACGGCGTGTTTTCGTGGCTGAGGTCGTAAATTGCGAGGTGCGGATCGACGCCGACGGCGACGCCGCGCATCGCAGCCACCGCGCCGTCCTTCGTGCCGAAGTCAGTTTGCAAAACAAGCGGAGCCTCCGCCCGGGCCAAGACCAGAGCGCTGAGGAAAAGCAGGATTTTTTTCATGGAGATAAAGTCGGGAATGCTGCAGATATTTAACCACTAATCTTCACTAATTAACACTAATTGGTTAGGAAGCTTAACACCCTATTTCCGGGTTTGGGTCAGGTTTCTTCATTAGCGGTTATTAGTGTGAATTAGTGGTTCCAATCCGGTTTTTTTCCCTGCCTTGGTCTTCAGCAAACGCACCGATCACCTCGGATCCGACCGCATCGGCCAACAGGCGGCCGCGCGAGGTCAGCGCGATCCGACCTTCTGGGGTGTCGCGCAGCAGGCCTTCGAGCAGCAGCCGCGGCAGCAGGTCAAGGCAATGCTCCCAACGGGGCGTGGGAAACCGCCGCTGCAGCTCCGGGATCGAAACGCCTTCATTCAGACGCAGGCCGAAAGTCACGCTGTCCGCCGCCAGCAATTCTGGCGTCAGCGGCACGCGGTCGGCCGTGGCCCGCCGCCCGGCGGCGACGTCGGCCTGCCATTGCCCGAGATCGGGCGGGTTGGCCGCTCGCCAGCCGGCGTGTTGGGAGGCGGCCGCGGGACCGAGCCCCACCCACTCGTGCATCCGCCAGGTATTCAAATTGTGCCGGCAAACGTGGCCGGCCCGGGCGAAATTCGAAACCTCGTACTGCGCGTAACCTGCCGCCTCCAGATATTCCCAGGTCCGCAGGTAAAACGCCGCCTCCTTCTCCGGATCGAGTTTCACCCGGCCTTGGGAAAGCTTCACCCAAAGCGCGGTATCCTCCTCGAACGTCAGGCAGTACGTCGAAAGATGGTCGGGGCCGAGCCGCATCGCCTCGTCGAGGTCCGCCCGCCATTGCTCCTCGGTCTGCCCGGGCAGCGCAAACATCAGGTCGAGGTTCACACTCGCGAATCCAGCCGCCCCGATCAGGTCCCAAGCCCGGTAAACCTGGGTGGTCGTGTGCTGGCGACCCAGCGCGTCCAACAAGTCGGGGCGGAAACTCTGCACGCCGAGCGAAACGCGGGTCACGCCGAGGGTTTTTAACGCCGCCAGCCGGTCCGCGGTGACCGTCGCCGGCGCCAGCTCCACCGACCACTCCCCGGGGGTACCGGCCGTGCAGCGGAGGACGGCCTGACCCAACCGCTCGAGCTCACCGGGACGCAGCAAACCCGGCGTGCCTCCGCCCCAGAACACGGTGCCGATCCGCAGCGGCGACCCGGTGGACGCCTGCCCCCACTCGACCAAATCCGCTTCCCGTTCGATGAATTCCAAGTAACGCGGCACCGCGTCGGCCTTCGGCACGGTCTGGTAGAAGGCGCAGAAATCACACGTCGTGGCGCAAAACGGCACGTGCACATACAGCCCCGGCAGCGGTGCCACCGGCCACGACCGCACCGCCGGCGGTGGGACGGCCGCAGCTTTGTCTTGCCCTGGTGGTAATACGACCATTAGAAGCGCATCGATTTAAAGCCTGCCCGCCTCTCCAGCGACCGGGCGTTTTCTTCCTCAAATGCACAAGACTAACTTCCCTCAAGCGAGCAGAATTTTCGCCGCCCTGGCCGTCCTTGCCTTCCTGTTGCTCACCGGTTGCGACCTGACGATCACCAATATCACCCCCGAGACCGTGCCGGCCAACCCGTCGCAGATCTACACCGTGACCGCCCGGTTCGAGGTGAAAGCGAACAGCATCGTCCGCGAGTCAATCCATCCGCGCATCGTCATCGACGGACAGAGCTTTAACATGAGTCGCGCCACCGCCGGCACCGATCTCTGGGAATTCGACTACCAGCTGCCCGCCGGCCGTACGAACGCGAAGTACTATTTCATCGCCGACTACAGCGTAAAGTCCGGCGACAGCGCTACCCCCCGCGAGCTCACGTCCGACCAAGTCTACGTCATGAACATCGCCGGCCGCTACGTACTGCGGCCCGAGGCCAACCGGGCCCCGGTCGGCAGTCGCGTCAGCGTGTTGGGCGCGGGTTTCACGCCCACCGACGTCGTTTTCTTCGACTATACCCCCACCCGCACGGTGTTTGAATCGCCGAGCACTCTGAGCTTCTTCGTGCCGGCGGTCGACACCGGGCACAGCTACGCCGTGACCGTCCGGGGTGGTGGCGCCGAGCTTTCCGTCGGCGCCTTCCGGGTTGACGCCATCAGCTTCCAAGTCTCACCCACCGAAATGTCCCTCCGCAGCGGGGAACAGAAAGCGATCACCTTCACGATTCCGAATCCAGCCCCGGCCGGCGGGATGCTGGTCGACGTCACCACCGATGTGCCCGAAAGTGTGATCATGCCGGAGATCCTGATTGCCGCGGGCGCCACGAGCGTGACGGTGCCGGTACAGGGCGGGAAGCCCGGCTCCGGCTCGATTTATTTCCGGTCGAGCGCGGGCGAGAGTTCGATCCCCGTCACGGTCACCGCGCGCTAAGCCGCAACGACGCAGTTGAAATGTAGGGCGGGGTCTCCGAACCCCGCCGCGCCTCGACCGCAGGCGGGATTTGGAGATCCCGCCCCGCAACCGAACGGTGGGGACAACCAGCGCATGGTTCAACTGCAGGGATGCGGCCAAGGCAGGACCAGGCGTCCATCGAGGTTCCGGAGGGCACCGGCAACGGCGAAAGCCCGGAGCCTTTCCCCTCAGAATACCCGGGGAAGCTTGGGGTCTTTCGCCGGGCCCGAATCGGGGGCGGTTGCCGATTCAAGGGAACTTTCATACGGCTTTGATGTATCGTCGCCGCCGGACGCGTGTCACACTACTCGCCTAGAGTGCCCGATTAATTTGTGTGATAAACCGGTTACGCCCATGAGTTTTATTGCATCCCCCTCGCCAATCTGCCTCGTTGACCCCGTGGTCGGGCTGACGCCAGTACGGATGGCACCCGCGGGCGGCAAAATTTCGCTGGCCGAAGAACGGCTGCCCCGCCTCGATGTCGCGCAGTCGACGTCCTACGATCCGCGCCGGCACCCGGTCATTTTCCAGAGTCCGTCGCTGACCGTCACCTTGGATGAAAAACGCAAGATTGCGTGGAAGGAAATGCATCCGACACCGCGCCCCTGCGTCACGCACGCGTTGCTCTGCGATTTCCGCACGGTGGATGCGCAGATCGTGGCCGAGGTCGACGTGGACTACTGCATCACGTGGTCCGCTCATCCCGAGGCGTACAGTCTGGGCGGCGACCTGGATCTTTTCCGCCACTGCGTCCGCCAGGGCGACTGGCAGCGACTCCAGGAATACGCCGATCTCTGTGTCGACGCGATGTACACCCACATCTCGGGTTTCGGCCGCGGGGTGATTTCGATCGGGCTGGTGCAAGGGGCGGCCCTGGGCGGCGGCCTGGAGACCGCCCTGGCGATGGACTACATCTTTGCCGAGGAACAGGCCGTGTTCGGCCTGCCGGAAATGCTTTTCAATCTCTTCCCCGGCATGGGCGCCTACAGCCTGCTCGCGCGCAAGATCGGTCCGCAGCAGGCGCAAAAATTCATCACCGAAGCACAGACTCATCCGGCCGAGGTGCTGCTTTCGCTCGGTTTGCTGGAACAGCTCGCCCCGGCCGGAGGCGGGCTCGCCGCCGTGATGCAGTTCATCGACAGCCGCCAGAAACAGGTGCGCGGCATGCGGGCCTTCGCCCGCGCGCGGCGCTTCGCCACCACCGAGATCGGTCGGCAGGAGATGACCGACATCGTGCGCGAATGGGTCCGCTCGGCCCGCGAGTTGACGCCGCGCGATCTGCGCATGATGGAACTGCTCGTCCAGGCCCAGCTGCGCCTCAAGACGGTCGAGCCGGTGCGCCCCTGCGAGGTCGGCGCTCCCGCCGCTTGAACCGGGAGCATGCCGTTTGAACCAGGTGAAACCGGACCTCCGTGACTGGTTTTCTTCGCGCTACTCCATCGCCCGTCCGGAGGTCGGGCTCCACCGGTTGGAAGCCCCGCCCGTTTACAGCCGCGCCGCCTGCAGGCTTTCGAGCAGCTTACGCGTCGATTCCCACTCGGGATGCAGTTTCACCGCCGCCGCATAATGGCCGATCGCGTCGTCGAGTCGCCCGGGAATTTTCAGAAGCAGGTTGGCCAGGTTGAGGTGCGCCTCGGCCAGGTCCGGCTGCAACCGGAGCGCAATCTCGTACTCGGCCACCGCCACCAGTCGCTTTTCCGGACTCTCGGCGAGGGCGTTGGCCAGATTGAAATGAACCGCAGCGTTCCCGGGCTCGAGCAGCAGGGCCGCCTCGTACTGCGCGATGGCCTCCGTGGCGTGCCCTTTCATCTTCCAAAGGGCCGTGCCGAGGTTGGCGTGGAACTCCGCCCGCCGCGGGTTGAGACGCAGCGCCGCCTCATATTCCGTCACCGCTTCCGCCAGCCGCCCCGGCAGCCGGGCCAGTGCGTTGGCCAGATAGTAGTGCGTGGCCGCCTGCTCCGGCTCGAGCCGCAGCGCCGCCTGGTATTCCGCCACGGCCTCCGGCAGCCGGGCCGGGTCCTTCGCAAGGACTGTGCCGAGATTGGCGTGGGCCTCGGCCAGCTGCGGATCAACGCGGAGCGCCGCCTCGAAATGCACGATGGCCGCCGCACTCTGGCCGGGCAGCTCCGCGAGGATGATGCCGAGATTGTTGTGTGCCTGGTGCATGTCCGGCGCCAGCCGCAGGGCCGCCTGGTAATGCGCGATGGCCTCGTCCAGCCGGCCCGGGACCTTCGCGAGGGCATTGGCGAGGTTGCAATGCGCCTCGGCCGAGTCGGGCTTGAGACGCAGCGCGGCCTCGAAATGTCCGATGGCCTCGGGCTGGCGGGACGCGTCATTGCTGATGAGATTGCCGAGATTGATATGCGCCAGCCAGCAGTCCGGATTGTGCGCCAGCGTGTGCCGGTAGAGTGTCACCGGGTCCCCGTACACCGCGCTCTGCACCCACGTACGCAGCCCGAGCGCGAGCACCAACGCCGCGCCCGCAACCGGGCCCAGCCAGCGCCGCGGCGCGGAGATCCGGTCCGCCGTCTGCGTCAGAATTGCGGCCGTGGGCACGATGAGACCGAGGCTGGCCAGGTATTGGAAATGATCCGCCACGAACGAAAAAAGAAACGGAAAGACGTCCACGAACCCCAGCGCCGGAAAAAGCGTGCCGGCAAAGAAAAGCAGCGCCGCGAGCGGCCCGCGATTTTTTCGGGCCCAAAACAGGCAGGCGGCCGCCACGGCGACGGCCCCGGTGGGATAGAGAAAATCGCTCCAGCGGGCCGGATCCGGCAGCCACCGCGGATAAATGAAGACCAGCTCGCCCGGCCAGAAGATCTTGCCCGCATAAAACCAAAGCGCGCGCCCGGCCAGCTGCACCCGCTGCCCCCAGTCCAGGGCGAACCCGGTGCCCTGCGCGCCGATGAAATATTTCTCGACCCAGGCGGTGACCAGACCGGCCCCGATCGCTGGCCCGAACCACGGCAGCAGCGGAGCCACGTCGCGACGAAATTCAAGCCGCCCCCGGCGCCACCAGAGCACGACCAGCAGCGCTGCGGGCAGCGTGGCCGCAACCGTCTTGGCCAACAGGGCGAGCAAAAACAACCCCCCCGCGGCGTAATACCGCGAGGTCCGCCGGGATTCGTCAAAGCCGAGGTAGAGCCAGGCCGCGGCGAGGTAAAAGCAGCCGGAGAGAGTGTTTTTCTGTTCGCTGATCCAGGCGACGGACTCGACGCACACCGGATGAAGCGCGAAAATCGCGCCACCGAGCCAGGCCCCCGGCAGACGCAGGCGCCGCATGATCGCCACCACCAGCAGCGCCGACGCGACGTGGAGCAGGATGTTGATGAGATGGTAGCCAGTCACCGCGTCGCCCCACAGCCGGTGCTCCAGCCAAAACGCCGAATGAAGCACGGGATAATATTGCTGCGTGGCGGCCGGATCCATCCAGATGCTTTTCAACCCAGCCAGCGTGCGCAACGCCTTCCGGGTGACATGGCCGTCGTCGTCCCACAGCAGCGCCCCGTGCACGGCCGGCCAGTAGGCCAGGAGCGTGGCCAGCAAGAGCAACCCCGCGGCGACGAAATCCCCGCGCCGCGAGCGCGTTGTTTGAGACTCCTTGGCCGGGAACACGGACATCGTTATGAAGCATGAGCGCGGCGATCCGGTCCGGCAATGGCGTTGTTAAAATGGGCAGGGAAATATCGATGACCCATATTTTTGTACGAGCCTGCTCGCAGGCGACCGTCAGGACGTGGCACGGGTCTCCCGACCCGTGATGATCGGAACACGGGTCGGGAGACCCGTGCCACGAAGATCGCGGCGTAAAGCCGCTCCTACAAAACCGCGCGGCACCGCCTCAGAGCATCGGCAGATGCGGCTCGATCTCGGCGTTGTAGTCGATGCCGGGCAGACCGAAACCGAAGAGCTTGAGAAATTCGGTCCGGTAGCCGGCGATGTCGGTGAGCTCCGTCAGGTTCTCCGTCGTGACCTTGGGCCAGATCTCCGCCACCGCCGCCTGGACGTCGGGACGCATCTCCCAGTCGTCGACGCGCGTGCGGCCTTCGCTGTCGAGCTTGGGCACATGGCCGTTGAACAGCTGCGTGGCGAAGAGGCGCTGCATTTGCTCAATGCAACCCTCGTGCAACCCTTTTCCCTTCATGACGCGGTAAAGAATGGAAATATAGAGCGGCACGACCGGGATGGCCGAACTGGCCTGGGTGACGAGCGCCTTGTTGACCGAAACCAAAGCCCGCCCGCCGCCGTGCGCCTTGAGCTTCGTGTCGATGGCCTTCGCCGCGCGTTCGAGATCGATCTTCGCCCGGCCGATGGTGCCGTCCTTGTAGATCGGCCAGGTCTGCGAGGGACCGATGTAGGAATACGCCACCGAGGTCGCGCCGGGCGCGAGGAGCTTGGCATCGGCCAGGGCCTGTATCCAGAACTCCCAGTCTTCCCCGCCCATCACCGCCACCGTGTCGGCCACTCCCGTGTCGTCGGCCGGCTGGATAGTGATTTCGCTGACGACGCCCTTGTCGGTGTCGACGGTCTTGTTCGTGTAGGGCACGCCGAGCGGCTGAAGCGTGGATTTGTGCACCACGCCCGTGCGCGGGTGTTGCCGGCGCGGTGAGGCGAGCGAATAGACAACCAAATCGATCGGGCCCATGTCCCGCGCGATCACCGCGAGCGCCTGTTTCTTGATGTCGTCGGAAAACGCATCGCCGTTGAGGTTCGCCGCATAGAGCCCATCGGCGCGGGCGGCCCGGGTGAAGGCGATGGTGTTGTACCAGCCCGGGGTGGCCGGGCGGCCCTCCTCGGAAGGTCGCTCATAAAAAACGCCGAGGGTTTTCGCGCCCGAGCCGAAGGCCGCCGCGATGCGCGACGCCAGGCCGTAGCCGGTGGAGGAGCCGATGACGAGCACGCTGCGCGGGCCGTTTTTGATCGGGCCCCGGCTTTTGACGAGGTCGATCTGTTCCTGCACGTGGGCGGCGCACCCGGCGGGATGAGCGGTCACACAAACGAATCCACGAACCTTCGGCTTGATAATCATAGAGGGGAGGTGCGCCAGCCTTGCGGCCCGGGCCGTGGTGACAAGAGCCAAGTGGGGCCGCAAAATTGGCCTCTCCGGGCTGCCGGCAAAAAGCGTTCAGTTGTAGGGCGGGGTCGCCGACCCCGCCTCGAACGTTGCAATATTCCCGCAGCAAGGCGGGGTCAGCGACCCCGCCCTACAATTCGAACCACATTGCCTCGCCCGACGTTCGTCACTTTCCCAGCAGCACGATCGGACCCTCGGCCTTGGGGACGCCGCCTTTTTTCTCCACGCTGATGGCAAAGGCGGCGGCCTGCGCCACCGGCTGGTCGGGCTTGAAGCCGAGGGCGACATGGCCGTCGGGGCCGACATGGAATACGCCGCCGTTGACCGGATTCTTGTACGCCGGGTCGATGACCCAGATCTGGTAATCCTGGTTGTCGGCGAGGGCCGGCAGTTTGTCGATCGTCAGCAGGCCGGTCTGCTTGGCCGGGTCCCAAACCGCGATGGCCTGGGCTTCCTTCGTGTTGCCGGCGAGGGAGGCGAGCGCGGTGACCTTGAGGCGGGTGAGATCCTGTTCCTCGCGCAATTTTTGTCCGAGGTCGTTGATCATGTTTTCGGCCACGAGCGAGCGTTGCTTGAGTTCGGTCTGGGCCGACTTGTAGGCGATCTCGGCCAGCTCGCGTTCGTTCTGGAGCGCGGCGTTTTCGCGGCGCAGGCCCGCATTTTGCCAGCCGAGCCACAGCGCCGCCAAGGCCAGTCCGGCCGCCGCGGCCAGCCGCAACACGCGCCGGAACGGGAAAGCCACCACCTTGTTTCCGGCCGCCGGAGCGGCCACTGCGTCCAAGATCGCGCGTTTGAGCTCCGCCGGCGGTTCCACCTGCGGCACCGCCAGAGCCAGCGCGGCGGAACTCCGCTCGAAGGACGCGACCAGCTCCTGCAGCTCGCGGTTGTCCCGCAGCTCGGCTTCGAACGCCGTGCGCTCCACACCCTCGAGCAACCCGAGGGCGTGCAGCGCCGCCTGTTCTTCGTGACGTTCGGTGATCATAACCGGGCGGGAAGGGTTTCCCGCAGCCGCAGCAGACCGCGGCGGATGCGGGCCTTAATGGTGCCGAGGGGCTCGTTGAGTTTCTCCGCGATCTCCTGCTGCGTCAGGCCGCTGAAGAAGGCCAGCTCGATGGCGGATTTCTGGTCGGTACCGAGGGCGGCCAGCGCGGTGCGTACCGCGGCGGCCTGCTCGTGCAGCCAGAGAGCGGTCGCCGAATCGCCCTCCGTCGCCCCGGTGTCGCCGCCGTGGATGTCGGGGGCCGATTCGTGGACGATCTCCTGCCGGCGCTTGCGCATGCGCACGCGGTCGATGGACCGGTTGCGGGTCAGCGTGGCCGCCCAGGAAAAAACCGACCCGCGCCCGGCGGCGTAGTCCGCAGCCTTGTGCCAGAGCTGCAGAAAAACGTCCTGCACGATATCCTGGGCCTCCGCCCGGTCGTTGGTCACGCGGAAGGCGAGCGAAAACAACGGACGCGAAAGCTGGTCATAGAGCCGGGCCAGCGCGGATTTGTCGCCGCGTGCCATCGCCGCCATCAACTCCGCCTGCTGGCGGGCGACGTCCGTCTGGTCGGCACTGTCGGCAGCGGGGGACATCAGGGCAAACCCGCATGAGCCCCCGCCGAGCAGCAGAGGGAAAGCGAGCAGATTGACCGCGGTTGTGCCTGGAAACATCTCATACCATCTACGCGTGGAAGGGGGTGCGGGATGCCATTGTTTTGCTTGATGGGTCGGGAAGGCCGTTCAAAGCAGCCAGTAGCCGAGCGCGCCCAAGGCCAGCAAAAATGCGAGCACCGAAAGGATGAAACGCTCCTGTCTGGTGGTGGAAAAAATCATGGGATCAAGCCGATGCGGGAGAGGTTGGCGGAAATTTGCCTAAGCAAGGGCTCGTTGGCAAGCTGGTCCCACGGCCGATTGCTGGAAAGCCGGACAAAGTACTGCCCGCCCTCGCGCCGGAAGCCGTAGCGCCAGGCCAGCTCGAGCAGCGCCGACACCGAATAAGGGTCGCGATAGCTGATCACGTGGCCGTCGTAAACATGCCAGAACCAGACCTGCTGCGGGGGCGCCGGCGGGTTTTGAAAAATCCGGTGTTCGGCCCGGGGCAGCTCCCGGTCGGCGAGCCGCAGCACCACCTGCGGATCGGCCACGGGCTGGACCACCCACCCGGCGCCCGGCCAGCAGGCATCCGGAGTGTGTGAGGCGACGAGACTGACCGGGGCCTGTCCGGGCTCCCAGTGAGCGACGTAAACAATGAGCTCGATCGGCTGGCCCTCGGCACCGTTCTTCCGGTAGGTGCGCTCCACCAGCTGCGTCGTGCGCAACACGCCAGAAAACTGTCGCAGGCCGCCAGTGGTCTCCACGCTCCAGCCCGCGGCATCGACCGGCAAAAGCTCTGTCACGTCCGCGCGGGCCAGCTCCGCCGGGACCGACCGCGCGCCGGACGGGCCGTAAACGCCAAAAAAGACCGCGAGCAAAACCGCCCCGAGCGCACCCACACCAAAAAACCCGAAACTCCACGAAAAGCCCGTCGCAGCCGGTGCCGTTGAAGCGGCTCCGGACAGCGGCATATCTGGCGGCCGCTTCCTCCCGAGCCGCACAGCCAGCACGGCGAGAATCACGGACGTCAGCCCGAGGACCGCGTAGCCGGTGACGTCGTGCCAGAGGCCTTCGATTTTGATCCCGGCGTTCGCCAGCAGCGTGAGGGTGAAGGAGCGGACGAAGTTCATCGCGATGGCGAGCACCGGCGCCAGACCGATCAGCAGAACGCGGCCCGCCACGGTGCGCACCCGCCAGGCCGCGAAAAAGCAGCCGGCATAGAGGCACGACAGCAGGCTGCGGATCCCGCTGCACGCCTCCTCGACGCCCACTGACGTGCGGGCCAGCTCGATGATGTTGCCGTGCCGGTGAGCGGGGATGCCGAGCAGGTGCAGCCCGTGCATCACGCCGCCGCTGATCCAGCCCTGGAGTTCCAAAGTGACACGGGTGTAAGTACCGTTGGGCAACGGCGAGGCCAGCAGCCAGATTCCGGCGGCAGTCAGGCTGATCCAGTTGAACGGCACCGCCCGCGTGCGCCGGCCCGCCAGGCAGACGAGTCCCGCCAGCAACGCCGATGACGTCGCCGCCGCGAGCAAAAAATCCACCAGCGCATGCTCCCACCCCACCGACGCCGCCAGCAGTCCCGCCAGTCCGAAAAGCACGACCGCCGTGCAAGTCAGCCCCGCCGGCAGCAGCAGCCACGGGCCTTCGTCGGGCAACCATCGGCGCGGGCCCTGGCGCCGGCTTTCGCCCGCCAAAACCAGGCAGATGATCGGCGTGAAGATCCCGTGGGAAAGATCGGGGTTGTGCGCCCACTCCGGCCAGAGATGCCAGGACAGAGCCGTTATCACCAAAAGCAAAAACCCGGCCACGAACGCCGCCGGCGCACCGAACCGGAAATCAGCGGAATCGTTGGCAGGAAGGGCAGCCTGGCTCACGGAATGAAAGGTGCGGACTCTGCCGGGCCCGAGCAAGGCGCAAACTGCCCGCGATCCAGCCACCAAACGTTGCGATCAACCTCCCGTCGGCCGAGTTGGTTGCCCGCTTGGTTGGGTCGTTCACGTTTCGCCCAAAAATATCAGTCTTCCATCTCCGGAGACATCGCCATCAGAGGTCGGCGAAATGAGGTCACCTTGTGGATCTTCTCAGCTTTCGCGAGACCGGCCCGATTGGTAGGGGCCGTTGCCCTCAACGGCCTCCGGGCGATTGAGGGCGCTTGGGGGCAAGCGCCCCTACCGGATGGCCCTTACCGGATTGCCTTTACCGGGCTGTTCCTGTCGGGCTTTTGGTGGCGGAGGGTTTTGGCGGGGCCGCTTCCACCGATGACGCGGGACGCGGTTCGGCCGGCGTGATCGACGCGCCACCGGGGGTCACAAGCCGCGCGGTCACGAAGATGAGCAGGTTGCGTTTCTGCGTGCTCTCGCCGGTGCTGCGGAAAAGCCGGCCGAGCACCGGAATGTTGCCGATCACCGGGACCTTGTCGTTGCTCTTCTTCACGTCCTGACGCGTGAGCCCGCCCATCACCAGCGTGGCGCCGTCCCACAGCGTCACCCGGGTCGTGAGCTCCCGCACGCCGAAGATCGGCTGGTAGAAACCGGACGGGATCGTCACCGTCGTTGCCGGACTGCCTGCGATCGCGATGCTCTGCCCGCCGTACTCGACGAAACCTTCGAACTCGGTCACCTTCGGATTCAACTCCAGGCTGATGCTGCGATCGTCTTCCTCGACCGTGGGCGTGACTTTCAGCTCCACGCCGATGTTGCGCGTGGTGAAATCCTGCGGCGTGCCCGCGGTGATCGCGACGCCCGCCGAGCCGCCACCGCTGGAGCTGCCGGTGCCGACCTGGCTCTGCACCTGGCCGTACGCCTGCGGATAGCGCAGCTCCTGGGCCACGGTGATCGTCGCGGAACTGCCCGAAAGCACCGTGAGTTTCGGCGCGCTGAGGAGCTCCGTGCCGCTTTTCTGCGCCAGGGCGCGGACCACGGCGTTGACGTTGAATTCGCCGAGCATACCCGTGACCGTGGCCAGCGGGCTGGTGTTCACGCCGAGGTTGTTGGTCCCCGGAATCGACGGCGGGCTGTTGCTGATCGACTGGTCGAGGCCGTCCGTTCCACCGACGATGCGCCCGTCCTTGTTGTTGCCGAGATTGGTGAACGCATCGGCCACGGAGCGGTTCGCGGTTTGATAGAGTGCGGTGGTGACGGCGCCGGGCCGCGACGCCACGCTCCAGTTCACCCCGAGTTCCTCGAGCGCGCCGTCCTGCACTTCCATGAATTTGGCCTCGATCTCGACCTGCCGCACGGTGGCGTAGCGGTTCATGATCCTGGCCACGCGTTCCAGGTTGCGCGGAGTCTGCGTGACGATCAGCTGCGAGCCGTCGAACGCAAGCGTGCTGCCCGGCACGGACTCGAAACCCACGCCGGCGAGTTGCAGGAAATTCCGGATCGCCGCGCCCTCGTCCCGCACCGTGGAGGTCGTTTCGTGTGCGCCGCCTGCGAGCGGATCGCCGCGCTTGCCGGGTGGTTCCGACCCGCCGCTCCGGCCGGTCAGGCGCAACACCGTCGAACGCGACACCGGAAAAAATCTGGTCTCGAGCGCCTGCGGGCCGCCCGCCGGCCGCACCACCACCGCATCCGCCTGCACCTCGTACTGGCAGCCGACGGACTCCGTGACGAGATCGAGCACCCGCCGCAGCGGCAGATTGTGCAGAGTGATGTTCACCGCGGGATTGGCTCCGGCCGGATCGAGCAGGACAATGTTCACGCCTTTCGGAACCTCACCGGAAGTATCGAACTCCTCGGCCACCGCGCTCAAGGTCGTCACGACGCGGCTCAGCTCCAAGCCGCTGAAATTCACCGCCGGGACGACGATGGAATCCAACTTCGCCTGAACCGGGGACGGCGGGACGGCCGTTCCACCGCTGCTGGTCTCGTCGGGTGTGCCCCCGGCCGGATGCCAGGCCTGTTCGACTTCGTTGAGCATGTGCGCCACCGCTTCGGTGCGGTTCGCGTTGCGGTCGGTCTCACCGGCGGAAATGCGTTCGAGAAAACGCCTCGCCTCCAGATTCTGCGGATCGAGCTCCAGCACGCGGGCAAAGGTCTGCGCCGCCGCCGTCGGCTCACCCGTCGCATACTGGCGGCGGCCGCGCCGCAACAACTCGGGTACTTCCGCTGCCGAGAGGTTCCCGGGGACGCCCGGCCCGGTCGCACCTCCCGATTCCTGGGACGCCGCCGGCTCAGCCGAATGTCCGCGGGACGAAAGCGGTCCGCCGAAGGCGATCCAGCACACAAAAACCAGACGGGAAATCGAGGTTGGTTTCATGGGAAATTCAGTCGGTCTGTTCCGGCGAGGTTCGGGCTGGAGCCGGTGGCTCCTCCCGCGTCTCGCCCACCGCAACCGCGCCGTGATTCGTCGTCTTGTTCCGGAGCACGCAGCGCATGGGTGGCGCCGGCCCCGGATCCGTTTTGATCACTGCGATTTCGGACGGATCGAGGCTGATCCGTTCGACGCGGTAGCCGCAGCGCATCGCGCAAAAGGCGTCGCCTTCGCGCAACTCCAGCGACTTCGCTCCGGCCGGACCGACCCGCAGCACCGCCACGAGCGTATCGGTTAAAGCGGGAAGCCCGCAGCCCAGCATTATTTCCGTACCGGTTTTTTCGTCCAACAGCACGGCCCCGGCATTTGACGGATCGCCGGCCGGCGCCGCCGACGGCATGATTTCGAACCGGCGGAAAACCAGCCCGAGCTGTTGCAGGCGGGTTCCGGCGTGCGCCAAGATCGTCCCGGGGCGCCCCGGGCAGACGAAGGTCGCGGTACGCTTGTCCGGCGGACCGAAATAGCCGGCCAATTGCAAGCGGAACAGATCCCGGTGCACGGCCAGCAGCTCCAGCCCGTCCGGAGCCTCCCCCACGGGCAGGACCAGCGTCAGGTTTCCGGTGACCGGGTCGCGCCGGATCGCCGGCGGGGTGAACAATTCAAAAACCCAGCCCGCGCCGCGCGGCTGTGCCACCGGCGGCGTCCACTCCAGCAGCCCGGGCGGCCCGTCATTGTCCGCTTCCTTCCGTCGAAAAACCGCCGGCCCGAAAGCCGTTTTTCGCTCGAGTGCCCGTGGGGCCGTCCGCGGCTCGCGCATCTCACAGCTCCAGACCAGACCGATCGCCACAAGGGCCAGACCGAACGCCGCCAGCAGCTTTTCAAAATGATTTCGCCAGATTGTATTCATCCTAAATTCCGCAGAAGGGATGGCCACAAAAAGCACAAGATGCACAAAAACAGCCGAAAGAATCACGAACGCGGCCGGCCTGACATTCGCTCAGCGGGTAGGTGTCGACGGGCAGCACAAACCCGGGGTTTTCACTTTGCGCTCTCCGCGTCCTCCGCGTTTCAACTACGCTTTCTAGGTTCATGGCAGGACAGCGCTCGGCGCCGACACTGGCTCGACCGCCTGAACCACCACGGTGAAAACGGAGAAA
>Ga0265331_10001819_pt1 | contig 15112 bp, 12 predicted proteins | sample 41923metaG_FD_202088 | JGI IMG/M metagenome (GOLD analysis project Ga0265331, IMG submission 202088) | Rhizosphere microbial communities from Carex aquatilis grown in University of Washington, Seatle, WA, United States - 4-19-23 metaG | ecosystem: Host-associated > Plants > Roots > Rhizosphere...
GGCAGGGCCTCCTGGTTTACGAAATCGTAGAGCTCCGGCTCGACCTCGATTCCATGCGTCTCGATGCGCTGTGTCACGGTATGGTTCCTGCCCCGGCGTTCCGCTGGCGGCAATTCTGCCCTAACCGTGCGGTCCGTGGGTCCTTGAATCCCCGTTCCGCGGCCCAACGATCTGATTCGGATTCCCCCATTCCCGCCGAGGTCATCATGTCGCTACTCTTTTCCAGCACCACGCTGGGACCCCTGAACCTGCAGAACCGACTGGTCATGTCGCCGTTGACGCGCAGTCGCGCGATCGGCAATGTGCCGAACGAGCTGATGGCGCAGTACTACGGACAGCGCTCGTCGGTCGGGCTGATCATCACCGAGGGCACATCACCGTCACCGAATGGTGTGGGCTACGCGCGCATTCCCGGCGTGTACTCGGCGGCCCAGGTCGCAGGCTGGAGCCGGGTCGCCACGGCGATCCATGCCGGTGGCGCAAAGACGTTCATGCAGCTCATGCACTGCGGGCGAATCGCCCATCCGCTGAACCTGCCGGAGGGTGCACGGATCGTGGCGCCGTCCGCGATTGCAGCGGCGGGTGAGATGTTCACCGATTCGGCCGGGATGCAACCATACGGGACGCCCGTGGCCATGACGAGCGCCGACATCCACTCGACGATCGGAGAGTACGCGCAGGCGGCGCGCAACGCGCTGCAGGCCGGATTCGACGGCGTCGAGTTGCACGGCGCGAATGGGTACCTGCTCGAGCAGTTCTTCCGTCCAACCTCAAACCGGCGCACCGACGCATATGGCGGTTCGCTCGAGGGGCGCGCCCGCTTCGTTCTCGAAGTCGCCGAAGCGGTCACGGGCGCGATCGGTCCGGAGCGGGTGGGCATCCGCCTCTCGCCCTTCGGTGTGTTCAACGACATGCCCCTGTATCCGGAGCTCGAAGCCGACTACACGTATCTGGCACAGCAGCTCAATGCCCGTGGCCTCGTGTACGTGCACCTGGTCGACCATTCCTCAATGGGCGCTCCGGTGGTCCCGGATTCGATGAAGGCAGCGATCCGGCACGTGTTCACGCGCACCCTGATCTTGTCGGGCGGCTACGACTACGCGCGTGCGGAGAGTGACCTCGCGGCAGGCCGCTGCGACCTGATCGCCGTCGGCAAGCAGATGCTGGCGAATCCCGACCTGCCGCGTCGCTGGCGCACCGGTGCGGCACTGAACGCGCCCGATTTCAGTACTTTCTACACTCCAGGACCGAAGGGCTATACGGACTATCCAGCGCTCGCCTGACCCACCGCGTGCAGCAAGACGGAGCCAGCGGTACAGAGCAGCAGTACCGCCCAGCCGGGTGTCCGCCAGCGCAGCAACAGCAGCAGGCCGATCCCGGCGAGTGCGAGATCCATCGGCCTGAAGATCGCGCTGGTGAATACCGGGGTGCATAGCGCGGCAAACAGGACGCCTACCACGGCCGCATTGATCCCCCGCAGCGCACGGCGTGCGCCCTCGCGACCGGCGAGCGATTCCCAGAACGGTGTCACGCCGAACACCAGCAGGAACGAGGGCAGGAAGATCGCGAGCAGGCACAGCGCGGCGCCGGGCCAGCCGTGCGGCCGCGGTGTCATCGTTGCGCCCAGATAGGCGGCGAAGCTGAACAGCGGGCCAGGCACCGCCTGCGCGGCAGCGTAGCCTGCCAGAAAGCGCTGGTTGGAGATCCAGCCGGGTGGCACGACCTGCGCCTGCAGCATGGGCAGCACGACGTGGCCGCCACCGAATACCAGCGAGCCGGTGCGGTAGAAGCGATCCACCAGGGCCAGCGCGTGATTCCCGCTCAAGGCCGCCGCCAGCGGCAAGGACCCCAGCAGCAACAGGAATGCCGCCAGCGAGACGGCGCCGAAACGGCGAGTGAGCGCGCTGGTGCCCGCAGGGGCAGCGGACAACAGATCATCGCCGGTGTGCGGCAGGATCCATCCGGCGGCAGCGGCGGCGATGAGCACGACGATCTGCGTCAGTCCAGCGGTGCCCCACAGGCAGGCCAGCGCGGCGGCGCCAGCGAGGACCCATTGCATCGCGGTTCGACAGAACTGTCGGCTCATGGCGATCACCGCCTGAGCCACGACCGCGACAGCCGCGACCAGCAGACCGTGGATCCAGGACGGATGAAGCAGCAGTTCGGAATCGACGACGTTCAGTCCAAACACCACCAGCAGCAGCGCCGAGGGCAGCGTGAATCCGGTCCAGGCCGCGAGCGCACCCATCACTCCCGCTCGGCGCAGCCCGATTGCGATTCCCATCTGGCTGCTCGCCGGGCCGGGCAGGAACTGGCACATCGCCAGCAGGCCGGCGAATTCCTGCTCCGCGATCCAGACGCGGCGCTCGACAAATTCCCGGCGGAAATAGCCGATGTGTGCGATCGGGCCACCGAAGGAACTCAGGCCAAGCCGCAGGAACACGAGCAGCACCTGCAGCAATGGACGGTCCGATTCCACTTTGGACACGGTTCACCCTCTCCTGGACCGCTGCGCCCTGATGCGAATAGCGGTACAGATCCTCGATGCAGATGCGTCGCCAAGCAAGCCATGGCCGGTCGGCGGCCAAGCGGGTATACGAGCGCACCTGTGACGCGCCTCACAGGGCTCCGGGACGTGAAGCTTCGGGCTCGCTGGATTTGCTAAGCTTTCCCGGTTCAGGAGCGAACACAGCAGGCGCGCATGGATCGCAAGGCGACCGGAGGATCCCGGTCGGGGCGCCGGGAGTCCAGCACCTTCGTTAGCGCAGGATCAACCTATGGCGTTTGGTTGGCTCAACGCACGCCACGCCGCCGACGCGGGGTCGGCGCTTGCGGACGAGTACGCACCGGTCGCGGCCGGAAGGCGTCCGACCTCCGGACACTCTTCCACAAGCCGCGACCCTGGCGCGGCGTTGCAGGAGCTGTTGCGTCGCGCGGAACGCGAGATGCACGCACTCCGGCTGAACGTCTACCAGAAGGCGCGATTCGCCAACGCTTTCAAGTGGCGCCTGCTCGAGAATGGCGTCGGGCAGCAGCTCGCCGATGAGGTCACGGCGCACTTGCTGCTGCACCTGTCGGCGCAGTCGGGCGCAACCAGCAGGCCAGCGGAGACGCCGCCAGCACTCGCGCCCGTGAATCCCGCAGGCACTGGCACGGTGCGCACCCTCGTCGGTCAGGGCGACCAATACATGGCCAGCGGCGCCTATGAGGAAGCGATTCGCAGCTACGAGAGCATGCTGACGCTGGATCCGCGCAATGCCGTAGTGCTCAACAGCCTCGGCGCGGCCCTGATCAAGCTCGGCCGCTACAAGGAAGCGGAGCCGCATTTCCGCAGATCGCTGCGCATCCGGCCCAACAGCGCCGACGCACTGGGTAATCTGGGTTCCCTGCTGCGCTGGCGGGGACTGCAGGGCGCTTCGGAGCAGACGCTGCGCCGCTCGCTGCGGCTCAAGGCGGGCGATGCGGATGTACGCAGCAGCCTCGGCATGACCCTGCTCGGCATGGGGCGCACGAATGAGGCGAGCGCGCAATTCGAAAAGGCCCTGAAGATCTCCGCACGGCATCCGGGAGCGTTGCTGGGCATGGGGCAGATTGCGAAGACCGAGGGTCGGTTTGACCAGGCCGCGGTACTGTTCCAGCGCGTGCTGGACACGGATCCGAAGGTACCGAGCGCTCTGGCGCAGCTGGCGAGCCTGCGCAGAATGACCGTCACGGACGGCGCGTGGCTGCAGCGTGCCGAGGCGCTGGCGGCGAGCACACTGTCACCGTTGGAGGAATCGGACCTGCGCTTCGCGATCGGCAAGTATTACGACGACGTCCGCGACTACGACAGGGCCTTCCAGAACTACCGACGCGCCAACGAACTCCAGAAGGCGGTGGCGGACAACTATGACGGTGCGGCGCGTACGCGCCTGGTCGACGACCTGATCGGCACGTACACGCGTGCGGCGCTCTCGACGCCACAGCCCGGCGGCTCGACGTCCGCGCGGCCGGTATTCATCGTGGGCATGATGCGCTCGGGCACGTCCCTGGCCGAGCAGATCATTGCCTCGCATCCTGCCGTGCACGGCGCCGGCGAGCTGGCGTTCTGGAGTGAAATGGCGCGAAAGCACGAGACCATCATTCGTCGGAACCTGCCCGACGAGCCGCTGCGCGCAAAGCTGGCTTCCGAGTACCTGGCGGTCCTGGACACGCGCTCCTTCCATGCCCGGCACGTGGTCGACAAGGCGCCGGTCAATTTTGAAAACCTCGGGCTGATCCTCACCGTATTCCCGAATGCCCGCGTCATTCATATGCGGCGCGATCCGATGGACACCTGCCTGTCGTGCTACTTCCAGCAGTTTTCGGCCGCACTGAATTTCACGCTGGAACTCACCGATCTCGCTCACTACTATCGCGAATACCAGCGGCTGATGGCCCACTGGCGCGCAGCGCTGCCCGCCGGCTCGATGCTCGAGCTGCCGTATTCGCAGCTGGTCGCGGACCAGGAGCGGTGGACGCGCCGCATGCTCGAATTCCTGGAGCTGGACTGGGATCCGCGCTGCCTGGACTTTCACCAGACTCAACGTTCGGTCGTCACCGCCAGCGCCTGGCAGGTGCGGCAGAAGATCTACGCTCATTCAGTCGAGCGCTGGCGTCACTACATCAAGTATCTGGGTGCGTTGCGAGGGCTCGAGGACCCGGAGTCCTGAAAGAATCGATCAATGTTCGGTGCCGCACCGACAGGCAAAACCGCAATTGTGTGGTATGCTCCGCGCCGGCCGCACCGCCCTATTACTAGAATCAGCAGCCGCGGGGTCCCACCAGTGTCGACGATCGAAAGCGTCAGGCATCAGAAGCGTGCCATCATCGGTCAGTATTGCCGCTCCAGCGATCTCAAGGGCCTCGCGCAGGTGCTGACTACGCTGATACCACTCGCAACGCTGTGGTGGATAGCGGTGCTTGGCGATCGCGCCTCGGTCCAGGGTGGCCACTGGCTCACGGCCGCGGCGATCCTGCTGATGACGCTGTTCACGCTACGGGTGTTCGCGCTGATGCACGAATGCGGTCATGGCAGTCTGTTCCGCTCCGTATGGCTCAATCGCACGGTGGGTTTCGCACTTGGAGTCCTGTCCGGGATGCCGCAGTACGTTTGGTCGCAGCATCACAACTACCACCACGCCCACAACGGCAACTGGGAAAAATACCGTGGCCCGTATGCGACGCGGTCAGTAGACGAGTATGCGGCCATGACCGCGGCACAGCAGGCGATGTACCGACGCAAGTGCAGCATCGCGGCTGCGCCGCTCGCGGGTTTCATCTATCTGATCTTCAATCCGCGCTTCACCTGGATCAGAGGCAGTATCGGTCTGCTCGCGCACATGGCGCGGGGAAAGCTCGCGCGGCCGGAGCTATCGCTGCGGCAGCACGCCGCGCTGTTCCGGACCTGCTACTGGAAGTCGCCGCGCGAGTACTGGCACATGTTCTGGAACAATGTCGCGCTGTTGAGCATCTGGGTAGCGATGAGCTGGATCATCGGCACCGGGCTGTTCTTCGTGATCTACCTGTGCAGCGTGTCGGTCGCCGGCGCCGCAGGCATCGTGCTATTCACCGTGCAGCATAATTTCGAGCACTCCTATGCCAGCGACAGCGCGCACTGGGACTACGACGCTGGCGCGATCCGCGGGACCAGCTTCCTGGTCCTGCCGCGGTGGCTGAACTGGTTCACGGCGAACATCGGCTACCATCACATCCATCATCTCTCGGCAAGCATCCCGAACTACCGGCTGGTGCGCTGTCACGAGGAACACCAGCACCTGTTCCAGGAAGTGACCCGCCTGCGCCTGTCGGAGGTTTGCCACTCCCTGAAATGCATTCTCTGGGATCCTCGCTCCCGGCAGATCATTTCCGTGGCGGAATATCTGCGGCAGACCTGAAGCTTTGGGGGTCCGCTGCCGGAGGTAAGACATGCCCCGGCGGAGATCCGCCGGGGCATCCGGTAGCCGGCCGTTGCGGCCAGGTCAGAACTTCGTGCTGATCGTCAGGCCCCACTCCCGCGGGCGACCCGGCGTGCCGACGTCGTTATAGAGGTTCGGCACCAGGTAGCCGTTGATGCGGTAGTACTGGTTGAGCAGATTGGTCGCAAACAGCGCGACTTCCCACTTGTCCTGCGGTGACTGCCAGGTAACCCGGCCGTTCATGATGCCGTAGGACGCGATCTGGACCCGGTTGGTGAAGTCATTGGTAGTCCACGCCGAGCTCTGCCAGCCATAGTCCAGGCGCGCGATCGCGTGCGAGGACTGGCCGATCGGCATGTCGTAGGACAGTCCACCGCTGATGGAATTCTCTGGCGCGTACGCCAGAGTCTGGCCAACCGTGATGTTCGCCGTGACGCCGGTGGCCAGCGCAGTGACCTTCGCACTGTTGTAGCCGTAGCTGTAGTCGAGCATCAGATGGTCGAACAGCGACCAGTAGCCGTCGATCTCGATTCCCTTGGTGACGGCCTTGCCGGCGTTGCGGGTCACGTTGATCTTGTTGACGTCCTGGCTGACCTGCAGGTCATTGTAGGCACCGTAGAACAACGCGATGTTGAAGCGCAGCCTGTGGTCGAGCCATTCGGACCGCATGCCGACTTCGTAGTCATCCAACGTTTCGGGCGTATACGGAATCAGCACGATGGGCACCGTATTGGTCGGCGTGGCACCGCCGCGGTTGAAGCCCTCCGAATAGCTCGCGTAGGTCATGATGTCCTTCGTCCACTGGTACGTGATCGTACCCTTGGGCGCCGTGTTGGTGAAATTGCCGTCGATCACCGCACCGGATGGCCCTGCGCCATTGGTCGCGACACTCGGGATCGGTTCGCAGCACTTCACGGGCAGCACGTACCCCGGAACGAAGTTGCGCACATTGACACTGTCCCTGTTGTAGCGCACGCCGGCGTTCAACGACAGCTTGTCGGTAACCTTGAACGTCCAGTCTGTGAACAGCGCGTAGCCATGCGAGTAGTTGAACTGCAGCGAGTTCACATCGGCGTTGCCTGCCGCTCGGCCGCCCACCGGTCCTCCGTTCGCATCGGTGAAGGTTGGGTAGGCCGCGCTGGTCAGCGGGTTGATATGGCTCGTGAGCCAGGCGATCGCCGCGGCGTTGTTCGCCGGGTTCACCCCGAGTTTCAGGTCGTTCTGGAACCAGTTCATGCGGTGCGCGCGCCGGTCGTCACTGTAGGTATACACGCCATTGGTGCCGCTCCAGCGCGTACTATTGAACTGCAGCTGGGCTTCCAGCGTGCCCTCGTCCTGCTCGTTGTAGTTCTTGCCTTCGAAGATGTTCCACACGGTCGCATCAAAATCGGTGTAATCGTAGTTCTTCACCTTGCGGTAACCGCCGAGAATCTTGCCGACCCATTGGTCCGAGAACTCGTAGATCATCGTATTCGTGAAGCCCGAGATCTGCGTGTACAGGTCCGGCCCCTGGTAATTGCTCGCCGTCTTCCATTGCTGTGTGGCGCCGTAGGCCCAGGTCTGCGGAATCGTCAGGCCGATCGCGTTGTACAGACAGGTGAGATCAGGAGCGGACTTGCCGGCGGGATGCGTCGTGGCGCAGGGATTCGCGGCTCCCGGAGTGCCGGTCGCGATCGCCCAGTCGGTGATCGGGTTGCCGTTATTCTTGTCGTTCTCCCAGGATGCACCGACGCGCCAGCTGAACTTGGCTGTAGGCTTCCACAGGATGTCGACATTCGCGAGCGTGTCGTCTTCGCTGCCATAGATCTGGGGCGTCGTGACGCTCTGCATGTAGCCGTCGCGCGTCAGCTTGGCGACCGTGACCTTGGTCAGCAGGGTGTCGGTGAGCGGCAGATCAATCGCGGCGGTCAGGTCGTAGCGATTGAACGCTCCGGTCGTGAGCTTGATTCTTGCCCCCAGCGTGTCAGACGGCGCCTTGGTCACGTACTGGATCGCGCCACCCATGGTGTCCTTGCCGAACAGGGTGCCCTGCGGTCCTCGCAGCACTTCGACGTGGTCGACCTCGAGGATGTTGCCGAGCGGAATGCCGAAGGTTTCCGGGTGCGCGATGCCATCGTAATAGATCGTGACGTTACCGATGCCGCGGATCTGGAATCCGCCTTCCTGCCGGCCGAAGAAGCCGTTGGAACCGTGGATGACCAGGTTCGGCACCATGCGGTTGAAATTCTCCTGAGTCTCGATGCCGCGCTGCGTCAGCTGATCGCCGGTGATCGCGGTAATCGAAATGGGAACTTCCTGCAGGTCTTCCTCGCGGCGACGCGCGGTGACCACGATCTCCTCCAGACCAACGGCGGTCGCAGACGCGCCGGTTGCCGAAGCGGTTGATTCGTCGCCGGCCGCAGCCGCTGCACCCGCGCCCGTGCCCGCCAATACGGCCGCCAACGCAACCCGAAGGCACGCGCGCGTGCCGTGATTTATAGACATGACTCTCCCCTATGCTGACGTAATGACCCCTGCAGTCCCTCGGCTCGCTCTATCGGCGAGCGCTGGCGAGTCGCTGCTTCTGTACGAAAAAATCCCGGTGGGCTTACGCCCTACCTGCGATCGCCATCAGTCTCCTGTCGGCGGTATTGTTGACCAGTCTTGTTGACATTCTTGATAGCAATATTTCCGACACGAAGATTCGCACAGTTTTGTCGATTTTGAAAGTGATATTTGTCCTTCTAAAACATAGTGTTGAGATGCCAGACGGATGAACCGGGATGGGTCAAGGGCGTATTGAAATGGTCACGGCAGATTTGTACGCCATAGCGAAATTCTCCGCCAGATTGACCTGTCCGGCGAGGTATGGGCACTGCCCAACTGCGGGCCCGAAGGACGCTATGGCGCGTCTGGATTGCTCGTCGCACCCCATCGATACGAAATGCCGAGCCATGCACCGCGTGGCACGCCGACGCTCCGGAACTGTTCGGAACGCCAGTTCGCACCGGTAGGATCGAACGATTCAGCGGGCCCGGTGAACACGTTCTGACCGAGCGTCGCGAATGTGAAGTACCGCTGATCAAAGACGTTGTTGATGCGGGCGAACACGCTCCACCGCGTTGAAGGCTGGAACTGCGCATCGAGGTTCACCATGACGTATCCGGGAAGCGGGCCGTTGCGGTCCTGGTTGCTTTCATCGCCCCGGGCGAACTGGTTGGACTGCCCGATGGCGGACACTCCCATCCCGAATCGCCCCCTCTCGTACTGGGCGCGGAGTTTGAAGACGTGCCGCGGTATGCCCGGGATGGCGTCGCCGGGAACGACCTTTATCTCCGTGCAGCTCGGGCAGCTGATGCCCATGGCAGCGGAGTTGGCCGGACTGTCCAGCACCAGCGAACTGCGGAATGTCGCCTCCAGATACGTGTAGTGCGCGCTCATGGAGAAGCTGCCTGCCTTCGCATCCACGCCCAGCTCCACTCCCTGGCGGCGCGTTTGACCGACGTTCTGAAAGTACCCGGCGCTGACCGCGCCACCCCCGCTCGACACGAACTGAATGTCGTCGTCAAGATTCGTCCTGAACACCGCGGCCGTGAAGGAGGCATGTGAGCCCAGCGAGCCGCGGCCGCCCACTTCGATGGTCTTCGCCATGACAGCTCTCAGTGGCGGATCGGCCGAGAAGGCATTGGGCAGGCTGCACGGTGCGCTGGGATCCGCGCAGGTCAATTCGACCGGCGTGGGTGTCCGCATGCCCTCCTCGTAGCGCCCATAGAACGTCAGTGCGCGCGAGGGATTGAAGGTCAAGCCTGCCGCGGGGTTGAAGCGATCGAAGGTGTCATGACCATTGAGCGCCGCGCCCAATTGATCCTCCAGCGCGACGCCGGCGTCGTTGTAGCGCCCGGCCAGGTTCAAGTAGAGACGATCGCCGATCTCGAGCGTATCCGAGACATAGACTCCCGATGTGTGGTTGGTCGCGTGCAGTTGCGTGCTGAGAAGCTCAGGCGCATTGGAGGAAGTATCACGGGATGACCCGGCCTCCTGGCTGTACTGCCGGAAGCTCGTGGTTCCGCGATCGTAGCTGGCGCCCATGATCAGCGTGTTTCTGTGGCCGGACCAGTCGGTTCGTCCGACCAGCTGCACGGTCACACCGGGGCGATACTGATCGACCTGTTCGATCGCGTTCCCCGTCGGCTCATTGCCCGGACCAAGTGCGAGGGTAGGATCGTAGTCGTTGTTGACATTGCTATTGAGCACCGAGGTGCTGACCTTGCGATAGTAGAGTGTCTCCGAGAGCGTCCATGCGGACCCAAAGCGATGGCTCGCGTTGAGATCCACGAATACCATCTGATCCGTCTGAGTATCCGGCCAGGTGTAGGACTGAAGCGGGTCGGACAGAAACGATCGCGGCAGCGCCTGGTTGCCCGCCAGGTTGCTGCTCGCGTAGGTCACAGCCAGCGTCACGTCACTCGCGGCGTCGCGATACCCCACCTTGCCGAAGCCCTGTCGCACGCGGCTGGGGTTGTGCTCGCCCCAGCCCTCGTCATCGAACAGGTTGCCCGCCAGGAAGTAGTCCAGACGCTCGCCGTGACCACCTGTATCCAGCTCGGCTATGCGACGGCCGAAGGACCCGCCCTGCAGCTCGAAGCCGGTGCCGGTCGCATCGAAGCCGCGCTTGGTCGTAACCACGATGGCACCGCCGAGCGTATTGAGCCCGAACACCGGATTGGACCCGGGAGTCACCTCGAGGCTCGAGATCGCGGCCTGCGGGATCAAGTCCCAGTTCACCGCATCCGCGAACGCTTCGTTGACCCGCACACCGTCGACGAACACCGACACACCCTGGGGTGTGCCGAGTACCGGCGAGCCCGTGAAGCCGCGGAAGTTGACGTCCGGCTGGAAAGGGTTGGCCTGGGTGTCATTGATGCTGACGCTGCCGACGAGCTGATTGAGCGCATCGGCGGCGTTTTCCGAGCGACCGCCAGCGAGCTGATTTGCCGTCACGCGCTGTACGTTGGCGGGGACTTCCGAGAGAAACAGGTCAGCACCCGGCAGCGGAGCCGTGATCACCACTTCGGGCAGGGATTGCGCCGGCGTGGCGCCGGCATTGGCCGCGAAGCCTGGCGGGGCCCAGAAAAGCTGCCCCAGTCCAGTGGCCGCCATCCACGTGCTCCACTGGATGCGACGTTCCATCGGCGCCATGCTGTCACCCAAGTCCCTGACGAGCCAAGGGAGTTTCTCCCGATCTCGGCCGCGCGCCAGCCCCCGCTGCGCGGCGAGTAAGATGGGGCGGGCCGTGAGCAAACTGAGATCCCCTGCCGCCAGAACGGATGCACTGATCGTCGCCGCCCTCACGATCGCGACGGCAGTCCTGTGCGCGCTGTTCGACTTCAGCGAGCTGCTGCGCCGCTGGACTGCTCCCTGGGAAAGGATTCAACTCGACGAGCTGCCCGCCATCTTCCTGGTCCTCGCCCTCGGATTGGCATGGTTCGCCGCACGCCGGTATCACGAGGCGCGCCGCGAAGTCGCGCGCAGACGGACCGCTGAGGCGCAACTCGGCCTCGCCCTGGCCCATATGCGGCGCCTTTCGCAGCAACACGTAGCGCTGCAGGAGCAGGAGCGGCGTGCCATCGCGCGCGAGCTCCACGATGAGCTCGGGCAGTATCTGCAGGTGATCAAGCTGGACGCCGTGAACCTGCGGGATGCTCCGACCCGCGACTCCGTCTCGCTCTCGACGCAGGCCGGGGCGATCGTCGAGAGCTGCAATCATCTGCATGCCATGCTCACCGGATTGCTGCATCGACTCAGGCCCGTAGGGCTGGACGAACTCGGGCTGGCCGCGGCGCTCGAGCACTGCGTTGTGACCTGGCGCGCACGCCTGCCCGGAGTCGCCGTGCAGCTGACGAGTTCCGGTGAATACGGCGACGTAGCGGAAGCGCCCGCGCTGGCGGCGTACCGCGCCGTACAGGAGGCTCTCACCAATATCGCCAAGCACGCTGAGGCCAGCACCGTGTGCGTGCTGCTCGAGCGTACGCGCGACCCGCCATGCCACGACGCGATCCACGTCGAGGTCAGCGACGACGGCAGGGGTTGGGACATGAGGTCTCCCGCAGGTGGCCTCGGGCTGATCGGCATGCGCGAGCGCGTGGAGGGCCTGGGCGGACGGATGGAAGTGTCTGGCTCGCCGGGTCGCGGTGCACGAGTGCGCGCCTGGATTCCCGTTTCCCCCAGCGACCACGGGGAATCGCCGTGACATCAGTGATCCGGGTCCTGCTCGTCGACGACCACGCGGTCGTGCGTGAGGGATACCGGCGACTGCTCGAGCGGGATCTGCGCATCCAGGTGGTGGGAGAAGCAGCCGAAGCGGTCAGCGCCTGTGAACTGGCGGCCTCGGTGGGGCCGCACGTCGTAGTAATGGATATCTCCCTCCCCGGTGGCAGTGGCCTGGAAGCCATGCGACGCATGCTCGTGCGCGAGCCAAAACTTCGCGTGCTGATCTTCAGCATGCACGGTGAGGCTATCTTCGTCTCCCGCGCGCTGCAGGCGGGCGCTCGCGGCTACATCACGAAGTCCAGTGCCCCGGAGGTGCTCCTGAAGGCCGTGTACGCGATCGCGCAGGGCGAACGCTATCTGAGCGCCGACGTTGCCGCGCAGGCTCCGACTCCCGTCCACGCTCTGCCATCGGTCGCCGACTCGTTGACGGCCCGGGAGTTCGAAGTGCTGCAGCGTCTCGCGCGGGGGGAGTCAGTCAGGGAGATCGGCGAGAAGCTTGGGCTGTCAGAGAAGACCGTCGCAAACCACCAGTCGGTCATCCGGGAGAAGCTCGGCGTAAGGAATGGCGCCCAGCTGGCGCGGCTGGCCGCGGAGCTGGGCCTCGCGCCGTGAAGAGGCCGAGGTCCGGGTATATCACAAGAGAGAGCTTGCAATGCAACTGCATGCGCACGATGGTCGCACGCTCAGTGAGCTGTTCGACCACCTGGACATGGCGCGGCAGGGCGTAACACAGCACCTGAACCAGCTGGAATCGGCGGACCTGCTCGTCACCGTGCGACGCGGATCTGAAGCAGCGACTGGAGGAATCCAATGGGTAGATCGACGTTCGTATACGTGACCTATATACGCACCACGCCGGAGCGGCTCTGGACGGCGCTGACCACCGACGTCGCATTCATGAAGCAGTACTGGTTTGGCGTCTGCTGCGAGAGCCAGTGGACCGCAGGTTCGCCGTGGAAAATGGTACGTCCCGATGGCGGCGTCTCCGACGCCGGCGACATCGTGGAATCGGACCCGCCGCGCCGGCTGGTGATCCGCTGGCAGCACCAGGACCGGCCAGAGCTCGAGGCTGAAGGCGCTTCGCGCTGCACCATGGAACTGGAACCCGTCGGAGCGGCGGTCAAGCTCTCGATCACACACACCATCGAGCGCGAACCCTCGCTATTCATCGTGGCGGTTTCAGGTGGCTGGCCGAAGATCCTTTCGAACCTGAAGTCTCTGCTGGAGACAGGCTCCGCCGTCCTGCAGGAGGCGTACCCGGCCGGCAAGCAGCCATAGAGTCCCCCAAAACGAGTCCCCGATGGACAGCGACCGCATTGAGCACGCGATTCATTCCATCTTGATGGATTGCGTGCGGGGCGCCCGCGCGCCGGGTCTCCAATACGTGGCCGTCACAGCGAGCGACGTCCTGCACAACGTTGCTCTCGGCTCCGCGACGCTGCACGACCGGTTGATGACCCCCGAAACGACCCTGATGGCCTATTCCATGAGCAAGACCGTCACTGCGCTGGCGGTGCTGAGCTTGATCGAGAGGCATGGGGTCTCGGTAGACGAATCCTTGGGAAAGTACGTCCCTGAGCATCCCTATGGCGACGCCGTTACGGTACGCCATCTGCTCAGTCACACTGGCGGTCTGCCGAACCCCATCCCGATACGCTGGGTTCATCCAGCGGACGCCGATGCGTCATTCGATGAACCGGCCGCCCTGCGGATCGTGTTGAGCCGGCATGGCAAGCTGCACAGCGCGCCAGGCACCAGGTTCCGGTATTCGAATATCGGCTATTGGCTGCTGGGGGTGCTCGTGGAGCGCCTCAGCGGCGTGGCGTTCACGCGCTACGTCGAAGACCATATCGCGGCTCCGTTGCGACTCTGCCGCGGGGATTTCTCGTACCGCATTCCCGACCGGGAACTCCATGCCAGCGGGTATCTGGAGCGGTTCGGAATGATGAATTTCCTGCGGCCGCTGCTCGTGGATCGCCGATTGAATGGCAGAGCCACGGGAGCGTGGCACGAGATCCTTCCGCACTACGTGAATGGCCCCGCCTTCGGCGGCCTGATCGCGCGTGGTGCCGGAATCGGCACGTTCCTCCAGGGTCAGCTCCGCCCGGCCTCGGCGCTGCCGGGTGCGGCAGGCAGGAGACTCCTCTATGAGCAGCAGTCTGCCTCAGGCACAGCAATACCGATGACGCTGGGCTGGCACATCGGCTACTGCGATGCGCGCCGCTTCTACTTCAAGGAAGGCGGCGGCGCGGGCTTCCACTGCATGATGCGCCTGGATCCGGTCAATGGCTTCGGCAGCGTTCTCATGACCAACGCCACTTCGTTCAACGTTCGCGCCGCCCTCGATTCACTCGATCGAATCGTCCTGGCCGGATAGCGCTTCCGACTTCCCTAGGTCCGATCAACCAGCCAGTTGGCGAGTCGCTCCAGCGTCTGAATACCGCCTTCTATGGCGCCGTAACCCTTTACCTTTTCCATTTCCGCGACCGTTCGAAACACCGACCGCATCGTCACTTTGGTCTTCTTCCCCTGCATCTCGAACAACACCGTGACCTCGAACGCGGACGGATCTCCATCGACACCAGAATCGTGAGTGTATTGCAACCGCTCAGGGCGAACGACCTGCCGATAGCGGATGCGATTCCTGAACTCTCCATATTTCTCGTGACGCATCAGGTAATTCCACTCGCCACCCGGCCGCACGTCCATGTCAATCGTGGTCGTCGTGAAACCATCGGGACCATATCATTGATCGACATCGTCGCGGTCGGTGAACGCCTTGAAGACGATATCTCGCGGGGCATTGAACACCCGCGCAATCACAATTTCCCGATCCTCGGTATTGCCATCAACGTCGTTCATCGTTGTGTGCTCCATGGGTAGTCGATGCATTCATGTGCCAGAGCCGCGACGCGCCCGGCGTTTCT
>Ga0265331_10001821_pt1 | contig 15105 bp, 17 predicted proteins | sample 41923metaG_FD_202088 | JGI IMG/M metagenome (GOLD analysis project Ga0265331, IMG submission 202088) | Rhizosphere microbial communities from Carex aquatilis grown in University of Washington, Seatle, WA, United States - 4-19-23 metaG | ecosystem: Host-associated > Plants > Roots > Rhizosphere...
TTTGTGAATCAAAAAAGTAAAACCGCGCCAAGGGTTTTCCGGCTTCAGCAATCCTTGGGGCGGCGAGTGCGAATGTCGGAAAGGTGTTTCCGCAAGTCTTCGATGATTTCCTGCCGCCGGCCATTGTGAAGATCTTCGCCGAGTTCTTCGAGCGCCAGGTGAACAACATCGTGGTGATGAAGGACTTCCGGCGCGACTTCATTGCTCAGTTCCAGCCAGATGCCGTGGAGCAGATCGATTTCCTTGGTGGTCAGGCGCGGCGCGTGTGGGCCGAGATAGAACACTTTTTCCTGACCGTCGGGAGAATAAATTTCGAGAGTTAAATTGGGACGCGGTTCGGGCAGCGCTTCCCAGGCGAGGCCGGCGATGCGGGCCTCGTCCTCAATCGCGCGCCAGGAAGACAGACCCAGCGCGATGGTGGACGACTGAAGATTTTGAGCGGCGCGCAGAATTCCTTCCCACTTTTCGGTGGCCGGCGCGACGGCGAGATGAATGGGCTTGCCTCTTTTTTCCGCCAGCGAAAGCGCTCGAGTAAATAGTTCCTGTTCGTTGATTCCGAATAAATCTTCCTGAGCGAGTTCATTGCCGCCCGAACCGGCGCGGCTCAGAACACGCAAGTGAAGGACCACGACATCCTGCTGACGGCAATTGACCCGGTCGAGAACGGCGCCCAGGTTATAGAGCGCGTTCGAGTTGCGGACCATCACCAATTCATTGCCGGGACGGATTCCCATGGCGGCGGGGGTCAATTCCCCGTCGGACTCGAGGTTAAACATGTCGAGTTCCTGGTGCTTGGCGCCATGTTTCAGAGTGATCTTCTCGGAGATTTCAAACACGGTAAAGAAAATCAGAGTGAATGCGACGCCGGAGATGGTCGCGACCTGCTTGGTAAACAAGTTCATGATGCTGAGGGAAAAAAGCACGATCGTGATCAAACCCAAACCGACCGGGATCTCGGTCTTGCCGATCATGAAATTCAGAGGCACACGGAAATCCCTCTTCCCCGGCTGTTTGTAGCGGAGGACCAGGACCGCCAGACCTTTCATCGAGAAGCTCCACATCACACCGAACGCGTACGCTTCGCCGAGCACAAAGATATCTCCGCGACTCAGGATGATGGTGAGCAGTTGCAAGCCCACGACGAGGTTGAGCATCCGGTAGGAAGTGCCGAACTTCGGGTGCGGGTGGCGAAACCAGTGCGGCAGGATGCCATCCTCGGAGACGCGATTGAGCACGCCGTTCGATCCCACGATGGCCGTGTTGACAGCTCCGGCCAGCATCAGAACTCCGACGATCACGACAAACCCATTGAAGACGAGCTTCAGACTGAGAGGGCCGACAAAATTCAAAGCCAGGCCGCTGATCAGATTCCCGAAGTATTGAGATCGAATGGCATCGGGGATGATCATGGAGGCGAAGAACGAAACACCGGCCGTGAAGATCAGGCTGTAAACGAAAATTACGAGCCCCGCCTTTTCCAGGTTGGGCAGTTTGGGATGTTCCACTTCGCGGTAAACCTGCGCGAGTGTTTCCTCGCCGCTCATGGCCAGAACGGAGTGGCCGAGTCCGATCAGAATGCCTATGAGCGCGACCGTATGAGGCAGGGCGCTGAGGCGCAGCCAACCCAGGGCATCGGGTGCAAACGTCAGAGTCGCTTTCGTGGGGAGCGGCGGCAGATGGGCGCCGCGCATCCATACTGTGAGGATGCACCAGCCGATCATGATGACCACCATGACCGTCGTTACATACATAATGCGCAAAGCTTTGCCGCTGGATTCCGGAATTCCTTTTATGTTTTCCCACCAGAAATAAATGGTGACGGCGATTGCAAAGATGGCCGAAGTGGAATTAATCGGAAGAATTAAATTGATGTGAAAACGGACGAACAGCTCGTTCAGATATCCCGTCAAATACTGGCCTGCGGAAACGCCGCTGATCGGCCCCGTCAGGATGTAGTCGAACATCAGCGCGGAGACTGAAAATTTCGCCAGCGTGCTGCCCATGGCCTCTTTGACGACGCGGTATACCCCGCCCCGCACGAACATGCTGCAGCTCTCGATGTACATCGAGCGCACGGCATAGGCGAACAGCATGATGGCCAGGATGAACCAGGGCGCGGCCTTCCCGATCGCCTGCTCGGCGATGGCGCCCGCATAAAACGCGGACGATCCCAGATCGTTGAGGACAATGGCAGCCGCTCGCCAGAAGGAAATAAACGAGAGCATCGCCGTGGTCGCAATCACAACCTTGGGCAGGGATTGTTTTAGCGCTGAATCCGGCGGCTGGGGCGTAATTTGAGAGGACATAGAATTGGGTGAATCAGTCGACCGCTCCTACGCGTCGCGGCGGCGGGGGCACTTTCTCCTTTACCAGTATCAACTGTAACTGCAAAACTGTGACTATGAATAGGGGCCGGAACCGGGAGCGCAGAAATGACATCCGCTCGCCGATTGTACGGGCCAGCAGGCGCCCGCACCCGACGCGCCGTTCATGGCATAAAATAATACATTAGAATTCATAAGGAACTCATAAAGATGCTTCTCAATCCGATTTCGACCGCGCGCGTCCCCCATCGGACCTCGATGAGCGGAACCTTTCACGGGCGCAGCGGAATGCGGGAAAAGCCATCGAGCGGCCCTCGTTCGGCTTCCACCGTTGCCGGTCGCGAAACAGGCGATAGATTTGGGTAATCTACCACGCGTGTTATATACTAATATATAGTTGTGGCTTGCGGGAAATTCCACAGCCATTGCAATACCGATGGATCGCGAGCGAAAGCGGCAATACGTTCAGAGACGACCCGCAATCGCGGGATTGCCCGGGCCTTCACGACCAATCGGAATGCAAAACAGTTCAAACTGGGGACCTCCGTGGACGGGTTACGCGAGCTCGGTATTCCTGCATGTGTGCTTCTCGTAATCGCTCTGGCCTATTTCGTATTCCGAAGCCGAAGCGGCAGACGCGATTCATGGCGAGACAAAACCGGCATTGATTTTCGCCCAACCATAGGATTTGCTCGCCAAGACGGCTTCCAGTCCGTGGCTTTGCTTCTGGACAACAACTCGGACGAATTCGTATGGATCGAAGAAATTGAAATTGCCCTGACGGAGCTCAATGCCGAGCAGCAGACCTCTGAAGCAACCTGCCGGGAGACTCACAAAGTCCGCCAATCCGTGCATCCGCATGACATGTTGCCCATCAGCCTGGTGGGAGCGATCTATAAGGCGGCCGGAGGTCCCCAGCGGACGTATTCATGCTCCATGTTTTCCATGGTTCGATACCGGGTCGGCGAAAAGTGGTTCGAGGAGCCGATGAAAAGCTACCGGCTGAAAATGACAGGGCTCACGGTTTCCAATTTGCGCCCGGCGGGCACGGCCGCGTTTCAGTTTGCCTCCAAGAACATGTCCGAAGAGCTGCAAACCGCCAACACAACTCCGCGATAGCCCCGTAAATTTCGAACTGGCATTAAAACTCTCGAGCATCGCTCAATCGCGAATTAGGCAAACCAAACGAGCTGCCGCCCCTCGAATCTTGCGATGGATCCGGAGCCGACTCTGATGCCCGTTTTCGGGCGAATAATCGCGCCCCCATGGCTACTCGTCTTCCCGGTAGATGTAAACGACGGGCGTATGCGCTTCGCCGGCGGGCGGCCAGTGCAATGGCGGATTGCTCATCGTCCGCGGCACCGTCAAGATTGCGGTCGAGGCCGAACATGAGTACGATATTAGTCGCGCCAACGCGGTTTTGAAACACCAGCGGCCCAAGGGCTGTATTGGAAAATTGGCGTTCCATAAGCAACGCAGCGGCGGCCACCATGGTGTCGGGGGTTGCGCTCGGCAAACTGGGGCTGACCGTAAACGACGGATGATGACGATCCCTTTCCTTTCGAATCGCATGCTGCTTTCGTTTCTGATTGCAGCTTTTACTTTATTTTTTGCCGGAAGCCCCTCCCTGTTCGCGCTCCCTGCCTCCGCTTTAGGAAATTCCGGGGAGCAGCCCGCAATTATTGTGGGCTTCACGGGGGGATTTGTGCGGCACGACGACATCGTCCACGGCGAGGTCGAATTTGCCGCCCGTTTGCGCAGTGAATATCCAGCGGGAACGATCGTTGAAACATTCGAGAATCATAACGGCGACGGCGCCTACCAGAGAATCGTGACGCTACTGGACACAAATCACGACGGAACTCTGAGCGATGGAGAGAAACACAGCGCGCGTATCGTCCTGTACGGACACAGTTGGGGCGGATCGGAAACCGTCGCGTTGGCTCGCCGCCTGGAGAAAACCGGCGTCCCCGTTTTGCTGACGGTCCAGGTGGATAGCGTGGAAAAGGTTGGGGAAGACGACCAGACAATTCCATCGAACGTCGCCCAGGCTGCAAATTTTTATCAATCGGACGGGCTGTTGCACGGAGAAACCCGGATTCAGGCAGCCGACAATTCTCGCACACAGATCCTTGGTAATTTCAGATTCCGCTACGACGGAGTTCCCTACAGTTGTGTCAATTATCAGTGGTATGCGCGACTCCTCATGAAAGCCCACATTCAGATTGAGTGCGATCCCAGAGTCTGGGATCGGGTGGACGCGCTGATCGGCTCGACTTTGGCCGGAGGTCAGATGCGTGGCGCCGCGCGTGACGACTGATTTTTGAAATACGCGATGACACGAGCTTCGCCCCAGTAACGCATCTCTCCCGGGTAGCGGGAAATGAATGCGCAGTGTCCTCCCTGCTCGGGGGCGTACAAAGTGATGTTTGGGTTTCTAGTCAGCGCGGAATCCGAAAAACTCTCGAACGGAACGAACGGGTCGTCCTTCGCGGTCAGGATGAATGTGGGAACTTTAATGTCTGCAAGGACGCGCAAGGCGCTTGAACGGAAATAGTAATCGGAGGCGCCCTGAAATCCGCAGTATCTCGCCGTGATCACATCGTCAAAATCGCGCAGCGTGCGCACGCGCTCCATCGGGCCCAGATCGTACTGCCCAGGAAATAATTTCGCTTTGCGGCGCATGCGCGCCTTGAGATTTGTGACGAAATGCCGCCGGTAAATGAAATTTCGGGGAAGGTCAACCGCGTCCGCGCATAAGGCCAGATCGATACAAGGGCACACGGCCGCGATGCCGCGCAATTCCCCGGGCAACGAAGCCCCGAGTTCTCCCGCCATTTTTAAGACAAGATTGCCGCCCATCGAATATCCTGCGAAATAAATTTCGGAAAGTGAGTCGCGTTCGATCAACTCCGCAAGAACCGCGCGATAGTCTCCGGAAAGCCCGGAATTGTAGAGCGTCGGCGTAAGGGATTCGGTCCCGCCGCAGTTGCGCTGGTTCAAACGTATGGCGTTCCACCCGGCGAGTCTGGCGCGTTCCGCAAGCCCGCGCATGTATCCGGACTGGATCGAACCCTCCAGACCATGAACCAGAACGAGCGTGGGGCGATTCCTCGGCTGTGCTTGCCAGTGGCACTCACCCAGGATTTTTGTGCCGGGCTCGACTTCGAATTCACGCATGACGCCGCTCGATAGCTGCGGAAATTGCCTCGGCCAAAATGTCGAAGCAATCGTCTGCGCGTGAGGGTTGTGCAACAGGAAATAAGGTTCGAAGGGGAGCATTCGAACACCATTCTACGATAGTTTCGCGCAATGCCGGAGCATCGAGCCTTGATTTCAATGTGCGGCGCGCTTAGAATGGCGTTTCACGCATGAATCCAGGCTGTCGCGAATGCATCCGTCCATTCCGCCCGGCGTCCCTCCGCTGGACCGCGTTGTGTAGGGGGGGGTTGTTTTCTTATCGCTTGTCTCATTGGTCTAATTGCTCAAGGAGAAGTGAATGGAAGGCCCGATTCTTGAAGGTCTGACGTTTGACGACGTGCTGCTGATGCCCGGAAAATCATCGGTGCTGCCCACCGAAGTCAACACACAGACACAATTGACGAGCAAGATTTCGCTGAACATTCCGCTGGTCTCGGCGGCGATGGATACCGTCACCGAATCGCGCCTGGCCATCGCCATGGCGCGGCAGGGCGGCCTTGGTTTTGTGCACCGCAGCATGACCGTCGAGCGGCAAGCGGAAGAAGTGGACCGTGTAAAGCGGTCGGAGAGCGGGATGATTGTCGATCCCGTCACGATTTCTCCGGAGCTGACGGTTCGCGAGGCCATGGACATCATGACCAAATACCGCGTTTCCGGGCTTCCGGTAACGCGAGGTTCCCTGCTTGTCGGCATCCTGACCAATCGCGATCTGCGCTTTGAAAAAAATCTCGACCAGCCGGTCAGCGCCGTGATGACCAAAGACAAACTGGTGACCGTGCCGGTGGGCACCACGCTGGAAGAGGCGGAGCGCATTCTGCAACGGCACAGGATTGAAAAGCTGCTCGTCGTCGATGCCGAATTCCGCCTCAAGGGATTAATTACCGTCAAGGACATCCAGAAAAAGTTGGAATTCCCCAATGCATCGAAGGACGAACAGGGACGATTGCTGGTAGGCGCAGCGATCGGCGCGACCGGAGATTTTCTGGAGCGCGCGGTGGAACTGGCGAGGATGAAAGCGGATGTGCTGGCGATCGATACGGCGCATGGGCATTCGGCGCGCGTCATGGCCGCGATCACCGCAGTAAAAAAGCGGCTGCCCGAAATGCAACTGGTCGCCGGGAACGTGGGCACGTACGAAGGCGCGCGCGATTTGATCGCGCTGGGCCTTGACGGAATCAAGGTCGGCATCGGGCCAGGCTCTATCTGCACCACGCGCGTGGTGACCGGAGCGGGAGTACCGCAGATCACGGCAATCATGGAAGCTGCCCGCGCGGCCAAAGGCACACGTGTGCCGGTGATCGCCGACGGCGGCATCAAATATTCCGGCGATATCAGCAAGGCCATTGCCGCGGGTGCGGCTGTCACGATGCTCGGGGGATTGTTTGCGGGGACCGAAGAGTCTCCCGGAGAAACAATTTTGTATCAAGGCCGCACATTCAAATCGTATCGCGGCATGGGTTCGCTGGGCGCGATGCAGGTGAGCTCGGCGGCGGCCGATCGCTACTCGCAGGAAAGCGCGGCGCGCGGAAAATCCGTGCCGGAGGGCGTCGAAGGGCGCGTGCCTTATAAAGGCTCGCTGGGCGCGCTGGTGGATCAGCTCGTGGGCGGGCTCAAGAGCGGAATGGGCTATTGCGGAGTGGCCACGCTGGCCGAATTGCAGGAGCGCTCGCGGTTCGTGCGCATCACATCCGCGGGTCTCCGCGAAAGCCACGTGCATGACGTCATCATCACGCGCGAAGCGCCGAACTACCAGGTCGAATGATGGCGTGGTGGAACCGGCTGAAGCAATGGCTCCCTGCCATTCTCTGGGCCCTGATGATCTCGGGCGTTTCCACGGACGCATTTTCCTCAGCCCATACGTCCACCGTCATCATCCCTGTTCTTCACTGGCTGCTTCCGCGCGCCGACCCCGAAACACTCGAGAGAATCCATAACTTCGTTCGTAAGTCCGCGCACTTCACTGAATATTTTATTTTCAGTCTCCTTTTATTTCGCGGCGTCCGCGGAAAAAATCGTGGCTGGCAATTGCGATGGGCCCTCTGGGCGTTCTTGATTGCCGCCGGATATTCCGCGTTCGATGAGTTCCATCAATCCTTCGTGCCCAGCCGTACGGCGTCGCCGTGGGATTCCCTGCTCGATACGACGGGAGCGGGGACCGCACAGATCGTATTAGGATTATGGTCGTGGCTGCGGAGACAAAAGTGACTGGTGACTGGTGACTGGTGACTGGTGACTGGTGACTGGTGACTGGTGACTGGTGACTGGTGACTGGTGAAAGATTCACGGCGGACTTGCTGGAAGTTTCAAAACTTTTTTATTCGCGGAAACGCCCTGAATGCCAGCCTGTATTCAAAAACTCATCTCGTAAATGAAAAGGTCCATGAGAGAACCTCATGGACCTTTTCACAACGGCGATGGTTCTCAGCAGTCACTAACCATCCGTCACTTGAATTTTTACGCGCCGGCCTTTTCTTCCTTTTTTTCTTCCTCGACCGGTTCCGGTTTTGCCGCAGCGTCCTTCTTGATCTTTTTCTTGAGCTTGGAACCAAGCAGTTCCAGGATGGCCAGGTCCGCGCCGTCTCCGATGCGGAATCCGGCATGGATGATTCGCGTGTAACCTCCCGCGCGATCGGAATAGCGCGGAGCGATGTCGGCGAAAAGTTTCTTGGTTGCGCCAGGCGTCATCAGATACGAAGCAGCTTGACGGCGGGCGTGCAGCGTGTCCTTCTTGCCGAGCGTGATCATCTGCTCGACCAGGGGCTTCGCGGCCTTGGCGCGCGTGAGCGTGGTGGTGATGCGTTCCTTCTCGATGACATTCGTCACGAGATTGCGGAGCGTTGCGCGGCGATGGGCCGGCTGGCGTCCGAGTTTTGAACCATAGTTGCGATGTCGCATGAGCGTTTCCTTGGGCGATTACAGACCCGCGGTTTCCTCCGGTGTCGGCGGCGCGGTCTGGCTGGGGAGCGGCGGCCAGATGATGCGACCGTGCTCGTCAAACTTCATGCCCAGGCTCAGGCCCATCTTGTGCAGGATTTCCTTGATTTCATTGAGCGATTTGCGGCCGAAGTTTTTCGTCTTCAGCATTTCGTTCTCGCTCTTCTGAACCAGTTCGCGGATCGACTGGATGTTGGCGTTCTTCAGGCAATTGTAGGAGCGCACGGAAAGCTCGAGTTCCTCGACCGAGCGGTCCAGATGCTCAACACGCGGATCGTTGTAGGATTCCACCGGCTCTTCCATCATCTCCGGCTGTTCCTCGAAGTTGATGAAGATGCTCATGTGGTCCTTGACCAGCTTCGAGGCCAGGCCGATCGCATCCTGCGGCGTGATCGCGCCGTTGGTCCAGACTTCCAGGGCCAGCTTTTCGTAGTCGGTCATCTGTCCGAGACGAGCGGCTTCGACGGCATAGTTGACCTTGCGCACGGGCGAATGGACCGAATCCACCGGGATGTAGCCGATCGGAAGATCTTCGTCAAAGTTGCGGTCCGCCGAAACGTAGCCGCGGCCGTTCTTCACGCGCATTTCGAGTTGGAATTTGCCGCCTTCGTTCACCGTGGCGATATAAACCGTTTTGTCCAGAACCGCGAAATCGGCGTCTTCCTCGATCATCGCGGAGGTGACCACGCCGGGATTTTCGACATTCACGAAAATTGTCTTGGCCTGATCGTTGTTGAGCTTCAGCGGAACCTGCTTCAGATTCAGGATGATGTCGGTGGCATCTTCCACGACGCCGGGGATCGATGAAAATTCATGCAGCACGCCTTCGATCTTGACGGCGGTGATGGCGGCGCCTTCGATCGAGCTGAGCAGGGCGCGACGGAGAGCGTTGCCCACCGTGGTGCCCCAGCCGCGCTCGAACGGCTGCGCGGAAAATTTTCCAAACTTATCTGTAAGCGACTCAAGTTCGGCCGCCAAACGCTTTGGCTTCTGAAAACCCTTCCACATCGGATAAGTCCTTCCTCCCCGCGTTCGCGGGGCAAACAAAATCTCTGTAATCTTAAATTTGAAATCTCAAATTTGAGATTTCAAATCGGGAGCGCGCTCGTTCCGCGCTCCGGACCGATCGTCGAAGCCTACTTGGAGTACAGCTCGACGATGAGCTGCTCGGTGATGGGCGGAGTCTGCACGTTTTCGCGCTTCGGCAGAGCAACGACCTTGGATTTGAATGTTTCGCGGTCGATTTCGAGCCACGGCACGGCGTTCTGGCTTTGGGCAACGTTGCGCGCTTCGAGAACCATCGCGTTTTCGTGCATTTTATTCTTGAGCGAAATCTCTTCGCCGACGCCGACCAGGTACGAAGGGATATTGACCTTCTTCCCGTTGATCAGGACGTGGCCGTGCAGCACGATCTGGCGCGCCTGCGAACGCGAACTCGCAAAACCGGAGCGCCACACAGCGTTATCGAGACGCCGTTCGAGCATGACGATGAGGTTCTCGCCGGTCGGTCCCTGGGCGCGCTCGGACTTTTCCACGTAGTTGCGGAATTGCCGCTCGAGCAGGCCGTAGGTGCGCTTCACCTTCTGCTTCTCGCGCAACTGCAAGCCGTAACCCGCGAGTTTCTTCACACGGCGCGACTGGCCGTGCTGTCCGGGGACGAAGTTTCGTTTTTCGATGGCGCACTTTTCTGTAAAACAGCGCAGCCCTTTTAGGAATAGTTTCTGCCCTTCCCTGCGGCAGAGCCGGCAAACCGCTTCACGATGACGAGCCAAATGCGTTTCTCCTTGTCTTGCTGCTTCTGAATATCAATAAAATTTTTCAGCCGCTTCAAACCAACAAATCAAACGCGGCGGCGCTTCGGAGGACGGCAGCCATTGTGCGGAATCGGCGTCACGTCCTTAATGTGCACAATGTGCAGGCCCGAAGAGGCCAGCGCGCGCACGGCGGATTCGCGGCCGGAGCCGGGACCCTTCACGCGCACTTCAATCGATTTCATGCCGTACTGATCGCGCGCCACTCCAGCGGCCGTGCCCGAAGCCTGCTGCGCGGCGTACGGCGTGCCCTTGCGCGAACCTTTGAAGCCGATCGATCCGGCGGACGACCAGGACACGGTGCGCCCGTCAGGGCCGCAGATCGTGATGATCGTGTTGTTGAACGTGGCCTGAATGTGCGCCACGCCATGCGGGACCACGCGCTTCTCCCGCTTCTTCTTGAACTCTTTCTTGCGCTTCGAAGTTTTCGACGCTGCGTCTGGGGCCGCGCCGCCCTGCTGCTGCGGTTCTTTTGCCAAGTCAGTACCCTCGCTTCAATCTTGCCGGATTTCGGAATTCGTTTTCGCCGGATTGCAAATTTACTTGCGCGCGGCGATCTTCTTCGCTGCCACTGCGCCCTTGCGCGGTCCCTTTCGGGTGCGCGCATTGGTGTGCGTCCTCTGCCCGCGAACGGGCAGGTTCCGGCGGTGGCGCAGGCCGCGGTAACACTGAATCTCGATCAGGCGACGGATGTTCATCTGAATCTCCTTGCGGAGATCCCCTTCGACGCGCCCTTCGACTTCGATGGCCTGGCGGAGGCGGTTGATTTCTTCCTCGGTCAGGTCCTTGATTTTCTTCGTATGTTCCACGTCCGCCTTGGTGCAGAGCGAGAGCGCGCGGGGCTGCCCGATTCCATAGATAGCCGTCAGGCCAACCCAAATACGCTTCTGCGGCGGAAGATCGACTCCAGCAATACGTGCCATGCGTGCTCCTTATTCCTTCTGGCAGGCTCCCGCGGGAGCCCGCGCACTGATCTTCTACAATTATCCCTGGCGCTGCTTGTGCTTCGGGTTGATGCAAATTACGCGAACCACGCCGCGCCGGTGGATGACCTTACACTTGTCGCAAATTTTCTTTACCGATGCCCGGACTTTCATTTCCAGCTCCTTGCCGCTCTTGCTTATTTATAGCGATATACAATTCGGCCGCGCGTCAGATCGTACGGCGAGAGCTCGACAGCCACTTTGTCTCCGGCGAGGATGCGAATGAAATTCTTGCGCATCTTTCCGGAAATGTGCGCGAGCACTTGATGCTTGTTCTCCAACTCCACGCGAAACATTGCGTTCGGCAGCGGCTCAATCACGGTCGCCATCACTTCGATAGCGTCTTCTTTCGGATTGGACGCGTCGGCCTTGCGCTTTTCGGGCTCGGGCCGCTTGCCCACGGGACCCCTGCCGCCGCGCCCTACCAAGACGGCCCCTGCATTCCCCGGGGGCGCGTCAGAACCCAAGGCCCGTCGGCGGTCACCGCCACGGTGTGCTCAAAATGAGCGGACTTTGTGCCGTCGGTTGTCACCGCCGTCCAATCGTCATCGAGCACTTTCACGTCCGGGCCGCCGATATTCACCATCGGCTCGATCGCGAAAACCATTCCCTCTTGCAGGCGCGGGCCCCGGCCCGGTTCGCCATAGTTCAGCACATTGGGCTCCTCATGAATGTGCGTCCCGATTCCGTGGCCGCACAAATCGCGAACCACCGAGTAACCGTTTTTGCGCTCGCACCAATCCTGCACGGCCGCTGAGATGTCTGACAGCCGGTTGCCTACGCGGACTTTTTCAATCGCGTGGTCCAGCGATTCCCGCGTGACCTGCAACAGTTTCTGCAGCTCGGGAGTGATCTCGCCGACCGGAACCGTCACGGCTGCGTCGGCGAAGTAGCCGGCATATTCTACGCCGAAATCCAGAGAGATGATGTCGCCCTCTTCCAGGCGTCGCGACTTCGACGGAATGCCGTGCACGACCTCGGAATTGATCGACGCGCAAATCGACGCCGGATATCCCTTGTAGTTCTTGAAAGCCGGGCGCATTTTCATTTCCACTGTCCGGCGTTCCGCGAATTCGTCGAGTTCCTTCGTCGTGACCCCCGGTTTTGCCATCTCTCGCAGAGCGTTCAACACTTCCCAGATTGCCAGGCCTGCACGGTGCATCTTGTCGAGTTCAGCCTGTGACTTGCAAACAATCATGCGCTGATTTTCGCTCCGTCCAAAATCTTTGCAATGCTATCGGTAACCGCGTCGGCATCGGCCATCGCATCCACCGGGTTGAGCAGCCCCCGCAGCGTGTAATACTTTACCAGAGGTTGCGTCTGCTTCTCGTAGGCGTTCAATCGCTCGCTGATCACGCCTTCGGTGTCGTCCTGCCGGTGAATCAATTCACTGCCGTCGATGTCGCAAATGCCTTCCACCTTCGGTGGGCGCTCATAGATATTGTAGATGTGCCCGCCCGCTTTGCAAATCCTGCGGCCCGTCAGGCGGCGCATCAGCATTTCGGGATTCACCACCATGTGCAGGACGATGGTGAAACCCAGGTTGTTCTCCTTGCAGATCCGCTCCAGCTCATCGGCCTGGTGCAGCGTGCGCGGAAAACCGTCGAACACAAATCCATTCCTGCAATCCGGCTGGGAAATCCGTTCTCCCACCATTTTCAAAACAATTTCGTCGGGAACCAGTTCGCCGCGCGCCATCAGGGGCTTCGCTTTCAGACCCCACTCGGTTTCGCGTGCAATGTGATCGCGAAACATATCCCCGGTCGACAGATGCGGCAACCGATACCTCTGCGCGATTCTCTGAGCCTGTGTTCCCTTGCCTGCCCCCGGAGGGCCCAGCAAGATCACCGCGCGACCCAGGCCCCTTGCCGTTCCAAGTGCGCTTGGATCAGCCGTAACGGCGACCACGCAGCTTTCCCTTCTTTACAAATCCTTCGTAGTTGCGCATCACAAGCTGCGCTTCGATCTGCTGCACCGTATCCATGGCCACGCCGACGACGATGAGCAACGATGTGCCGCCAAAGTAGAAATTGACTTTCAGGCCCTCGAGCACGAAGCGCCACATGTGGTTGTCAAACCACGTTCCGACCACCGGCAAATGTTGCAGGTGAATGCCGGCCATGAGCCATTCGGGCAGCAGGCAAACCGCGGCCAGATAGACGCCGCCGACAAACGTGAGCCGGCGAAGGACGCGATCGATGTGCTCGGAAGTATTGCGGCCCGGTCGAATCCCCGGGATGAAGCCGCCGTATTTCCGCATGTTGTCGGCCAGCTCGGTCGGGTTGAATACGATTCCGACATAAAAGAAAGCGAATAAAATAATCAGCGTAATGTAAACCAGGATGTACCACGGCTCGCCCCACGCCAGATTCGTCGCGATCCAGTCAACCGCCTTGAATTTCTTTCCGAGAAATAGATTGATTGTTCCCGGAAATGTGAGCAGCGAACTGGCGAAAATCGGCGGGATCACTCCGCCGGAATTCACACGCAGCGGAAGATACGTCATCTGCCCGCCCATCATTTTTCTACCCATCACGCGCTTGGCATACTGCACCGGGATACGCCGCTGTCCACCCTCGACAAAGACGATGACTCCCACCACGCAAACCATCAACGCCATCAGTAAAATTAAAGCCAGGCCGGTGAACGGTCCCCACTGCCCTGTCTTAAACTTGTCGAACAGGTCGGCCACGGCGCGCGGCAATCCGACGACGATGCCGGCAAAGATAATCAGCGACATCCCGTTGCCGACGCCACGCTCGGTAATCTGTTCGCCCAGCCACATGATAAATGCCGAGCCTGTGGTCAGCGTAAGGATCGTCATCAGGATGAATGCGACGCCGGGATTGTAGACCAGCGCCTGATTGTTCGGGCCGCCCGTCTTTTCCAGCGTTACCGCGATCGAGAACGACTGCACGATGCTCAACAGAATCGTTAGGTAGCGCGTGTACTGCGTGATCTTGCGCCGGCCGAGTTCGCCCTCTTTTTGCAGGCGCTCGAGGTAAGGCCACACGACGGTCATCAATTGCAGGATGATCGACGCCGTGATGTACGGCATGATGCCCAACGCAAAAATCGTCAGCCGGCGGAAGTTGCCGCCGCTGAACAGGTCGATCACGCCCAGAACCGAGCCCTGATTCTGCGTAAAAAACTGCGCCAGAACATCGGTATTGATGCCCGGCGTGGGCAGGAATGCGCCCAGCCGGTACACCGCCAGCATCGCCAGCGTAAACAGAAGCCGCTTGCGCAGGTCCGGAATCCGGAACATGTTGGCGAATGCTTCGAGGAACTGGTTCATGGCAAAATCTCGACCTTACCACCGGCGCGGGTGATTTTTTCCTCGGCCGACTTGCTGAATGAGTGCGCGCGAACGGTGAGGGCGCTGGTGAGATCGCCATTGCCCAACACTTTAATTTCGGCGCGAACCTGGCGGATGAACCCGGCGGCGATCAGAAGTTCCGGTGTCACCGTTTCTCCCGCCGGAAAGGCGTTGAGCATTTCCACATTCACCACCGCGTATTCACTGTGCGACGGATTGTGAAATCCGCGCTTGGGAATCCGGCGGCGCAGCGGCATCTGGCCGCCTTCAAAACCAGGGCGGCGCGAATAGCCCTTGCGCGATTTCTGTCCCTTGTTGCCCTTGCCCGACGTCCGGCCGAGCTTGGAGCCGATGCCGCGTCCGACGCGCACTTTGCGGTGGCGCGATCCGCGGGCCGGCTTCAGATTGGAAAGATTCACAGACATGTTGTCCTCAATGTACGAATGCCGTAATCGGCAGATACCGTTCAAATCCCGGCTTCAGATCCGAAATTTCAAATTTGAAATTTCAAATCTGAAATCCGCAGCTTAAAT